>Ga0316204_10001093_pt1 | contig 80252 bp, 83 predicted proteins | sample 6monrhotite_MG_2_FD_205661 | JGI IMG/M metagenome (GOLD analysis project Ga0316204, IMG submission 205661) | Microbial mat bacterial communities from mineral coupon in-situ incubated in ocean water Damariscotta River, Maine, United States -... | ecosystem: Environmental > Aquatic > Marine >... | reverse complement strand
ACCATCGCCATCGCCGTCACCATCGCCATCGCCGTCACCATCGCCATCGCCGTCACCATCGCCATCGCCGTCACCATCGCCATCGCCGTCACCATCGCCGTCGCCGTCACCATCGCCGTCACCGTCACCATCGCCGTCACCATCGCCATCGCCGTCACCATCGCCATCGCCGTCACCATCGCCATCGCCGTCACCATCGCCATCGCCGTCGCCGTCACCATCGCCGTCACCATCGCCGTCACCATCGCCGTCACCATCGCCAGGCTCTTCATTGAAAAGTGGCGCTTCAGCATGTGCATCTAGCTCGAAGTTGCCGCTTGTGGTGTCTACATCATCTTCTTCAAAAGTTTCTTCATCGGTGCTATTTTGTGCTTCAGCATAGGCTGAGGCAGTTACTGTATCAGCTAAAATAATCCGTGAGCTTTCTACATCTAGGTTCGCATCTGCTTCGGCATGTCCATCTTCATGAGTTGAAGTGGCTGATGCATTTACAGTGGTTGTGCCATATGTATGCTGCTTCATACCAACGGTGATTTCAGCTTCAGCATTAGCTGTTGCATTCTCGCCATCAGTTGTTGTTACGGCGTTTACGTTAACATCGCCAAATATCTTGCTATTGCCTCGGGCATAAAGATCTAGCTTTGCAGTGCTGCTATCGCCATCGCCGTTGGTTATATCTAAAGTTATGCTGCCATCATTGTGTTTGGTTCTGAAGTGGCAATCAGAGTGAATATCAATCGTTCCTTCGCCTGTGCCGCTAACATGGGCTCCGGAAATATAGATGTTGCCACGGTTGGTGGTTTCTAATGTGATTTTTCCAGGGTTGTGTATATCGTCGCCGCCAGTTTTTAACTTTCCAACATCAATTCCTACGCCGCTAGTGCTTCGACCTTTCATGGTTATGTCGCCAGTGGTTGTACTAATGGTATTGTGGCTATTTAGAAAACGCACCTGTCCATTGTTGTTGGTACCAGCCTTCATGGTTATGTCACCGCTTCCGCCGCTTAGTACGCCATCACTTGTTAAATCTTTTACTTTTACATATCTTTTTCCATAAAAAACAGTATTGGTTCCGGATTGTGATAATGTCTCTACGGTTTGTTCGGAAATTTTATTGTTTTGACTGGTGGTACCATTTGCAATGTAAATAATTTCGGGGCCTTTTACAGTTAATGTTCCTGCTTCTCCATCTGTTGAGGAGGCATCTATTTCTGCGCCATGTTTATAGTAAATATCCGGTGCATCAATAGTTATATTTCCGCCGTTGCCAGAGGTGCTTCCGCCTGTTGCGTTGACTGTAATATTTTCAGATAATATTATTTTATTTCTTGAATCAACCAGAATAGTACCGCCATCTTCGTTGTTTGAAAATGCACTGGCATCTAATGTGCCGTCAAGGTTAACAACAGCATCTTGTATATCAGAAACGGTTTTTGCACTGAGGCTAATCACACCAGATTTTGCTGTAATGTCACCTGTATTTGTTACTCCGATATTATCGCTATCAATGTCGGTTAGTGCGTAGTGAATTAGTCCGTCTCCTCGCACATCAACTGTAGTATTGGCTGTAAAGCTGGTTGCAGAGGCAAGCTCAACGCGACCTAAATTGGCAATAATAGTTCCATTATTTTCAACGTGAGGAGCAACTAGTACAGCAAATCCTCCGTTGGATACTGTAATATTACCATCGTTAATAACGCTTGCGTCACTATCTCCAGAAAAGCTGTAGCTATTGGCAGAAGCGGTGATTCCGTCTCCGCTAAAGCTGATATCTTCAGCCGTGGTGGCAATAAGTGCGCCTACATTTACTTGTGAGCTTCCAAAGAAATGTACGCCACTTTCATTCATAATGAATATACGGCCGTTTGCAGTAAGTGATCCACGTAACTCACTAGGTACGTTGCCTACTACGCGGTTAATTGTAACTGAATGATCCCCTGCTTGTTGGTCAAAGGTTATGCTTTCTCCGGCATCTGTAGAAAAAGTTTGCCATTGGATATTCGCAAGTTCAGATGTTTGAGTAATTAATGTATCGGTGCCTGTGGTATTAATAGTGGCGTTACCTGTGTCTACAATACCTCCTGTTGGGGCGGCTGCAGCAGTTATTGGGGCAAGAACGCTAAGTGCAATGATGGCCATTGCGCTGCTCCAGCAATTGAAAACTGCTTTCTTACGCTTAAAAATGCGCCAGTTTTGTACATTAGCTGTACTTGTGGTGCGGTGCTTACCATTATTGTTTGTGTTATACTGCATGTCTTTCTCCCAACTGTAGAAAATATTCCTTTCTCTTTAGCCTTTTTTAGGCTTGTCCCTCATCCAAAGTTATTTTTGGATGTGTGTTTAAAAAAATGTAAGTGAACTCTCCTATCCGCTTTGAGGGTTAAGCGGAGAACACTAAATGTTTTTCTCTGTAAAGATGTTCCTGTGAAGGAGTAATTATCGATATCAACAGTTATTAGCTGTGATAGGTAGATAATAATGAAGTGGTTTGTACCACAAGTAAGAGAATCTTATCAATAAAAAATTAATAAAATATTAATAAAATTCCCTCTTATGGTATTTCCGTAAAAGAGTTGAATATTTTTTGTCATGTAATGTTTTATGTATTGAGAATGGAATTATACTTATTAGTATAGTATATAGAAAAATAAAGGCCCGCAGATCAAATCTACGGGCCGCAGCCAAGGGGTGTTGTCTCTCTCTCCTCAAAAGGCTGCAGATTAAACAATATCATATAAAAGTTAATAAATAATAAAATATAATGCAAAAAATATGTGTTATCTTTGCATCAATATGCGTCCTTGACTTTTGTGTAGTTAACGTAAAAAATGGGCCGTTCTTAATTGCGGCGTAATTATGCGTCAGGAAAATCAAAAATGACAAAAAATAAAAAGCCCTCAGGGGCAGCAGGAAAAAAAGGCGACTGCGGACGCGGTGGCGGCCTAAAGGTTAGGGTGAAAACAGCACGTGGCAGAAAAAATTCGTCAACGCGCTGGTTGCAGCGACAGCTAAATGACCCTTATGTGGCAAAAGCAAAGAAAGATGGTTACCGGTCGCGTGCGGCATATAAACTTATTGAGATTGACGAGAAATATTCTATTTTTCGTAATGGGATGCGCGTGGTAGATCTAGGGGCTGCGCCAGGTAGTTGGTTGCAGGTTATTGGCCGTCGAGTTAAAAACTCGCGTATCGTAGGTATTGATTTGCAAGAAATAGAACCTATAGAAGGTGTGAACTGTATTCATGGTGACTTCTTAGAGGAAGAGCCATACCAAGCAATGCTTGCCGCAGTAAAAGGCCCTGTAGATGTTGTATTAAGTGATATGGCGGCCGCGGCGTGTGGGCATACTCAAACAGACCATATTCGTATTATGTATCTATGTGAGATGTCGCTAGAGTTTGCAATTGAAACGCTAAAGCCAGAGGGGGCTTTTGTAGCAAAGCTACTGCGTGGCGGTGCTGAAAGCGAGTTGCAGGCAAAATTAAAAAAACATTTTACATCCGTGAAATACTTTAAGCCTTCATCTAGTCGTCAAGACTCAGCAGAAATGTATGTAGTTGGGTTGGGGTTTCGTAAGGGAGATAAATAGAGAGGTTAGGGTGATTTGCTTATAGTCACTAGGTGGAGTAGAAACACTAAATCAATGCAAATTGTAAAAAAGGATAACTCTAGTGAGTGCAAGAAAAAAAGAAAGGCAGTTGAAGAGCCTCAACAAGGTAATAGCAAAAGGTCGTGAGAAATATGCATTACATATGTCACTAGCAATAGTGGTTGGTTTTGGTATCTCGAAGCTATTAGTCGGTGGTTTTTTTAGTTGGCTCTTAATGGGGGCTTGGGCATCATTTATAACTGTTTTCGTTATTACATATTTTTTATGGCCTAGAAATATTGTTAAAGCTAAGAAAATAGCAGCTGAACTAGAGGGGGTAAGTGTTATGGTGCCGCCTGAGAAAAGTATAAGGTCACTAATTGTAGCTGGGGTTGTCCTAGCATTGCTTGTTTCTCCTTTTTTATTTAAAGGAGAAATTGCGCGTTGGGCAGTAAAGCAGCAAAAAAATGCAGTAGTAGAACTGCAAATTTCTTCAGAAGATGGAGAGATAGTGAAGCTAAAAATTCCTCAGCTATATATTATTAAACAACATAATGAAGAGATTGGATATGGGTTAATGGATACGGAGCTTCAAAAAGAGCTGGTTTTAACGGCAACCCTGAGTGATATGCAGCCTCTTCCTGTTGCTACTAAAAAATTCTCTAGTCATGAGCGCTATAAGCAGACGCCTTTAAGTGATAAAAATGTAGTTTTCTTAAGAATGCAGGCTGTAACTGGGGCATTAAATGAAGGGGCGATTCAGGCTATCTATGATAAAGCCAGTAAAGAATTTCCTGACTCCCTTTCAGAAAAAGAAGAGTGGGGGCTTGCAATGAAAACATCTAAAGCAAAAGTTTCTGCCCCTAATGGTAAGGGGGAGCTGACAGGGACGTTGATGTTGGGGGTGCCAACAGATTCTGGTTTTGGAGAGGATGTTGTGTTTTGTGATGAGAAACTATGTAATTTGATGATGAATATAGAATCTCTACCAATTTTCAATATAAAATTTCATGAATCACAGTTGAAAAATTGGCAGGATATACATAAGAAATCAACTGATTTGATTCAGACATTTATTCAGTAAGTCTGTTTTTAAGCTCTTATCTGTTTAGAAATAGAAGAAATGGAGTTGGCATCCAAAACCTTCGTTGGTTAGGATATATTGATCGCTGGATACGCAGGCAGATTCGCCACCGCATGGATTCCAGCCAATAACTCTGCCGGTTACAGCTTTGCCGTCATCTATTTTTTTATCTATATAAATTGTGCTAGCTATTGGAACTCCTGCGCACCAGTGAACATTATTATCGCCATTTGCCATTTTGATATGATTTCCAGATGCGCGCACTTGGCCAAAAGATGTTAAAGTTGCATTATTTACATACCACCTTCTGCCATAGGCGTTTTCTGGAATCGACACGCCAGTTACATACTGAGACCCTAAGCCTGAATAGCTTTCTGCTATTTTTCCTGAAAGAGACAAATGCTGCCATGCCAGAATTCCTTCAACAATAGGATTATTGATAATGCTGTCGCCATTACCATTGGACGTAACAGCTGATGTCCAATAGGCTTCTGCATTTACCATATCTCCAGGAAACGCAGCATATGTATCATTAAAGGAGTTGATTGCAATCGTATACCGGTTTAGTTGATCAATCGCTTTTTGGTTTTTTGCATTTTCAATCAGTGATTTTCCGCTAAAAATTCCACCTATAATTAGTCCAATAATTACAAGGATGATGCTGATTTCAATGAGTGTAAAGCCATTTTTTTCCATGGCATAATTGTACATAGTATATATCAACAATGCTAGTGTATTAGTAATGATACTCTAATGGATAAATAAAGTCGTTATCTTGCGTGTTCCATCCTTTTGTGTTTTCTTCATTGGGGTCATAATATGGGTCGCTATGAGGAACTACATTATCAGTGCTGAATGGTGCGTAAATGCCTTTGGCTTCATTGTCCCTCTGTTTGCTGCTAATAATTGGATAATATTCCTGATCATAATCATAGTAGTAATCATTGGATGCGGGAGGAGTGTATTCTGCATTGTTTTCTACGGGCTTTCTGCTTGAAGAGGGTGGCTGTTCTTTAGGGCGGTAATGTGAAGTATTATCGCTTGGAGCATAATAGTCATATGGCATGCCGTATCCGCTATCATTATCAGAATAAACGGGATAATAGTCATTTTCATAGTGATCAATAGGGGAGCGAGCATTTGGGTTTTCGCTATCGTCAAACTTTTGCTTGCATGCTGAAAGATGGCTTACAAAAAATAGAGTAATGATTAGTACTGACAATGTACAGTTTTTTGACATTAGAAAAGCCCCCAAAGTTGCTGTATATTCGATTTCGTTGGTATGTAGGTTTTGATAGGAAAAGTAAATAACAATAGTTATTAATAATAAAATATAGGGTCATAAATTTCGGCATCGTTGTCTGCCGGATAATTTATTGTTTCGTCACTATTGCTATTAGCAGGAGGGGTGTCATTGTAGTGGTGGTCATATGGGTTGTTGTCACTTGATGGTGCTTGGTCTGATTCTCTTGGGGGAGAGTAATAGTCGTAATCTGACGAGCTAGCATCATCATCATAATCATCATATACATGGTAGTAATGATCTGGAGAGTAATATGCATCATTATCTTGATATTCGTATTGTGATGCAGTTTGCGCAGAAGTTTGCGTTGTAAGTAAAAACAGGCTAAGTGCTATTATAACAAAAACGCCATACAGTGCCCAATATACAGCAGCTTGGCTGTGTATTTTTAGGAAGTTGAGAGGGGTAAATATAGTTAAATTATTGTACATTGTTTAAGCTAAGCCAAAATAATTATTCATACCTAGTTGCTATAGAATTGGGTGTTTTATGTTGCAATGTAAATATTTTATTGCACAAATGGTTAAATAAGCGATATTTATCTGAATTCAAGTTGCATAAATAAATTTATATTGTCTAGTTTGGCTGGGGGTGTTATGTGATGTCCCACAATATAATGTATCCTATTTTTTGCATTAGGATTTTTGTAGAGTATTTGCAAAACATATAAGGAAATAAGTAATGTCACAGTCTATTAAAACGGCCATTTTTCCTGTAGGCGGGCTGGGAACACGTTTTCTTCCGGCTACGAAGTCAATGCCAAAGGAAATGCTTCCAGTTGTTGACCGTCCATTGATTCAATATGCTTATGAAGAGGCGCAAGAAGCTGGAATAGAACATTTTATTTTTATCACTGGTCGTAATAAAAATATTATTAGCAATCACTTCGATCATGCTTATGAACTGCAAAAAGTTTTAGACGAGAAGCAAAAATCAGAATTGTTATCATTAACTAAAGATTGGCTTCCGCCAGCAGGAAATATTGCTTTTATTCGCCAGCAAGTTCCAATGGGGCTAGGTCATGCGGTATCTTGTGCTAGAAATTTTATAGGAAAAGAGCCTTTTGCGGTTTTATTAGCAGATGAAATGTTTATCTCTAAAGGACGTTCATTGCTTCGTGATATGATAGAAGCCTATGATGATACCGGCGGTAATATCATAGGGGTGGCAGAAGTTGCGCGCGAGGACACTTCTAAATATGGTATTATTGCGCCAGAAAGTGAAGAAAATGGACGTATTCGTGTCGCTGATATGGTAGAAAAGCCTAAACCAGAAGATGCTCCATCATGTATGTCAATTGTTGGGCGCTATATTTTGCAGCCAGGAATATTTGATCATTTAGTGGATGCAAAAACCGGTGCTGGAGGTGAGGTACAACTTACTGATGCACTGGCTGGTATGATAGAAACTACACCAACCTATGGTGTTCCTTTTGAAGGAAAGCGTTTTGATTGTGGAAACCGTAGAGGGTTTTTGGAAGCTAATATAGGATTTGCACTGCAGCACCCAGAAATGAGAGATGATATTTTGCGTATAATGCGATCTTTTGTAGCAGATGCTGATAATAAGGAAGTATAGTTCACTATAATTTGCGTGGTTATATTTGCTTGATTCAAGGTGTGATGCATCATGTTTAATCCCCGTTAAATAGGGGGTTTGTCACCTAAACTATTAAACTATATGAGACTTAAATTTTATGATTCCTCGTTATACCCGTTCTGAAATGGCTGCTATTTGGGAGCCAGCAAATAAATTCAAAATATGGCATGCTATTGAAGCTCATGCATGTGACGCTTTGGCAGAACTTGGCGTTATACCGCAAGAAGCCGCAAAAGACATCTGGGAGAAAGCTCCGGAAGACTGGGGGCCATATGTAGAACGGATTGATGAAATTGAGCGCACAACAAAGCATGATGTGATTGCGTTTCTTACCTGTCTTGCTGAGCATGTGGGAGAGTCATCACGATTTGTGCATCAAGGCATGACAAGTTCAGATGTTCTCGATACATGTTTAGCCGTACAGTTGCAACAAGCTGCGGATATGTTGCTTGACGATATGGATCGTTTGCTTGAGGTGTTAAAGCGGCGTGCATATGAAACCAAAGATATGCCTTGTATGGGGCGTAGTCATGGTATTCATGCTGAGCCGGTAACATTTGGCCTGAAATTCGCAAGATTCTACGCAGAAATGAAGAGAAACCGTGTGCGTTTGCAGGTGGCGAGAGATGATGTGGCAACATGTGCTATTTCTGGTGCTGTGGGTACGTTTGCAAATATTGACCCTCGTGTTGAGGAATATGTTGCTGGCAAATTAGGCCTAACATCAGAGCCTGTGTCTACTCAAGTTATTCCTCGGGATCGTCATGCTTATTTCTTTGCAACGCTAGGGGTAATTGCTAGCTCAATTGAAAATATTGCAGTGGAAATACGTCATAGTCAGCGTACGGAGGTTCTTGAAGCTGAAGAGTTTTTCTCTAAAGGTCAGAAGGGAAGTTCGGCAATGCCGCATAAGCGTAACCCAATTTTGACTGAAAATTTAACAGGATTAGCGCGTCTGGTTCGTATGAGTGTTACTCCTGCGTTAGAAAATGTTGCACTATGGCATGAGCGGGATATTTCACATTCATCTGTAGAGAGAGCAATTGGCCCAGATACAACAGTTACTCTTGATTTTGCTCTAAATAGGCTAATAAATTGTATTGATAAATTAGTTGTTTATCCAGAAAATATGATGAAGAATATTAATAGTTTATCAGGCCTTATTTTTTCACAACGTGTTCTTCTCGCGTTAACGCAAGAAGGGGTGTCGCGTGAGGATGCTTATGCCTTTGTACAACGAAATGCTATGAAAGTATGGACTGAGGGTAAAGACTTTTTAACTGAATTAAAAAGTGACGCAGAGGTAACCTCTAGATTAGATAATGATGCGCTTGAGAAATTATTTGATTTGGGCTATCATACTAAGCATGTAGACACCATTTTTGATCGTGTATTTGCATAAATCTGGCTTGTATTCTGTTACTTGACTATAATATTTCTGGAAAGGATATATGGCTGGCCTGTATAAAATAATATAGTGAGCTTACCATATATTTTTTCCTGACCCCGCAGTACAAAGAGAGCATGCAAGGAAGGTGGCCATTGAAAAAATGGAATCAAATCCTGACTTTAAATCGCATGTTGAAAAGGGGTTGGAAAAGTTTGAAGAGTCTTTTAAAAATCCTACACCTAATGTTCCTAAGCGTTCTAGTGGTGATGTTAAGGTTGAGTTGGTCGCGCCAACAGAGGAAGAGGTTGCTGAACAGGCTAGGGCCTATGTTAATAAGCCAAAGGTGGTACTAAGTTTGGGCCCAGTGAGTGAACAGAAAGATATTATGGCGACAGCGGCATGTTTGGGGAAAAATTTTCAACTACAAAAGTCACGTAAAGATCCAGACCAACTTTCATTAACGCTAATGCCACAAGATTATGAATCTCTTCAGCAGCGTGTGGCAGATCTTAGAGATCACTTCGATAGTTTAGGAGCTGAATTAGGCTCCGGCAAAAGCCGCTAGATTATTCTCTTAACTTTAATTATTGCTTAGAAGTGGTGATGCATAGTCATTGCTAACTAGTCAGTAGGAAAACAAGCAAGCCTAATCATTTGCTCTGTTGGCAAATGATGTGAGCAGAAATATCTTAATTTGAAAGGTGGTAGCGGAGGAGGGACTCGAACCCCCGACACGCGGATTATGATTCCGCTGCTCTAACCAGCTGAGCTACTCCGCCTTAAAAAGGCATGCTATCTAAAGATAGCGATAGGGAGTAACTGTATACGATTGGGGTGGTATCTTGTCAAGGTTTCATCGTACAAAATAGCCCACAAACTTATATAAATATGCAGGCGATTTGTAATATGGATACTTAAGTCCTATTTTAATAAATCAAATTTGATTGGAACACGAATTTGTACAGAAAGATCTGATGCATCTTCAGTAACACCAGCGCCAACTGATAGGTTAAAACTTGTGTTATCACTAACTTTATAAGATGAGGCGAATGTTAATGTTCCTAGTTGTAGTAAAGTAGATCCTGGTAATTTTTCACCGTTAACTTCGGTTTCAAACACGGTATCATGGTTATAGCTAAGGCTAACACCAGCTTTTTCATTTAGCGATAGACCCATACCAAAGCTGGTAACAATTGCATCACCTGGGTCAACAGTTCCAAGCCTTGTATCGTCTTCAATATTATATTGGTAGCCAATGTTACCAAAGAAAACTACAGGGTCAGATGGTAGGATTGCGGTTAAGCTTGGCTCAATAGAATAGAAGCCAGTTCCTGTTGGTAGGTCAAGCGCAGCACCACTTTCGGCATCTACTGGAACTTCAAAAGGGCCAGTGCCAGTTGTCGTTTTAAAACGTAAGTTACCTACTAAAAATGGCCACCCATCATTGCCGTCATTAATTTGATAATGAGCGCCAATGGCAATATCGCCAATTTCACTTGCACTTAAATCTGTTATTACGTCACTAGTGCTAGCTGTTCCAAAGGGGCGCGTTGTTGTGCGGTCAGACCTATAAAGATATGGTACGGATACATCTACTTCTAACCTATCGGTAATTCCATATCTTGTGGTGAGTGATGCAGTAAGGGTATCGCGCTTAACATCAACAATTTCAAATCCACCAATTACCAAAGTTGGTTGAATGGTAAAACCTTGAACATCTACACGTACAGCCGATGAGTTGGAGTAAGCTAGTGATGGTTCAATAACAAGCTTTCCACGACCAAGTAATACGCCGCCTGTATCTGCAAGAGCGGTAATTTCAGGCTGAACTTCTTCTTGCTTACGGTCGATGCCAACTGTTGTTGTGTCTTGATCAGAGGCTTCGGAATTGTTTTGTGGTGGTGTTTTTTCAGCTCCTATTGTTTCGCCAGTTACAGAGGAGAACTTGGTTTCTAATGCTGAAAAACGTCTCATTTGTTCTTCAAATGAACGCTGCTGTTCCATCAATTTTTGTTGCTGTTCGCTAATCGCCTTGCGCTGTTTTTCAAGTTCACTTTTTTGCTTTTTAAGTGACTTCATTAGTTCTTGAATATCGGCATTCGTTACATTCTTTGTGCTTATTTCTGTGTCGCTACTACCTTGTGCAAAGGCCGTGTTTATAGTAACGCCTAAGCTAGCAATTGTGGCAACTATAGCAAGTGCTGAAGCGGTGCTTGCAGTTTTTCGAGAGAGTAATGACATAACAACATATCCTGTTTTATTGCTAGCGCGGCAAGTTCGAAATATAACTCAGGTTAGGAGCAAACTGACGCATTTTAAAAGATTGTGTATTTGATACTACAAGGTTCAGCACTGTTGCATTCTGAATCACTGTATTATCCAACGTGTTTTGGATAATAGTGGCAACACCTCCTGTGTCAACTTCAGATGCAGTATTGTTATCACCGCTTTGAACAACTGTGCTAATTGTGCCGGCAGAAAGAAGTGATTCTGGGTTAGTGTGCACAATAAGTTCTGGTTGGTTGCTCGTAATTATTTTTGTTGGCGAACCATTGCTAGAGATGGTTGTTTTAACACTAATTGGCTGCTGTATTGCTGCTGCTGAACCTGCCGCTGCTGCTGAACCTGCCGTTGCTGCTGAACCTGCTGTTGCTGCTGAACCTGCCGTTGCTGCTGAACCTGCCGCTGCTGCTGAACCTGCCGCTGCTGCTGAACCTGCCGCCGCCGCTGAACCCGCTGCCGCCGCTGAACCTACTACGGCGATTTGTGGTTGGTTGCCAAAATTGTTATTAGGCAGGGGAGCCGAATTTGTTGGAGTTTTAGTTCCTTCAGTTTTTGTACTTCCGGTAAAAATAGGCGGGATTACTACTTCAGGAATAGTTGGTGTCACAGCAGGAGGAGTTGGTATTGTTGGTGCTGTAATTTGCTGTGGTGTCTCTATAGTGTTTGTTGCTGGCATATGGGACGTGCTTGTAGTTTCTGAAGGTGATTTTTTTGTTGGGTTTTGTGCTGTAACGCCACCATTAAAAACTCCTGCTTTATACAAGGCATCTTCTACATCCTGCTGGATCTGAGAAGATAGAGTAACATTCTGCTTTAATCCGCCATTTACAGATGTGGAGATTGTCATTCCGAAGTCAATTTTTAATCCTCCAGCAGTGATAAAGCCGCCGCGCAACTCACTTAACTCGTGGTTGCTAAGTTTATTTGGAGCAAAGCGCTCAACAGCCTCGGACTGTGTGTAATGGTCAATCGTTCCTGCGTTTGCAGAGAATGAGATCAGCAATGATGCGCTTGAAAGTATTGTGGTAATAGCGTTTTGAAAAATACGCCCTTTTAATTTTTTTTGAGTCATATGCTGCTCCTCCGCATCCATATTATTTATAGTAGTTTGGTGTAAATACATTGTTGACGGTAAATCCAGCCAGCGCATCTGTTTCAACAAGATAGCGTGATGGTAGACGTTGTTTTCCCCTCCAGTCAGCAATGGCATTAAATGTGTATTGTGGTTTTTTATCTCCCGCTAATGGTTTCTGGATAATAAAAACTATACCATTCCATTCTTTTTCAAAAGTAGAACGGTCGACTGTTTTTATGCCAGCTGCCGGATCCCCAAGTAAAATTTTTGTTTCTGTAATACCTTTAATAACAACAAAATGCATATAGCCATTGCTGTTAATTAATACGATAGCTGGAATTTTTACGGTTGAGAATTTTTCCAATGGTATGCGGTAACCATCAGCTTGCATGCCAATAGATTCGGCATATCGTTTCATATCCAACATGGAAAATCCTTCATTCCGAATCTTTTCCTGATCGCCGCCATCAAACATTGCTTTTAGTGCAGTTTGTTCATCAGTTGGGGTGTCAAGATGCCATGTTAGCAATGTTGCTAAGGCAGCTGAGCCACAGCTAAAGTCATAATGTTGACGTATTATGCGGTGAAACCTCTGTTCCTGCATGCTTTCAACATTAACAGAGAAACGCATATTACCATCAAAGAGTGGAATATCTGCGCTTTTAGAAGTAGCGGGTATGGATAAAAATAAAGTAATTGCGGTTGTGCATATGATGCCTTTTAGCAACTCAGCCTTGGATTTGGTTGCAGTAATTTGTTTCCCTGAAGCAGGAATCTGTACTGAAAATGCAGGCATTTTACCCCGGAATTATTGTAATGTTACATTAACAATGGTAGAGCTTTGAATAATAACGTTATTTCCGCTGTTTTGGATAACGTTAACAAATCCTTGTGCATCACCAAACGCCTGTCCGCCGATAGCATTTGCGCCTGTTATGCTATTATTAACAGAGTTGTCGTTAGCAACAGCTTCAAGTTCAGCTAGGCCAATATTAAGGCCTGATGTTCCGCGATAATTGTCTAAGTCATCATTTGAAAGGCTATAATCCGCTAATGCGAAAGGTTTTGTATATTTGATTTTAGTTGGGGTGCTTTTTTTGCTTTCTGATGCAATGGTAATTGAAATAGCATCCAGTGTTATATCATCATGATTTGAGTAAAGCAGTGTATAGTCAGCATCATTATCAGTAGCTAAAGAAGAGGGTGCTGCTGATAATGCAGGAACTGAGTCATTTTCAAGGAAGAATTGGAAAATGCTGCTGCTCTCTGCAGGAGAAGAAACCGCAATAGAGGCGCAAATAGTTAGGCTGGCTAACAATTTTTTAATGTGCGAACTAAAACGCATAACAAATACTCCGCCGTCTCAGAAAAATTCTGAGTGATGTTTTTGATATAAGGGGGGAAGAAAAAAGAAAATATTTCTTATTTCTTCGGTGCTAATGCCCCCACCGAAGTGGGGGCATATCACTAATTAATTCTAACTACCACTTACGTGGTAATAAGTATTAGTTAGGTAGTAAACCGTTGTTGATTTCAGCGCGAACAGTAATAGCTTGTTGTGTGTTAGCGTTGATACCAGTGTTTTGTGCAACAGCATTAATACCAGTAGCGCCGTTTAGAGCAGAACCAGCAATAGAGTTACCTGCATAGCTTGCGCCAGCAGCAAATTCTAGAGTAACTGGGCTACCAGAAACAGAAGCACTTAGTGCAGAAGCAGTAACTGTTGCAGCTTCAATTTTAGTGAACACTTTGCTGTTGTTAGAATCATTTACACTGTTGTTAGTGTTGTTTGAATTCTTAGTTTTTGTGTTGCCTTGAGTAGCACCTGAGTTGTTAGTGTTACCAGAGTTAGCAACGCTATTATCAGAACTGTCAGTAGCTTTGTTCACAACTTTGCTGTTGTTAGAATCAGTTACACTGTTGTTAGTGTTGTTTGAATTCTTAGTTTTAGTAACAGTATCAATGTTGTTAGAATCAGCTACACTGTTATTAGTATTGTTTGAATTCTTAGTTTTAGTAACTGTATCAACGTTGTTAGAATCATTGATGCTGTTGTTTGTGTTGCCTTGTGCTGAACCTGAGTTATCAACAAAGCCACCATTGATGCTGTTATCAGTATCAACAGTAACATCAGCAGTGATGTTTAGGCTGTTGTCTGTGTCGTTGTTTGAATCAGCGATGTTGTTGTTTGAGTGAGTAGCAGCAGCGCCACGGTCAACAGTGCTAGTAGCGCCATTGTTATCGTCAGCGAAAGCAGGAGCAGCAACTAAAGCAATTGCAGATGCGCTAAGAAGTAAAGTTTTTTTCATGACTAATAGTCTCCATTATTTGAACTAGATATAAAATTTTGCCTGCTGGCTGTTTGTGTTGCAAAAGGGCAACTGCAGCAAGCGGGAAGTTATCTACAACCTTTTTCGTGTATCGTCCTTGATATAGCTCAAGTTTGTAAAAAAAACAACAAGCTGGGGTAGGAGCAATAACGGATATTAAGTTGCTCTATTAAATATTGTCTATTGAATTATAAGGAAAGTGTAATTGTTAATTGATTTTTGTTAACTGAATTTGAGTATAAAGAATATAAAATAGTTTGGTTCTATTTTTAGATGAAGGACATAAAGTAACTTTTTACTAAGTGAGTTAGTTGATAAAAAAATAGCAACATATTGCCTCTAAAAATAGCTGGTTTTTAGTGTTGGATGTATTTTAGACAATGCTAATAACATGTTTATTTATAATAATAATTATAATTATCTTGATTTATATAGGTGATTTGCTAATCTTACAAATGAGAGAAGATGTTAAGCTTAATATATTGTGATTTTGATCTGTAATGAAAACAGAGATAATGGTTAAGTTTAGTTTCAGGCTTGTTTGAATCTAACAGGCGACTTCAAGTTTTATTGTTATGTATTATTTAGCCGGATCTATTATGTATCCGAAGCTAAAAATAGTCTAATGTAAAAAATATCTGGGAGAGGGTATGACGCAATTATCTGGTGACGCTATAAATAAAGGGCAATTTATACCTAAAATTGCTCTTGAGCGGTTTCAGAATTCAAATGTAAAGGAGGCCACGGGCACTTCTCGCAATAGTAATACAGATGAAATCCTCTCGCAGACGGGAAAAGAGTGTGTGTCTGTGCGTATGCAAAAATTATTTTTGCAACATGGAAAAGAGCACGATTTCAAAAGAGGAAGGGTCTTTTTGCTGCGTGGTGATGCTGTTCATAGCGTATTTGCGGTTGTTAGCGGTGGCATAAAAATATTTCGTGAAACGCATGAAGGTGATGAGTCGGTTTTGGACCTTATAACTTCAGGCGGTATGGTGCCGGAAGTTGCGCTTTATGATGAAGGGTATATTGCTCCTTTCAATGCGCGAGTAGTAAGCCCATCTGCAAAAGTAATAGAATTGCCAGTATCGATATTAAGAGATAAAATAAAGGAAGAAGCAGAATTTGCAGAAGATGTGTGTCGTATGATGGTGTATAGGGCACACGGTCTAAGGCTACATGCTGAGCGTTTAACGGTGATGAACGCTGCACAAAAAATTACTTCTTTTATAATGCAGCATCGCCCCTCAGGTGAGTGTGCATTTAGACTTCCATTTGATAAAGCGCTTATTGCTCGTTACCTTGGAATGCAGCCCGAGACATTTTCTCGAGTGCAGGGGGAGTTAGCAGAAGCTGGAATTGTTATTCGTGGGAGTATAGTAACAATTGCGGATCCTAGCTATGTTATTGAACAAATGCCTACCGCATTTATGGATGCTGATGAAGTGTTGCTATAAAGTTCTTTAATAGCAGGTAATAGCACATGTATTTCTGGTTGTTGTAACGTATTTATTCTTTAGCTAAATTTCTTATACATTATACAGAGCCTTATATTTTTGCTATGTGTTGGCATAGCAGTAGTTGCTCCTGTGTGCGCTAAATATCGTATTTATACTTATAGTTATTGTATGTGAGAAAAAAATACGTGTGTTCGATTGGTGCGGAGAATTTTAGCGTTTATGCAACCTACGCATGCTCTTTATTGTATTTGTAACATTTTTACATCAATCTTGATGTACGTCAAGTTAATTGCTGTAATTTTGGTGTATAAGCCCTGCCTTAATTGTCTTGCTTTTAGAGTGAGGCGCTAAAAACCATAGCTGGAACTTCTGGCTATATAAAAATTTTGGAGACATTATTATGTTTAAGAAGACTTTCGCAGTAGCAGCTACTGTTGCACTTTTCTCTACTTCAGCTCTTGCTAACAGCAACAATGTATATGTTGATCAAATCGGTACTGATAACGAAATTTACTTTAACCAAGATGGTAATGGTAATAACGCTAATGTAGACCAATCAGGTGCTGAAAACGATGTTATTTTCACTCAAGACGGTAATGCAAACAATATCAATATTGAGCAATCAGGTTCTTTCAACCGTGTTGATGGTGAGCAAGTTGGTAACAAAAACAACATCGATGTTGATCAGTCAGGTACTAACAACCTTTCTTGGAATGGTCAAACAGGTAACCGTAACAATTTGTTAGTTGATCAAGACGGTTCTGATAATGCTACTAAAACATGGCAGAACGGTAACGCTGGTAATATCGCTGTTGACCAATCAGGTTCTGAAGGTCATATCCGTGTAACACAAAACGGAAACAACGATAATGCAGCTATAAATCAAAGCGGTAGTGGTTTAATCACTGTTGTTACACAAAACTAATTTAGTTTTGACTGCAAAACAGGGTGTGGAGATGGCAATGCCTTTGGCAGATGTACATTTCCACACTTTGGTTTTCTATTTGTAAAACAGAGTAATGAGCTAAGTATTTATATTAATTTTTATACTCAAGGCAGTGGATGCAATAATTTGATTATAAAAAAATATAAAAACTCAAATATGCATAACTCAAATGCAGTATATGATTTAATGAATTCTATTCTTAAATATTCCCTACTTCTTCTAAGTATATCTTATCCATTGCAGGTTCATGGTGAAGAAAGAAAGCCAGTCAAACCTCTTGTAAGCCAAGAGCAAATTTTACAGCATGATAATAATGCCTCAATGATTTTTGGCTCTAATACTGGTCAAGTTTTTATATATCAAGAAGGTGGTGGAAATGGCGTTGTTGTACAGCAAGAATCTGGCAAAACGCAAGTTACCACATGGGGTGAGTCTGTAATAGAATTAGAAGAGGAAAAGCTGCCATCTTCCTCAGGAAGAAACAAAGCCGTCATTAGGCAGCAAGGTGGATCTGGTAATCGAATTGTTATCCGTCAGCGGTAGACAAAAATAATAGCTTAAGCAAATATACATATAACCTAATAGCTATAAATTGCTATGAAATGTAAGCGACTATAAGAATGATACAGCGAATTTCAACATTATGCCTTGCCACAATTTGTATTTTAGCTAGTGCCGAGGTTCAAGCAACAGAGTCAGATGCCTATATCATGCAGGTTGGTGAGGGTAGTTCTGCCTATTTAAATCAAGTTGGAAGCGAAAATAGCATCAGCATTTTACAAGATGGTTATCAAAATAGTGCAGAAATTCTACAAAACGGAACATCTAACCGTATCTCTTTTGATGAGTCATCATTACAAACAGAAAGTAACGCTCTTGATTATGGTGCAGGCTTAACTCAACTTGGTGAAAGTAACCTCGCTCAAGTCAGGCAGGTTGGTAGCGATAACTTTGCAACATTTTATCAGGATGGAATCGCAAATATTATCGAACATCTGCAAGATGGTTCCGGCAATATTTCACTGCAGCATCAAGACGGATCAGAAAATTATTCACGGGTTGAGCAGGTGGGTAGTAGTAACCTAGTTGAAACCTCTCAAGTTGGCAGTGGTAACGAAATTATCTTCACTCAAATGGGTAATGGTAACATTGGTAATGTGCAGCAAGTAGGAAGTGGGTTAAGCGTTATAATTAATCAGCAATAACTTGCAAACAGAACTGCCATTTATGGGTGTGTGTTGCTTTTTTGAAAAAGTGTTGCTTTTTTGCAATAAATGTGTATTATGCGCAGACGAAAAATGCGCCTCAACATCATGTTGTTTAGGCATGAATCTTTTGTAAATTTTTATAGAGAAGAGAGAAATGAAACATTTTGCACATCATTGCATATATACAGGCGTTATTGCGGCGGCTGTTTGTGCACTAGCAGTATCACAAAGTGTTAATGCTAGTGAGTTACGCTATCGCCCTTTGAATCCGGCTTTTGGTGGTAATCCATTTAACAGCGGATATTTGCAGGGAACTGCTGAGTCACAAAAACAATATGATGCTCCTGTTCGTCAGAGTAATAGACGTGATCCGCTAGCAGATTTCTCAAATACGTTAACACGTAGTCTACTTAATCGCCTGTCGTTAGATATTTCTGATGCTATTTTAGGTGAAAATGCACAAGACTCAGGAGAGTTTGTTGTTGATAGTATGACTTTACGCTTTCAGCGCGACGGCGACCTCGTAAATATTAACATTTTAGATGGTGGCACAGGCAATGAAACTAACATTGCACTGCCGGTTCCTCAATTTTAGAACCGCATCACTTTTCTGAATATATAACAAACATCTGAGAGAAAGAGAATGAAACGTTTTTATCTAACAGCATCTCTGCTTATATTAAGCGCCTGTAGCGCACATACTGTTGTTCCCAAAATTGAAGAAGCTGGAATTGCAGTCAAAACTCAAGCAAGCGAAGTGCTAAGAAAAATTCCAGAAGCAGATCGTAAAGTTGTGCTTTCTGTATATGACTACCGTGATTTAACAGGTCAGCATAAATCTAATGATAATTTTTCTGAATACTCTAGGGCAGTAACACAAGGTGGACTACCAATTTTAGTAGATTCACTATTGAAAGCTGCTAATGGTAATTGGTTTACTGTGATAGAACGCGGTGGATTAGAAAATCTATTACAAGAGCGTAAGCTGATCCGTGCAATGCGGGATCAGTATTCACTACCAAGTGGAGAAAAAATTAAAGGCGTTGGTCCATTGCTATATGCTGGTGTACTATTGGAAGGTGGCGTAACTGCTTATGAAACCAATGTTCTTACTGGTGGAATGGGAGCTCGTTACCTTGGAATCGGTGCTTCATCAGAATATAGACGTGATGTAGTTACGGTTCATCTACGTGCAGTTAGCGTGCAAAGTGGAGAAGTTCTATTATCTGTAGATACGATGAAAACAATATATTCAGCTGGTGTATCAGCTAATGTATTTAAATTTGTTGCATTTGACAAATTGCTAGAGGTGGATGCTGGATTTGCAGTAAATGAGCCTCCGCAATTAGCAGTGCGTCAAGCAATTGAAACTGCAGTATACGCGATGATAATGGAAGGAAAGCTCAAAGGAATATGGAGCTTCCGTGATGAGAAAGCAGGTGATGCTGCTGTAGCAGCTTATGTTACTAGGCGTGATGGCTTGGATAATTCGTATAACCAAGAGTTAGCAATGCTTACTCCTGTAGATGCTCCTGCAGAAGAGTCTGATATTCAACAAGAGTCTTTGACATCTGAAGAAATCGTTGATGTAGTAGAGGAAGTGGCTGAAGTAGATTCTAACCCAGTTTCTGAAGATATGTCTGAGTCTGTTGCTAACGAAATTGCTATTGAGGCAATAGAGGATGATGCGGAAGCTGCTGATATATCGTCTAGTGATAATGGTGATATAGAAACTATGGCCGAAATAGAGCCTATTTCTGATGAACAAATAGAAGAAATTGCTCCGGCGGCAGGAAATAATCCTAATAGCTTGGATGTTAATGATGGCCTAGGCGACACTGATGTTATTGAAGTGGAAACCGAGCTTGAAGCAGAAGAAGTTGAAGCAGAAATAAATGAAAACAATTCTGATGAAGTATCTCAGAAGCGTCTTTCAAAAGATGATGCTCATTTAGCTTCATTATCACGTAAGGCAAAAGCTTGGTCTAAATATGTTTCTGGAGCGCAAATTGATATCCGAAAAATTGTTGCAGCATTGCCTCAACTAAAAAGCGCACATAAACAATTATTAGTACTGAAAAACAATGTTGCTGGTAAAGATGATGTCCGTGCAAGAAAAATTGGTTATACGCTAGCTGATTTAGAGCGTGCAATCAAAGGTATTGAATTTGCGCTCGCAAATCAAGACCGTTACCAGATGGCGAGTTCAGACTAAGTTATATACACGAAGATCTATAAATAATTAAAGAAGGCATGGTTAATTACTCTGCCTTCTTTTTTAGTTTAGCCAGAATATCAAGTAGCAGGATTTATTAGTATTGCTAAGTAAGTAATCAGCAGAGGCATAGGCCCCCTGATAGTCAAAAAATAAAGCAGGGTTATCACTGCACGAACCTAAGGCATTAAATGATCCTCCGCCAGTTCGTAGTCCCATAAGTTTTCCAGAGCTTGATGTTCCATCATCTATTTTACTATCTATAGACCTTGCTTGGGCAGGGGTGAGGACGGGAGCTCTTAAACTAGTTCCGGCCGTTCTGCCAAATTGAATAGCATTGCCAGGGCCGCGGCCAAAAGCCACCGACCCTCCAGATACTCCAGATCCAAGGATTAAATTAAATCCTGCAGATTTTATGCGTGACTCATATACATTGTCACCAGGCACAAAAGCGCCGCCAGATAAAGCGCCAGTTAGGCTGTTGGGTAATATATTGGAGAGGTTAAGGTGAACCCATGACCTTAAATACTCATTAGCCATGCCTGTTCCGCGACTAAATTTACCGTCACCATTTCCATTACATCCGCTGTTAGTATTGTTATTTTGTCCACAAATAGAGCTGCCGCCAGTATTATCAAAATAGCTATATGCGTTCGGGTGATCGCCAGGTAGGTATCCATATTTATCTTGATAAATATTCAAGGATGTTTGTATTTTACGAAAATCTGTAGCAACAGACTGTACTTTTGACAATTCAATTAGTGATGAACCCGCAAAAATAGCCCCTGTGATAAGGCCTATAATAACCAACACAATCGACATTTCTATTAAAGTAAAGCCATTGCTATTTTTTTGAAATTCTACCACTACTATATGGTATGATAAAAGTATCTAAAAGTGAATTATATCTTTCTACATGTAAGTAATATATTGAAAATAAGCATGTTGTGGGTATTATTTTACTATATCAAAAACTGGACATACTAATGCATACTAACTTGGCTATTCGCCAAATCTAAGAAATGGCTGGCATGATTTTCGTTTTTCGCTAAGATTATAGGTAGATCTGTTACAGTTATCGACACAACATAAGCCTCCACCTCTGTTAGCACCAATTATCTTGCCGCTAATTGGAACACCATTATCAAGTGCTTTGTCAATTTTTAGGGACTCTGCTGGCGTGACTGTTGATCCTCCTAAGCGAATATAGTTCCCTCCAACGTCATGTGTTCTTCCGCTGCCATCACCATAGTAATATACTGAAAAGTTAGCTCCTTTCATTCGAGCCTTAGGGACATTAACCCCAGGAATTAGCGATGAACTAGTGCTGGTGCCATCGTATAATCCGGGAATTATTTTAGATAGAGATAGCTGCTGCCAGAATCGAACTTGTTCATGCATGGAATTAACCATTCTGTCGCCATTTCCATTTCCTCCTCCTCCAATGCCTGGCCAATAGGTGGTGGCATCGGGCATATCACCAGGTAGTGATTGGTATTGATCATCAAATTGTTCTATGGCAATTGAATATTTATTAAAATCAGTAATAACAGATTGGATTTCTGTTGCGCGGATAAGGTCTTTACCTACAACAATTCCAGATACTATAAGTCCTATAATAACCAATACAATCGACATCTCTATCAAGGTGAAGCCATTGTTGTTTTGTTTAATTTTTAGCATTGTTACATCGTACATTAAAAACCGTTAAAAGTGAAATTGAAACAGGTGATAACTCAATAAGTTGTATAGTGCCCTGCTATTTATTAGCTCTATCATTGGTTAGATTTAACGTTGTTAGGGTTGGGAAGTGATCAGAGCCATTTGGCGTAAGTATGTCTGATTTAATAATCTTAAAGTGAGGGGTTGCTAATGTGTGATCAATAGTTATGCGCCCAGCAGCAATGGGCATAAAAGATGGCCAAGTGCCTAGTGTCGCTTTTGTATCAAAACGTAATTTTGTTGAAGATATTAAGTTGCGAAATCCATAGCTATAGGGCGTAGTATTCAGGTCACCTGATAATATTACCGGTAGAGATGGGGAATTATTTTTATTGGAAATAAGTGGAATTAAGTTCTTTAATTGCTGGTTGCGGTTCTTCCAGTTTTTAGAAGTGACAGGGGAGGCTGTATGTATACCAATAAAACGATAGGGTATTCGTAAGGTAGGAGAGGTTGTCTCAGCTTCTATGTAGCTAATTAGACTGTTTTCTAGTTTATGAATATTTAATGATGTTAGCGGGGTGCGGCTAAGTAATATATCTTCTCGATGCCAGTCAAGGCTAATGGAGCGATATGGAAAAGTGTCAGTAAAGCGATTGATTAAGGATTCTCGTATATGTATGGGGCATTCTTGTAATAAAACAATATCGGCTTGATGAAGGTTGTTATCTAGCCAATTGATAACAGCCTCAGGCGTTTTATTTCGTAAGTACATATTAAATTGCAATATGCGGACAGTATCAGCTTCAGGTAGTATATTGGCTGCTTTGTCAATATTGCTGTGATAAGCAGAAATAATAGATGCATTTGTAATAACAGCGCATAAGGCTATAATTACTATAATCTTATAGCGCAAGGTTATAGCACATAAGAGTAGTACAATTGAAGCGGCTAAATAATGCTGAATAAAGTGGCTGGCAAGGTCAGCTAGCCAAAAATATTTACTCAGCGGAAGTGCAATGGCAGGAATCAATAGCAACATAACTGCGCAAAACATAAAAATATTGCGCAGTAGGATGTTATAATTTTGATCGGGCATTGCCTATATACCCTTATTAATCTCGGAAATTAATATACTGCAAGGGTAAATCAACCTCTAGTGCTTTTACCATAGTGATAGCTTCTTGTAGGTCATCACGCTTTTTGCCAGTAATTCGTAATTCATTACCACGAATTGCAGCTTGAACTTTTAGTTTTGCACCTTTTATTTCTTTGGTTATTTTCTTTGCAGTATCTTGGTCGATACCCTTCTTTATAGTAATTTTTTGCCGTACCATATTTCCGGATGCCATTTCGGATTTTTCAAAATCTAGTGCCTTAGAGTCAATTTTGCGACGGGTGAAGTGTACTTTAATCATGTCAACTAATGCTTTATGGCGTGTGTCATCATCGGCGAGCAATGTTATAGCTTCATCAGTGCGTTCAATGCTTGAGTTTCCACCTTTAAAGTCAAATCTCTGGCCTACTTCGCGGGTAACGGAATTTATGGCGTTATCTACTTCTTGCATTTCTATTTCTGAAACAATATCAAAACTTGGCATATCATGCTCTCCAATAATATTAATGATATAAGGGTAAATATGTTGATGTCTTAAAGACAGCGCTTACTTATCGCCTCTTCTTCTGCTGCGTTGATATAAGCGTGGATTTTTAAATATGAAAACATCTTTTTCAATAGGTTTGTCTATTTCTATTTTCTTCAAAACAACCGTAGTACTAACGTTTCTTTGATCGCGGCGCACCAGCCTACGCAGTGTAAAGGGGTCTTTATCAAAACTCATTACAAGAGATTGATATTTATGCTCATTGGATTCCTTATTGCCTGGGGCAAGTGTTATATGCAGTGCTTTCTTGTTTTCTTCAATATCAACAATTGTAGCATTGCCATCAAAGGTTACTTTTTCATATAGCAATATATTTAATGGAGTAGTTGGCACATCAGCATAACTGATTTGATCTAGTTCCTTATCATAAAAAACAAGGTTTCCATCATTAACAATCATTACAGCCTGCTCAGGCTTAATGAACTCCCAGCGCGCCTTTCCAGGGCGAGATATCTGAATAGTGCCATCGCTTATGGTGCTGTTTGGGTTTATTTGAGTGAATTTAGCTGAGAATGTTCTGAATGAAGAAAGATATTCTTCAGCTTGTTTGATAATTACGCCATATTTTTCAAAATCAATATCCGGATTTTTCTCAAAATAGTAATAGTCAGTTGGCTTATAGAGAAACCCCTCCTTAGGTGGTTTATCTCCTTCCCAGTTTAGGGGTTGTGCAAAAGATGGTAGCGTAAAAAGCGATATTGCTATGCAACCAGTGTAAAGCAATGGCTTATTGCATAGGGATTTTGTTGTGTTTACAATAGCGTTTGTAATTATTTTAACATTATAGGGCATGGAAAAATCTTTCCTGATATAATCATACGATAGTTTTCACTATAATGAGCCGATTATAAAAGAGCATAAGAATAAGTCGAGAAGTTATTTAAAGTAAAAGTAAATTTTGCAAGAAATATTGCTATTACCAATGTTATATTCCTCATTTGGTGTGGTGCCAACAAAGCAATCGCTTGCACCAACCTCTGCACCAACTTCAGAGCGAACACTGCCAGTTTGTATGCGGCCATCATCCATTTTATCGTCAATGCTTTGTGCATCTATAGGGGATAAGGTCGATCCGTTCAGGTAATGGCCGACTTGAGAAGATAGCTGAATTGTATTGTCACGGCGACCCCACTTGTTTTGAACCCCAATACGATAGCCTCCATTGTCTATGGTATCCGACCCCATCATGTTAACGCCAACTTCATCTCTTGGGGATGAAATAAGTCCTGTGAATGTTCCTTTAACAAATCCTGCTAAGGCTAGATGTTGCCAAACATAATAGCGCTCAAACAAGTGGGTTTGCTCTAGAATAATGCCGTCTCCATCGCCATTTCCTGCAGCAGATGGCCAATATGATGTTGCGCTTGGATGGTCCCCAGGCCAGTAACGATACTTTTCTTGGAAGCTGTTAACAGCAGATTTATAAGTGTTAGCTTCTTTGATAATAGTGTTCAATGTTGCTGAACGCATCATTGCTTTTCCACCAACAACTCCTGCAGCCATTAAGGCAATTATAACTAATACAATAGCAACCTCAATTAAGGTAAAACCTGAATATGATTTTCGGCCTGAATATGATTTCTGGGCTGTATTTTTCATTATTAATTTACCTGATTTTTATCACTAAACTATAAGTATAACATAATGCCTTACTGGGAGCAAAAATATTGTTTTTAAGAATTATTTCCTGCTAGAACTTTACGTCTTCCTACATGGTCAGCTTCAGTGATGATGCCTTCTCGTTCCATCTGATCAATAATATTTGCAGCGCGGTTGTAGCCTATCTTCAGGCTGCGTTGTACAAAGCTTGTAGATGCTTTTCCGCTTTCTGCTACAATAGCTACGGCGCGATCAAAAAGCTCATCACGTCCTTCACTACTGCTTCCAGATAATGCATCATCACCATCGGGTGAGTCATCGACCATAACTTCTTCAATATATTCAGGTGTGCCTTGTTCTTTAAGGAAGGATACTACTTGTTCGACTTCTTTATCGTCAACGAATGGTCCGTGTACACGTGTTATGCGACTTCCTCCAGCCATGTAAAGCATATCGCCCATGCCAAGGAGCTGTTCAGCCCCTTGCTCCCCTAAGATCGTACGACTATCAATCTTGGATGTCACTTGAAAGCTGAGTCTGGTAGGGAAATTGGCTTTGATAATACCAGTAATTACATCAACGGATGGGCGCTGAGTAGCTAAAATAATATGAATACCTGCGGCACGTGCCATTTGTGCAAGGCGTTGAATTGATGTTTCAATTTCTTTTCCGGCTACCAGCATTAAGTCCGCCATTTCATCTACAATAACGACGATAAATGGTAGTGGAGTCATATCTAACGGTACACGCTCCATTGTTGGTTTTCCGCTATCAGGATCAAACCCTGTTTGTACCAATCGTGTGAGTATTTCTCCATTCTCGTTTGCTTCTGCAATGCGTTGGTTATAGCCATATACATTGCGGACGCCCAAGTTGGACATTAGGCGATAGCGGTTTTCCATTTCTCGCACGGTCCATTTTAATGCCACTACAGCTTTTGAAGGCTCTGTTACTACAGGTGTTAAAAGGTGAGGGATGTCTTGATAAACTGATAATTCCAGCATTTTAGGGTCGATCATAATGAAGCGACATTCTTGCGGAGAATATTTATATAATAAGGATAAAATCATGGTGTTTATACCAACTGATTTACCTGATCCAGTTGTTCCTGCAACAAGAAGATGTGGTGTTTTGGCTAGATCAATTACAACGGGTTTACCAGCAATATCTTTACCCAGAGCTAATGGAAGCTTGTGAGAAGTGGTTTTATATGTTTTAGACTCAAGTATTTCTCGTAAAAAGACCATTTCCCTTGTGTTGTTCGGGAGCTCAATGCCAATAGCGTTCTTGCCGGGCACTACTGCAATTCTAGCTGACACAGCGCTCATTGATCGGGCTATATCATCTGCTAATCCAATGACTCGAGATGATTTTACTCCTGCAGCAGGTTCAAGGGCATAAAGTGTAACTACTGGCCCTGGGCTAACCTCAATAATTTGTCCCTTTACGCCAAAATCTTCTAACACTTTCTCTAACATTTCTGCATTTTGTGATAATGCTGATTCAGACAATGTGTTTTTTGAATGTTTTGCAGGTTTCAATAAGGTAAGAGAGGGAATTTGAAAGCCATCATGCATATTAAAATCAAGTGAAGTTTGTGGTTCACTATCATCTGATTTCTGTCGCTTTTTAATTTCGTGAATCTTACGAGCCTGCTCTTTTGGTGAAGGTATTATTTGCCTTCTAGATGATTTTTTTGATATGTAGCTCTGCTCTTCATTAGGAGCTACATCTTCTTCGTGCATTGCATCATCAAACTCATCTTCTAAAGCTCGTTCGGATGGTTTTTTGCCAATGTTTTTCTTAGACTTCTTCTTTTCTTTAGGAGAGGATGGAAGTTCATCATCATCGTCATATTCATTACCTTCAACGGCGCTTTTCCAGCGATCTCGTATCTGACCTAAGAAACGGAATATGGTGGCAACTGAGCCAAAAATTTTAGTGATTGTATATAAAATCCAGTAAACACCAAGTACGAGATAGTGGAAGCTGAGCACGATTGTATGGAAGCGAAGGCTTAATGTCGCAAACGTTATTGCAATTGCAGCTGTGGTTGAAATGCCGATATACCACTCCATTATTAATGGCTGTGGGGTTGCAAGGTTCTTGATATACCCTCCTAAAAAACCACCAAAGCTTGTCGTTGGCCAAAGTTCGGGTATTTGTAGGAAGTAATCTAGGCCTGAAAAGGCTGAAGCGGTTATTGGGATACATAGGCACAATAATGTAACCCGTAACCATAAACGAGGAATAGACTTATAACGGACTAATTTTAATCCCCAAACCAAAGGTATTATCAATAATAAATAAGCGCTTCCGCCCGCAAATTGTAAAATGGGGTCTGCAATCCATGCGCCAACCGGTCCGGTTATATTAAGTGTGGGGGATTCATCAGGGAGTATCTTGTTCGCAGAAGGGTCTTGAGGAACATAGCTCCATATAGCTAATATAGTAAATAATGCTACGCAAATAAGCGCTAATCCAATAAACTCAGTCAGTCTACGGAAGAAGAAAACGCTACCCGCTGATGGGGTGGATTGTGTAGATTTTGCCTTGCTGCGTTTGGTGTTACTTGTACGCGCTTTGGTCGTTGTTTTTTTTGCCGTTGTTCGGGACGACTTCTTTTTTGCTGCTGTTTTTGCCATGTACTATTAATATCCTCCGATCTATTTTTATACACGCTCTCTTATGTAAAACAATAGGAAAGCACTGTTATGTCTAGAGAAAAAATGCTTGTTTTTGTTTCGGTGTGTCTGAAAGTGTCAGTTATAGGAATAAAACTTCAGTAAAATGCTTGCTCAGATGAATGGTTTTACGTATGGTGCGTGCGGAGGCTGGCAGCGGGCGAAACTTTCGCTAATCCGGTCAGGTCCGAAAGGAAGCAGCCGTAACGGAGTGTTTTCGGGTCGTTGTCAGTCTCTACTTGTATTTTAGGGGGAGGAAATATGCATTTTTCCGGTTATAAAGTAATTCTCCCTTTCTTTCTTGTTTCTTATTTTTTTCTATTTTTTGTTCAAAATGTTGAAGCGCGTCATGTCATTGATGTGCGGTATTCTCGTGATGTGTGTCAGATAGAAGGAAAAGTTCTAGATGTTCGTTTGGGGCGTCATAGCAAATTTGTGCCTGATGGAGTTGGTGGAAAAAGAAAAGTAGTTGTACGGTTCACAGAGCTTAAAATGTCTGTAACAAAAAGTAAGATGTTAATAGAGTCTAGTGCTAAAGAACGTGGCTGTGACCTTAAAAAACGTGGTGAAGTGCGAAAATATGGTTTGTGTGAAGATCATACTATTAAAAAAGGCCATCGTGTTAGTGGTCAAACAAAGGGTTGGCCAACCGGTCCGGACTGTTTAGTGAGTGTGAAGGTTAAGTGACCTCTGAATAATAATATGCTTAATTTCGTTGTATAATTAAGTGTCTGTTCTGCTTTTATTAAACTAGAGATGCGTTAAAAGTAGGGGCATATTTTACTTGGAAAAGCTTGCAGTAGGCTTATTGCCTCCGTATGATGGGTTGCCCTTATTGATGGTGGGTTAAGAATAAGTGAGGAGAAATGTGTGTCCTTATCAGATGCTAAAGAAGGTGAGTATCAGGTTTTAGCGCGGAAATACCGCCCTAAGAAACTGTCTGAATTAATAGGTCAGGACGTTTTGGTTAGGACGTTAGCCAATGCGATTGAGCAGCAGCGTTTGCCACATGCTTTTATTCTTACGGGAATTCGTGGTGTAGGAAAAACAAGCACCGCACGTATTATAGCTCGTTCACTAGTATGTACTGGAGAGGATGACAAGCAGGATCAGCCTACAATTAATCCATGTGGAAAATGTGCAAACTGTGTTGCTGTAGCTCAAGACAGGCATGTGGATATTCTTGAGATGGATGCTGCTAGCAGAACTGGTGTTGCTGATATTAGAGAAATTATTGAATCTGTGCATTATGCGCCAGTAATGGGGCGTTATAAAGTATATATAATTGATGAAGTGCACATGCTTTCTAAGAATGCCTTTAATGCATTGTTAAAAACATTAGAGGAGCCTCCAGCGCATGCAAAATTTATTTTTGCAACAACAGAAATTCGTAAAGTTCCTGTAACAATTCTTTCGCGTTGTATGCGGTTTGATTTGGCAAGGGTGCACGAGGAAATGCTTATGCCTCATTTGCAGATGATTGCGGAGCAAGAAGGAGCAAAAATTGATGAAGATGCGTTAAAAGTTGTCGCTCATGCCGCAGGTGGTTCTGTGCGGGATGCTCTATCTTTGCTTGATCAGGCTATTGGTTCGGTGCAAAAAGATGTTGCTGTGAAAGTTTGTGATGTGCAGCATATGTTAGGTATTTCTGGTCGAGATCATATCTTCGATGTTTTGGATGTATTAATTGCAGCTCAGCCGGCTGAAGCGGTAAAAAGGCTGAGGGCATTATATGAAAATGGAGCCGACCCTCTAACAATTATTCAAGATATGTTGGAGGCAATACATTTTGTTACGCAAATTAAAGTAGTTCCTGACTTGTTATCTCAAGCTTATGTTACAGATAGTGATGCAGAGCGTGGTGGTGCACTGGCAAAAAAACTTCAGGTTCCAGCATTGGCAAGGTTGTGGCAAATGTTGCTAAAAGGGGCCGAAGAGGTGCAAAAAACACCGGATGCTCTAATGGCAGCAGAAATGGTCCTTATTCGTATTGCTTATGCGGCAAATCTTCCAACACCTGGAGACTTGCTTAAATCTTCGAGTAAAATGACCGGTGGTTCGGTTGCGTCTTCTTCTCCCTCTGCTTCAGGAGTTGGAGCTGGAGTATCTGCAACGGCATCTTCAGTTGCTAACAATGCTGCAGTTATGAGTGCCTCTTCTGCGGATGCGAATGTAAATCCGATACAGGTTGTAAATGAATCTACTGTTAAAGAGATAAATCCTAATGTTGATGCTGGTATTTCTGATTCACCTTGTAATTTCAGTGATATGGTAGATATTTTTAAAGAAAAAAATGAGATGATGTTATATGCGCATCTTCGTAGTGTTGGGGTGGTAAATTTTGATGCTGAAGGCTGTCGGGTAACTATTGCTCCTGATGCTAGCACGCCATCAGATATTGCAGGTCGTGCAGCCGCTTTATTAACAGGCTGGACAGGTAAGCGGTGGTTTATTGTATTAGATACGCAAGCATCGGGCATTAAGTCGCTGGCAAAAAAAGCACAAGAAGATATTGATGCGCGCAAAAAAGAGGCAGTTGAAAGTGAAGATGTGCAGGCTGTGCTATCTGCATTTCCAGGGGCCGAAATTATTAAGGTAGAGGCTTGTGATATAGCCGAAGACTCTAATAAAGAAATATCAACAAAAATAGCAAAAAGAGGATAAGTAATGAATATACAAAAAATTATGAAACAAGCTCAGCAGATGCAAAAAAAAATGGAAGAGGCGCAACAGGAAATTGCGGCTATGGAAGTTGAAGGATCCGCTGGTGGTGGAATGGTAAAAGTGGTGTTATCAGGAGCAGGTGAAGCAAAGCGTATTTCTTTGTCTAAAGACGCAGTTGACCCTGAAGATATTGAAATGCTAGAGGACTTGATTGTTGCTGCGATTAATGATGCAAGGAAAAAGTCAGAGGAAGCTTCAGGGTCTGCAATGGCGGATGTGACGGGCGGAATGCAAATGCCTCCCGGGTTTAACTTTCCTGGCTAATGTTAAATATATTGCTGCATCATGATGTTTAAGTAGCATGATGCCTAAAGAGAGGCATAATCATAATGAAGGGCGATATTGAGGGTTTAATCAAAACGATTGCACGACTTCCGGGAATAGGTCAGAGGTCAGCCCGTCGTATTGCGCTTCATTTGTTGACGCATAAAGATTCATTAATGTACCCGCTTTCACAAATGATGGAACAAGTGGCGGATAGGGTTGTTGAATGTGAATCTTGCGGTAACTATGATGATCAGTCTCCATGCCAAGTATGTAATGATAATAAGCGTGATGGCAGCATTATTTGTGTTGTGGAAGAGGTGGCTGATTTATGGGCCTTTGAGCGGGGTGGAATTTTTCGGGGTCATTATCATGTGCTCGGTGGAACATTATCTGCCTTGGAGGGGCGTGGCCCCTCTGCCTTGCGGATTGATGCGTTAAAGGAAAGGATTGAGCAGGGGGAAGTTGTGGAGGTTATTATTGCCACAAACACAACAATCGAAGGGCAAACTACAGCTCATTATTTAACGGATTCTCTAGCTCCTTATGGCATCAAGGTGACAAGGCTTGCTCAAGGCATTCCTTTGGGAGGGGAGTTGGATTATTTAGATGAGGGGACATTGCAAACAGCCCTTCAGTCGCGTCGTTTAATGTAGCGATTAGTTATTATACTTCCTGTATAAGGGATTATTTTTCTTTGAATATATGCATTAAGTATAGTTGTTTTTTTGTTAGGAAATTAGGGAAGTTTGGAGATAAGGCATATTTCTATTATTTTCCCCTTGCCATCGGTGAGAAACTTCCTATACTGCCACCTCCTTTTTGGTATGCACCCTTAGCTCAGCTGGATAGAGCATTTGACTACGAATCAAAAGGCCGGGCGTTCGAATCGCTCAGGGTGCACCATTCTCCAATATCGCCACATTCGAGGAATGCATCGAAGGGCTTTCTTATTGAATATTCAAGGTTTTTTCCTCTTAATTCTACTTTCGAAAACACCAAATTCAGGATACGCCGTTTTCCTTCAGTGTTCGAAAACTTAAAGAATTTCTCTGCATTATCAGATAGTTGCACTAATTCGATAATCCTGTCATTAAAGCTATCATCGGCCTTGTTATGGGCATCAATCTCAATTGTAACCTTATCTCTGCGCTCCGTCATCTTATCACGTTTGGCGCTGTATTCTTCTTCGGTAATCTTATCTTCCAGCCAAAAATCCATCAGTTTATCCAGCTTATTCTTAATGCTGGTCTGTTCTTTGTATAGCTCGCTCATTCTAGTTTTGTGGTAATCACGCTCTGCACCCGCGCCAGCTTTGATGTACTGAACCACCTCTGCCAGTTTTTCTGGTCCTAAGCGCATTTTTTCAAATACACCTTCAACCTTTTTCAGAATTTCATCTTCTCGCATCCAAACCTTCTTCTTGATGTTTTCTGGGTTTCCTGCGCCCAAATAAGTGATTTCATAAGGTGTGCCATCTACACGTTTCAGCCTCTTTGTATCGGAGGAGCATGTCTTTCCTGTGATAGCGCATTTCACCAATCCCCTGAAAATATAATCTTTACCACCATATTTGAAAGGTTTTTTATTCCAGCCTTTTCTCACGGCTGTGCATCGGTCAAATAGCTCTTTATCAATAATGGTCTCGTATTTGTGCGGGAAGCTTTCTCCGGTTTTTCTCAAGCTCATAACGCCGTAATAAAACGGGTTTTGTAAAATCTCATGTATATGCTGCTTTGACAAATAGCCCTGATTACCACGACTATTGTTTAATCCCCATTCCTTAAGCTTTCTACGCATATCTTCCAGCGTAAATTCACCTGTAGCATATTCCTTAAACAGCCGCTCCACTAGTGGCGAGCGTTGTTCGTCCAAAACAATTTTTCCTTGTCGGCGCGGCCCTTTAATGTGCCGATATCCAATCGGTGCTGTGCTAACCCATTCGCCATTGAGCAGTTTTTCTTCAATACTACGGTTCACATTATCACGTAGCGAATCTACATAACTCTGGGCCATCACCACATGCATGTTCCACATTAACCGTTCCTGCGATTTAGAGTCTTTATGAATTTGCAACCCTTCAACGTGGAAATGCAGTTCTATTTTTCCTTTTTGGATAAACTCATCAATCACCACACTTTCTTTAAATCGCCGTTGGAAGCGGTCAACTTTGTCGGTAACAATGGCTGTTGGTTGCTTTTGTTTGCGTGCGAAAGTGATTGCCTCCATAAATTTCTTACGATCACCAACTGTAGATGACTCTGCCAACTCATAAGCTTTTATGACTTCCAACCCGTTACGTAAGCAATATTCTTCAACGCGTCTGCGTTGTGCATCAATCGAATACCCTGTTTCCTGCTCTTTAGTGGAGACTCTTGCAAGGATAATAGCCTGCTTCGCTCGGTCTGTATTTTTCTGTCGCATCGGCCACTCCCGCTTTATCGTTAGTGATCACCAGAAGTTTTCCTCTGGTGATCGGGGAGTTCAAAAAACCGTGTAAACGCGGCCATGATAGCCTTTGGGCTGGAAAGCCTTGGACATGCGCCACCATCTCCCCGACCATAAAGCGGAGAATGGTATTCTACATCAAAATCGGTTGATGTCACCGGTTTACATCGGGATTTTGAAGTCCCTAAATGGCAACCCGCCATTTCAAATAGCACGTTACCATTGTGTGTGTTGTTATCAAGCACTAAGCGCATCACATATCCTGTGCTATTTTCATTATCTCTTTAACATAGGTAATGAGGTTACGAGCAGCCTGCCTCGCATCCGTGTCAGAGATATTGGGGTGGTCTTTTTTGACGTCCTGAACTAGATCTTCAAAAATCTGATTTTGTGTGCGACCATCAGGCTTGACCTTCCATGCTTGCTCGTAGGTGGTGATTTTCTTACTCATCATCCACCTCTGGCGATTGTATTAATGAATATGCCAAATTCTGTTCATATTGTTTAGTCTTTTTTTGTTCGAACATTCTAACGCCCTCCCTGATTGGCATTCAGGCGTGTGGCAATTTTAAGAAGCGCTACAGTCCACATTTGCCATGCTTTGGTACGACCACAGCCCAGCCGCCAACAGATCTGCTTCCACAACACGCCTTCAGCACGCAACCAAACCAGCCTGCATTCATCCTCTTCCAGCCAGAAAACCCAATTGATAGTTTCTTCCATACGACTTATCGCATCAGGCGTTGGTGGTCCGAGGCGCATTGGTAAACGGTCGGCTTGCAGCTGCTCCATCACGGTGCGAACGATTTCCGGCCATGCGTTAGAATATCCTTGCACCTTAACTGGTGGCATGCGTTTTAGGGTTTGTGCCGCCTCTTCGAAACGGTCGGCGATATCGGTTACTGTCCAGTTTTGCATGGCTTACTCCTTGATGGTTAATTCAGTTGTGATAATTGGGATGTGGTAATGCGGCTGATCGTTGAAGGCGGCATTCACCTCGGATAAAAAATGCTTCTCGATCCAGTCGCAGATAAATTTGCGAGGACATTCGAGCGTGACGATTGTGCCATCAGGAACACTGGTGATTTTGGTGATGGCGGTATTGCCGAACCAGCAGCGTATGGATGGTTTGCCAAATTTGTGCTGAAGCCTGCCTACAACAAAATCCCACGCTTCCTGCAGCTCTGGCACATTGCAGCTTGGTGGTTTGCTTGGATGCTTGCCGTTTGAAAAGCCACCCTCAAGAATTTTTGCGACATGCTCGCTGGAATCAACAGCCCATGTAAGGTCAATCGTCCAGCCTTTGCCTTCTATTTTGCCGAGACAAAAATCTGATTGGCCAATGACCTCGCAGTAATATTCCCATGCACGTATGTCCTGCTGAAAATCATCCAGCCATCTGCATGTCATCAATTCTTTGCGTCTTGGTGTGAGTTTTGCCTTATGGCCGTTTGTCAATTTGCTCTGGACTTCTGCATTCCAGATATCCAGCATCTGCTCTAAAATCTGCTTCTGAGGTTTTCCACAGCTTCTGTGTTTTTCTTTCTCAGACTCTTTCTTTTCTTCTCTCTCTCTTATTTTTTTATTTGTATCTTTTTTTGAATCTGTATCTGTATTCTCCTCTGCATCTGAATATGTATCTGTATCTGTATCTGGTGCTTTTTTACCGTTTTTGCGTTGCGGCTTGCTTCCATTCGTTGCACCGCGTTGCTTGGTGTTGCTTCCTGTTTCATCGTTCTTTTTAGCCGCACGAGACTTGCGGGAGCGCTCGGTAGAGCTGGTGTGCTGGCGTTTATCCCATGCGGTAAGATGATTGTTTTCATCCAACATTTTCTTGTCACGGAAGGATTGGATGACGGCTTCCACCGCCTCCAATTCCATATCCATCACCACCGCGATTTCTTCAGCATCAATATTGATGACACCACGCGGATCATGCTGGGAGGCGGCATCGAGTACGCATACCCATACCGCCACCACGCACGCCATTGGCTGTTTTGAGCGCTTGGCTACTACCTGTAATTTAGGATCATGTGGCATACCGTGATACGCCCTGTACCATTCCATCGACATTCATAACCTCAATCATCAAGCAAACTTTGCTGGTTATCATCGGCTTCCCGAATGGCCCGATCCTGATCTTGCTTCTTGAGTGAGAGCGCAAGGTCAATGCAGCCCTTTGTTAGCTTTGCACGATCGAGTTCGCGCACCGCCTGCTTCTGCAGCTGCATAAGGGTTTCCAAGTCCATTTTACGCATCGTTTCAATGGTCAAATGGCAGATTTCGTCAAAAGTAGAGATTGGTTTGTTTTCAAAATGATAAGTCATGTTTACCTCCGTTGTTCGAACTGTTCGAACGCAAGACTGCTTGATTTTTTTAATCTCTACGTGGACCTTGGTGAGGGCTAAGGGGTGACCTTGGGTGGGAAATTTTAGTACCAGCAAATCCCCCTTTAATGCTTTGAAATGAAGCAAAACACCATGTAAAGGGGCTTGGGTGGGGCTAAAGGGTGACCTTGGTGAGGGCTAGGGTGGGAAAATTCAGCACCACTCCGAAAAACACGCAATAAAAAAGCCCCGTTGAGGGGCTGTGCATAAAACAGATATTTAAAGCTAGTGGGATTTTTGCAAGATGGCTGGGAAATCTTCCTGCGTGGAAGGTGGATCTTTTGGTATTTCCAACGGAATATTCAAACGATAATAACCTCTTTTGTTTGAAAGAACCACATCACTCCAATTTTTGTTGCTTTTAAATAAGTCTCGCAGACGAACTGCATTAGAGCCAGATTCATAAAGTAGAGTTTTACTGTGAACCCACGGCTTGTGACTTTGCGCTGCATCGTGCAACTGTTCAACAACACGTGCCTGCACATCACCAAAATGATACTCCTTACCATCTAATTTTATATAGCGATAATCTTTGGAAACAATAAAATTTGGCTCGGTTTTCTTGGGGTGTAAATCCAGTATATTACTTTCCTCAATATTATATGTTTTCTCAAATTTTTTGCGATCCTGTTTAAGCACCACCAAGTCACTAATACGCACGTAAATAGAGGGCTGCGGAGGCTCATAAGCCATCCTCAAACTATGACCTTCTTCTGAAATAGATTTGAATATATTCAGTTTGGCTCGTCCATTGCTGCAAATGCGCCTGCAGTCTTCTGGCCGCACAGCAACAAAACCTTCCTTTGGTTCGTGAGTTTCATAAATGAACTTCTTGTTTTTCATTACACCACGTTCAATAAAGCGCAGCGGCAACCAAACGCAAACTCTTAGCAAACCATTTTCAACGGTGTAAAACATATCTTCCTGTGATACACCCCATATTTTCTGCAAGCTTTCCAGCTTGTTATAATCTTTTGTGGGAAAAGCCATAGTTTTCTCATATATTCATAATTGCGCCCTTGTGGCTTTTTTGAAGAGTCAACCTTTATAATCAACTCGCGCATAAATTGCAATAGGCAAGAGCAATACAACTAAGTGTTTATGGCCTTGGTTGAGAAATATTGTATATGAAATTAGATGTTCGTTGGGTTTAGGAAGCGCACCCCTACGCCTTTATCATCTTCTGAAATAAACTCTACGCCTGCATTTTCTAAGCATCGCTGTATCTTCAACACGCTATCAGTATGGCCGCGCACAATACCATTGCTGTTTTCCATGCGCTTTACAGTTGGTGACGAAACGCCTGACTCTTTCGCAAGCTTATCTTGACTCCATCCTATCAAGGCACGTGCCGCCTTTAATTGTGATGCATGTAGAATACTCATACTAATAATATCATTTCTTATCTTATTGAGTTGACTTCTATCTCGTGAAGAGCGACACCAAACATAGAGGAATCTCATCTTTTACGAATGAATAATGATTCTAATAGTATCACTTGAGATCACAAACACAATGATTAATTTAAAGGGGTAATCTATGAATTTTAAGAACGACAACAAAAATATAGGAGAAAACATCCGGCTTTATAGAATCAAATCTGGGCTGACCATTAAAGAGCTGTCTAAACAGATGCTACGATTACACAATATTACCTGTAAATCAGGTTCATTGCGTAATTACGAAAAGGGTACGGAAAAAATTCCAGCTGTATCTTTAAATAGTATTGCAGCTATCACAAGAACAGATATCCAGCAATTTTATGAACCAGCGCATGAATCTATACTTCTTGACACTAGTCATAAAATTCACCTGCTAGAAGCCTATAGCATGATTAGTTGTCGTGCCTCACGTGACACGCTTTTACATTTGGCGCGTAAACTTAGTAAGGTAGGAGGTTCCAATGTCTAAATCAGCGATACAGTACACTTTGGAGCATTGGCTAGAAGTTGCTGAACACTTTGAGCAGGGAATTATTTCCGAAAGAACTTTTCTGCGTGCTCAAGCAGGAGCAATGGAAACGGCCAGCAAAGTTATACCACGCAATGCCAAAGAAGCTACAACCCAGCTTATGTTTGCGGTATTGCTCTGGAAAGAAGAAGTAACCACTCCAACTATTCCAACGCATATTGCGATGGATAAAATGCTGGACCATGTAATGGATTTTTTGCAGGAGCTTAAATAACAGAATCTTCTTTTTGTTTGAGTTCATGGTAATCTTTAGCAGAGTATGCAATTGTTCTATTGCCATCACGTCTAAAAAAGCCTCCCTTGGAATCAAATATTTTTTTATTCGAGGGACTGACATCAATACGACAAAGTGTCTTGCCTTGATACTCTTCAAATTTTATTCGGTATTGAGAGTGAACCGTACTACTTAAGCCAGTTTTTAGCACATCTCGTATTTTCAGTTCTAATTTATCTTTTCCTTTTGTAAGCTCTAATTCTTGATCAATACCAACGACCTCACCAACATCAGACAATCCTATAACTAGTTCTCCACCATCAGTATTTAAAAATGCTATAAGGGTTTTTATTATTCCTTTTGAAACTTCTGTTTTTTTATCAAAGAAGCAGCCTTTAAATTCTAGACGACCATGCTCACCTTCACTCAAAAGGTCACCAACATTTCGCCATGGAACATCCTGTTTTGGCAGTTGTTTTTGTGCAACCAGCCAACCTGCTCCAGCAGCTAAAGCTCCAGCAATAGGACCGCCCAATATCCATACGGCTAACCCTAATCCCCCAGATACACCTGCAACTTTCATTTCTCTTTCACTCATAACATATGCCTAATTTAAGATAATCATTTGATTATTGCCAAAATTCAACTATTTTCAACAAAAGTCTACTTGTTAGAGGAAAAATATGGGTGAAAGCGACATACTAACTATTCGTGAAGTGGCTGACTACCTTAGGTTGGCAGAAAAAACGGTTTATCGTTATGCCTCTGAAGGTAAGGTCCCTGGCTTTAAGGTTGGGGGGGCTTGGCGCTTTAGAAAAAGTGAGATCGATAAATGGATTAAAGAAAAAGAAAATAAAAAAGGGGCAGATTGATCGTGAAAGAACAGGATATTGAAATAGAGCTGATCAATAAGCTGTCTGACCTGAAATATGTTTATAGGGATGACATCAAAGACCGTATGTCGCTGGAACAAAATTTTCGCGAGAAATTAGAAGAGCTCAATAAGGTGAGACTCACTGATAGTGAGTTCGAACGCCTCATGGAGCGCATCATCACGCCAGATGTGTATAACGCATCGCAAACATTGCGCCATACCAACACCTTTGACCGCGACGATGGCACCCCTCTGCATTACACTCTAGTTAACACCAAAGACTGGTGCAAAAACACCTTTGAGGTGATCAACCAGCTACGCATGAATACGGATTACAGCCATCATATTTATGATGTGGTGCTGTTGATTAACGGCGTGCCAGTAGTACAAGTTGAGCTAAAAACACTGCAAATCACACCGCAACGCGCCATGCAACAGATTGTTGAATATAAGAATGACCCCGGCAATGGCTATGGCAAAACGTTAATGTGTTTCCTTCAGCTTTTCATTGTCAGCAATCGCAGTGACACTTGGTATTTCGCCAATAATAACAGCCGCCATTTCAGTTTTGATGCGGATGAGCGCTTCCTGCCACTTTATCAGTTTGCCGATAAAGACAATAAGAAGATCACCCATTTGGATAGCTTCGCTGAGAAGTTTTTGGCCAAATGTACCCTTGGCCGAATGATCAGCCGATACATGGTGCTGGTGGCCAATGAGCAAAAGCTCCTTATGATGCGCCCATATCAAATCTATGCCGTGAAAGCGATTGTGGATTGTATCCATCAGAATGTCGGAAATGGTTATGTTTGGCACACCACGGGAAGCGGTAAAACACTTACCTCTTTCAAAGCCTCAACCCTGCTTAAAGACAATGCTGACATTGAGAAATGTCTCTTTGTGGTGGATCGTAAAGACCTAGACCGCCAGACACGCGAAGAGTTCAATAAATTTCAGGAAGGCTGCGTGGAGGAAAATACCAATACCAGCACCCTAGTGGAGCGGCTGCTATCGGATGACTACGCCGACAAGGTCATCGTTACCACTATCCAGAAGCTGGGGCTGGCGCTGGATGCTAAGAACAAGCGCAACTACAAGGAAAAGCTGGAACCACTTAGAGACAAACGCATTGTGTTCATTTTTGATGAATGCCACCGCTCGCAATTCGGTGAAAACCACAAAGCAATCAAGGAATTCTTCCCCAACGCCCAGCTATTCGGGTTCACTGGCACGCCGATTTTTGAAAAGAATGCCACATACAAAGAGATTGATGGTACAGAAGCCTATTACAAACAAACAAAAGATGTCTTCCAGCAGGAGCTGCACTCCTACACCATCACCAATGCGATTGATGATCGTAATGTGCTACGCTTCCATATTGATTACTACAAGCCAGAAGGTAAAAACCCGCCCAAGCCCGGTGAGCCATTGGCCAAGAAAGCGGTGATTGAGGCCATTCTTAATAAGCATGATTCCGCTACAGCCAACCGGAAATTCAACTCCATCCTTGCTACCGCGAAGATCAATGATGCGATTGAGTATGTGGAACTATTTAAAAAGATTCAAGAAGAACGGTTGGCCGGAAACCCCGAATTCAAGCCGCTAAATATCGCCTGCGTCTTCTCCCCACCAGCGGAAGGCAACAAGGATGTGCAGCAGCTTCAAGAAGATTTAAGCCAAGAAAAAGAAGATAACAAAAAAGACCCGGAGAAAAAGAAACAGGCGTTGAAAACCATCATTGCCGATTACAACGCGCAATACGGCACCAACCATAGCATCAGCGAGTTTGATAAATACTATCAGGATGTACAAAAGCGTATCAAAGATCAGCAATATCCCAAGCATGATCTGCCGCATTCGCAGAAGATCGACATCACCATCGTGGTGGATATGCTGCTTACCGGTTTTGATTCTAAATTCCTCAACACGCTCTATGTGGATAAAAACCTCAAGCATCACGGACTGATTCAGGCATTCTCACGCACCAACCGTGTGCTGAATGACACCAAACCTTATGGCAATATCCTCGATTTCCGCCAGCAGCAGGATGCGGTCAGCGAAGCGATTACCATGTTCTCAGGCGAAGGCCAACAAGAGCAAGCGAAAGAAATATGGCTGGTTGATCCTGCTCCAAAGGTCGTCGAACATCTTGGCGGTGCGGTGAAGAAGCTGGATGATTTCATGGAGTCGCAAGGCTTACAAAATAAGCCAGAAGATGTGCCTAACCTGAAAGGCGATGCCGCCAGAGCGCAGTTTGTCAATCTGTTCAAAGACGTACAGCGGCTCAAAACCCAGCTGGATCAATACACCGACCTGGATGATACACAAAAAGAAAAGATTGAAACCCTCATCCCTAAAGAGCAGTTACAAGGTTTCAAGGGCGTGTATTTGGGTGTAGCCGAACAGCTGCGTGAGAAGCAGGCAAAAGAAGGAGATAAGGCTGCGCCGGAGGTGCAAGAGCTTGATTTTGAATTCGTGCTGTTTGCGTCTGAAGTGATTGATTACGACTATATCATGAAGCTACTGGCTAAATTCTCGGACAAAACTCCAAGTAAGCAAAAGATGTCACGCCAGCAGTTGATTGGCCTGATTGCCTCCGATTCCAAATTTATGAATGATCGGGAGGATATTGAAGCTTATATTAACACGCTGACTGAGGGCGAAGGCTTGAACGAGAAGCAAATTCGCGAAGGCTATGAAAACTTCAAGGCCGAGAAGCAAGCCAAAGAACTGGCTAGCATTGCCGGGAAGCACGGGCTGGAAGTGGACGCGCTGGAAGCCTTTGTCAGTAGTATCCTCCAGCGAATGATTTTTGATGATGAGGATTTAAGCGCCTTGCTCGCGCCGCTGAAGCTGGGCTGGAAAGACCGCACGCAGAAAAAACTGGCGGTGATGGAAGACCTCATCCCACTATTACACAAACGCGCTCACGGGCGAGACATTTCGGGGTTAAACGCATATGAGCAATAGCACAGTTAAAACGCCCTGTATTCTTACAGACCATTGTGCCGATGCCGGGAAAATGGTTGCGGTGGAGCGCCGCCTGCATTCAGAAGAGAAAAAAGCCATTAAAAATCCGGATAGTCTATGAACAACAAAACCACACAAACCGCTGTGCCAAAGCTGCGCTTTCCTGAGTTTCGGGATGCTGGTGGGTGGCAAGTAAAGTCATTGCAAAAACTTGCTAAGCGAATGACCCTTAAAAATAAGGATGATGACATAAAGCGAGTATTAACGAACTCTGCCATAGATGGTGTTGTCGATCAGCGTGACTATTTTGATAAAGATATAGCAAACAAAAACAACTTGAATGGCTACTGTATTGTTGATGAAGGAGACTACGTCTACAACCCACGAATATCTAATGTTGCACCCGTCGGTCCTATTTCAAAAAACAGAATCGGCAAGGGCATTATGTCGCCGCTATATACAGTGTTTAGATTCAACTGCTCTAGCAATGAGTTTTATGAACAATATTTTAAATCAACTCAATGGCATCACTACTTAAAAAAGATTTCCAACAGTGGCGCAAGACATGACCGCATCAGCATTACAAATGATGAATTTATGAAGATGCCGCTGCCCGAACCAGAGTCCGAAGAACAACAAAAAATTGCGGATTGCCTGTCTTCGGTGGATGAGTTGATCGCGCACGAGGGGCAGAAGTTGGAGGCGCTGCAAGACCATAAAAAAGGGCTGATGCAGGAACTCTTCCCCGCCGAAGGCGAAACCCTCCCCAAACGCCGCTTCCCCGAATTCCAAAACGCCCCTGAGTGGGAGGAGAAAGAAGTTGGAGAAATTTTTAAAGTCACGCGTGGTAATGTTCTTTCCATGACTTTGGTTGGCAATCAGCAAACCGATGCTAAGCCGTATCCTGTTTATTCGTCTCAGACAAAAAGAAATGGATTATCAGGGTTCTATTCTGAATATTTATATGGCAATGCCATAACATGGACAACAGACGGAGCAAATGCTGGAGATGTGAACTATCGTTCAGGAAAGTTCTACTGCACGAATGTTTGCGGCGTTCTATTAAATGATGAAGGATACGCTAACCCATGTATTGCCGCCCTCATCAATAATGTTTCAAAGAATCATGTTTCTTACGTTGGTAATCCGAAACTGATGAATGGAGTTATGAGTAAAATTCGAATCCCAGTTCCCGCTATAGCCGAACAAAAGAAAATCATAGAGTTACTCTCTTCCTTAGACGAGATAGTGGACAACCAGTTACAAAAGATCGAAGCCTTGAAGGAACATAAAACAGGGCTGATGCAGCAGCTTTTCCCCTCCGCTGAAGAGGTGATGGGATGAGCCAATTCGATAGCATAGAGACACTCGCCACGCATTTGCGGCAAGAGCTAGAAAGCAAGAAAACCATTCTGCTTTTTGCCTATAACGGCACCGGAAAAACCCGCCTTTCCATGGCTTTTAAGGATATTGGGAAAAACAAACCATCAGGCAAGTTACTTACTGAGGATGGGAATGCATTGATTACAGAATCTGGAGACTCTATTGTGCTGGAGCAGCCCGGTGATACGCTCTATTTCAACGCATTCACCGAAGATTTATTCAGCTGGGATAATGATCTGGATGGCGATAGCGAGCGGGTGCTGCGCCTCAATTCTAATTCAAAATTTTTTGCTGGTCTGGAAGAGCTAGAGATGGATAACCGCATCCGCCCTTTCCTAAACCGCTACGCTGATTTTGATTTCAAAATCGTTACCAGAAAAATCAAGGGTGAAGAGGGAAAAGAAACAAAGAAAGAAGAATTAGTGGTGAGCTTCTCCCGTGAAGTGCATACAGAAGACACATCTGAAACATTCGAGGATATAAAGGTGTCACGCGGAGAAGAAAACCTGTTTATCTGGTGTTTTTTCTTGGCGGTGGTTCAGTTGGCTATGGATAAGGAAATAGAAGCCTATTCATGGGTGAAATATGTGTATATTGACGACCCTATCTCGTCACTAGATGAAAATAATGCCGTCGCCGTTGGCCACCATCTGGCGCAGCTGCTGAAGGATAAAGAGAACCCGTTGAAAACGGTTATCTCATCCCACCACACACTATTCTTTAATGTGATGTATAATGAATTCCATCGCGTGAAAGGCACCAAACCTTATTTCTTAAGCAAGAACAAAGTCACGGAAACCTATACACTGAAAGATACGGGCGACACGCCTTTCTTTTATCATGTGGCAATGTTGGCAGAGCTTCATAAGGCAGCCAAGACGGGCGAACTCTACACTTATCACTTCAATATGCTTCGTATCATTTTAGAGAAAACAGCCAGCTTTCACGGCTATAAGGGCTTCGCAAATTGCATCCAAAAGGAAAAAGATGATCCTGATGGTATACTGCATACGCGCCTGATCAATATCCTGAATCATGGCAATTACTCACTCTATGAGCCAAAGGAAATGCTTCAGGAAAACAAGGATATTTTTCAGAAAATATTTGATAACTTTTTACAGAACTATAATTTCAACACCGCGTTATTTCCGGAGTTGGTAGAAATGCAACAGGAGGCATAGTGCTATGACCGAAGATCAACAAAAGAAGCTGGGGAAAATACTCTGGGGGATTGCCGACAATCTGCGCGGCTCGATGAATGCGGATGATTTCCGTGATTATATGCTGTCGTTCCTATTCCTGCGCTATCTCTCCGATAATTATGAAGACGCAACCAAGGAAGAGCTGGGCGAGGATTACCCTGCCATCAATGGCCACGTCACGCCCTTGCAGCGCTGGTATGAAGAAAACGAAGGCGACATAGAAGCATTTGAAGAAATGATGCGCCGCCGAATGCATTATGTCATCCATCCAGATTACCTATGGGGCAATATCGCCGCTATGGCACGCAGGCAAGATAAAGACCTGCTTAAAAATCTTGAAAAAGGTTTCAAATATATTGAAGAAGAGTCTTTTCAGAGTACGTTTCAAGGGTTGTTTTCCGAAATCAATCTTTCATCTGAAAAGCTAGGTAAAGACTATGACTTGCGCAACGCACGGCTTTGCAGCATCATCACCAAGATTGCCGAAGGGCTGCAGCAATTCTCCACTGATCACGATACGCTAGGCGATGCTTATGAATATCTGATTGGCCAATTCGCCGCTGGTGGCGGCAAGAAAGCCGGTGAGTTCTACACGCCGCAGCAAATCTCCACCATTCTTTCAGAGATCGTCACACTAGATAGCCAAGACCCGGCATCTGGCAAAAAAAAGCGCCTCGATAGTGTATTCGACTTCGCCTGCGGTTCAGGTTCGTTGCTACTGAATGTACGCAAAGAAATTAAGCAGGCGGGTGGAACCATCGGAAAAATTTATGGGCAGGAAAGCAATATCACCACCTATAATCTAGCCAGAATGAATATGTTGTTACACGGCATGAAAGATTCTGAGTTTGAAATATGGCATGGCGATACATTGAAAAATGACTGGGATATGCTGCGAGAGGCAAATCCAGCCAAGAAACCAGCGTTTGATGCAGTGGTGGCTAACCCTCCCTTCAGCCTGCGCTGGGAACCAACCGATGCCCACAATGATGATATGCGATTCAAGAATTATGGCGTATCGCCCAAATCTGCCGCTGACTTTGCCTTTCTGCTGCATGGCTTTCATTATCTGAAGGATGAGGGCGCGATGGCCATAATCATGCCGCATGGTGTGTTGTTTCGTGGTGGGGCAGAAGAGCGCATCCGAAAGAAACTGCTTGATGATGGACATATCGATACCGTGATCGGGCTTCCCTCTAACCTCTTTTATTCCACCGGTATACCCGTGTGTATTCTGGTGCTAAAAAAATGCAAAAAGCCGGATGATGTTCTGTTCATCAATGCTAGCGAGCATTTTGAAAAAGGAAAACGTCAGAATAATTTGCGCCCGGAAGATATTCAGAAGATCGTTACCACCTATCAGGAGCGCCCGGAAAACGTGGAGCGCTATGCAAGGCGCGTTCCGATGGATGAGATTATCGAAAAGCATGGCTATAATCTAAATATCTCTCGCTATGTAAGCACGGCTGAGAAGGAAAAGGAGGTGATATTAGAGGATGTCCACCAGCAGCTTCAGGGTTTGGAAAATGATCGAGGAAATGCACTCTCAAAGCATAATAGCTTTTTGAAGGAGTTGGGACTGCCTGAGTTGCCATAATAGGTAACAAGTTACAATCCACGTGAGTGGATTACATTATAAGTTCTTTGAAAAAAAAGAAGCAAGCGCTACTACAGCATAGGTATTTATGATTTCTGTTTAATTTAATAACATCTCTTATGTTGTTTATAGGTTATTTTTGTCATGTGTTAAGTGTGCTGTTAAGAGTTTGTATTATTGCCTCGAAACATTCTTTTCTGGCTGAAGATTTTCTTGATACCATAGCAATAGCCCTCGAAGGTTTTGCGTCTTTAAAAGGAATATATGCAATGCCGTCATTTTCTTTTTTGGCAAGCTCGGGAATAAGAGTTATACCAACATTTGCAGATACCATTTGGCGCAATGTCTCTAAGCTTGTTGCTCTAAAGTCCTGGCTTTCTGATGCTCCCATTAACGAACATATATCAAGAGCTTGTGAACGCAAACAATGTCCTTCCTGCAAAAGCAGTAGTTTTTCATCTTTTATATCATCTTCGCTCACAGTTTTAAGCTTTGAAAAAGGATGGTTTTGTGAAACAGCGAGGTAAAATAACTCTTGGAATAATTCATTAATTTCAAAACTATCATCATCAACAGGCAATGGAGTTGCTAAAAATGCTGCGTCAATTTCTCCATTTTTTAGCTTTTCAATAAGAGTGCCTGTCTTTTCCTCAAGCAGCAAAAGTTTTAATTTTGGAAACTCTTTTGTAATTTGAGGAACGATTTGCGGCAAAAAATATGGCGCTAGGGTTGGAAATGCGCCAATTTTTATTTCTCCGGCAAATGGATCATGGGAGTTTTTAGCAATATCGTGCATTTCGTCTGCGCCTTGCAGAACCTCCTTTGCCTTATCAATTAGTTTTCGCCCTACCTGTGTAATCATCACATTTTTATTGGTCCGTTCAAATATTTGCACTCCAAGTTCTTCTTCTAGCTTTTTAAGCTGCATAGAAAGTGCAGGCTGGCTAACGAAGCATTCATTAGCCGCATTGCCGAAATGCTTATGCTTTGCCACTGCCACTAAATATTTTAAATCGCGTATGTTCATGTCATAAGTATATCTTATCGTTTGCATAAAATCAATATATTATACATATCGCATGAGAGGCGTATACTTGTAATTATCAGGACAACAATTAATGGAGGCTAAAATGACTGATACAGATTCTTATCTTTTAAAATGTGCACTTGAATCAATAGAGGAAGGCGTATCATCAGAAGAAATACAAGCAAAATGTGAATGTCAAATGGGCTTCATAAATTGCGAAGCTGATAACAACAATTATTCAATCTAATTAAATGGAGAAAAACAATGTTAGGAGTAGGTGAAAAATTTCCTGAATTTAACGTAAAAGCAACGTCAAGCGCAAAATTGGCTGATATAAATATCGATAATGTATTTATCGATGTAAACAACAAAACATACGAAGGAAAATGGCTGGTAGTGTTTTTCTACCCAAAAGACTTTACCTTTGTGTGTCCAACTGAAATAGCCGCATTTGGTGACTTAAATGAAGAATTTGAAGACCGTGATACACAAGTGTTAACTGGCTCCACTGATAGCGAATTTGTTCACTGGGCATGGCGTAAACATCAGGATGAGCTAACTGATTTACCTTTTCCAATGCTAGCCGATGTTAAGCGTGAATTAGCAGGAGCACTCGGTATCTTGGACAAGGAAGAAGGTGTAGCGCAGCGTGCAACATTTATCGTAGACCCTGATGGCGTAATCCGTCATGTGAGTGTTAATGACCTGAATGTTGGTCGTAATCCAAAAGAAACATTGCGTGTTTTGGATGCACTACAAACCGATGAGCTTTGCCCATGTAATTGGAGCAAAGGCGAAGAAACCATAGATTTGCAGGAAGCTACTAAATAACTAAAAACAGGTGGGGAGGTTCGCCTCCCTGCCAAAATATAGGAGAAAATTGATGTCTATCAAAGAAATAAGATCAAATTTGCAGGAATATGCCAAGGATATAAAAATCAATTTGGGAAATGTCTTAACTGAAGAAGGCTCAGTTGGTTTGTCGCAAAATCAGATTTACGGAATTGCTTTAGCGTGTGTTTACACTACTCGCAATGAGAAGCTAATTGCTGCAATTTCTGAAGATGCAAAAACGGCTCTTTCCGAAGAAGAAGTTTATGCAGCAAAAGCAGCTTCTACAATAATGGCAATGAATAATATTTATTACCGTGCCATACATTTTGTAAGTGACAAGGAAATTGCAAAAGCGCAATCTGGCATGCGGATGAATGTCATAGGAAAGCCGGGAATTGATAAGTTAGATTTTGAATTGTATTCTTTAGCAGTTTCTGCAATAAATGGTTGCGAGTATTGTGTTGAATCACACGCTAGAAAAGTTGCAAAAGACGGTATTTCAAGGGAAGGTGTGCAATCTACTTTACGCATAGCAGCAGTGATTAATGCTACTGCACAGGCAGTTACTATTAATTAGGATATATATCCATAACATAATCAGGGTAAAAACCATGAAAAAACGAAACCTATTAATTACAACAGCAATGGCAGGAGTTATGGCTGTTTCTATATCAACTACATCCTTAGCAGGCGCGGGTGAGGCAAAAACAAATTTGTTTTGGTGGCCTGAACAGTTAAACCTTTCGCCACTTCGTGACCATGATGTTAAATCAAACCCGTATGGAGAAAGCTTCAATTATGCTGAAGAATTTAAAAATCTTGATTTAAAGGCACTTAAAAAAGATATCGACAAAGTTCTAACTACATCAAAAGATTGGTGGCCTGCTGACTATGGTAATTATGGACCTTTCTTTATCCGTATGACATGGCACGCCGCTGGTACATATCGTACGCATGATGGTCGTGGTGGTGCAGGTGGTGGTCAACAACGCTTTGACCCATTAAATAGCTGGCCTGATAATGGCAACCTTGATAAAGCCCGTCGACTTCTTTGGCCTGTTAAACAAAAATATGGTAGAAGCATTTCATGGGCAGACCTTTTGATTTTAGCTGGTAATGTTGCGTTAGAAAATATGGGCTTTGAAACATATGGTTTTGCTGGCGGTCGCGCAGATGATTGGGAGCCTGATACAGTATATTGGGGGCCTGAGGTGGAAATGCTTGCTAGTGATCGTCGTGGCAAAGGCGGTTCATTAAAGAAGCCTTTGGCTGCCGTACATATGGGGTTAATTTATGTCAACCCAGAAGGTCCGGGCGGAAACCCTGACCCCGTGGCTTCTGCTAAAAATATTCGTGAATCATTCGGACGTATGGCTATGAATGACGAGGAAGTTGTAGCACTAGTTGCAGGTGGTCATACTTTTGGAAAAATGCATGGTGCGCATAAGCCTTCAAAATGTGTTGGTAAAGAGCCGGGCGCTGCTCCAACAGAAGAGCAGGGTTTTGGCTGGAAAAATAAATGTGGCAAAGGGCATTCTGAAGATACTGTAACAAGTGGTTTTGAAGGTGCATGGACAGCTGCTCCAACACAATGGAGTAGTCTATATTTGGAAACCCTGCTTAATAATGAGTGGACACAAACCAGAAGCCCAGGCGGGCCAGTTCAGTGGATTCCAAAAGATAAATCTACTCATGAAACTGTGCCAGATGCTCACGTTGAAGGAAAATATCATGCTCCTGTTATGACTACAGCGGATTTGGCTTTAAAGTTTGACCCTTCATATAAAAAGATTTCAGAGCGTTTTTTGAAAAATCCTAACGAGTACCAAAAGGCATTCGCAAAAGCATGGTATAAACTTACTCACCGTGATATGGGGCCTAGCGCGCTTTATCTAGGCGCAGAAGTGCCAAGCGAAGAGCTGATTTGGCAAGATCCAATTCCAAAAGTTGATTATGATCTGGTTGGTAGTGGAGATATTGCAAAGCTTAAAGAGCAAATTCTTGATTCTGGCTTAACCGTTCCTGAGCTTGTTAGGACAGCGTGGGCGGCAGGTTCATCATATCGCGCTTCTGATATGCGTGGCGGTGCTGATGGCGGGCGCCTACGCTTAGAGCCTCAAAAAAGCTGGGAAGTTAATAACCCAAAGGAACTGGCAAAAGTTTTAAGTAAGTTAGAAGAAATCCAAAAAGATTTTGACGGCTCTTCATTCTTTGGTGACACTAAAGTATCAATGGCTGATCTAATTGTTTTGGGCGGAGCTGCTGCTATAGAAAACGCTGCAAAAGTTGCAGGTTATGACATAGAAGTGCCGTTTAAACCGGGTCGCGCAGATGCTACGCAAGCGCAAACAGACGTTAAATCATTCAATTATTTAAAACCAACTGCAGATGGGTTCCGTAACTATTACAGCAAAGAGAGCTATAAATCTCCTGCTGAAATGCTTATTGATAAGGCTGATTTGTTAAACCTGACTGTGCCTGAAATGACAGTTTTGGTCGGCGGAATGCGTAGTTTGAATGCTAATGCTGATGGCTCTAAGCATGGTGTGCTTACTAGCAAGCCCGGAACTTTAAGCAATGCTTTCTTTGTAAATCTGCTTGATATGTCAACCAAGTGGAAAAAGTCTGGCAACATATATAAAGGCCAAGACCGCAAAACTGGCAAACAGAAATATACAGCCACTCCTGTTGATCTGGTTTTCGGTTCAAACTCAGAGCTTCGTGCTGTTGCAGAAGTCTATGCGATGAATGATTCAAAAGAAAAATTCGTGCAAGACTTTGTAAAAGCGTGGGTTAAGGTGATGAACGCCGATCGTTTTGACAAGTAAAAAGTTTGTGGTGCTGTGGTAATAATTGCCATAGCACCACATTTCTAAAAGGAGAATTATTATGAGTGAAAATCAAGTAGCTACAAGCTTAAAAACAGTATTGGCAAATAACTATGCCTTATACCTAAAAACCCAGAACTATCACTGGAATGTAACTGGCCCAAACTTCAAGCCCCTGCATTTATTGTTTGAAGAGCAGTATAATGACTTATTTACAGCTAATGATGAGATTGCTGAGCGTGTTCGTACGTTGGGAGAAAAGGTGCCAGCTACATTTGGTGTTTTTAGCGATTCTGCAAGCATTAAAGATGGTGATGAAAATGCTGACGCTGCATATATGGTCAAAGAATTAGCTGATGATCAATCTGTGATGGTTGCATCATTAAAAGATGCTCTAAAAGCAGCACAAGATGCAGATGACGAAGTTACAATCGGCTTAGTCACTGACCGCATGGGAATTCACGAAAAAGCAGCTTGGATGCTGAGAAGCAGTGTTTAAGAATAGTTACCTGTATTATAGTTAAACATTTATGGGGCTAGATCTGTTGTATTGCATCAGCATTATAAATTATTAGCTTATATAAAGCCTAACCTCAGCTTCCCTCCTTCTTGCCAGCCCCTTCAGCTTTCTACCACCAGCCCATACCCAGCGCATGAGCTGCTCGGATACTTCGTTATGTTCTTCGCGGTTGACCTTGCGGCGAAGGGTGGAGCGCTGGAGCGCTCCGGAGCCGAGATTGAAAGTGAAGGATACTAACGCATCAAATTGCCCATCGGTAAGCGGCGCATTGATCAGTCGCAGGACAGCTTGTTCTGCATATAGCACGTCTTTGATAAGCAATGCTTCCCCAGCTTCAGGGCTTATGCCATTTTTGAACATTTCGGCTTCCCCAGCGCGTAGTAAATGTCCATAACCGATAGTCGGCAGACCTGCAGCATCGAGATATATTTCAGGCTCAAAACCCTCAAAACGCTTTATAAGGTTGATTCCATCTTGCGTGACATGTCTCATTTGCCGCTCCGCACTTTACTCATCGCACGTTGCCCGAAATAGAAGCTAATAATGCCAGCGAAGATTGCCTGATCCTCAACGCTCCATAGGATATCCATGTGCCATGGCAGAGGGTTACCGAGATCAACCATGCCGAATTGCATGCATTTGATAACGAAATATAAAAGAAAAAAGGCATAAGCCAGCACTGGTCGTACCGTTCCATTAAGTGCATCCACCCATTTAATGCCGGAATAGTAGGTTTTATACAGCGCTCTGGATTCAGAAATATCGGCCTGGGCGTTAATTTCTTCCAATCGCTGCTGATGGCCTTGTGATGCCTGGGCCATCTGCATTTCTAAAATAACCAGCTCATGTTTGCGATCAGCAGAATCCCGCCAGATCTTCAACAAATCAGGAAATGCCGCACCCATAAAACCGATAAGTGATCCAAGTAATGTAATCATGGTTATCCTCCGTGTACGAGTTGTTTAATGCCTTGCCACAGAGCAACAAGAATACCTGTGATAACGGCGGTGATGGCAGAACGCTTGCCCCATTTGAGAACCTCATCAGATCCGGTGCGAGACTTTCGTAAATACACCATGTCTGCCTGCATTCCGGTTGGATCGGTGGTATCAAGGCCATGTTTTGTTAGAGCATCATCAATGCCTTCGCTCACCGCTTCGCGGATAATGTCTTTTAAGTCATTGTCATTCATGTTGTTAACTCTCCTAATATTTCGTTTTTAAGGCGTGTGGAATAATATTTCAGGCCAAAGATATGGCCGAAGAATTGCTGAGGGAACGCGGCGGTAAGGCCGATTCTTAGAGTGTTCAAAGTAACTGTTGGCAAAATTACAGATGTATCGGTCGCTGGAGTTATTCCATTCACTGCAGAAGCGGTATCATTCTCTTTGTAGGGCAGAGCTGCTTTTACAGGAGCATTGTCACCGCTCACAGCACCTTCAAAAGAATACTCCGTAACTCCATCAGTGCGAACAATACACACTGCGTTAGAGTCATTGTCAGGCTTGGTATGAATCGCGATTCTGTTTGTGTCATTGCTGCCATTATCAACTTGAACAATGACGCCATAAGCTGTGGATGCTGCCCCAATTTTCTGATAATCAGCATAAAAGCTTCCTTCAACTGGATTAAACCAATCGGATGCTTCTATATTATTAATAGTACAAATATCAGCAGCACGGGTAACTGCAGTAGTGGTGGTTGGAATAAATGAAGTAGCAAAATCATCCTCTTCAAACTGCCCTCCATATAAACCAACTCCGTTTATACCATCTCCTGTAGTAACGCCGCTGCCGCCTAATGCTGATAAAAAATACCCCTCTACAATTGCTGATGTAGAAGAAGCATCAATATAACATTTGTTGGCAATACAGCGATACCAACCATTACCTATATTCTCAGTTCTAACACTCTGAACAGTTCCGGTTCCTCCCTCATATTTATGTATCGTTCCATTATCCAAATCTACCTGAAACCCAACACGGCCTGACCAGTCACTATTGCGAATGGAAAAATGAAAATATCGGTTATTAATACCCAATCCATTACGCTTCATAAAAATAGAAATGCTACAAGTAGCACCAGCTGCTATAGCTGGAGAGGAGGCAGCTCCCAACCAATGAGTGCCTGCAGTATTATCAGCAACTAAATGTGCGGCATTAGTAGTGCCATCAGGGCTAGTAATTGCATTAATATTAAGTGTGTTATTACCAGCTTTTGCCCATGTACTAAGGTCTGTAGCTTGAATAAATTTGTTTGTCCTCGCCCCCTCAATCATAAGACCACAAAGGCCGTTACCATCGGGCAAATAATCAATTCGCGGTATATCAGGGGTGGCTGTTTGTAAAATGCCGTCTGCATCAAAATATGTTGCAGAAGATGTGCGAGTAAAATTAATGACATCAGAAAAGAAACTACCATCCAACAAAGTTATTTCGCTTGGTACTGATAAGACTTTTCTGAATTCCTGCGCTAAAGAGTCATCAAAACTATTCTGATATCCATATGCATTTGCCATAATTGTCTCCTACCAATTCCAAGGGCCACGGGGCTGTAGATATTGCATCGTGGTGCGGATTACGCCGCCAGTGAAGTTCGCACCATTGGCTGTAAGGCGCACTGCGGTGTCTGAATAAAAAGCAGTTGGGCCGATGATGCCGATATTGGTGGAATCCTGCCCAATGCCGATTGAGCCACCGAATTTGCTGGTTTCTGAAGCTGTTCCGACATTAAACGATGTTGCGCCAGTCACAGCAGTTAGCACGCGCACATTGACGGTGAACAGAATGGAGCGGTTTGGGATAGTGATGGTGGTATCTACGAATGCGCCAGAACTTACCGCCACATCTTCCTGTTTATGCCCAACGCGCAAATATTCGCCTGTGTCCTTCATAATCAGACCGAGGGGTATCCAGCCAGAATCATCGTAAGTCATACGGGTGTCGAGCGATTCCACCACCGCATCCATCCATTTAAATGGCGTGTAAAATACCCAGCCACCTGTGAGATATTGTGCCAGCGCATTTTCATTGCCGACAAACACACCAGAGGGCGATGTGCCAACAATCACCAGATCACCCACCGCAGGACTACCCGGTGGTGCATCAGCTATTTCGGAAACTACAGGTGTGATGTAGGCATCAAGGCGGTTTAACCCCTCATTATGCGTGACTTCTTTTTGGGCTTGGCTCGTGACAATATACGGCAAGCCCAGCCTTCCGGTCTGGGACATGATGTTCTCCTAGTTTTAGTGATTAAATAGTTGCTTCTGCAGCGTAGCCTCGACCCACCACAGCCGAGAGTTGGTAAATTTTTACATCAACACTGCTTTGTGTTGATCCAAAGTCGGTGGTTTGTTCGGCGGCGCTATAGCTGGCAGTTGGGTTGGTAACTTCAATAGTTCTCACCACATTGCCACCATCGAGGATATCCACCTCATAGGCTTCGCTTTCTTCGCCCAGAGGAATTCCAACCCCATCGCGCCATTCACCGTCTACGCGAGATCTGCGTATCCAGCCTATGGTGAGATTTTCCGAACCATCGCGGTTAGCTGTTGCATGCACCGGAGCGAAAGGTTTTAGGTTGCGCCCGGTGTATGTGAAAGCTTCTTCACCTGTGTTGCCTAGCGAATTTCCCACGCTCACCGTTTTATAAAATAGCTCCCGCCCAATCAGGTTATTGGCAATTGCCGTGGTGTAAAGCGCTGGAGTCATCAGCACGAATCGATCACCTGCAGCATGGCCATCAATTGCCCATTCCGTTCCTTGGCGACCGCGCAGTAACTGTGTCAGCTTGTAGGTGCTTTCACCTATAAGCTCGGCATTTTGGAACTGTACCAGTTCATCGCCGATTAATGCCGCATTCGTACCGTTAAACACGGCCAGCTCATTGACCGAAGCCAAGCTGCCGGATGTCAAAATTACCTCCACCTCATTGACGGTATCCCATGTTTCAAATGGGCCTGCAGGCAAGTTAGTGATGATCGTGCCAAAAGTTGCAGCACCATCCATTCCAGCCAGAACGTTGAACGTATTGCCACCAGCTTCTCCTCCATCATCGGAGCGGTATATTGCTGCGCCGTTCCAGTTTGCACCATCGGCAGCAACGCCAATTCTAAGTAAGCCTTGGTTGCTACTTGTATCTGTTGGTAATGGCGGGGCATCCACAAATTGTGTAATCGTATCTGGCACTAACACTGGCGGTGTGATGTTCGATGATGTTTCGCCCGGAGGCGTATAAAAATCATAGGAACTGATATTTTCAGTCGTAGCGCTTATTTTCATCACGCCGTTGGCTTCCATATCCGTTTTCACCACTCGCATTTCATGCGCTACGCCGGAGACAGTCACGGTAATCACATCGGTTGGCTCAATCCGTACATATTTTGGAGGTAGCTTGAACTGAAAACTAGTGCGCTCCTTCCATGCGCTGTAAAGCGTCACATCGGCGATTTTCTTGGCCTGTGTTGCGCCGATCACGATTGGCAGATTCATGGTCACCTGATCTACCGCTTTTACCGTCTGGCGCTGTGAGGTTTGCGTTACCGGGTCATAGTTGAAAGGCCGATCAATATAGGTGACATTCACCCGCTGCGGCAATTCCAACTCCTGCGCTCGGACGATTTCCAAAACATCCTGCACATCCTTTTTCTTGGATGGAATCAGATCATCTTCCGGAACAGCTTTGACGGATTCATTGCCACGCGGCACGCATTTCAAAATGCCATCACTTTCCACCACATCGAAGAAAAACGAAGTGGTGAGATATTCCAGCGCATTGCGAACGGTAATTGGGCTGCTAAGAATAAAACCTTCCACCGTATCAGTGAGGCGAGTTACATCGTAATCGGATGCGCTCAAACCAGCCGATTGAAATAACTCCGCCACGATTGCGCCCAGCGTAGAGTTGCCGAGTTTGCCTTGCACCCAATGGCCTGTGGCCCACAAAATGGAATCTTGCCACACTCCTTCGAGATCTGGCCAAAAAGAAAATGGCCTCGCATCATAGCTCCAAATAAAACGGCGCGGGATAAGGTTTGCATTACCAGCCTCTAGGCTGCGATTTTCCAAATAATCCAACGTGGCATTAAGCGCTTCACGTTGCGCCTGAAAGTCCACACGCCCCTTGCTTCCACGCGGGAAGAAACTCTCGCTGGAAGTGGGGTCATAAAATACATTGGGCTGGTTAGCACAGCCATCAACACTTGGAAAACCAAACTCCGTAAACCACACAGGTTTCATTTTGGCAGTCCACGCCGTACCGCTCATATCAGGATTGGTGTGAGTGTTTCCCCACCAATACTCCAAGTTTTTCCATGCGTAAGTAGCATCACCACCATAGCTGGTTTTTCCTGTGCGATTGACGGAATCCGTATAGTAATAATCCCAGCCTTCGCCAGATTCCCAGCCATCAGTAATGGCTTGTTCATCAATTTGAATCTGCGGCAGATCTTCGGTAATTGGGAAATAGCTATCGATTCCAACGAAATCAATATTCGCTGAAGCCCATAGTGGATCAAGGTTAAACCAGCCACCAGTAGAGTGATATTCGCTCCAATCTGCTGCATAGGTAATCTGCGTGCCAGCGCCCATAATGGTTTTTACAGTTGCAGCCAGCGTTACTAATTGATTCACCGCAGGATAATTCCCCGGCGTATCGGTAAATCCTGTCATGCCGATTAGCTCTGAGCCAATCACAAATGCATCTACCTTGTTTTTCACCAGATTGGCATAATGGGTGATAAACGCGTTATAACCATCAGTTTTGGTGAACCAGTTATTGGCATCAGTGGCATTGGCAGGCACAATACGCCCACGCCATGGCTTCGGTATTGGTGTAATCGTATCCACAAACGGCATTGGATACAGCATTACATTCAGCCCACGGCTTTTTAGCTCATCGCAGATCTGCACCACCGTGTGATCAGATGGAGTACCGCCGTAAGTTGGTGTTTCAGGGTCAAACTTTAATACGACTTGTGCGGTGCTACGAGTGAGTCCTGCCACACTCCAATCAGCAGGCAGAACCTGCGTTGTACCTTGAAACTCCACCTTTGGGATAATCGTGCAAGTCCCCGCATCAGTGCTTGTTGCAAACCACGTCACGACAACCGCCACCCATTCAAGGTTTGGCAAAACATCGAGCATTTGATCAACGGCTATAACCACGTCAGCTTTGCCATCGTAATTATGCATGTTGATGTAATTTTTATCGTTTGAAGGTGTAAAAGTACCGCCGACAAATGAACCATCTTGCTTGGTTTGCACATCTGTGCCATACACCATTTCACCCGCACCTGGGATCATAACGATGTCTTTGATTTTATCTTCTACGCTGGGTGTAAATTTCACCGAGCGGCGCACCTCAAACGTAAAATTAGGGATGCGATTGCCATATTCTGCCAGCGGAAAATCCTCAATCACGACATAGGCCATGCCGCGATAAGCAGGGATAGTGCCGCTATCCAGATATTTCGCTATGATATCATCGGCCAGCTGATCTTCTGTGCCAAGATGGACGTTATATTTACCTTGGGCAGATGACAGCACATCTTCTGTTAAAACTTTGCTATCTGCCCAGACGCGGATCACTTCATCAACTGTGCCCTCGCAAATGGCAATAGCTAACGTGACCACATATTCATAAGTAACGGTGGTTTGGCTGGTGGTAGTTTTGCCGCCACCTCCTTTGCCACCGCCACCAGTTTGAGTGCTAGTTTTCTCGGTTTTGATTTCCTTGATATCGGTTGACCAGATGACATTGCCCGATAGCCGCATAGTGCCATAGACTTTTGATATCATATTGCCATAAGTAGATGTTTGCGCTCGAAGGTCAGCAAGGCGTGGGCCTTCTTGGGTTGGGAGCTGCACACGATGGTTTTTGGGAAAAAATACACCCGCAGCCATACTGCCAAGGTTTGCACCCATCATGGCGCCAGCGGGGCCACCCAGCACAAAACCAACAGCGCCACCAACTACAGGTAATACAATATCAGCCATATTTTTTACTTAATCGATTTGAGTTGTTTCTTTTTAAAGCGATAAACATGGGTGAGCATCTTCACCCACGCCATTGAAAGTGGTTGCTCTACCACCATTCCAGCACTGGAATTGCAATGAATCAGTCCGGGGCCACCACTTGGATATTGTGTGAGCAATCCCACATGCTGTGGGTCACGGAATGTCTTGAATAGCAGCACATCACCCACCGCCATTTTCTCTATCGGCACTTCACGCAAATGTTTTTGAATACTACCTATCAGCCGACCTTTTTCAGGATACATAGAGTAGTTGGTTTCATCGGCACAAACGAGCGAGTTGCCATCACCATCCTGAATCCCCAGCTCATCAATGATGCCGATAATCAGCCCGATGCAGTCCACACCGCCATGACCATTAACCGATTTCTTGAGTCGCCCTTGATGATGGTAATGTGTGCGAAGCCACGTTCTTGCCTGTGCCACAATTTGCTCTGATGTAATGTTACTCATTATCCATTCCTGTTAGTTTTGTCTAAAGTGCCTGCTGTGGTCAAAAGCTTGTCCACTCCTGGAACATCTGGTTCACCACGAAAATTAATGATATTGCTGAATTTGCTCTGGCATGTTTCGCGGGTTTTATCGCAGCCAGCAATGATGTCGAAACCATCACCCACCTGAATGCTCTTGCCCATCGCCAACGCCAGCACCACCTGAGTGCTTGCAAACTCCTTCACCTCCATGCGGCGACCATCATTGTTGCCTGATGTCCACGCCACTTCGCCGCCTGTGTACCAACCAGCGGCTTCCGTTAAAACGGTGGCTTTAAATGTCTGATTATTAGTAATTTCGGTGACTGTTGCGGAAACGGTAAAACCAGCCAGCGATACCTTGCAGCGACCATCACCCAATATTGCTCTGCAGGATGGAGAGAAAACTTCGCCAATGGTCTGGCTTAGATGCTGCGTTAAGCCACGCACCTCTGCCTGAAACATCTGTTGGTTAATTGTGACCTCACCAAGATGACCGCGTTTGACCACCATTTTTCCCTGCGTGAGATCTTCGTAATTTACCACGAATATTTCAATCTCGGCATAGTCATACAGCCCAGCCAGCAGTTCTTCCTCGGTAATCTTGGATGCAAAGGTCTGACCTTCCACATCGAGATTATCCACGCTCATGTTGGATTTATTTTCCACTGTGGTGGGCGTAAATCCAGCAATAGAATCATAATCAACACTATCAAAAGTGATCGGCTGATCATGGTCAGTAAAGCCCAGCTCCATGCCATCTGTGCGGGTGATGTGCCAGCAAGTCGCAAGTGTCGTCAGACCGCCAGCAAAATGCGCTTCTAATTGTGGGGAGATAATTCTCATATCCGCACCTCAATCAGTGGGATACTGCTCCAATTTCCTGCATCAAAACTATCCATAGAGATAGCCATTTCATCCGTATCAAAGCGCACAGGCACATCAAATTCAAAGTCAGCGCTGATTACTTCACCACCAGCTGGAGCAGTATCAAACGTCACAATGCCTGTGGTCGTATCAACTGTCACACCGCTGGCCTGCAGCACTGCATCCACATAAATATCAACCGTACCAGCCACTGGTTTGCTGATCGTGCGGGAAACGGCAACAGAGCCACTGGTATAGAGCTTTACCAACTGAAAATCAGTGGTGCTATCATCACCTGTGCCAATCCCAATATTTTCAGCGCTATAGTCGCTCCAATCTTTAAAGCGAAAGCCCACCGCCTTACCACGCCGCGCACGAAAGAATGCAATCAACGCCTGCCATTGTGTTTCGGTTTTTACGCCTGAAGCCACGTTATATTTGGCGCTAGATTGCGACCATTTGCTGTTTCGCTGCTCATAGCCAGAAACGGTAGCCACCACATCTGTTAAGAACATAGGGCCACCATTTGCGCCGTAGCTGATATCGCTTGGAAATTGTACTTCTTCAAAACTCATAGATTCCTCCTTGCTCGATCAATTGACCGTGCCATATCTGCTGCTATTTGGCTTTGTGATTGCCGGAAACTCTGCACATCCGGAGTTTGCACATTCATATTTATGGTAACTGGCGATCCACCTGCTCCGTTTGGTATAATGTTAAGTGGAGAGCTGCCAGCAAAGGCCAGTTCTGGACCACGTTCACCCACCACACCGAATTGACCGGGCTTGAGCTTTCCACCATCAGCAAAAAAGCCTCCGAAGAGGCTTGCTGCACCGGAAATTAGGCTACCAATTCCGCTGCCACCTCCACCGCCAGAGCCACCGAATAAGCCACCAAGAGAACTCATTAAGCCACCGATTAATCCGCCTTCACCACCGACCCCAAGTTCTTTCATAGCGGTTTTGAGCAGCATCTGATTAATGTCGGATAGGATATTTTTTGCCAAATCACCAAAGCCGTTAAACTTTCCGCCAACCATATCAAGAGACTCAACTAACCTACCTTCAATAGATTCTCCCAACCGTTCAAAGTCTTTATTGATCTGATCGGTGGTTTTCTTTGATTCGTTTTTCAGTTTATTATTTGCATCATCTGTTTTTGAAGGACTGCCTTGCTGTCCCGCTGAAGGCTTTTTAAATAAATCATTCAAAGCACCTGCTTTCTTGGAATTAGCTTGCACGATTTTATCCGCAGCAGCTCCGATCTCGGCATCGATTGCAGCGTTAAATTCGCGTGCTTCAGCCAGTGCTTTATCAAAGGCATTACCCATTGCATCTAGCAATCCAGTTTCCAGAGCAGCGCGGGTATTTTCAAATGACACACCACCCAGCGGATTTTCAATAAAAGCAGCTAAATCTTTCCCCAACGCTTCAAATCGATTCGAGATTGCATCACCAAAGGCGTTAAAGGCATCACCCACGCCTTCAAATACAGCAATAAATAGCTGTCCGAATTTTACCACTTCGCCAATAAGGGCTTTAAAACCCAGCTTGAACGGCTCAATTGAGTTAGTGATCTGTTCTGCCAGCCACTTGATACCGTTAGCAATGCCTGTCAATATGGCAGTTAATCCAGCGTCACCAATGGCTTTCACCAGTTTAGAGAATCCATCCCCCATATTAGAAAGTGCTACATTCAGCGTATCGGCTTGTTGTTCTATTGCTCCAGCAAATTGCACATCACCAATGGATTTAAGATAGGCCTCGATCTCCTTGGCATTTTTACCCACCGTGGTGCTGATATCTTGGAAAGTGAAAGTCACCTGATCGCCTTGGCTTTTGGATTTGATACCAAATTCCTTCAAGCGTTCAAATTCTCCAGTCGCAGCATCCGCCACCGCTTCGATCATCTGATTGAGGCTTTTACCCATCGCCGTGGCAGTATTACCGTAAGAGGTTAACGCCTCAGCAGATGGTGTTAATCCCAGCGCCTTCAGCTTGATAAATGCATCCGTTACTTCCTCTAATTGGAACGGGGTTGTGGCGGCAAAATCCTGAATAAAACCAAATGCTACCGCCGCTTTATCAGCCGAACCGGTGATAGTACGCAAGCTCGCTTCCAGCTTTTCGAACTTGGTGATGGTATCAGTGATCTGCTTGCCAACAAAAGCCGTTGCCATCAGCCCACCAATTTTACTCAGACCACTACCAAGTTTGCTAAAACGCCGATCCATATTGCCAACGCCCTGATTAATCTGGGTGAAGGTTTTTTGCGTCTTATTGACAGCGCGTATGGTGAATTTTGCTTCAGCGAACCTTGCCATGGTGTTTACTCATTTGCTCTTGTTGGATTTCAAAATAGGCGACCCATTCCATAAATTGCCATGTGGTCATCGCCTCTATTTCAGCCAGAGGGCGACCAAGGCGACAGGCCAGTGCTAACTGGTTTCTGCGGAAGGGGTCGCGCCGGAGTTTCCCTTGTGCGTCTCCGTGTCACCGAAAAAATGAGCTTCGATCTTTTCTGCGATACAAGAAACCACGCGGTAGTCAGCTTCCTGCATTAATTTGTCACGGTCAGCGATGGTAAACAGGCGTTTGCCATCCTTATCCTTGGCTTTCACCACGATGATGTTGGCAGCTTGCTCGATGTTGCTCGCCTTTTTACTGGCGACTTTGCCTATCATGTTGACTTCAGCCATAGTCATGGGCATCACATGAATTTCTAGTGGCCCATTGTCATCACCCCATTCAGGAACGGATATAACTAGCCTCTCCTGCGATGCGTAATGAGCAGTAGCACGATTAATAACACTCATAATCTCCTCCTATATAACGGTTGATTCAGTTAATGCGCCTGTTCCAGTAAAGCTGAAACTGGCTTCCACAATGCCGTCAAACGAGGCGTTGTAAGAAATAGACGTGATGATCGCATCGCCTGTCCAATAGGTGTCACCACTAGTATTTCCTTCCGGATAGAGATTGAGCGTCACTGTGCCACCAGCACTTAATGCACCCTGTCCAAGCGTATCGGTTTCATCCCAGAATCCATCAAAACTGCCAGACCATCCTTTGATGGTGGCCTGATTTTTTCGCCATGATGTTCCGATGATGGACGCATCCACCGTGTCACTGGTGATTTCCAGCGACCATGATTTAATTTCTGCGACTTGGTCTGATCCAATAAAGACCTTTCCTTCGCTGCCTGCGTGTGTAGCCATAATAATTCTCCTAGTTTGGTTAGATTAAAATATCGGGGGTGGTTTCCTTGACCGTGTACAGCACTGAGAATGTCAGCACTGCCACGGCAATTGGCTTTTCTCCATCATCGGAGAATTGCGTTTCGGTAGTATCAAGCGCAGTGTCTTTGACCAAACCACCAAGGCTCGGATCAGCAGCTATTAACTGCTCAACCTCCAACGCCAGCATGTCAGTATCCTGATCAATATTGCCGCGAGATTTAACGTAGGCCTCCACCGTCACCATCAACTCCCGATGTTGAGTGCGAGGGCGGGACATGGATTGCTCACCCACCGTTTCCATCTTGGTATAGACCAGCAATGCCGGAAGCTTGGGTTCAGCAATCGGATAAACCCGTGCTTCAAAAACATTGCTGCCAGCGGTGGTATTGCCCGTTAGCAAAGCCAGCACTGCTTGCCTGATTTGTGTTCTTGCATGTGTCATAATTTTTCCAATGTTAATTCGGTGATGCCTTCATTGTCTGGCCGGATGACGGCGACTTCATAAAGTTGGCTATCAATGGTGAACTGATCACCAACCTGAATTTCGGCAACATCGATGGTACGCACAGATAGCACCGGATTAGTCACCACCACATCCACCGTTTCACCGCCAGTTAGCTCGGTAAATTCCTGCAACATTCCAGAAATAACGCGAGGCACACCCATAGAAGGCGTATAGGTGACCTCGCGCCCATCCAATGTTTGCAGAAGCGATAAATCTCGCTCTTGCATATCCTCGATGAAAGTCATTACAGACCTACATTGAGCAGGATTTTAACATTGGCATCACCGCTTGCTGCAGCGTCAGCCGCTACACCAACCAATGTGTTGGCTGTTGCAGTAGTGGTTAGCTTGCTAGCAGCACTATCCCAATAAAGCTTTGCACCTTGCGTTACCGCTCCAGTGGCCTTTGGAACAGAAAAAACACCAGAAACATGTACTGCACCTGTTTTTCCATCGGCTATATTGGTTTTTGCAACACCTCCAATGACACCGATTACAATAAACTCTCCTGATACCAAACTGGAACCGGAAGGTGTGTAGTTGAGGGCTTTACCCTCTTGAACATAGTTAGTAGCCATAAGATTTACTCCTTAAAGTTAGATATAAAAAAAGCGGCCTGAAGCCGCTGGTTAGTTAGGTTTTTAGTTGGGTTTATGCGCCGGGGTTTTTATACATGGTACGGAATTCAAGAGGCGCTGCTGCAGCGTCAATCCGTACTTTGTATTCTACGCCATCAATCGTCCAGCCATCTTGCTGGTCAAGGAATGGAGCAGCGATACCATCGAGATAACCCACCTCAATCGTATCAAACACACCAGCATCAGCCAGCAGATACCACGCTGTGAGCGAAGCGGCATCCAACCGTGCATCCACCACCACTTCTGCAGCATTACGCACCGGGTTCGGCTTTTTGCTGTTAGTTTGGCTAGGATCAGTTTCAGATGCCATTAACACACGAGCCGTATCTTCCAACGCGGCAGGTACAAGCAAGAATGATGGGCGAATATTTAATGTCGCATCACCATCTTTTTGTGTCCGCATCACTTTGCGACCTGTTCCCACTGTTGCTGCCGTTGGAGCAGCGCCAGAGCCAGCCAAGTTGCTATGATTAGCGTGGAAAAGCGCATCACCATCACTCATGGCTGGATTGCCATTGATAACAGCAAACACCAAATCGCCCACAGTGCGTGCCGCAGCGCGACCCATCTTGCGAGGAATTTCGGTAAATGCCGAAAGGTCATCATTGATAATGGCCTGACGCGAAATACTGAACAATTTGCCATAAGTGGCTAACTGAATCGGCTCTGCGCGTTCACCAAATGTGCCATGCTTGTATTCACCGCTTTCAGGGATTTCATCCAGCGAATCAAACGTACCCAGCCCAACGCGGCTATGCTGTTTGAAGTCCGATAGGTTTCCTGAACGGGTAAAGCTAGGGAAAACTTCTTCCGATTCATCATACCCACGCAACATGGCTTTACGCGCATTGTTTTCCAGAATTTTTGGAAAATCACTGGTGGAATGCGTAAATGCACGCCCAACCATTTCGCGTTTATCCATGTGATCGGTACGAACTCCCTGCAGCTCCAGCGATTTACGCGCCATTTCCAGCAAGGTGAACCCAACCAGTTCAGTTGGCTTTACATCCGCGCCAGCAATACCCGCACGATAGGCAATCGCATCTTCTGCAGCGCGGCTGAACTTGTCATGTTCAGAGTCGCCCATCTCAATACGCGCACCATTTGCAGCAGGCTGTTCCTTGCTACCGATAGCCTCCAGCAGCAATTTGCGTGCCTCGTTACTATCAATTTCTGGATCATCCAAGCATTGATCTCGCACTGTGCTATGATCATCGTGACCTTTAAACAGACCGCGAATTTCAGTGCGGCGTTCTTTTTCAAGCTCCAGTGCGCGTGTTGCACCTTCACCTTCTGCCGTTTTGCGTAAAGAATCGACATCAATATCATCCTCTTTACACTTGGGCGTTTCCTTTATTTTGTCGGGCATAATAGTCTCCTTTGGGTTAGGTTGGGGTTGAGTGCAGAGGGTTTCTTCCTCCAATTTCCGACCAACCCCAACAGTGGAGTCGGCGGGAATATCGACCAGAGAAATTTCCATCGGTGTCCAACTGGTCACACGATATGTATCGGGCATTTCCTGATGTTCTTCTTCGAGCTTCCGCTCATTAATTTTGTAAGAAACTGAAACGTTACGCAGGATGCCGTCTTTCACATCTTGCCAGATTCCAGCAACTTCATCTCGTTTGCTGATGCGAACTTCTGCATGACCACGGCCATTTTCCAGCCATGCACGTTCCACCACACCGATGCGGTTTTCTCGTTCAGAGCGATCATGGTTATAAAGCAGCGGGGCAGAGCTATTGAGACGTTCCAGATCAACTTCCGACTTCTCATGCCCCAGCACCTCAATCCATGGCTCACTAAAAAAGCTGTTTCGTGCAACAGGTTCTTCAGAAGAAAAAGAAAGCCGCACGAGGCGGCTGTTTTCATCAATGATAGATTCACGGGTTAGGTCAATCGTCCGTGTCAGCATCTCCGGACTTGTCCGTTCCGGGTTCGTCTGGTTTTTCTTCATTTTCTTGCTCATTGGATTCTCCTTGGGTTTTGTTGGTTGATTGGTTGGATGCGGCAATATTGCCAGTAGTGAACGTAAGCCCGGCTTCTTCGTCTTGCTCTCGTTCCTGCTTGATCTGATCGTAGGTGTTTTGCGGGTTACCACCGCGCTCACGGATACTTTGAGAGCGAGCTTTGAGTCCTGCTGCAATCGCTTTTTCCTCAGCAACCACTTCTTTTTGCGGGTCAATCCATGGCATCACTGGCCCTTGGAACGTAGCCTTTTTCAGCGTGAGCTGGCTTACTTCACCTTTTGGCACTTTGAGCTGCCCTGATAGAACCGCCATTTCCACAAACCGTTCCCAAATGGGCCGCACGCAACGCTCGGTGAAATATTCACGCAACACCGCATAATGCACCGACTGCTCCACCAGCTCTTGGCGCTGTGAGGAGTAAGTACCGCGATAATCCTTGGCAATGGATGAATAGCCAGTGGATGTTCCAGCTGCCACCGCACGCAATTGCCCATTACGGAATTGCTCCAGCATGGCATTGGGGCGGTTACTATCGATCATACCCACTTCTTCACCGGGTAGCAGATTGTCAAAAATCATGCCCGGCTGCATCTTCATCAGGCGATTTCCGGCACTATCAACCTGTACACCAGAGGATGGACCATCGAGTGATTTACGAACATAGGCGCAAATGCTGGCAGCAACTTTTGCCGCTAACCGCTCGGAAAGCTCATAATCCTTGATATCCTCCATCCGCGTTAGAACAGATGCAAAAATAGAAATGCCGCGTGTCTGGCTGATACGCTTGGCAATTTTTAGATGGATAATCTTTTCTGCCGCATGACGCTTGGTATCTTGCCGTGTCACCAGCGTATGCATATCACCGGGATGCTCTTTGTAGAGGTAGTAAGCACGCGGTTTGCGCCATGCGTTCTTTTCCACGCCATGAATAATGCGCTTTTTCTTATCATTCAGTTCAAATGGCAGAAAATCTGCTTCAATCATCTCCAGCGAGTAAGGAACAAGTGTACCGTGATCAATTGATTTACTCGTACCTTCAATATGTTTGACCAGCACTTCACCATCACGAAACCAATGTCGCGCCAGCAAGCGCAGCATGTGATTCCAGTGATGTTCCCATGTGACTTCGGGAAAACGCGTCCATTCTTCCCATAATTCTATCAGTTGATCATTGATCGTTTTTGCCAGCTCACCGTTCTTGAGCTTCACTTGTGGTTCAACATTGATGCCACGTCCCACCACGTTATTGACCAAGCAATCCAGCACGCCACCAGCCAGATCATGGTTTTCATCCAAGTGCCGAGCCTGCAAACGCAAAGATTCCCCGGCACGCTCCACGATTGCATCACCAGAACCCGCATCGGTTTTGGTTTTACGCAAGCGGGAGGGCTGGGCTGCTTCATAGGCACGTTGGGCTTTGAGGACTTTACGAGCGGTATCCCGGCGCAGAGCTGCTTCCGGCGATATCGCCTCAATTGTTTTATCGATAATATTAGACATCTGAAAAATCCGCCAATGCTGCTTGTTGATTTTGGTTTGCTGATTGGAGAGTGGCAACGCGCCGCTCCCAATATTGAATCTGCTCTCTGATTTCCTTGGCATTTGCCAATGTCAGGCTGCGCCCATTCATCGTATAGCTTTGGCCTTTCGCCACTGCTAAATCTGCCGCAAGCCATGCATCAAATGCCGCCTGCGCCTGTGTTAATGTCAGTGCCATGATTTACCTCTTAGTTAAAATTCCAGTCTTCGTAGCCAAGCCATTCATTGGCTTGCCCTGTTTCAGTTTGTTGTTCTGCTTTGTGTTTTAGCCGTTCGCGTTCCTGCTCTTGTGCCAGAGCATCAAGATTAGGATTGAAAATGTGCAATGCTGCCAAGCCGTAAACGCGGCAATCCAACGCTTCATTGCGCTTGCCTTTTTTCAGTACCCACACGCGTGCGGGGTGGCCATTGACAAACTTGGTTTGAATGCGCTCTGAAGTTAGCTGCTTGAAATATTCCTCCGGATAATCCGAGGGAAAATGACAATAGCCCGCTCCCGGCGTATGAATTTTCAGCCGTGAGTAGATCATCTGTTTTGCCGTGTCTGTGCCTATAGAAAACAGCTTCACTCGCAATTTATTGTTGCGACTGAATTTGCTTACCAAAGGCTTACCAATTTGTGATGCACCTTTGATCGCGTACACCCGCTGATATTCTCGGTTTTTGCAATATTCATAAACCGTCTGCGTATGGTGACCGCCTGAATCCACAGAGGATGCCGCCACCGATAAGGTGCGCCCATCGCTTGTGTTAATTATTTGCCGAAGCACATTGTCTAAATCGTCCCACACTTTGCTTTGCGCCGGGTCGCCATGCAGAACATGATATTGCAGCGACCAACTTTCCTGCGCCAATCCCCAGCCGATGATTTCAAGCTCCAGCCGATCATCCTGCACATCCACGCCAGCCGTGACCACCACCACTCCTTCAGGTGCTACACGTCCCCAATTCTCCTTGCGTTTTAACAAGCCGGATGGGTCGATGCCCTCGGTTGCCTCCTTCCATGTTTCGCCGAGCGATGTATTAATCCATACTTTTAATGTTTCGGGCAGGCGCTTGGCTTTGAAGAAATTTTCCACCATCTCTTCCCATTTTACCCATGGGCTATAGAGTTCCGAAATGTGAAATCCCGCAATACCGTTAAACGCAGCTTCAGCCACCCAACCACCGTGAGCCAACATCCATATTTTATCGCTCTCATGTAGGTGCGCTTTGCAATGCTCACATTCGTAATAGGTCGTTTTTGGTTGCCGTTTCTCAAACTTGATCTGCGCCCATACCAGCACTTGAGTTGCACCACATTCAGGGCAAGGAACATAGTATTTACGCTGATCGCTTTGCTCATAACGTGCGGCAATCTTGCTTTCACCCTCATTGGTCGGGGTGGAAGCCGTAGCCAGCAGTCGATTCCAAAATGTCGTTGTACGCTTATACGCCAGCGAACCGGGATCACCTTCCGTACCAGCCGAATGCGGATAACGATCTTCTTCATCCAATAACACGATTCTGATCGGACGACTTGCCAGCGATGCAGGACTGTTTGCGCCAGCCATTGTGACGTGCCCACCGGGGAACTTCTTATGCAGCAATGTATTGTTACTACTGCGGCTGCGCGGATCACCGAATAATTCTGATAGTTCGTCTGTATCCCGAATCATCGGGGCAAGGCGGTCTTTGCTCCATGTTTCTGCCATATCCAACGTGGGCTGAATAAGCAGCATCGGCGATGGGTCTTGATGGATAAAATAACCGATGATGTTATTAAGAATTTCCGTTTTACCAATCTGCGAAGAGGTCATATACACCACCTCGGTCACGCCAGCTTCATTAACCGCATCCATCATCCCCCTTTGATACGGTGCGCGATCTGTTACCCATTTTCCGGGTTCGCTGCTTGCCTCCGGACTTAGTCTTCGATACTGATCCGCCCACTGGCTCACTGTTAGTTCCGGTGGCGGTGTCCACGCTTGCGTCACCGTCTTCAAGACCTTCGGATATGTCTTCATCGTCTGTGTCATAAGTAGCCAGCTCCGTTAACGCCTCCGTGATGGTGCGCTTTAAAAATTTCTCAATTTCGTGTGTGTCTTTTAAGTTAGAGATCTGGTAGGCGGTCTTGGTCGGCAGACCTAGCATCTTTGCTCGACATGCCATCACCATCGTCATCCAGTCTGATTCAACTCTCTCCACCGTCACCAGCTCGCCTGTGCGCTCCGCCAGCTCAATCTCTGCCATATCTGCCTGCGCTTTTAATAATCGCGCTCGTTCCAGATGCGTATCTTGCGGAGCAACGCCCTGACCAAACGCACGCTGCTGCAGATAATTAATGTAACTGCGAACCGAGCCAATCAGTTCATATTGGTTCTTTTCTGGCTTCGGGATAATCCCATCCCGCGCCAATTGCTGCACCCGGCGTTCAGATAATCCGAACAGCTTTGCGATGGTTGATACGGGATAGGATGTTGGCATATTAACTCACTCATTTTATTCAACTTTTCTCCTCACAATTGACTTGATTAAGCTCGTGATTGAAGCATTCATGGGTGTGTCCAAAGGGCAAAACATTAATCAAACCAAGGAGTTAATCATGACCAAACCTACCAAAACAAAAATTACCCAAAAGCCAACCAGCAACATGGTGCAACAGGATGCAACAGGATGCAACATCATGCGACACCGAGAAGCGCGAAACTAAACAATCGCTTATCATCGGCCAGCTCTCCCGCAAGGAAGGAACAACCATCGCCCAGCTAATGGAAGTCACTGGATGGAAGCCCCACTCAGTACGCGGCCATCTCTCCAACCTTCGCAAGAAGCGGGGATTCAAGATTGAAACCTTCACCACTAGCGAAGGAAAAAATGGCTACCGCATCCTGCAGGAGGCAGAAGAAAATCAGGGCGCGGAAGCTGCCTGACGCTTCTTTGTTATCGCCGCAAACGACTTCTTTTCACTGGCATGGGTTGCTTCATTGCCGGTGAACTCTTCCCAGCGCTTCACAATCACATCTACATAAATCGGGTCTAGCTCAATCATCCGCGCTTGGCGTTTCAGCTTCTCACAGGCAATCAGCGTTGTTCCCGAACCACCAAATGAATCCAGCACGATGTCACGGCTCTTGCTGGAGTTCTCAATGGCATGACACACCAGCTCCACTGGCTTCATGGTCGGGTGGAGATCATTAACTGTTGGTTTATCATGATGCCACAAATCACTTTGATTGCGGTCGCCACACCAGAAATGCTTGTTACCATCAGGCCAGCCATAAAGAATCGGCTCATATTGCCGTTGATAATCGGAGCGGCCCATCGTGAAATGATTTTTGCCCCAGATGATAAACGTTGACCATTTGCCGCCAGCATCGGTGAAGGCAGAAAATAGCGTGTGCAATTCCGAAGAGGACATACAAACATACATCGCACCCTTGCATACGCCCACCATGTGGGTGCAAGCATCGAGCAAAAACTTATGGAATTCATCACCAAGATTATCATTTTTAATTTTACGCTTATTGCCACGCACCGCATCTTTCATACTCTGACCATAATCGACATTGTAAGGCGGATCGGTAAACACCATATCGGCCAGCTCATCACCCATCAGCTTCTTCATGGTTTTTTCCTTGGTGCTATCACCGCAGATCAAACGATGATCGCCCAACAGCCACACATCCCCATCTTTGGAGACAGGAACTTCTGGCGCTTCAGGTATTGCGTCATCATCGGTTAACCCCTCCATCACAGCACCATCGAGCAACTCTTCCAGCTCAACAGCATTAAAACCAGTGAGATCTAAATCAAAGCCCAGCTCCTTCAAATCCCCCAATTCAATTGCCAGCAACTCTTCGTCCCACTCAGAATCTTCATGCGTGCGGTTATCAGCCAGCCTGTACGCCTTTACCTGCGCTGTTGTGAGGCCAGTGGCAATATGTACGGGTATTTTCTTTAACCCCAACTGTTGGGCCGCCTGTAGGCGCGTGTGCCCCGCAATGATAACTAGCTCCTCATCCACCACAATGGGCTGACGGAAACCATATTCTTTGATGGAAGCTGCAACTTTGACAATTGCCTTCTCATTTCGGCGTGGATTCCGCGCATACGGAACTACCCGTCCAATTTCTACCAGTTCTACTTTCATGTTCTTTCCTCTGATTGATTATGCGGGTTAGGAAACCCGCTTCTTTAGTCGGCGAAGCCGTTAGGCTCATTGCGTAGGACAGCAGTCCGAAGCAGGAGCGATTAAACAAAACTGATTCTGTGCATCCGGGCGTGCAAACGAAATGCTCGCAAATAGGCCATTTCGTTACATTGGACACTAAGCCTTTGATTTATAAAGATTCATACCCCGCCCAAACGAAACGAAATGCAAAGTTTCATTCTGTGCCTAGTAAAAAGCCGCGCCCTCGGCGTACCCGTAAGGGGGTGGCCGCCGGAGTACCTTTTTAAATCACCCCGATTCGGAGTGTGTGTTTAGCGGTTTTTTAGTCTGTGAATGTAGAAGGCAAGGTTGCGCGCGAACTCAATTGGAAATCGTTCACGTATCTTTGCCTGCATGATGGCATCGTTCTCACGCTGCCGAAACAACTGCATGATGCCGGGGCCATACAACTGCTTGAGCGGAGTACGCTTACCGCTCTTGCGCTGGTAAACAGTTGTCTTGCTCGACCCGCTGCGGCGCGGCGCAATAAATGCTTTGCTGTATGTGCGTGTCTTACCATACACCTTCACTTTGACCTGACCACGTTTACCACCCGGCTGTTGGGTTGGCTTCTTGCTGCCGACCACAAACTCAATCAACTGCAGCGCTCTGTCGCGTGCCACCAGCGTTGCCCACAAACGTTTGAAGGTTGCCTTTTGCGTTTGGATACGCCGCTTAACACCAGCCTGCCTGCTGTTCATCTGTGGGGCAATGTGCTTGGCGCTGGCAACCTTGGCGCTCTCCGCCACCCGATTCAGCATCCGCACAGTGGCCTGTGGCGCGACCTTAGTTTCAAGCGCGTTTAAGCTCCGCCTCAATTTCTTGAGGTCGTGCTGTACTGTTACGTCAAAGGACATGATAAAAATTCCTAAAGTTTGACAAAGGAATAGGAAAGCGGATAATGACTAATCGCGGCTCGCTTAACTTTCGAAAATCGTCAAGCAGGTCGCACCATTCTTTTTAAATTATAATTGATATTATTTCTTCGCTTTGGCTTTATCTAAAGCAGATTAATGGTTTACGCGTTAAGCGCAGGCCTTTTCTGATGAAGCTAGAAAATATTTAATTGAATATTTACCCCTTTTTTCTTCTAATTCCTTTTTCAATGCATTCGATCATTAAGCCAGCAATATCTTTTCCTGTGGTGTCTTCTATGCCCTCAAGGCCGGGGGAGGAGTTGATTTCTAGAACTTTTGGCCCATCTTTAGAGCGTATTATATCAACGCCAGCAACTTTCAATCCCATTGCTTTAGATGCATTAATAGCTATTTTACGCTCTTCTGAGGTGATTTTTACAGAGCTTGCAGTGCCACCTAAATGAAGGTTAGCACGGAATTCACCTGCAGCAGCCTCACGCTGAATCGACCCTACAACTTTTCCATCTACAACAAAGCAGCGTATATCTTTACCATTTGCCTCTTTAATAAATTCTTGAACAAGAATATTAGCCTTCAGGCTTTTAAAGGCATTAATTACACTTTCTGCTGCTTTATTAGTTTCGGCCAAGACAACGCCTTTTCCTTGCGTTCCTTCCAGCAATTTAACAACTAGTGGCGCTCCACCAATCATTTTTATAATGTTGGCAGTGTCTACTGGTGAATTAGCAAATCCAGTAGTTGGCATAGGTATACTTTTTGTTGAAAGAAGTTGTAAAGAGCGGAGCTTATCTCTTGAACGGGAGATAGATACAGAATCATTTAAGCAAAAGGCTCCAACGGATTGAAATTGGCGTGCGACAGCGCAGCCATAAAAAGTCATAGATGGTTTGATACGTGGAATAATCGCATCCACACCGCTTAATGATTCTCCGCCCCTATAATGGACTTCAGGGTTAGAAGAGCTGATATTCATATAGCATTGGCTAATATTAATAAAGCGCATCTCATGGCCACGTTCTTCTCCCGCCTCCATAATGCGCTTATTGGAATAAAGATCAGGATTACTGGCAAGTAGTACTATTTTTAGGCCATCTTTTTTAGTGCTAACTTTATTGTAATGTTTCTCTATATCCTTTTCATTGACGTTACCAAGGCATAAGGATGCATAGGGATCAATTAAGACACGTTCTTGCATAGCTTCGCGGCCCAGTAGCATACGATAGCCCATGGAGTCTCGGTTGGTAAGGGTAATTTCGATCTCCCATATTTCATTGCCTAAAGATATGGGGGTTTTGATTACGTGGCGTCGTTCTTTTTCACCGCTTGAGCTTTTAACATTGCGTTGATCTACAACTAATCCTCTGCAGCTTTGTATAACTTTGCGACTATCCTGTAGTGGGTGGATATCAAAATGTACATATCTATTCCCGCCTTCCTCAAAAGGGTGAATGTTAAAGGCATGCAGCGATGACGTCTTTGCCCCTGAGTCAACACGTGCCTTTATCGCGGGTAGTCCTAAATCTGGTAATCCGCACCATTCTTCTTTTCCAATAATTATTTTTTTAGACATGATAGTTTCCTTTTGTAGTTATGGTGCTAAATTTTCATCTAGAAAATCATCGACCTGTTCTTTGACTTGCCTAGAATTATCAAAAGAAGCTATATGAAAAACAGCATCTCCTTTATTTAATAAAGGCATTGTTACCGCCCCAATAATAATACCTGTGCAGCTTGCTTTTATCTCTACTTTGTTCCCTCCAAACGGATCAGAAATAATGCCTAACACCTGACCGGTTCGGACACGATTACCTATGTGCTTTATTTGCCTTAGGCTACCGCTTTGCGGTGCTCGTATCCATGTGCTTGATAGGGCAATAAATAGTTTATCATCATCTGCTCTAATTCCTTTGAATGAAATCATACCGATTTCATCCATCAAGGTTAGGATGCCGTTGAGTCCTGACTTAATCACATGTTCATCATGACGCAAGGCTTCTCCGCCTTCAAAGAGTAACATGGGGATTTTCAGTGCTCTTGCGGCCTCTCTGAGTGATCCGTCGGGTAGATTGGAATTAATCATCACAGGCACATTAAATGCGTGAGCAAGCTGATTTGTTTCGGCATCATCAAGATCTGCACGAATTTGCGGCAAATTAGAACGATGAATAGCGCCTGTATGTAAATCAATGCCATGGGTACATTGTTCTACAATCTCTGTCATAAAGGTATTTGCTAACTGCCCCGCCAATGATCCTTTATTAGAACCAGGGAAATGTCTGTTGAGATCTCTGCGGTCAGGTAAGTAGCGGGATTTGGTATTATAACCAAATACATTAACAATAGGCACAGCAATCAATGTGCCACGAATATTCTTTAGCGCCTTATGATTTAATAGACGTTTGATAATTTCTACACCATTTATTTCATCCCCATGAATAGCTGCACTTACAAACAAGCGAGGGCCATCTTCTTTTCCTCGTATTATCTCAACAGGTATATTCATTTCTGTAAAATCATATAGGCGCGCTACGTTGATATTTATCTTTTTACGCTCTCCTACGGCTACACTTGCTCCGCCTATTTTTATTACTGAGTCTATATGCATATCAGAACCACTTCATTTTTTTGAACAGAAGAATCTGTAGGGCGATGATACCTACAAAAACCCCAGAACGCATTGCGGCTTTCTGCACCTAGTATGCCACCACCTTTACCATCAAAACCATCGGCTAATAAAATATGTTTGCTCATTTTAATCTTTCGGGATTCTTAATGTGAAGGTCGCGTTGTGGGAAAGGTATTTCAATATTGTTTTCTTTGAATTTGCGCCATATGGAGAACAGAACATCGCTGCGTGGGCGTTTGCGCCCTTCAATAATATCATCCACCCAGAAATAAAGTGCAAAATTTATTGAGCTATCTCCAAAATCCACAAGGTAGCATTCTGCTTCAGGGTTTTTGCTACAACGTGGATGCTCTTTGGCAGCTTTAACTATAAGCTCAGAAACTTTATCAAGATCTGAGCCATAGGATACCCCAACATTAATATCTATACGTCCTTGAGTATTGCTGAATGTCCAGTTAGTTACCCGTTTGGTAATAAAATCTTCATTTGGAATCATTAATTCACGGTTCTCAAAGGTTTCAATCAGCGTATAACGTGCGCCAGTGCTCCTTACAAAGCCAGTTGTGCCATCATCTAATTCGACCAAATTACCTTCTTCCACGGATTTTTCAAATAGCAATATCAAACCACTGATAAAGTTAGATGTAATTTTTTGCAAACCAAAACCTATACCGATACCAATTGCACCACCAACAACCGCAAATGCTGTAAGGTCAATCCCAATGATGTCCAGTGCAATTAGAAAAGCGATAAAATAAACAAGAATCTGAACTCCTTTAGTAATTAAGGCACGATTGCTTGCTTTGATTTTACGTAATGTTTTAATTTTCTTTTCGCCAAACTCGGCAAAAATGCTGGCCATCCAAAATAGTATGACAATAATGGTAATAGCTTTTGCAATAAGATAAGCAGAAAAGCGTATATCTCCAACATTAAAAGCCATAGCATCAGAATCAAGAAACTCCCTTATTGGCTGAAGTTGTCCGGAAAATCCGAGCGCAAAAAACACTACAATGAGGATAGCTAATAGTAACTTAGCTATCCAAGCGCGTGGTTTTAGTAATGTTGTCCAGACCTTGTTCACTATGTCACTTCATATGTATTTATAACATTCTATTAGATAAAGGTGCTTTTTGTATTTTGCTATAAATTTTTATATTAAGCGTAAACTCCGCAGTAAAGCGGTTAATAAATTATAGTTAAGAAGGGGTACAAGATGTGTGTGTATTGCACCTGCACCCCCTCGGCGAGGTGTATTCTTCGTGTTAGCCAGAGTGGCTTTGCCGTGTTTTAATTTTTTACGGTAAGGTGAGTAATATTGTTATGACAACCTAGGTAATTAGATTCATGCCTTGAATTGTTGGTTGCAATGTGGTGTATTGTTTATGGGTACATTTAAAGTGGTGCAAAAGGCAGGCAGATAATTATGGCACATATGAAGTCATCTGAAATAGAGAAAAGATGTATTGAGCAGGGTATGAAAATGACTGGTCAACGCAGGTTGATAGCGAAAGTTATTTCTGAAGCTAACGACCATCCTGATGTTGAGGATTTATATAGTCGTGCAGCGAAAAAGGATGGTAATATTAGTATTGCTACTGTGTATCGCACGGTAAGGCTTTTGGAAGAGGCTGGAATAATAGAGAAGCATGACTTTGGAGATGGGCGCACTCGATATGAAGTGGTTCAGGATAAGCATCACGATCATTTGATCGATGTAAAATCAGGTCAGGTTATTGAGTTTGTGAATGATGAAATTGAAAAGTTGCAGGAAAAAATAGCTAGAGACTATGGCTATCGTCTTGTGGATCATCGTTTGGAGCTATATGTCGTTCCTTTGGATGTTGCCGAAGACTGACTCACCCTTAAATTTATGCATTAATATTTTTGTTTAATGCATTGTTATTTCTAGTATAATTTTAGGGATTGGATTTCGTGGGGCGAGTGACCGGGATTGAACCGGCGACTTCCAGTACCACAAACTGGTGCTCTAACCAACTGAGCTACACCCGCCACAGAATTTGGAGGCAAAAACTAATGCTAAAGTTCATCAATTGCAATGTTTTTTTTGCATAGTACGAAGATACTTACGTGATGCTTATATAATTCTTCTGCAGAGTGTCTGGTATTATGATTTTAAATGACTATTATGCTAACAAACCCATGTTCTAAAATGAAGGAAGGTAAAATATGGCTGAAGTAATTATGTATACTAAAGATTATTGTCCGCACTGTAAGAGGGCGAAGCAATTGCTTGAAATAAAAAAGCAGCAAGTGATAGAAGTTGATATTACTAATGATTCGGCCAAGCAGCAAGAAATGTTAGAAAAAGCTCCCGGAGTGCGGACTGTACCGCAAATTTTTATAAACGGGCAGCATGTTGGTGGCTGTGATGATTTATATGCGCTCCATGACAAAGGCGAATTAGATGCTCTTTTGGGTTAGTTATTCTAGCAAAAAAATGAGTTATTAGGCAATGAGTCGTAGTACAAAATGGCTGGTTATTGCTTTTGCAATAGTGATAATCTTTATGCTTTTGAGGGCGCGGGCTTTGGCGCCTGCGTCAATTGTTAGCGGTCTATTGATAATGGCGACGCTAGGGGAGCGTTGGTATAGGTTGTTATTAGCTCGTCGGGCTAGCCGTTATCAAGAGGAGATCTTTCAAAGAATGCAGGGGGGTAATCCTGACGGAGGGGCTGTTCCTTCTGCACAGATGACCGTAGAACAGGCAATGGAAGTGCTAGGTATTAGGGGGGTGGTCACTGATGTTACAGAGGATGAAGTGACTAAGTCATATCATCGGTTAATACGCGTGCTGCATCCAGATCAAGGAGGGTCAGGCTACTTAACTGCACAAGTTAATCAGGCGCGTGATATTATGTTAAAGGAAGTTCGCTTAAGAAGTGGTGATTAACTGTTTTTGAGCTTCATTTCGACCGGTTAGTTTAAATGAAGGGCCTTGCTTCAGTCTTGCTGCAGGAAAAATCTATGACCCTTGGTTTAGATAAAGCCAAGATGGCATAACTAAAATATATAAATTTTAGGCAACTATTCTAGCTAAGATCATCATTCTGGCTAAAGCTAACAATCGTGACTGGTGGCTGATTGCTAATCGGTCATACGGTTTTAGCGTGACTTGGCTTCTTGGTTTCCTTGCTGAGAAGAAACTCGGTTTTGCCAAGAGTTTGAGTTTCCTCCAGTGCCTTGTTCAGCACTAGGTGTTGTGGTCGCAGGCTCTTTTGGGCGAGCATTGAATGCTTTGCGCCATGCTGCTGGGTCAGCAGTTTCTGGTTTCGGTGTTTCGGCATTCCATCCGCGTGTTGAAAGGGCTGATGGTTCTGGAATATGCTGTTGTTGCGGTGTAGAAAGTTTGCAGTTAATTGAAATGGCAGTTCCTTGCACATGCTCAACAAGCGTTTGTATTGGGTTAACACGTTGTGAGAAATCTTTCAGCACACCGTCAAAATATTGCATATCACGCCCAACGCTTTTGCCTGTTTTCTTTGCGAAGGCTTGCCTATTTTGGCTGGCTTCAGCTAAGTCGCCAGATAACTGTTTTAATTGTTCGTCAGTGAGTTTATCTTTGCTGATATTGGTAAGGTTAATGGCTGCAGATTTTCCATCGCCAAAGCTAATATTATCAAGAATGATTTCATGTTTTTTATCAGCAAGTTCTAACTCTGAATATGACTGGACGCAACCCGGCCTCTCACTGACAAGGTTACTGACATTTTGATCAAACGCCCCGCGTTGTGGGGTTGTTGTGCAGCCGCCGAGTGCCGTGGATGCAATTAATGCAACAGCAAGTGCGGTGGTTTTTGCTTTTGGGTCTAAGTCAAGTAATGCCATGATTTCATTGCCTCTATAAGTGAGCCGTATTTAGTATCGTATAGCACATCTTTATCAGATGTAGTTTTTTTTACTATATGTTATATCATAATAATTGTGCGTTAATAAAAGGTTAATAACATACCTTCTGCCTTTAACTTTTTATTATTTCTGCTATAGAGTTGTGGAGTTGGCGCAATTTTGTCGCATTTTAGAATTCTAGACCAAATTAATAGGAAAAAATATGTCACTTGCTACAGTATCAGCTACTCCTTCACTTTCTCATAGTTTTCATTCTCACATTTTGCGAGCATATGACATTCGTGGAATTGTAGGGGAGACATTGGATGTTAATGACGCTAGGGCAATTGGTCGGGCGGTGGCAACCATGGTTGTTCGTGATTCTGGCAAGGAAGTCGCGGATGTAACTATTGCAACGGGTCGTGATGGTCGCCTTAGTTCTCCAGAGTTGGAGCAGGCACTGGCTGATGGTTTAGCATCCACTGGCGTTAATGTTGTTCGGGTTGGGTGCGGTCCATCTCCGATGTTATATTATGCGGTGCGAACAAGAAACCTTGATGGTGGCGTGATGGTGACCGGTTCCCATAACCCACCAAGTCACAATGGCTTTAAGATGATGAAAAGCAAGCTGGCCTTAACTAGTGAAGAGATTTTAGAGTTGGGCAAGATGTCTGCTGCTGGTGATGTGCTTCAGGGCGAAGGTCAAATGCGTAATATAGAGGTTCATGAGGAATATACGGCTGATTTAGTAAAAGGGCTTCAACTGGATAAGGTGAAGCAAGACCTAAAGGTAGTATGGGATGCTGGAAATGGTGCGGCAGGTGATATTATGCAGGCTTTGGTTAAAAAACTGCCTGGTGAGCATGTTTTGTTAAATGAAGTGGTGGATGGTAATTTTCCAGCCCATCATCCAGACCCGTCGGAAGAAAAAAATATGCTGCAACTAATGGCTGAAGTTAAGGCGCAGGGGGCAGATATTGGTGTTGCATTCGATGGTGATGGAGATCGTGTTGGTGCGGTTGACGCAAAAGGGCAGATGTTGTTCGGTGACCAATTAATGATTCTATTTGCAAGAGATGTACTATCTGAAAAGCCTGGTGCCACAGTGATA
>Ga0316204_10001092_pt1 | contig 80255 bp, 68 predicted proteins | sample 6monrhotite_MG_2_FD_205661 | JGI IMG/M metagenome (GOLD analysis project Ga0316204, IMG submission 205661) | Microbial mat bacterial communities from mineral coupon in-situ incubated in ocean water Damariscotta River, Maine, United States -... | ecosystem: Environmental > Aquatic > Marine >... | reverse complement strand
ACACCACGGTGATCAGCAACATTGAACCCAAGTACCGCTTTAGCGAAGGCCCTGACACCAATGGCAATACCTATGACTTCCAGGTCTCCGCTTTCAGCGACGGTGGTGAAAGCGTGTTATCCCGTGTAGTGAGCGCTAGCCCCCAAGTACTGCCCCCAGCGCAGCCTCCCCAGGATTTTCAAGTTAGTGCCCAACCCGGTCAAGTCACCTTAAGTTGGAGCCCCGTAAGCGATGCCAGCGAATACATTCTCTATTGGTCAATAGACTCTGAGATTGATCCCAGCACCAGTGCCCGCCTCAGTGGTATTGAGGTGCAGCCCGGCTTTCAACACACAGGTCTTGTTAATGGTGAGCGTTATTATTACCAAATAGCGGCTGTCAATCCGGGTGGCGAGAGCACCTTATCTCAAACCGTGATCACCAAGCCCCAAGTCTATCCCCCGTCCACACCCAATGCCCCCAACCTTAGTGCCGACGATGCCAGCGTCATCATCGACTTTACAGGAGTTGATGATGCCAGCAGCTATACGTTGTACTGGCACACCGACCCTGGTGTAGACCCAGGGCTCTGGTCCCAAAAACACGGCATCCAATCGGGTGATCGTCTTGAAAGCCTCACCAACGGCCAGACCTATTATTTCAAACTGGCAGCCAACAATGCCGGCGGTCAAAGCGCCGCCAGTGCCACCAGCAGTGCCGCACCCAAAGCACCACTACCATTAACGCCCAGCGGCATTAGCGCCATTGCCGGTGATGGCCGGGTTAGCCTCAACTGGCATAGCAAACCTCATGTGAGCTACACCCTGTACTGGAGCGATAATGCCAATGTAGCCCCAATCAATAGTGGCAACCTCATCGACAAGGTGCGCCCCAGCTATATGCACACCGGCCTACGCAACAACACGGTTTACACCTATCAATTGATGGCCAGCAACACTAGCGGTGACAGCCCCGCTAGCGCAATCATTACCGTCACGCCAAAAACACAAGGCCCCAATCCAGTTAACCAAGCGCCAATAATCAGCGAAGGCGATACAGTTAGCGTTACCATGGACGAAGATTCACAGCCCACAGCGTTTAGTCTCAGCTTAAGTGCCAGCGATGCCGACAACGACTCATTAAGCTGGTCTCTGAACAAGGAGCCTACTAAAGGCACGGCCAGCGTGTTGGTTATTACCACTGTAAATACAGCCAGCATCATTTATACCCCCAATGCCAATTACCATGGCGCCGACAGCTTCGCCATTCAGGTTAGCGATGATCGGGGAGGCGTGGACCTGATCAGCGTTAATGTCACCATTAACCCGCAAAACGATGCGCCCACTATTCGCGCCCAAATTCCGACAACTATCACCACTGCTGAAGAAACTCTATTAACCCTGACATTGAATCACCTGCTGGTCAACGATCCCGATAACAGCTATCCGGGAGATTTCACTTTAACCGTACAAGCAGGCAGCAACTACAGCTTAAGCGGAAACGCCATAACCCCCAACACCAATTTCAACGGTACTCTCAGCGTACCCGTGAGTGTCAGCGATGGTAATGCGCAAAGCAATGTTTTCAATGTCGCCATCAATGTTAACAACAGCAACGATGCGCCTATTGCCGTTAATGACAGCTACACCGTCAACGAAGGCGGTACCTTAAACATCAGTGCACCAGGTCTCTTAAACAACGATACCGATGCCGATGGAGATGCCTTACGTGTCATCACCACCCCGGTAAGCCCGCCCAGTAATGGTAGCATCACACTCAATGCCGATGGTTCTTTTACCTATATCCACAATGGCAGTGAAACCACCAGTGACAGCTTTACGTATGAAATCACGGATGTCATAGACACTGCCACCGCGGTGGTTAACATTACCGTAACAGCGATAAATGATGCACCAAGTGCAACAAACCTGAATGCTGCGGAGGGCTATAATGAAGGTGCCCCCACATTTATATTGACAGCCATTGTCATTAGCGATGCAGACAGCGCCGATATAACTGCAACGCTCACTCTGTCCGCCCCCACCGCAGGCAGTATAGCCACGGCCACTGCAGGTGCTGTGACCTCAACATATAATGCGGTCAGCGGTGTGTGGCAGGCAAGTGGCGCGCTTACCCAGGTCAATACTTTATTGTCCAATCTACGTTTTTCCCCGGCACCGGATTATGATCAGAGCTTTAGCATTGCAACATCCGTGGACGATAGGATTACACCGGCGATTACAGGAAGAAAAGCTATAACAGTTACTGTTATGAATGACATCCCCGTCATTACTGGGCAAACTCCTTCACCCATTAGTCTAATAGAGGACACCGCATTAACCATTGGTTTCAGCCATTTACTGGTGACCGATAGTGATAATGATTATCCTGCGGGATATGCACTCACAGTAAATGCGGGCGCCAATTATACGGTGTTGGGAACAACGATTACACCGACTCTTAACTATAACGGCCCACTCAATGTGCCGTTGGGTGTCAATGATGGCCTTGCGGATAGTAATTTATACACGTTACAAATTGATGTAACGCCACAAAATGATGCGCCAGTGATTACCAGCCCCAACACCGCAACAATAGAGGAAAATACAACAGCGGTAATGACGGTAACGGCCACCGATGACGACAGCGATACCCTGACTTACGCCGTGAGTGGCGGCGTTGATCAAGAATTATTTACCATCGATAATAGCAGCGGCGCGCTATCGTTCATCACTGCACCGGACTTTGGAGCGCCCGCTGATGCTGATGGTAATAACGTGTATGAAGTGAGAGTTAGCGTTAGTGATGGCAGTGCCAGTGTACAGCAAGAGATCAGCGTGAGTGTCACTCCGGTGCTTGTACCCTTGGCGGGCCTATTTGAGGATACGAATCTGCAGCGTTGTGTTGACGAAAAAATTAAGCGGGTCTATGCCCATGATGTCACTTCTCTCACATGTAATAGTTACAGTATCAGCAATCTAGATGGGATTAAGTACTTGACCAATTTGAAAAAATTGAATTTGAGCTTCAACACGCTTGCAAACCTTGATGGCCTGGCTGGGGCGAAACTAAGCAGCCTCACCCGTTTGGAATTGGGCAGTAATCAGCTAATTGACATTAGCGGGCTGACCAGTGCTGATCTGTCAATGTTAGATACATTATTTTTAGACAACAACAACCTAGCGAATCTCAATGGCTTTGCTAGAGCAAATTTTGGTAGCCTAGCCCATCTAGTATTACTCAACAATCAATTGATTGATCTTTCTGGACTGGCCAGTGCGGACCTCGCCAGTTTAGAGTCATTGTCTTTATCCAACAACAATCTTGTTAGTCTCGATGGCCTAGCGGGCGCAAATCTCGGTAGTCTATCCTCTGTTGGCTTAGACAAAAATCAACTGACTGATATTGGTGGACTAAGCAGAGCGGGGCTGACTAACTTGAAAGGATTGTCTTTAGAGAGTAATAACCTCACGAACCTCGATGGTCTTGCTGGGGCAAACTTCAGCAGCCTAACTTCTCTGTCTTTAAGCTCTAATCAGTTGACTGATATTAGCTGGCTTGCAAGTGCAGGGCTCACAAATCTTACATTCTTGGAATTGGGTGGCAACGTTCTTGAAAATCTCAACGGCCTAGCGAATGCCAACATGAGTAGCCTAACCTATCTGTATTTAAGCAGCAATCAACTAACAGATATTAGTGGCCTGTCCAGTGCGGGAATGGGTAATTTGAAAACGTTGTATTTAGGCAGCAATCCTCTCGAAAACCTCAATGGCCTGGCTAGTGCGAAGTTGAGTAGTCTGACCTTTTTGTTCTTAACCGGTAATCAACTGATTGACATAAGTGATTTGGCCAGTGCGGGGTTGACCAATTTAGATGCATTGTTGTTGGGCTCTAACAAACTTACGAATCTCGACGGTCTGGAGGGGGCAGACCTCAGCAGCCTAACAAATCTGAGCTTAGGTGACAATCAACTGATTGATATTAGCGGGCTGGTCAGTGGAGGGCTTGGTAATCTTCAATATCTGAGCTTAGGCAGGAACAAGCTTGCGAATCTCGAAAGTCTGGAGGGGGCAAACCTCCGTAGCCTAACCAATCTTTTATTGGGCAACAATCAGTTGACTGATATTAGTGGGTTAGCCAATGCGGGGCTTGGTAATTTGAGAAACCTGGAATTATACAGCAATGCCCTTGTGGTTCTCGACGGTTTGGAGGGGGCTAACCTTAGCACCTTAACTAATCTGAACTTAGGTCACAATCAGCTGACTGATATCAGCTGGATGGCTAACGCTGGGCTTACCGATTTACAAACGTTGTGGTTAGAAAACAACAACCTTGCGAATCTCAATGGCCTAGCCGGAGCAGAACTAAATAGCTTAAACTATCTGTACTTAGATAATAATCAACTGGCTGATATTAGTGGGTTAGCCAGTGCGGGGCTTAGTGCATTGCGAAACCTGGAATTAGGCAACAATGCCCTTGTGGGTCTCAATGGCCTGGAGGGGGCTGCCCTCGGTAGCGTAACTGTCATGTACTTAAGCAATAATCAACTCAATGATATTAGTGGACTGGCTAGTGCGGGGCTTACAAAATTGCGAACATTAACTTTAGGATACAACGCGATAACCAACGTTAGCGTAATAGCTAACCTGGCAAGTCTCTCTAGACTATTTCTTCACAATAACTCTATAGGTGGCTTAGGCGTGGGGCATGTTGACAGCTTGGCTAGCCTCACCAATGCATCGTCTATTAATTTATCAAACAATCTAACTATGTCGTGTCTCGAGTTGCAGAGTTTGATCGATAGCCTCGGATCGGATAAGGTTTCCCCTGCTGCTATAGATGGTAGAAACTGCACGGCACCTTAGCAAGGTGGCCTAGATGGAGTTTACGGAATCTAGGATGAACTGAGCCGCACATTCTCTATTCTTACAATGTTTCGTGCGTATGACCTGTTTTAGTGGAAATTTGTGTGCTTAGTGGTTTACATGAAAAGTAGTGCAGAATAAATATTAGTATTAGACACCCATGATATCAATCAATGACCAAAGCTCGTGGCGAACCAGGGTACGTAGACACCACACCGTATCTTCATTGCTTGGCGCGTTGTGTGTAACACCGTAAAATTCAGATAATACCACGATTCAAGAACGCATATTGGCCCTGGCGGCTAAACTCAGAACTCAAAATAAACAAACCAGACCGTAGCCGTGCACTAATCCACCTTCTGCAAAACAGTTACCCACGAAACAACCTCCACCGCATTCAACACTGCCGACAATGGTTTATCACCCTAATGTACTGCTGCACTTTTACGGTAAATTCAAGCCCAATGTGACTGATGGTTTTACGGCTGTATTGATTGTTCATGTGGTTATTAAGTATATTATTCAGGCTGTCCATGGCCAGCGGTCTTTTTGTGCAATGCTCGAGTATGTATCGGCCAAGTTACCTGTTGTTCGGCCTAGTCAGGTAATGCCGCAAATCTCAGCACCAGCATTTGCTCCATCTCAGTAAAATTCTGCTCGTTGCGTTTATTCATTTGTAATCCCTCATTAAACACAACTACAAAGCATTTTCATGCTGCCATGGATCTGGGTTGTGTGTCCTGCCAGGTGTGCCTTATACACAAAGATGTAGCGAGTGTACGTCGAATATTTATAACAATATGCAGCGCCTAATTTCAAATATACAGCCACGTGGCGTCATCATTACTCATGCTGCAATCAATACACATTGACTGTTAACTGAATTAGCTAACGAACACTGAGGTGCATGGCAATGAAAATAACAGCGTCTTTAGACGGCCATGTCTAACAAAGTGCAGAAAGGACTCGTAGTCTACCACTGCGTGTGGATGGCCTGATTTCGGTACCGTTTACTAATTTTCCATCCACACGGCAATACTATAATAAAAAGGAGTATTAGGATGCGAGCGCTAATCAATTATATAATATTACTTGTTAGCATTTTGTCCCTTAATTTATCGGCCTTGGCAAATGGTAAACCAAACCAAGGCCAGCACGGGGCTAAATTTTGGGTTGGTGAGGTGGGGCCTTCCGGGCCGATTTTTTCCGGTAAACATCAATATCCTTTTATTTGTTCGACCTTTGAGAATGGCCTTTCCCAACCGGTTGTGGATAACCAGGATGGGATTGGTAATGCGGTATTTCCAGAATTAGATGGGGTGCCAATGGTTACAGCCAATCCCATTGGTTACAGTCGGAATTGCGGTATACCGACTCGTGTGGATTATTTTTATCATAGTCAAACCGCCAATAAATTCCTGCCCATCGCCAATCCATCAAGTGTGCCCGACGATGTGGAAAGGATCACGATCAAAAACAAAACGCTAAACTTTGTGGTTAGACTTGAGCGTGGAACCATTAATCGTTTCATTTACAGTATTGCAATGTTGGCGCCATTCCCTGAGGCATATGACAACCCTAAATCTCTTAATAAGACAGCCTGGAACGGTAAACTGGTGTACAAGTTTCAAGGTGGTGAAGGCCTGGGTCATTGGCAGGGGAGTTTTAGTCTTAGTCAAGGCCAGGCATTGCATTACGATTCCCTCAAGCGGGGTTATGCGGTTGCCTACTCGACGGGTACCAGGACCAGTACCCACTATAATTTGGTGCTGGCGGAGGAAACGGCCGTGATGCTTAAGCGGCATTTTAAAGCAGTTTATGGTAAACCAAAATACACGGTTGGTATTGGTGCCTCCGGCGGCGCTGTCCAGCAGTATGTCATTGGTCAGAACAACCGCCGTCTTCTTGATGCGGCCATACCACAGAACGCTTTTCCGGATATGGTTACTCAGACTATTCATGTCGGTGATTGTGAATTGTTGGAGCGTTATTTCGATGCGGAATATCGGCAGGATCCTTTAAATTCAAGGTGGGGTGATTGGTTGGAGCGAGGTTTGATTGAAGGTTTGGCGGCTAGCGATATTGCGGTTCACAGGGATTGGAGCGCCAGCCCATTTGCGCCTTTCCCTGGCGCTAATGAATGCATAAATGGCTGGCGCGGCGCAATTCAAACCACATTTAATCCCGAGTGGGCGAACCCGAACTATTTTTCGGCGCTCGGACTGTATCGTTATCCGCCTGAGGTTATTGCCAATATCAAATGGACTCACTGGAATGATTTGGGGAATATCTATCCACAGCATAAAAATGGTGTGGCGTATAACACATGGGACAATGTCGGTGTGCAATATGGGTTACACGCATTGCGTAATGGTGATATCAGTACTCAGGAGTTTTTGGAAATCAATGCCTGTGTCGGTGGCTGGAAACCATCACAGGAGATGACGCTTGGAGATTACCCCTGGAATCCTAACGCCGATTCGGGCACCCTGGATCCTTGGGATCAAGCCAATATGAATTTAAGCCTCGCCTGTAAAACCGGCCAACCTGCTCCGCGGACGGAAGGAAATATAAAGGCAATGAATATCGCCTATGGTTCCGGCCATGTGTTTACCGGTAAATTAAAAATCCCCATTATTGACATACGTTGGTATCTGGAGCCCGTTCTCGATAAGCACCGGTCGCAGGCATCGTTTGCCGCCCGGGCACGCATGATCAAAGGGCAACGACACGCCGATAATCAAATTATTTGGTTCGCCGAATGTAGTCAATTGGATCGTGTTAATTTAGCAGTTGATTGCGAATACGAACCTATAGGTTACGCACTCGATGTTATTGATCAATGGATGACTAATATCAAAGGTAGTGGCAGGAGGGCAGTCATAGGTAACAAACCTGAAGTGGCAGTCGATACATGTTTTAATGGCGACGGGAGTGTGCTGTACGCGGGGTCAGCTGCATGGGATGGCATTTTGGATGATAACCCGCCGGGTCCATGCACGTCAGCGTTTCCGGTTTATGCTACATCGCGAATCGCTGCAGGGGAAAGTGTTCGCGGCGATGTGTTTAAGTGTGCGCTTAAGTCGGTTGATGATGCCCTTAGTGATGGTACTTTTGGTAATGCTCACTTTGATCAATTGCAACGGCGTCGTCTTAATACAATATTTCCCTCGGGTGTGTGTGATTACAGCAAACCGGATGTTGGGAAGCCGGGTAAGAAATAGAGCGGATATATTATGGCAACCCACCATAACGACAATAGGGAAATGATGGCGGAATCAGACTACTAAAATTGAACTTCAAACAGCGCTATACCTTTACGGCTCGCCCAGCGGGCTAGTACGATATCATCAACCGCTGCTTCTTCCGGCTGGAATAGGGCGGTAAATATTGGGTTTAATTTTTCTTCACCCATTCCAAAAGATTTTCTGGCAAATAGATCGGATCGGCATTGCTCATTCATCGTGTGGGTAAACGGATGACGGCAGCTTTCAATGAGCTCTCCTTGAAGCTCTTGTCGCAACTCTTGCTGCAGCTCTTGTTGAACAAAAGCGTAAATTTGTTGGCGGAAATCGTAGAGGTAAATGGGGTAAGGGCGAATCGCCACTGGTGCATCACTGGTGTCCAGCGTAATGGAGCGGGGGTTATGTTGAGTGAATCCATCATCAGCTGGAGAGTTGATAGCGACCATAAGGTGGTTGCTCGCTTGGTTGCTTGTTTGGGCAACTAATTGATTCGTGGTATTAGTGGGCAACGGTGGCTCGTATTGCTTATTCGTGTTTGTTGTAATTAGCGGGGAAACAGGGGAAGGGTCATCCTGTAATTGGTTCGTTAGCTGAGTTGGCGCTTGTGGATTTTCGGTTAACTGACTTTCCAGGTTAGGTAAAGTGATGGTTAATTTTTTGTATGATAAAGCTGAAACCGTTTCGTGATCAAATAACGATTGGCCACTGCCTAAGCCAAACCACCCTGACCCAAACAACAAAGGGGATAAAAATAACGCATGCCCCACAACTGCTATGACGATAGCAACAGAAAGTGCAACTATCGATTTGCGACGGACAGCAGGGTCCATAATCAATCCCCTTTGCTCAGTTAATTACTACCTTAAGTCTATCGTTAATGGCGCCTGACACATTGACGCAAGTCAGTTATACCTCTGTTCCAATCAACGGCAGATTGTTATGGCGCAAAGCGTATGAATGACAGGCGTTTAAATCACTTTAGAGTAACGCTGCTCAGACCTCGAACGTAAATATTTATCGAATACCATGCAGATATTGCGAATTAGCAAACGCCCTATGGGGTTTACCGCAATAGTGTCGCTATTGACCGTTAATAAGTTATCATTTTCCATGGCGAGCAATTCATTGAGTTCCGGTGCAAAATAGTCTCTAAATGAAATGTTATGGGCTGCTTCTATCGCTGGTATATGAAGCGTAAAATGGCACAACAATTCGGTAATTATCTTTCTTCTTAATAAATCATCGCTATCTAATGATAAGCCGCGAAAAATGGGCAGTTCACCGGCATCGATTTGCTGGTAGTAGGTTTCCACGTCTTTGACGTTTTGACTATAAGTATTTCCAACTTTCCCGATGGCGGTGGTGCCCATGGCAATTAAATCGCAGTCAGCATGGGTAGAATAACCCTGAAAATTACGGTATAAGTTGCCTTCCTGCTGGGCAATTGCCAATTCGTCATCCGGTTTTGCAAAGTGGTCCATGCCAATGTAAATATAACCGGCGTGCGTTAGTTTGGTAATTGCCAGGTTGAGAATGTTGAGCTTTTCCTGTGGGCTGGGAAGATCGGCTTCGTTAATGCGCCGTTGTGGCTTGAACATTTCGGGTAAATGTGCGTAATTAAAAACAGAAAGCCGGTCCGGACTGATGTTGATGATTTCATCCAGGGTGTTGCCAAAGCTGTCCGTGCTCTGAAAAGGCAGGCCGTAAATCAAATCAACGCTGATGGATTTAAACCCCAGTTGTCGCGCCGCTGTTATAGCGTTGATGGTTTGTTCTTCGGGTTGTATCCGGTTTACTGCTTTTTGTACGCGGGGATCAAAATCCTGTACGCCGAGACTAATGCGGTTAAAGCCGATGTCACGCAAAAGCGCCATGGTTTGTTGGCTCATTTCACGCGGGTCGATTTCTATGGAATATTCACCACTGTCATCATCAAGTAAATTAAAGAATTTTCGGGTAACCGCCATTAGGTTTGTGATTTCGGTATGACTGATAAAAGTTGGTGTACCGCCTCCCCAATGGAGTTGTCTGACTGGCCGGTCGTGGTCAAATAGGGTGGCCTGCAATTCCACCTCTTTGTGTAAACGATCAAGATAAGGTGCAGCGCGGTCCCGGTATTTGGTGACAATTTTATTGCAACCACAAAAAAAACACACGGTGTTACAAAAGGGAATATGAAAGTAGAGTGATAGGGGGCGAGTATTGTCGCTTGCCTGGTGCTGTTCATTGGTCCATTGGGCGGCTGTTTTATAGTCCCCGACACCAAAGCCTTCGTGAAACTGTAGCGCCGTAGGGTAAGAGGTATAACGGGGTCCTGCGGTGTCATATCGCTTGATCAGGCTTTCGTCAAATATTATGGATTGTGTCATATTGTTGCTCGTTGAAATCGATTACACGGTTATGGTTATTTCGGGATTGCGCTCGGGCTGTCAAAAAACCGGTTTAGCAAGCCTGTGAGACGTTTGTATCATATTGATCTGCTATTATTGATGACATGTGTCAAGTAGTGCTGATGTAGCATGAAAGGTGGATTGTCTGCGCTTAGCGGGTGGCGGCATCGGTTACAGTATTGATTGGGGCAATGATCGCATGAGGTTTATGCCTGGTTTTTATCAAAATACGGCATGCAGCCCCCGATTTATTGGTTTCGATAATAAGCGTGGTGGGTTGCTGGTGCAGTGCTTAGGGGGCCAGGTAATTGGGGCAAGGTACCTTTTTACGGGATTATTCGTTTACGCATTCGTCTATTTTCTGAATATGCCTGCGGGCTTTGTTTCCGCTGATACTTCAACTCATGCTTTAACTTATGCTTTTATTCATATTTCAACGCTTGCTTCAGCCAAGGGTATTAGTGTTTGAGGCGTCGTTAATAAGAGGTTAATAATGGACGGCTGGGCTAACAACAAAAAAACGGATGATGCTGTATTGCAGGAATTAGAAAAACGGTTGGGCGTTGTTCATGCGCGTCAACGCCTCGGGATCGAGTCGGAAAGCGGGCACCGGGTATTTGGTAAAGGCCTGAACTTTTTTCATCCGGAAAACTGGTATTCCACGCATTCCCTTATTAAAAATATTATCCGTTTAAGTGGCATGTATGCACGCGGCCAACGCAACGCCTGCAATATTCAGCTAAAACACAATACCATTAAATTGGGTAATCTTCCCCGTGCGTTTGAAAATTATACCATTTTGCATCTAAGTGATTTACATATCGACATGTATCCAAAAGCCACCGAGGCACTGATTGATACCATCAAAGCCATTAAGTATGACGTGTGCGTGATGACAGGCGACTATCGCGCCAAAACGTATGGTGATGCCAACGCGGCTCTGCAGGGTATGCAAACTGTTGCCGGGCACTTAAAACAACCGGTTTACGGCGTGTTGGGTAATCATGACAGCATTCGCATGGTGCCGGGGTTGGAGGCGTCTGGAATTCGTATGTTGTTAAATGAGTCCATTACACTTTCACGAGAGGGTGCGTGTATACATATCGCCGGTATTGATGATGCGCATTATTTCAGAGTCGATAATATTGAAAAAGCGGCGCATGCTATTCCGGTCAATGAGCCGTCTATTATGTTATCCCATTCACCGGAAGTTTACCGTCAGGTTGCTCATGCCAGGTTTGATGTGATGTTTTGCGGCCATACTCATGGTGGTCAGATTTGTTTGCCTGGCGGCATGCCAATTACGCTGGATTCAAGCTGTCCCCGGTATATGGGGGCCGGTGCATGGCGTTATCAGGCGATGGCGGGATACACCTCAGTAGGCTCCGGCACCTCCATTGTTGATGCACGCTTTAATTGCCTGCCGGAAGTTACCTTGCATCAGCTGCAACATTTATGAATCTGTCGTCATTACAACTAAGCAGGTTAACAGGTTAGTACCACGTGTCGCGAAGATGAAAGTGGTAAAGTATACGGGATAGGAGCAGCTCTATAATAAAAAACAAAACAACCACAAGCGCTACACTGTACCAGCTTAAATCGAAACCGTATTTTGCCAGTATCATGGGAAATAGAGACTCGGGGATTTGATCCAGGCCCAGTGCCATACTGCTTGATGGTTTACCAAGCCTGCGTTTAATAAAGCTCGTCAGTAAATCCCCCAACATAGCGCCCGTTGCAAGCACGCCTGCCGCGAAAAATGAAAACCCCATCACTGGCGCCAGGATCATTGTGGCGGCGACAGCACTAATTACTCCCCTAATGGTTTTCGAATGTCCAAATAACGGCTTTTTATCTATAAATAAAACGTTAAGGTCAACAGGGTAGGATATCCGTGATCCCAGGAGTTTCTGCGCCACAACGGGAGCACCGTTTGCAATGATGATTAATGTTAATAATTATATTTCCATGCTCATGATTTCAATGCGCGTACTTTTGGTGTTCTGGAAAGATGGCTGGCATTTATGATGTTAAATCGGGCCTTGTATTAAAGGGGCTTGTTTGTATGACATTTAATGATAAACTTAGCATGCTTGATGCTATTTTTTGTCGATTTTATGATAAAGCGCTAGACAGGGAGCTTGGGTAGCGTGCTATGCTTTTGTTATTAGGTAACTGTTATTAGGCAACGGTTTTTAAGTAACGGTAATAATGAAACTGTCAATTTAGGAAAAAGTGCCAGGAAACATTCGTTGCATGGTCCTTCGCTATCTTTCAATCGGAATTGAGTCAAAATAATAATAACCCATGAGGCCCGGATATCAACGAAATTAATTAACACGCGCAGTTTAGCGACAGCACCGGCAGAGCCAATGAATGGGGGAAATGGTTCATGTGATGCGTCAGGCAACTGCTTAATTTGGCAACTCTTGTGTTTAAATCGTATCGTGGGTTTAATTCTTATGGAAAATTATCAGCAACGCTTTATCGATACAATCCCCTACTTGCGGCGTTATGCCAGGGCCTATACGGGTGACATTTTGGATGGTGACGAATTAGTGCGCCGGACGCTGGAGTGTGCCCATAATCTGATAAATTTTCTGCAAAAGGACGCCGATGTTGCAATCTGGCTGTTCTCAATTTTGCATAATATCAATGTTGAGGATCGTCGCGCTCGGGAAGACAGCGCAGAATCAACTGTGTTGGATATCGAGCCATGGGATCTATCGCTATTGGAGGACATGGAGTCTGAAGAAATAGATATTGTCAGTGCGTTGACCCATTTACCGGTTGACCAGAAAGAAGCCTTTTTATTAGTGAGCCTGGAGCGCTTTAGTTATGAAGAATCCAGCGAAATTCTTAATATTCCCATGGGTACCTTGATATTGCGCTTGAATAGCGCACGCAAATTTTTAATAAAATATTTGTTAAGCGATGACTTTGCGGAGTTACGGGCAGCACAATGATTGTCGTGTCTGATAAGTTAACCACCGAAAGTTTTCATGCCTTCATCGATGAACAGCTTAGTGACGAACAGTATGCCAAGGTCGAATCATTACTTGACGAAATACCAGAGAAAGTCGAGGAAATTCAACAGTGTCAGATCGTTAATGAGCGTTTGCGCGAGGTTTTTGATGCAACGGTACAGGAAGCTATTCCCGATGACCTGTATCAGTTGGCGGTGCATGGTGTTAATACTGATTTGCAGGAAGGCCCGGAGCAGGACGCTAGTGATGATGAGGTTGTTGTTCCGGAGTCAGGCATAGGCGATTTGTCCGTTGATCATAACAAGCCTCAGGTTGACGAGAATCAAGACGACGAGGAGTTTGCTGACCTGTTCGCGTTAAGCTCCGGTGATAACCTGGATGATTTCGACATTGATGCCGACATTGATACTGACAATAATACCGGACCCAATCCAACCATAATTCCTGATATCTTTGATGAGACCGCATCCGAACCTTCGCCAAAATTCAATAAAGCCAGTTTCGGCCCAAAGGCGAAAGCCGCTTCATTTGTGGATACCCAGACGTTGGAATTCATGGAAGCGCTTGACCTGGATTTCGTTGGGGTTGACGATGAAATAGGAACTGCCACTTCAGGTATTAACCTTGAGCGCGAAACGGCAAAAACCATAGCGGTCGCAAAGGCCGAGAGTGAAAAACCGCAGTCAAGTGCAATTACCAGGAATATAAACTCCCCCGGTGCGGCGACATTTTTTGATTCGCTGACAGAAGATATGTCATTGGAGCCGCTTGCCGCATCCCCGGAGCCAGTCAATGAAGCGCCCAGGAAACAGCCCCCACTGCCCTTTGGGGGCGTAGCGCTTGAATCATTGTTGAGCGAATCAGCAGAACAATCACACGTTTTCAAAACGCTGGAGCCTAATGATGCCTTGGAGCTGGAGCCTTTACCTCGTCGACAGGAGGCTAAAACGACCGGCTTGCCGCCCAGGAATCTGAGTGGTTTGTTTGAGAGTAGCGAAGCGGATACATCCGAGTTTACGTCGAGCACTCAGTCTCAATCGCCATTTCACCGGCGAAATCTGGCGTCGGAGAATCATGAGGTTGAGCTGCCTGAGCTTGATTCGGAGGAGTTGCCTCCACTGGAGTTGGGGGATGCACCTTCGGTTTCGACTGTGTCAGACGCTGATGCTGAATGGCAAAAAGTAATTAATGAAATAAATTCGCATGCGGCCAGTATTAATATATCGGGTAATAACGGTATTGATGAGGCATCAGATGAAACGCCAGTATCTGAGGGTATTAATTCCGACGCATCATCATTGGATATTGATGCGGATTATCCGCTGGATGAAAGCTTAGTCGCATTGCATGAGTTTGATCAGGTCGCACCAGAATCTGATGACAATGCTGATGATGTCATGGGCGGCGCCGTAAGGCATAACAGGGACCACGTGTCGCGGCAGGCGGAAACTGAAAGTGTCGATTTATTCGGCGCCGATGCCGCGGCAGAATATGCTTTTGAAGTTGATGATGTAATTAAACAGTTTGATGATGAGGTTGTGGATAAAAAACGGTTTGTCTCAGATGAAGAACCGTTTTCCAGTGTATCCTCTCGAATAACCCAAAAAATTAAATCCGGTTTACTGTCTTTAAACCCCAGCCGACTGCGTAAAAATTTAAAAATAGGTGTTGATGCCATCCAGGACGTTCCGCCAGTTACGTTAGCTAATAGTGCTAAGGCAGCGCCTGCACAAGCCAGGCAGCAACCGAGCTCTCACGGCAAGTCAATTGGCGCTGGTGCGAAAAAAATACGAAAGCCAAAATTGACAAATACGGATTCCAGTAGTGAATTACCCAATAAGAAACTAAAAACAAAGACAGCACCGGTGGAATATGGGTCCACCGGTGAGCAATTGCAGGCAGAGTTTGAGCAATTCCAGCAGCAGGAACTGCGCAAAGCGCGTGGCACATCTGCCAAACAGGCACAGAAAAAATCAGCATCTAACAGGTTAAAAAAGGCTGAAAAACAACCCAATGTGCAATCTAAGCTAACTGAGCCCGAGTTTAAAAAACCTGGGTTAAAACAACCAGGGTTAAAGCAATCTGAGTTAAAACAACCGTCAAAGCAACCAGAGCCAAAGCAGCAGGCACAAAACAATACCGTGACGGCTGAAACTGATTATACTGAGGCGCAGCCGCGTTTCCAGCAATTTGCAGGGCAACTAAAGGCGCAGTGGACCGAACGGTTGTTGGGCTATATGCCCTTGGTGAAGAAAAATATTCTTGGTGCTGGCGCCGTTGCCTTTGTGTTGATCGGGGTTATTATTGGTGCTGGGCTTTTTCAATTTATGAGTGGCCCGGTGAATGGGCTTTCCCGTGACGCAATACAAAAACTTGCGATTGACGGCCATGTGCTTTATACCCTGCAGGATCAAGATTTTGTGGGCGAAACCGGAACAAGTATTACAGAGTCGTTGCAATGGTTATCAGCCCGCATTGGGAAGCCGGTTCGCCTCGCAGACATAATGGTGAAAGGCTTTAAGCACAAAAACTCGATAATAATTCCATCAACACCAAATTATGCCGCAATCAATATATACCAAAATGCCAAAAAACAGAAAATGTCACTACTCGTGGCATCCGCCATCAATGATTCCTCAGATGCCCCCCTTAAATGCAGCATTCCTTCTGGCGTGGACGGCCTTTGTGCATGGACCAAAGATGCTGTTCATTATGTTGTCGTTGCAAGCCTGTCACTAACACGAGTTCGTGATTTCTCGCAATCCATCCTGGATCAATTGTAATTACCTTCGTTTGTTCATGACGCTATAAACCTAGATCCCGCAGTAGACCGCTACAAAAGCGCATTAACTGCGTGATGAATATTCAGTTTGTTGCCATTTATCGGCTCATCCATTGGGTGTTGGGTGAAGGTGCTACGACATGAAAAGCACCGTTGTTGTGGCGTCTGGGCTGCGTTGTAAAAGTTTGAAATATTCCTGCACTTCCACGCCTTGCCCGACACCATGGCAACCGCATTCGTGTGCCCTTTAACTGCGGAATCCAAGTCATCTCCGAGCGACTGTCAAAAACCTTAGAGTAACCCCCACCTTGCCCATCTTCTAACGACTTAATTGATCAGTTAATGATCTTAATTTGTTTTTTTGTATATTTTCTAACGAATTTGGCTTAAGTGTAATTGTGTTGTAGCTAATGCTGAGGTATTTTTGTAAATCGTATTAGTGGATGATTAGAGTGGCAGGACGGCCAATTACCCGATATTGCCAGCTGACATACTTCTTCGCGAGAAAAGCGAAGGTAGTATACTGCAACTCAATCGTTATGATAATTATTGAGTGATTGTTGATGCAGAGTGGCTATCGAATCTGGAATGGCGAATGCTCACTTAAAATAATGAAGGTCTGGAGGGGTTAATGGTAAGAAAAACAACATTATGGTTAAGCATGTCAATTGTTTCATTGGCATTGGTTTATCCGCTGGCGGGAATGGCCGACGACGTTAACATGCCAGAGGCGGCTACCGATGGTGATTATTACAACAATGGGGCGCCGCACCCTGCCAAGGTAGAGTTAGGCAATTTATTGTTTTTTGAAAAAGAATTAAGTGGTAATCGCAACATATCATGCGCCACGTGCCATCATACTCTGGCTGACACCGGGGATGGCCTTTCGTTGCCTGTTGGTGAAGGTGCACGGGGACTGGGCGTGATACGTGACACCGGTATCGGGAATGATGCCATTCATGAGCGTGTTCCCCGTAATGCACCTCCCGTATTTAATTTGGGTGCTAGAGAGTTTGTAACCTTGTTTCATGATGGGCGTGTTCAGGTGGATGCCAACCAACCGTCTGGATTTCGCTCCCCGGCCGGCGATGAATTACCCCTGAATCTGGAAAACGTACTGGCAGCACAGGCGATGTTTCCAGTGACCTCCGGCACCGAAATGGCGGGGCAGGCTGGTGAAAACTCAATTGCAGATGCGGCGGCGGCAGGGAATTTGGCTGGCCCTGACGGCATATGGGAGCAATTGGCGGATCGGCTTAAAGTAATCCCGGAATATGTGGCATTATTTGTTGCGGCCTTTGAGGATATTAATGATGCTGACGATATAACATACGCCCATGCGGCCAATGCCATTGCTGCTTTCGAAGCGTTTGCATGGCGTGCCGATAACAGTCCGTTCGATCGATATTTGCGTGGTGATAAAAAAGCCTTGAGCCCGGCAGCCCGTAAAGGTTTTTATTTGTTTTATGGTAAAGCCGGTTGTTCACAATGTCACAGCGGGGTGTTTCAAACCGATCATCAGTTTCACGCAATAGCCATGCCGCAAATTGGTCCAGGCAAAGGCCATGGTGCTGATGGCAACGAAGACTTTGGGCGTGAAGCGGTATCGGGAAATGCGCAGGACCGTTTTCGCTTTCGTACACCCACGCTACGTAACGTGGTACTAACGGGGCCTTGGGGGCATGCCGGTGCATTTAATAGTCTGAAGGCAATGGTTCTTCATCATTTAAACCCTCAGGTTTCGCTAGAAAACTATGATACTGCACAGGTTGTGTTGCCATCACGCACTGATTTAAATGCGCTTGATTTTGCAGTACACAATAATCCGGAAAAGAGAGCGGCAATTGCAAGCGCCAACGAATTGCCGGCAAATAACCGTCTCAGGGCCGGCGAAATAAAATACCTGATGGATTTTTTGTATGCCTTAACGGATCCAGGTTCCATCGATCTGCGCAGCGATACACCTAAACAGCTTTATTCCGGCTTGCCTTTGGCGGAATAATAAGGCTGTGGGATAGAGTATTGCATCCTTGCGGTGTGGTTAAAATAGTCCGCAACTAGTTCAAACAGAGGGGGATTAGTCCCCCTCCCTACCACCGATTATTTCAGTTTATCAATAAATTAATTTTACTTAAGACTGCTGCTGTAGGTCACCATTCACTGCTTTAGTTCGAAGTGACGTCCGAAAATATTATCAATCGCTACATTGATATGAGTCAATCACAGGGAGACTTACCGCGTTTCAGGTTGGTTTGTTACGCTATAGTTAAAGTGTCGTAATGTTGTTGAGTGTAATAGCGTTAATTACCGAAACGCTGTTTTGTAAAGTTCGTTGTAGCAAACTCTGTGATTAGACATCACAACGGATGTGATAACAAAGACAGGCGTAGCGCATCATAAACGGGAAATAATGGCTTAAGTCGTATTTGTGATGGCGTGGTAATAATCTGGCGTCAAAGCAATGTAAGCAGTTAGAGTCATTTAGTTTGCAGTGGGTGCCTGCGCCTGCCCGATTGAGGTGACGATAGATAGCTTGGAGGTTATTCATGATAGTTTCCACAACAGACCCCATCTCGCTCGTGGATGTTCAGAATCCGGATATGCATCCTTTTGTCATAGAAGGAGTGGGTGAGGGGGCATTAAAGATTTTTTTTGAAAATGAGAAAAATAAGCGAATTTATCTCGGTATTGATGTGGAGCATCCTGGTAAGGACTTTACTACAAACCTGGATAATCCCGTTTAAATACGTTATTTCATAATTCCATTGATTTTTCTGAGCCTTTTATAGACTGATGTTGCCTTGGCTTCTATGAAATTTAATAAGCAGGTTGCAATAGATGCCAGTTAGTTTGGTGCCAGAGGCCGGTTACCGGTTTGTGGAGCGCTAATTGCCCACGTCATTCTCTGAGTTTCAAGCCACCCCGGGTGTTTGACGTTTGCTTATTATTTATGGATTAATTGTTACCTTCCAATAGCTTGCACGTTCCGTGTGGGTGAAACTGTTCCCATTGATGTATTAGTTGCCGACAAGCATATTGAATCATTTGTTCAGTGATTGGAATTTCCTCGCCCGCCTCATTAATGACGGTGGCACCGTGAAAATCGACTAATGGTGATTTATTTTTGTTGCGATCATCCTGGTATGGCAGCATGCTATATTCCCCTCCAATGCAAATAACGTCTGTAATATTAGCGCAATACGATACAGTTTGTGGGTTACCGTTTTGTGGCAACGAGGTAATTTTAGCAGGATAATTGCAGGATTGGGGCCATGACAGCGTATTTAGACAGCGGTTGGGGTGGCTTTCATTGCTAAAAAGCTCACTAAAAAGCAATTGTCGATTCGCAGTGCAATCAGTAAAATAGAGCATTACTTTGTAATTAGCAACGTTGGAAACAATAACTTCGAAAACAACGAGTTGAGTTGTTGTGGAATATCGATTGTTTACGAAACGAGTAGTTTCATCAGTTAGTGTCTGTCATTCACTGTATAGTAGCCGATGCCTGGCTGTAAATTCAGGGGAATTTTTAGGGTGGGTAATTTTAAAGTGCAACAACGCTAGCGTTTTGTAGCTTAAACGCTTTGTAAGTCTAAGGCATAGAAACGCTAAGGCATAGAAACGCTAAGGCATAGAAACGCTAAGGCATAATAACTTTACGACTTAGTGAGCCTTAAAACCCAGGTTTGATCATCGTGGTTCTTTTCACATACCAGCATGTATTGTTAAAGAAAATTTATTAATTTTGCAGATTTCTTATTATGAGCAATAAACAAAAATATGATGTCATTATTGTCGGTGGTGGCCACGCCGGTACTGAAGCGGCATTAGCGGCTGCCAGGTTGGGTGCTCGTACGTTATTGTTAACGCATAGCGTGGATACACTGGGTCAGATGTCATGCAATCCGGCAATTGGTGGTATTGGTAAGGGACATTTGGTCAAGGAAATTGACGCCCTGGGCGGCGTGATGGCAAGTGCGATTGATAAGGCTGGCATCCAGTTTCGTCGTTTAAACGCGAGTAAAGGGCCAGCTGTGCGGGCGACCCGTGCTCAGGCAGATCGTGTTCTGTATCGCCAGGCTATACGCACGACGTTGGAACATCAGCCAAATTTACAGCTATTTCAGCAAGCGGTGGATGATTTAATTATTGAAAATGGGCGTGTCGCCGGTGTTGTTACCCAGATGGGGTTGCGATTTGAAAGCCCTACGGTGGTATTGACGGTTGGTACGTTTTTAGGTGGGCGCATTCATATCGGTTTATCGAATCATCAGGGTGGGCGAGCGGGCGATCCGCCATCAAATACCCTGGCGCAACGCCTGCGTGACCTGCCATTTAGGGTGGATCGCCTGAAAACCGGTACGCCGCCGCGCATTGATGGGAAAACTATCGACTACAGTCAGTTGCAGGCCCAGCCTGGTGATACACCGGTACCGGTATTCTCATTTATGGGAAGTGCAAGTGAGCATCCTGAGCAAGTGGAATGCCACATCACATATACCAATGAGCGTACACACGATATCATTCGAGCGGATATGGAGCGTTCTCCCATGTTTGCCGGCATTATTGAGGGTGTTGGGCCGCGCTATTGTCCTTCCATAGAAGACAAAGTGGTGCGTTTTGCCGATAAAAATGCCCATCAAATATTTATTGAGCCGGAAGGGTTAAGCACCTGTGAAGTTTACCCCAATGGTATATCCACCAGCCTGCCTTTTGATGTGCAGTACAACCTGGTGCAGTCCATACAGGGATTTGAGAATGCGCATATTACCCGTCCCGGTTATGCCATTGAATATGACTTTTTTGATCCGCGTGACTTAACATCCTCATTGGAAACCAAGCATATTCCAGGCTTGTTTTTTGCCGGGCAAATTAATGGCACCACGGGGTATGAAGAGGCAGCGGCACAAGGCTTGATTGCCGGGTTAAATGCTGCATTACAGGTACAACAGAAACAACCCTGGTCGCCGCGCCGAGATGAAGCTTATATTGGCGTATTAATTGATGACCTGATCACGCAGGGCACGCTGGAGCCTTATCGTATGTTCACTAGTCGTGCGGAATATCGATTGTTGCTGCGGGAAGATAACGCTGACTTGCGTTTAACATCCATCGGGCGTGATTTGGGGTTGGTGGATGATCGGCGATGGCATTCATTTGAGAGTAAGCGTGAAGCCATTGCGCAAGAACAGACCCGGTTGCACGCCACCTGGATACGGCCAGAAGCGATGCTGGATACTCAAGTGGAAGCGGTGTTAGGAAAAAGTTTAGGTCGGGAGACAAGGTTGCTTGATTTGCTCAAAAGGCCAAATCTCAGCTACGAAGCAATGATGACCCTGCCCGGCGCCGGAACAGCGACAACCGATACCGTTGTGGCTGAGCAAGTGGAAATACAGGCTAAGTACCAAGGTTATATTAATCGTCAACAGGAAGAGATTGAGCGGCATCGTCGCAATGAAACACTTAGCTTACCGCTGGATATGGATTATAGCGAAGTAACGGGTTTGTCTAACGAGGTGCGGCAAAAGCTGGCGCAGTATCGTCCTGGCACCCTTGGACAGGCATCACGAATTTCAGGTATAACCCCTGCAGCAATTTCGCTGTTATTGGTTTATTTGAAGAAAAGGCTCAATAAGCGGGCCAGTTAGTCTTCCATCAATACCACGCGGATGGAATGCAGGTATTGAGTTCTGAATTAAACAAGTATTCAGGGTATAGTGTTAACGGGCAGGTCTGGTTGTGCGTAATGTTTCGATCTGACTTGGGGCGTAAAAGTGAATGCCGATGATGCTAAGCTAGACGCCGCTATCTTTGGGCAGACAGTATAACGTTAGCGGGTTGAAGTAGGTTTTCACCTTGGGTATTGGAGAAAACGATGGGTATAAGATATTTAATAACGTTACTGCTTTTGTTGAGTCTGAGCATTTCTGCTCCCGTCTTGTCGAGTGACGAGGGTTTGATAACCGTAAAAAGTAAATTTAGTGTGGCTGAAACATTGAACAGGCTAAGTCGTGTATTGGAGGAAAAAGGTATTGCCATTATGGCGCGTATTTCCCATAGCGATGGCGCAAGGAAAGCGGCGCTTTCCTTGCGCCCCACAGAGTTACTCTTATTTGGCAATCCAAAATTAGGGACACCGTTAATGCAGGGTAATCAAACGGTAGGCATCGACTTACCGATGAAAGTATTGGCATGGAAGGATGAGAATGGCCAGGTTTGGCTTACCTATAATGACCCCGTTTATTTTGCTAAACGACATGGTGTTGATAATCGTCGTTCGGTAATTGATAAAATGAGTAAAGCCTTGAAACAGTTTACCGCGCTTGCAGTCGGTAGTTCGAAAAACAGGTGAATGCGATAATGAGGTGTTGTTCTGTCAGTGGTGGCTGAAAGTCTTGAAACAAACTTACGAGCCGGATTACAAGGGTTTGGTGTTGCGGGTATTTCAGCGTTATCAGATCTGCAAATCGCAAGGCTACTTGAGTTTGTCAATTTATTATCGAAATGGAATCGTGTTTACAACCTGACGGCGGTGCGTGATCCGCTTGAAATGGTCACTCGGCATTTGCTCGATAGTCTATCGGTGCTGCCTTATATAAACGCAGGGTCAGTTCTCGATGTGGGGGCCGGTGCAGGGTTGCCCGGTATTCCGTTGGCGCTTGCTTTGCCCGACACTCAATTTGTACTGCTGGATAGCAACAACAAAAAAACCCGGTTTATGCAGCAAGTCAAAACAGAATTACAGCTTAGTAATGTTACCGTGGTATGTTCAAGGGTGGAGCTTTTCGACGACATTGATGCGGGTTACCAGCTGGATGCGAAATTTGATGTCGTTATTTCCCGTGCATTTTCCTCGTTGGCCGCCATGCTTAAGCTGGCAGGGCACTTATGCGAATCCAGTGGGCGTATGCTGGCAATGAAGGGGATGTATCCCCAGGATGAGTTGGCTGAAATACCAAAACCATTTGAAATCAATGCGGTGCATGAGCTCCAAGTGCCTGGCTTAAACGAAGACCGTTATTTGATCGAAATAGTTTTGAGTAAATAACAGGTGAAATGGTTAAATAATTGTCGGTATTAGCGCTTAAAATATGAGAAGATAACGGATTATGAATTCAGTTATTAATTTCAGCAGGTCGTGACACTATGGGAAAAATCATAGCAATCGCAAATCAAAAGGGTGGAGTGGGTAAAACCACTACCAGCGTTAACTTGTCCGCCTCTCTCGTGGCGACTCGGCGGCGCGTGCTACTGGTAGATTTGGATCCCCAGGGAAATGCGACCATGGGGAGTGGCGTCGACAAGTCGGAATTAACAAGTTCAAGCTATGATGTGCTGATGGGGGAGACGGATATCGCTACCTCGGTTGTGAAGACGGGGGAGGCAGGTTATGACTTATTGCCCTCAAATTCTGACCTTACAGCAGCAGAAGTGGAGTTATTGAGCATTACGCATCGCGAACGTCAGCTTAGTGCGGCGCTGAAATTAATTCAGGATGATTACGATTATATCTTCATAGATTGCCCTCCCTCCTTGAATATGTTGACGCTAAACGCACTTGTTGCAGCCCAGGCAGTGCTGATACCCATGCAATGTGAATATTATGCACTGGAAGGGTTAACTGCTCTGGTGAATACCATTGAGCAAATTCGCAGTACGCTTAATCCTTATCTGAAAATTGAAGGATTGTTACGGACCATGTACGATCCGCGTAACCGCCTGTCTTATGATGTAACCCAGCAATTACAGAAATATTTTGGTGACCGTTTGTATCGAACAGTGATTCCGCGCAATATTCGTCTGGCTGAAGCGCCCAGCCATGGTGTACCGGCATTGGTGTACGATAAGACATCACGCGGTGCGCAAGCCTATCTGGCACTGGCAGGTGAAATCGTAAGGCGGGAGCAATCGGTGACACAAAATCCGGTTCAGGCGTCAACGGTATAACAGCATACCTGGCAACGCATAACAACAATAGAAAATCCAACAGCGACAATAAATAGGTAGGAAGGCATGATGGCAAAAAAGCGCGGATTAGGTCGCGGTCTGGATGCATTATTGGGGGGAAACACTAAGTCGACGCAAGAGCTTACGAATGAACATGGTGGTGAGTCTACGGTCGAATCGCAAAGTCCTGAGAGTCGGGGGTCCGGCGGTGAATTAAGCAAGTCCGGTGAGTTAAGGGAAATCCCCATTGATTTGTTACAGCGCGGTAAATACCAGCCTCGCACCGACATGCACCAGGACAGTCTGCAGGAATTGGCAAACTCAATTCGGGCTCAAGGTATTCTGCAGCCGATTGTGGTGCGGGAAGTTGCCGACGGAAAGTTTGAAATTATAGCCGGGGAACGTCGTTGGCGTGCCGCTCAGATGGCAGAATTACACCAAGTACCCGCCGTGATTCGTGACGTGCCCGATGAAGCGGCAATTGCGATGGCGCTGATTGAGAATATACAGCGCGAAGACCTTAACCCCATAGAGGAAGCGGTTGCATTACAGCGATTAATCGGTGAATTTGAACTGACGCATCAGCAAGCAGCGGATGCCGTTGGTCGATCCCGTGCTGCCGTGAGTAATTTATTACGGCTATTGGTATTGAAGCCGGATGTGCGTTTGTTGGTGGAAAATGGCGACCTGGAAATGGGGCATGCTCGGGCATTGTTATCATTGGAGGGCGAAGATCAAAGTAAAGCGGCCCGCGAAGTGGTGGCCAGAGGGTTGTCAGTGCGGGAAACTGAGCAAATGGTCAGCCGGATGCGAGATCCTGCTACAAAGTCTGCTAAGACAGCCTCCAAGCAGGTTGACCCTAATATTCGAAAACTGGAAGAGGATTTGGCGGATAAATTGGGTGCAAAAGTAGTGCTTCAGCATGCCAATAACGGTAAAGGCAAGTTGGTTGTCAATTACAATAGCCTTGACGAGCTAGACGGAATTTTGGCCCACATTAAGTAGGGGTAAGCCGGGCCTAAAGCCGGTAAGTCTCTATTTCCCGCTCCATAACTTTCTGCTCAATATCTTTCTGCGCGTTTTAAAATAGCCTGCGCTACGTTGGCGTATTCTGGCTTGGTGGTGGCGCGGGATCGTTTCTTCCGATTGTACTGCATTTTTCTTCACGGAAGTGCCTTGCTTGCAAGGCGCGTCTGTTTACTCGCGTTGCAACTTAATTCGTCAGTGACCCAATAGGGGAAAAAACGAGCCTCTTCAATTGATTATTGGCTAATATTTTTGGTCACAAATGGCTGATTGTTGTTGAAACTGACTTAAAAGATCGTGCAGTCACTTGCTGAATGTTTGCTTCAACGGTATACTTCGCCCCACAATTTTAGGATGTCGCTGCAATGAAGGAAGCCAAAGGTTCTGGCCTATTGTTGATCAGTGCGGGGTCGTTGTTAACCTCAATGGTGGTTGCGGGGTTCCTACTAGGTTATGGCACTGATGTTTTATTCGACACACAGCCGGTTTTTTTTCTTGGCTTTGGTTTGATGGGCTTTGTTGGCGGAATTCTGAAAGTTTATAGGCTTTTAAGTGACCCGGATCTGCAGTAACGGATTTATAGTAACGCAGTGATGAACCGAAATTAACCCGCTTGCAGCGGTAATGTTATAAAAATCAGCAATACTCAGGTCGGTATTGCGGTGAACGTGAGCTAGTAACGTTACAGCGGTAACGGTTTGTTAAAAGCGCTTCAATGGCAAATGTTTCAATAAAAAAAGCTGAATCCGAATTTGCCGAAAAGGCTCGTTGGGTAATCAGTACCCAGCTTGTGGCAAGTGTTTTGATTGCCTTGCTGTTTCTGTACCAGGGGACTTGGCAGGCGCTCTCAGCATTTTATGGTGGCTTTGCAAGTATTTGTATTGCAATGCTTTTGAGTTGGGGGGTGCATCGTGCGACGGCGGTGTCGGCAGAAAGCCCAGCGAGAGGCATGCTGATCCTGTATATGGGGGCAGCACAGCGTTTCGTGTTAGTCATCGTTTTATTGGCACTGGGGCTCGCATGGTTTAAGTTGGAGCCCATTGCAATGTGTGTTGGTTTCGCCTTGGCCCAGCTGAGCTATTTAGTAAGCTCGCGAAACAAGCGTGTTGTTGCTGATGCAAACATTAAGCATTAAAATCGGTGGCTAGAAAGAACCGTAACAATTAGCAAATGCGACAGCAAGTAATCGTTGTACCAGTAACCAGTGCAAGTAAGCATAGTAAATAGACGAACTTAATTATTCGAACCTGATGGCTTCAAATCAGTGATCGACATTATTTTAACAGTTTAAACACGAATTAAAATAATAAGTATATATGAGGGTTAAACGTTGAGTCAGGCAGCAGAAAGTTCCGGCGGCGGTACCGTTCAGTACATACAGCATCATTTAACCAACCTCTGTGTTGGTGATTGTGATCCGGTTACCCACAAGGCAGCAGGGTTTTGGGCCCTTCATGTCGATACAGTGTTCTTCAGCTTACTGTTGGCCGGACTCATATTGTTTGTCAGCGTTCGCCTGGGTAAGCAATTAACCGAGGGCGTGCCTGGTGGCATGCAAAATTTTGTTGAGTCCCTACTTGATTTTGTTAACGGTCAAATCAGCGACAGTTTCCCCAATCCGCCCAAGATCATCGCGCCAATGGCGTTGACAATTTTTGTCTGGGTCTGGCTAATGAACTTCATGGACCTTATTCCGGTAGATTTATTGCCTTTAATCGCCAGTTGGATTGGGATTGGCTACCTTAAGGCGGTTCCCACCACCGATCTAAGTACAGCATTTGCCCTATCGTTTACCGTTTTTGCAATGATTATTTACTACAACTTCAAAAGCAAGGGTGCGATAGGTTACTTGAAGATGTTTCTGTTTCATCCTTTCGGCAAATTTTTTATTCCCGCGAATATCCTAATGACCGCCATTGAAGAGCTGGCCAAACCACTTAGTCTTGGTCTGCGGCTGTTTGGTAACATGTTTGCGGGTGAGTTGGTATTCCTGTTAATCGCTTTGCTGGGTGGTGCGGCAACGCTGGGCATTGGGCTGCTAATTTGGTTCCCATTACAGGTTGTTTTGGATTTGGGATGGTTACTGTTCCACATATTAGTGATAACCTTGCAGGCGTTTATTTTTATGGTGCTGACCATTGTTTACTTAAGCATGGCCCATACAAAGGATCACTAATCCAACGGATAACTTCGTTATTGGTGTTAATCGTAACGTGATGATGCGCACGACTTGACCACTACGGTTTACGGGAGCATCAGTTGAGTGATGGAATACGCAAATTTAACGAATGAATTAACAAGTGAATCGTGATTGAAATAACTAAAACAACATTGATTCACCGAACTTAATTTTCAAAAAACAGCAATAATTTTAACAATTTCCATTTTCAAACTTTTAATTTTTATCATATTTAAGGAGAGTACAAGTGATGACACCAGATATGATTGCCACCATTTATGCCTACACTGCAGTAGGCGTCGGTGTAATCTTGGCAGCGGCAGGCTTGGGTTCAGCAATAGGCTGGGGCCTGATTTGTGCAAAAACGCTGGAAGGAATTGCGCGCCAGCCTGAAATGCGTCCGCAATTAATGACAAACATGTTTATATTCGCAGGTTTGATGGAATCATTTCCGTTTATCATCCTGGCATTCGCAATGTGGTTCTTGTTCGCAAACCCGTTTATTGGTGCAGCTACTGCCGCGATGGGTGGTTAATTAAGCGTTTATCGGTTTGTGGTTCTACGCTGTATCGATTGACGCAATGTGTAGAACTCCGCCACAGGAGCGAAGACAGTGAACATAACAGTAACACTTATTGCACAAATGATAGCTTTCCTGCTGCTCGTTTGGTTCGTCAACAAGGTTTTATGGAAACCGGTGATGGACCTAATGCATGCCAGGCAAAAGCGTATTGCCGATGGGCTGGCTGCCGCTGAAAAAGGCAAACAGGAACAGGCTGATGCGGAAAAGCGTGCAGCGGAAATGCTGGTTGAGTCCAAACAAAAAGCAGCGGACATCATCGCATCAGCACAGCGCAGGGCAAAAGAAATTGAAGAAGAAGCCAAGGAAAGTGCAGTTGCCGATGCAGACCGCATAAAGGTAGCGGCAAAAGCTGAAATTGACCGTGAGGTTAATCAGGCACGTGAACACTTACGTACACAGGTAGCGAGTGTTGCAATTGCTGGTGCAGAGAAAGTGCTGAAGCAAAAAATTGATGCCAAAGCCCATGATAAACTCCTGAGCGATTTAGCCGCGCAAATTTAATAGTGCTGTTAACGCCAGTGCAGGATGTTTATTACACATAATGTTTAGTGTAGTGATGTTAAGAGTAGCAATGTCGCCAAGCTAGAAAGCGGTTGTTAACCAGGTTATCGGTTTTAATTCGATATCGCTGTTTTGTATAAAAAAAGGCTTAACCATGGCAGAAAAATCAACGATTGCCCGACCTTATGCCGTAGCAGTATTTGCTTTGGCAAAGGAACAGTCCAAATTAAAAGAGTGGTCCGACATGGTATGTACCGCAGCGGCGGTCGCACATGATGAGACCATTGTAGCGTTGTTCAGCAATACCAATGTTAGCAAAACCAAGCTTGCAGAGTTGGTTATAGCGGTATGCGGAAAGACGCTTAGCGCTGAAGGCAAAAACCTTATCAAGTTGTTGGCAGAAAATCGGCGTTTGGTACTTCTTCCTGACATTGCCGTGCAGTATGAATTACTGCGGGCAGAAGAAGAAAAGACCATCGAGGCTGAGGTGATTTCTGCGTTTCAGGTTAGCGACGCGCAACAGAAACAAATCGCACAAAAACTCAAAAAACGTTTGGGGCGTGAGGTGACATTATCATGCCGAGTGGACAATTCTCTGATTGGCGGCGCCATTATTAAAGCGGGCGATCTGGTTATCGATGGGTCCACAACAGGTCAGATTCAAAAACTTTCCATAGAGTTGGCTCACTAAAGCTGAGCAACTGAGGGGATACGCAATGCAATTAAATCCATCCGAAATTAGTGAATTAATAAAAAAACGCATTAAAGATTTCGATGCGAAAACCGAGGCCAGTAACGAAGGTACTGTTGTCAGCGTCACTGACGGTATCGTTCGCATACATGGTTTGTCCGATGTGATGCTGGGGGAGATGATTCAGTTTCCTGGCAACACCTTTGGTATGGCGCTTAACCTGGAACGTGATTCAGTTGGGGCTGTTGTCTTAGGTTCCTACGTGCACATTACTGAAGGCGACAAAGTACAGTGCACCGGCCGCATTCTTGAAGTGCCCGTTGGTGAAAGCCTGCTGGGTCGCGTGGTTGATTCTTTAGGGGTTCCTATTGATGGCAAAGGGCCAATTGACAGTTCCGTTACGGCACCCATTGAGAAAGTGGCGCCGGGCGTCATTCAGCGTCAATCAGTTAGCCAACCGGTACAGACAGGTTTAAAGTCCATTGACGCCATGGTACCTATTGGCCGTGGTCAACGTGAATTGATTATTGGTGATCGCCAGACCGGTAAAACGGCGGTGGCGGTAGATGCCATCATTAACCAAAAAGGTACAGGCATTAAATGTATTTACGTGGCTATTGGGCAAAAAGCATCCAGTATTGCCAACGTTGTACATAAGTTGGAAGAGCACGGTGCCATGGAGCACACCATTATTGTTGCGGCTACTGCATCGGACTCTGCAGCATTGCAGTTTATTGCACCCTATTCCGGTTGCAGCATGGGTGAGTTCTTCCGCGACCGCGGTGAAGATGCGCTGATTATTTATGATGATTTAACCAAACAAGCATGGGCCTATCGGCAGGTATCGTTGTTGTTACGCCGTCCACCGGGCCGTGAAGCGTACCCGGGTGATGTGTTTTACCTGCATTCTCGTTTGCTGGAACGTGCATCCCGTATTAACACCGACTATGTTGAGAAGTTAACCAACGGTAAGGTGAAAGGGAAAACGGGATCATTGACGGCATTGCCTATTATTGAGACCCAGGCCGGTGACGTATCAGCCTTCGTACCAACCAATGTGATTTCCATTACTGATGGGCAAATCTTCCTGGAAACCGACTTATTTAATTCTGGTATCCGGCCAGCGATTAATGCTGGTTTGTCGGTATCTCGTGTGGGTGGTGCGGCGCAAACCAAAATTATTAAAAAGCTGGGTGGTGGTGTGCGTTTAGATTTGGCGCAGTATCGCGAACTTGCGGCATTCGCCCAATTTGCTTCAGACCTGGATGAGACTACACGGAAGCAGATTGAACGCGGGCAGCGCGTTACGGAACTGATGAAACAAAAACAATACTCTCCACTATCCATCGGTGAAATGGCATTTTCTTTATTTGCTGCCAATGAAGGCTTGATTGATGATGTGGAAATCGAAAAGGTTGTCGATTTTGAATCGGCGCTGCATGCCTACATCAAAGCCAGTCACGCGGATTTATTGAGTAAAATCAACGAAACCGGTGATTATAATGATGAAATAGCCGGGCAGATGAAAGCAGCCATTGAAGCCTTTAAATCAACGAGCACCTGGTAAGTTGATTGGTATGGTCAGCTGAAGGCGATTGATTCATAACCATACTTTACGTTAAGGCATTCTTTGGGTTAAGGCATCGTTACAACAATGGCTAACACTTAGATATGGTTAACACAAAGACGAAGGCAACGGTAAAGCGAAGCGCTGAGGGTGAGAATGTTCAGCTAGCAGAGCGTAGCTAAAAAGGGTTAAAGACCATGGCAGTTGGTAAAGAAATACGCACCCAGATCAAGAGTGTTAAAAACACGCAAAAGATCACGCGTGCTATGGAAATGGTTGCAGCGAGCAAGATGCGTAAAGCACAGGAGCGTATGAGGGCTTCCAGGCCTTACGCTGAAAAAATACGCAATGTCATTTCACATTTGGCGCATGCGCACCCCGAATACCAGCATACCTACATGCTGGAGCGGGAAATCAAGCGGGTTGGATATATTATTGTTTCCAGTGATCGCGGGTTGTGTGGCGGCCTCAATAGTAATTTGTTCCGCGCTGTTGTTCGCGAGTTAGCCGGGTGGCGTAAAAAGAACGTTGGTATTGATTTATGCACCATTGGCTCCAAAGCCACCGGCTATTTTTCCCGGCTAGGCAGTAAGGTTGTTGCCAATGCCACGCATATGGGTGATGCGCCCAAAGTGGAAGATCTGATTGGCAGCGTCAAAGTCATGCTGGATGCGTTTGAATCCGGCGAAATCGACTGTTTGTACGTAGTTTACAATAAATTCGTAAATACAATGACGCAGAACCCAACAATTGACCAGCTGGTTCCCATTGAAAAAGGTGACAACAAGGAGCTGGAATACCATTGGGATTATATTTATGAGCCTGAAGCCAAGGACGTGTTAACCGATTTATTAACGCGTTATATTGAATCATTGGTTTACCAGGGTTCAGTGGAGAATGTTGCTTGTGAACAGGCTGCCCGTATGGTGGCGATGAAAGCCGCTTCAGACAACGCGGGTGGCATGATCGATGACTTGCAACTTGCCTATAACAAGGCGCGTCAGGCAGCGATTACCCAAGAGCTTTCTGAAATAGTGAGTGGCGCGGCAGCCGTTTAAAATGACAAAGAAATTATCAGGTATTGTGAGGGGACCAAAAAAATGAGTTCTGGAGAAATTGTACAAATCATTGGCGCGGTGGTCGATGTGGAATTTCCACGCGATAATATGCCTAGAGTCTACGATGCATTACATGTCGAAGCAGTAGGGCTGACACTGGAAGTGCAACAGCAGTTGGGCGATGGCGTGGTACGCACGATTGCAATGGGCGCCTCCGAAGGTCTTAAGCGTGGATATAGCGTTAGTAGTACTGGTGCGCCAATTTCGGTACCTGTTGGCCGTAAGACATTGGGCCGCATTATGGATGTGCTGGGTAAACCCATTGATGAGGCTGGCGAGATCGGTGCCGAAGATAGTTGGGCCATTCACCGCAAGGCGCCTACGTTTGAGGAATTATCGGCGACGACGGATATTCTCGAAACCGGTATTAAAGTTATCGACTTGATCTGTCCCTTTGCCAAAGGTGGTAAAGTCGGGTTGTTCGGTGGTGCCGGTGTTGGTAAAACCGTTAACATGATGGAGTTGATTCGAAACATCGCCATTGAACATAGTGGCTACTCCGTGTTTGCCGGCGTTGGTGAGCGTACTCGTGAAGGTAATGACTTTTACCACGAGATGAAAGACTCTAATGTTTTGGACAAAGTATCTCTGGTTTATGGCCAAATGAACGAGCCTCCGGGTAATCGTTTACGGGTTGCGCTGACCGGATTGACCATGGCGGAATTTTTCCGTGAAGAAGGGCGGGACGTTCTGTTATTTATTGATAACATTTATCGTTATACCCTGGCGGGTACGGAAGTATCGGCCCTGTTAGGACGGATGCCATCTGCGGTAGGATATCAGCCTACACTTGCAGAAGAGATGGTCGCGTTGCAGGAACGTATTACCTCAACCAAAACAGGCTCCATTACCTCCATTCAGGCGGTTTATGTTCCAGCGGATGACTTGACTGATCCGTCACCAGCAACCACATTTGCTCACCTTGATGCAACGGTGGTGCTGTCCCGTCAAATCGCAGAGCTTGGCATTTACCCAGCAGTGGATCCTTTGGATTCCACCAGCCGCCAATTGGACCCTTTGGTTATCGGCCAGGAGCATTATGACGTGGCTCGCGCCGTTCAGGGGCTTTTGCAGCGATATAAAGAATTGAAAGATATCATTGCCATTTTAGGTATGGATGAATTGTCTGAAGAAGATAAAAAGCTGGTTGCCCGCGCACGGAAAATTCAACGCTTCCTGTCGCAGCCTTTCTTCGTGGCAGAAGTCTTTACCGGCAGCCCGGGTAAGTATGTGCCAATGAAAGAAACCATTCGTGCCTTTAAAGGTATTGTGAACGGCGAGTATGATCACATTCCTGAACAGGCTTTTTACATGGTAGGTACTATTGATGAGGCTGTTGAAAGGGCGAAATCCTTATAGCATGCTTTGCAGTATTCTTTATTAGGCAGCGTGTGATTTCCATAGGAAGGCTACATGTTGCATAAAGAAGCTAAATCAATTTGTAAAAATATTGTAGAAGGTGGATCATAATGGCCTCAACCATGATCGTCGATATAGTTAGTGCTGAAGCGCAAATTTACACCGGTACGGCAAAGATGCTGTTTGCACCTGCGGTAATGGGTGAAGTGGGTATCATGCCGCAGCACACGCCATTGCTGACAAAAATCAAGCCAGGTGAAGTGCGGGTTATTTCGGAAGATGACGAAGAAGAATATTTCTATGTGTCAGGGGGAATGCTCGAAGTGCTCCCCAGCGGTGTGACCATATTGGCAGACACGGCTCAGAGAGCCCATGATTTAAATGAGGCCGCCGCCCAGGAAGCTAAAGAAAGGGCAGAGCAAGCCCTGTCTGACCAAAAGGATGATGTGGATTATGCGGCAGCGGAGGCGCAATTGGCCGAAGCTGTGGCACAGGTTGAGGCTATCCGGAAAATCAAAAAACGCCTCGGTAAGGGTTGACCGGATTATGGTTTGTAAATGAAGGTTTGTAAATAAAAGCTTATAAAAATGCTAGAATGAAAGAGGCGGTTTTACCGCCTTTTTTTATGCCTGGGATTATCGTAAAAGTAATTGTCCTAAGGTATAAGTTATTGATGAAGAAAGAGTATTGTGGGTTGGAATCCGCAGGCATATAGCCAGGACATTACTTATAGTAAATCCGAGTCCGGTTATTGTTTACCGGCAGGTTTTAAGATATAGATTCCGTATCGTAATATTTCGTCTATAACATTATATGGGTTAGCATTTAGTTATTTTAGCATTCAGGAATTTCAAATAATGTGGTTAATTTATGCATGAATTTACTCAAAATCTGCAAGTCATCATATTAGCGGCCGGTCAGGGAACCCGAATGAAATCGGCGCTGCCCAAAGTGCTGCATTCGGTGGGTTCCAAGCCCATATTAGAACATGTGATTGATACCGCGCGGGGCTTAAATGCGCATGCCATACACGTGGTTTATGGCCATGGCGGTGAGGCAGTACAGCAACGTTTAAGTCACCAGGCGGTAAACTGGGTGTTGCAAGATGCGCAACTGGGCACCGGCCATGCGGTGGCGCAAGCCATGCCATTGCTTGATGATGAGCAAATAGCACTGATCCTATACGGGGATGTGCCGCTAATTCGTCAGGAAACCCTCGACATTCTGATCAATGCAGCCGGCACACAACAGCTAGGGTTGTTGACTGCACATGTGCCTAACCCTGGTGGGTACGGACGAATCGTGCGCAATGAGGCCGGTGCTGTTATCCGTATCGTGGAGGAAAAAGACGCGAATGAAACGCAGCGTGACATAAAAGAAATAAATACCGGCATGCTGGCAGTAAGCGTATCATTATTGCGTCACTGGTTAACCCGTTTGGATGATAATAATGCCCAGGGGGAATATTACCTGACGGATATCATTGGTATGGCGGCAGCGGATGGCATTACTATCAATACTTGTCACCCTGCATCGTTATGTGAAATTGAGGGTGTTAATAATAAAATCCAGCTGGCGGAAATAGAGCGGGCTTATCAGCGCCAGCAAGCGGATCAACTAATGCTGCAAGGTGTTACATTGATGGACCCGAATCGATTCGACCTAAGGGGAGAGTTAGTCGTGGGGCAGGATGTTGTCATCGATACGAATGTGATTATTGAAGGTCGAGTCGAATTGGGCAGTAATGTTCATGTTGGCGCTAATAGTATTATAATTGATTCTATTATTGCCGACGGGGTTAGCATAAAACCCAATTGTATTGTTGAGTCAGCCCAGGTGGCCAGGGGGGTTGAAATTGGTCCCTTTGCCAGGGTAAGACCAGACACTCAGCTGGGTGAAAATGTAAAAGTTGGGAATTTTGTCGAGATAAAAAAATCCATTATTGCCAAGGGTTCAAAAATAAACCACCTTAGTTACATCGGCGACACTGTGATGGGCGAAAATGTCAATATTGGTGCTGGCACGATTACCTGCAATTATGACGGCGCCAATAAACACAAGACACTCATTGGCGACAATGCCTTTATAGGGTCAGACACGCAATTGGTGGCGCCGGTAGAAGTAGGGGCAGGTGCGACAATTGGAGCGGGCTCAACCATTACTCACGATGCGCCGCCTCGCCAGCTAACCCTAAGCCGGTCAGCACAGAAAACGCGGGAAGGCTGGAAACGACCGGTAAAAAAATCATCGGATAAATAGCGGTAAAATAGTTATTAAATGAGCAATAAAATGTACCCTGACGGAAACGCCATATTTTGTTAAGTGGTGATTTACTTTAGTCCGGGATCTTAATAACCGCAAAACAAAACTCAATTGAGAACTGATTATGTGTGGAATAGTAGGAGCAGCAGCCGATAGAGATGTGGTGCCCATTTTGCTGGAAGGCCTCAAGCGACTGGAATATCGGGGTTATGATTCCGCGGGTGTGGCCGTCATTGACGGGGATAATCAACTGCGGCGTTGCCGTTCACTGGGCAAAGTGGCTATTCTGGAAAGTGAACTGGATAGCACTTTAAAAGGGTTTACCGGCATTGCGCATACCCGTTGGGCAACACATGGCGAACCCAGCGAGACCAACGCCCATCCACACATCTGTAACCAAACGGTCGCAGTGGTACATAATGGTATTATTGAAAACCATGAAGCGCTGCGCCGGCAGCAATCTACGCAGGGGTTTAAGTTTACATCGCAAACGGATACCGAAGTTATTGCGCATCAGATCTATCAGCATCATGCCTCGGAGAATAAAGATTTGCTGGTTGCGGTGACTGAGGCGGTGTCGCATCTGGCAGGCGCTTATGCGCTGGGTGTGGTCAGTAAGCTGGCACCAGGCCGGATCATTGCGGCAAGAAAAGGCAGTCCACTGGTTATCGGCGTGGGTATTGGCGAATACTTTATTGCATCTGATGTGGCGGCTTTGCTTCCGGTAACCCAACGGTTCATTTATCTTGACGATGGTGATGTTGCCGATATCAGCAAGGAAAAGCTGGTTATCTACGATCGGTCAGGGCAAATCGTTGAACGAAACATTCAGGAAAGCACGTTAAGGGCAGACGCGACTGAGCGCGGCGAGTATCGCCATTACATGTTAAAGGAAATTTACGAACAACCCCGCGCCGTTGCAGACACGCTTGAAGGGCGTATATTTGACAACAAGCTGCTGGAACAATCGTTTGGTACCAATGCTGCCGCAATTTTTGATCACGTGAGCGGGGTGCATATCATCGCCTGTGGCACCAGTTACCATGCCGGTTTAATTGCACGCCATTGGTTTGAAACCATCGCAAGAATACCCTGTAGCGTCGAAGTGGCAAGTGAGTTCCGGTATCGAAATCCGGTTGTTAGAAATAACTCGCTCATCGTTACTATATCCCAATCCGGTGAAACCGCCGATACGATTGCAGCGTTAAAAGAGGCAAAACGACTGGGGTTTGGCCATTCATTGGCAATATGTAATGTGCCTGAAAGTTCGTTGGTGCGTGAGTCCGACCTGGTGCTGATGACACGTGCAGGGCCGGAGATTGGTGTGGCATCAACCAAAGCGCTAACCACGCAACTTGTCGCTTTAATGTTGTTGGTTATCGCGTTAGGCCGTCGTCATGGTCTTTCCGACGAAGAAGAAGGTCGAATTGTTCGTGAACTGGAATTCCTGCCGGGAAAAATAGACAAGGTATTGCAGTTAGATGACCAAATTAATACCATTGCCGAACAATTTGCGGATAAGCATCACGCGCTGTTTCTGGGGCGTGGTGCGCATTATCCGGTTGCCATGGAAGGTGCGCTCAAACTAAAAGAAATATCCTACATTCATGCCGAAGCCTACCCCGCCGGTGAATTAAAGCACGGGCCGCTGGCGTTAGTGGATGCGGAAATGCCGGTAATTGCGGTTGCCCCCAATAATGAGTTATTGGAAAAGCTCAATTCGAATTTGCAGGAAGTGCGCGCGCGTGGCGGTAAACTGCTAGTATTTACCGACGCGCAAACGGATATGGCATCCACGCCGGGAGTGCAAATTGTTGATGTGGCGCCAGTCGATGATTCCATATCCCCCATTGTGTACGGTATACCTTTGCAGTTACTGGCCTATCACGTTGCCGTACTTAAGGGAACTGACGTGGATCAGCCGCGAAATCTTGCCAAATCAGTTACGGTGGAATAGCGTCGCCCAGTTTAATTATTCTCTAATTCCGGCCCATTAACGCCGAAAGCTAACGGTTAAAGTGGGATGTAGAGTAATTTGTCCGGACGTTTTCGGCGACTGCGTTATTTGCGAATCGTATTTTGTGCCGGCGCTGTCGCCCTGATAAAATAGGCATCATTATCCTAAATTACTCAGTTGGATCTACTGCGGACGCCTAATGCACTGAATCTAACATGTTTTTTCATTTTTTAAGACTCACCCGTAGAATGACTACGCGATTGCCTTAAAAAATGAAAAAACACGCTATCTTTAGCACCTTAGACGCCCTCGCTACGATCCAACTGATTAATTTAGGATGATTATTGAGGGCTTTATAAACGATAGGTGGGACATAATTACACTTCCGGATGTTTGGCTTTATATTGTGCACCACAGTTCTGTATAAGCGTTTAGTGTGTAATATATAATGGTTGAATTCGAGATTAAAAAAAATACTGATCATCATAAAGCCAGATGTTTTTGGCTGAGCAATTTTTTGTTGTATGCCCTGTATACTTTCCTGCATTACTGAAATCCAGTAATTCAATTAAAAATACACCTATTTATTGATGGGATATTAATGCTTGGCGTGTAATTCGCTTGAGTCAGTTAGTGGCAAAGGTGTGCGAATATTGTTGTGCAGCGGCCAATATATTCGCTTTTGTTTACAATAAACCATACAAAACAGTAAGTTAAATATAGCAGCAGGTTAAATAAAGCAGCCTGGTTTTTGAATTCACATCATCGATTTAAAATCGTGCTATGTATCTATAGTCAAAATGGAGCAAGAGCGATTTCAATACATAACTCTTGCTCTATGTAACACCAAAGAAAAATCGATTAGTAATGATTTCACAGCCTGCATAGAATTTCCTCAATTCAAAATTTATCTCAGATTCACTCACTTAATGAATTAAAGGAGCTGACCATGGCCTCAAAAGCTTTCGAATCGGGCGTTAAAGAATACCGTGATATGTATTGGACGCCGGATTATGTCCCATTAGACACGGATTTACTTGCATGCTTCAAATGTACTGGGCAGGCAGGCGTGCCACGCGAGGAGGTTGCAGCAGCAGTAGCGGCAGAATCATCAACCGGTACTTGGAGTACTGTATGGTCAGAACTTTTGACCGACCTTGAATACTACAAGGGACGTGCATACCGCATAGAGGATGTGCCGGGTGATCCTGAGGCATTTTATGCTTTTGTCGCTTATCCCATTGACTTGTTTGAAGAGGGATCAGTGGTCAACGTGTTGACGTCCCTGGTTGGTAATGTGTTTGGTTTTAAGGCCCTGCGGCATCTGCGTCTTGAGGACATTCGTTTCCCAATCGCGTTTATTAAAACCTGCGGCGGCCCACCAGCCGGAATTCAGGTTGAGCGTGATCGTTTGAACAAATACGGTCGTCCAATGTTGGGTTGTACTATTAAACCGAAGCTGGGTCTGTCTGCTAAAAACTACGGCCGTGCTGTTTACGAATGTTTACGTGGCGGTCTCGATCTGACCAAAGATGATGAAAACGTTAACTCGCAACCGTTTATGCGCTGGCGTGATCGTTTTGAGTTTGTTGCTGAAGCTATTCAAAAGGCGGAGCATGAAACTGGTGAGCGTAAGGGGCATTATCTCAATGTTACTGCGGCAACCTGTGAAGATATGTTTGAACGTGCCGAGTTCGCCAAAGAATTGAATATGCCCATTGTTATGCATGACTTTCTGACAGGCGGCTTTACTGCCAATACCAGTCTGGCTAACTGGTGTCGTAAGAACGGTATGCTGTTACATATTCACCGTGCAATGCACGCAGTAATCGATCGCCATCCGAAACACGGTATTCACTTCCGCGTATTGGCCAAGTGTCTGCGTTTGTCCGGAGGAGACCATCTTCACACCGGAACCGTTGTGGGTAAGCTTGAAGGGGATCGTGCTTCAACATTAGGTTTTGTTGATCAATTGCGTGAATCTTTTATTCCGGAAGATCGTTCACGCGGTGTTTTCTTTGATCAGGATTGGGGCTCTATGCCTGGCGTATTTGCAGTGGCTTCCGGTGGTATCCATGTATGGCACATGCCTGCACTGGTTACGATTTTTGGTGATGACTCCGTATTGCAATTTGGTGGTGGTACTCAGGGTCACCCATGGGGTAACGCCGCTGGTGCAGCAGCAAACCGTGTTGCACTCGAAGCCAGCGTTAAAGCGCGTAACCAGGGTCGTGAAATTGAGAAAGAGGCTCGTGACATCCTTACCGAAGCGGCCAAAAGCAGTCCCGAACTGGCAATTGCCATGGAGACCTGGAAAGAGATCAAGTTTGAGTTCGATACCGTTGATAAGCTGGATGTTACCTAAGAGAGCAAGCCCCGAATCAATGTATTGAATACCAACGTATACAGATAAACACAGAGGATAAAACAATGCCTATGACTAATCAGCAAGGTGATTATCAAACATCACAAACCCTGGAAACCTTTGGCTTTTTGCCTAAGTTCACGCAGGATGAAGTATATGAGCAGATTATATATATGGTTTCTCAGGGTTGGACGCCAGCAATTGAGCACGAGCATCCAGCCGCTTCAGCCAACCATTACTGGACCATGTGGAAGTTACCACTATTCGGCGAACAGAACCCTACTCGCGTAATGGAAGAGCTGGAAGCCTGTCGTCGAAGCTATCCGGATCATCACGTTCGCCTGATCGGGTATGACAACTATACCCAAAGCCAAGGGGTGAATTTTGTTGTCTACGAAGGGCATAATTAGCAGTTACACTAGCTAGGTATTCGGCGGCGATTTTTTTTAACGAATAATGGAAAAGGCGGGATGAGCATGTCACAAGTTACAACGGCAAACCCAAACAGCAGTCGAGCAATCGCACTTCAGCGACGCAAGGCGATGTCGACCGGCGGTAAATCGGCGATTAAGCTTGGTGGAAGTAACGCCGCGCCATCCCGCGGTGCAAGCGGAAACACGACGCTGGCATCCCCGTCAGTACCTGCAGTATCTAACGTTTCTGTTACAGGTGGTAGTGCTCGGGCTGTTTCATTGGCACGCCGTAAAGCCATGTCCAGTAAGGGTAAAGTTGCTGTCGCCAGCCAGGATCGCGTACGTTCCGGTGCACCACAGCAGCCGAAGAAGGCTGATGTGCAGGTTAGCAACGAGACAGCAAGTAACAAAGGTTGTGGATGTGGTTGCGGCGGTACCAAAAAAGAAGAATGTGTCAACCGAGACACCAGCTTTGGATCGATCAGTGATGCGCTGAAATCACGTTCATCCGTTGTCCGTCGCCCTCAAATCGCGTCGAATCCTGCTAAAGTGGTCGCATTAGCACGTCGTAAGGCACTCTCATCGATAGGTAAGGCTGGTTTGAGCGCCAGCGCAATGTCTGAAGCCCAAGTTGCTCGTGCCAGCAATCCTAAAATGACAGGACGCGAACTTGCCAAGGTATTACGTGATCAGCGTAGCCGTCGAGGCAATTCGGGTCAAAAGAAATCGGCACCTTGTGGTCGTCAGCGTAAGTCAACCGTTGCCAGTGTTGGCGCTGCGCAGGATGCGCCGTGGAAAGTTGGTGCCAGTGAAACGTCCAGTGGTCAAACGGTTACCGGCACGATGGTTGGTCGCCAAGACAACATGACCGGTGATGAGCCAAGTACCTGTCGTACAATCACCGGCACCGAATACCTGGGTGCAGACATCTTTAACAAATTCTGCCAAAGCGATGCTAAAGCGACGACTGCGAAAAAGGTCACAGTTACTTCAACGTCACACGGTAACCACATTAGCGGTAACCGCATGGGGCGCGGTGACAATGTTACTGGCAATGAGCCAGGTACCTGCAAACGCGTAACCGGTGTCGAATACATTAGTGTTGAGCAAGCGCAGGGATACTGCGGTGAGTCCGCGAATAAATCGCCACGCAAAGGTTCAATGGCAGAAACCATGAAAGGCAAACCAGTGACGGGCAACAATGTTGGCCGTTCCGAAAGCGTGACTGGCGATGAGTATGGTATGCGCCAGCATCTGACCGGCACACAATATAGTAAATCAGAAGAGGTTGGCAGTGCACCTTCCAAGGTTGGCGCGAGCAAGACGCTACGTGGTGGCAGTGTTACTGGCACTATGATTGGTCGACGTGAAGGCATGACCGGCGATGAACCGGGTAGCTGTCGCAATGTGACTGGCGATGATTATATCGGTCAGGAACAATATGACGGTTTTTGCAAGGCGAAACCGCAACCAACGGACAATAAAGTAGATGCTTCCCAAGCGCTGTCCGGACTCAATATCACGGGTAGTCTGGCAGTGCGTTCGCGTAATGTAACCGGGAATGAGCCGGGAACCTGTAAAATACTTACCGGAACACCTTATGCCGGGGGGGACCAATATCAGGAGTACTGTGATCCAGCGCAAGTTAATGAAGCGCGAGCCCGCATGCAACCTGCTGGTCGCACCTGGGGTCAGTCCATGACAGGATTACAACCGGGTATTGGTGGCGCGATGACAGGTGCCAGCAAAGGGGCTTGTGAGCCTGTAAGCGGTACACCTTACATTGGTGCTGATCAAGCGGCGACTGTATGTCCGGCCACTGCAGCTGAGCCGGGCAGTTCTGACTTTCCGCAACCACTTGAAAGTACCCCGTGGGGTGATTTTAGTGTTTCGTCGCCAAATCATGCTGCACAGCAAGACGATTTATCATTACAAGTGACCGGTTCACAGTATGAAGGTGAAGGTGGGCATATTACCGGGCCATTTGGTATGGCGCCGGGTAAGGTCACCGGCACGGAGCAGGCGCGTTTTGACCGTCATCCGATACAACCGGCAACCGTACCTGCTGCTGCGGAAAGTGTGAATGGCCGTGTTAAGTCTCGCGTTACCGGTGAAGGTATGGAAACAGGATTAAAAATTACGGGTAATGACTGGGGACGCGGTGAGCATGTCACCGGTACAGAAGGCGCGTCGGCCGCTCAACGTAATCCCACGCGGCGCGGTGGCGGTGTAAGCGCCATGCAGGCACGAACTGATATGGTGCGCCCCGATGACGTTCCCGCACCGGTGAGCAAAGTCACTGGTGGCAGTGGTAATACTGAAAAAGGCTCATTGATCACGTATTCGGGCGGCGCACGCGGCTGAATATTAAGGTAATTTAAGGCAGGTCAATAAATGCCGGTTCACATGCTCTGGTTAATAAGCTCTGGTTAATAAGCGCTGGTTTTCAAGCTTTGGTTTTCAAGCTCAGTTAGATAACCTTTGTAAATAGATGCGGGTAAACAAATAAATGTTACGTACAGCACGCAAACAACATGCATTAAGTAGCCGAATGCGCGGTACGGCACCGCTGCGTCGACCGGGTGCGATTGCGGTACGAGATTGTAGTGATAGTGCTGTCGCTGACAATAATGTTGTTAGCAAGAACGCCGGCAATAACAGTTTTACCAGTTTGAAATATGGCGATAAGCATCCGTTGTGCCGCAACGATGAAAATGCACGATTACTGCGTTATGAAGATAACGTCAAACAGGCTTTTGATGCCATTGTGCCGACACTCAAAGTGATTTCGGCCATCCAGCATGAAAGTGATTTCGAGAACCAGGCGCAACGTATTGCCCGTGAACGATTAGGTTTTGAATTGCCTGATGTGATTCTGGCGGATGCCTGGGTGGAGCAACTGGACATGCGACGCCTGTTTGCCTGGTGTGTATTTAATACTTACAAACGTTTTTGTGATGAGTTCTTTGCTTCGCATGCTTCATCTGGTTCCGCAGCACAGGATTTTGATGTTTTTCTGCAGTCTTGTGGGTTTCATACCATGGACATTACGCCTTGCGCGGACGGACGTCTTGCTCATCTTGTGCGTTATGTTCTGCGGTTACCGCCGGGTGCAGTGCGCCGCAAATCATATGCCGGGGCAATGTTCGATGTGGAAGACAGCCTGGAAAAGTGGATGGAGATCGAATTACAGCGTTTTCGTGAGGGAAAGCCCAATACAGTGGATGCACCAACACGGTATTTGAAAGTGGTGGCGTATCACTTCAGTTCTGGTGATCCTGAACACGAAGGTTGTGCTGCCCATGGGTCTGATACGCAAAAGGCCGCGCAGGCCGGTTTGGAGCGCCTGGTAAATTTCCGTCAGGCCGTCGAAAATAGCTATTGTTGTGGCGCGTCGATTGATTTGTTGTTGATAGGCGTAGATACCGACAATGATTCAATCCGTGTGCATATACCCGATGATAATGGCCAAATGGTGCTTGACCGGTATGTTGACACACAAACAATTTATGCTGAGACATCGCGACTGGATGCTACTGCAGCGGTACGTGCAATCGATTCAGCCATTCAACAGTGTTCATCAACGGTGGCAGCAGGCATGGCACAATTAGTTGCACGCCTGATCGAGAATAACCTGTCACAGATCGCTTATGTGCTTGGTCGCCATGGTGAACGGTATCCCGATATTGGGCATGCGGAGCGATTCATTGGTGCCGGAGTTGGATTTGAAGACATACAATTACGTAATTTGATGTATTTCGCTTACCTTAATACTGTTGAGGAAGGTGCGGCTGATCTTGATGTTGGTATCAAGATATTCAAAGGGCTCAACGTATCGCACGGATTACCGGTGCCGGTAGTTGTTCGATTTGATTATCACGGCGGTGTTCCAGGTGCACGGGAACGTGCTGAACAACGCTGTGGGCGTGTAGCCCAGGCATTATCCGCACGATATGAAGATTTATGTCAGCAAGGCTTATTGCACGTATTGCAGGTTGCGCGTGATTGCGATGGTAACAGTCCGTTGGAAATATTTGCCTGCTCTGTTAATACACCTGAAGTGGGAGGTCACTGATGAAGATCTGTCAGGTAGAAAGACCGTTGGTGGCTACCAACCGCATTGCAACGATGGAACACAAACATTTGCAAGTGGTTCGGGACGGCAGCGTTGCAGCAGTTGCTGTGGATGCGGTTGGCTGTAAACCAGGCGACTGGGTGATTTGTGTTGGTAGTTCTGCGGCGCGAGAAGCCGCCGGGAGTAAGGAATATCCGAGCGATTTGACTATCGTTGGAATTATCGATCACTGGCCACCGGAAGGAGGGTCCTAATGGAAATTCTTCAGGTGGAATCAGCCCTGGTTTGTACGCGTCGCATAGACGGACTTCAAGCAGTCGGTTTGCGAGTACTTCGCGCCACGAATGGTAAACGACAGGTGGCGGTGGATCTGATTGGTGCTCGCCCCGGCAATTGGGTTTATACCGTCAGCGGATCTGCGGCGCGTTATGCCGCAGGTAATTTCGAGGTCCTTACCGATCTTACTATTGGTGGCATTATTGATTTTTGGGAGCCAGATGCTGAAAACATGAAAGTGAATGGCATCCAGCAATAAACGAATATTGTTAAACATTTTACTAAACAGGAGACACTAAGATGGCAAGTGAAAGCTACGGCATAGCACTGGGTATGATTGAAACGCGCGGGCTGGTGCCCGCCATCGAAGCGGCAGATGCCATGACTAAGGCGGCCGAGGTTCGGCTGATCGGTCGGGAGTTTGTTGGGGGTGGTTACGTTACGGTATTGGTGCGTGGCGAAACCGGCGCAGTTAATGCGGCAGTTCGAGCCGGCGCTGATGCCTGTGAGCGAGTAGGTGATGGCTTGGTTGCCGCTCATATTATCGCGCGTCCACATCGTGAAGTTGAGCCGGTTCTCAACACTACACTTGTGCCAGTGCCCGACACTAAATAAGTTTGCACGACTGCGTTGCAGTCAATGTAATTGATTTTTTTATTATACGTTTGGAGATAAAACAATGGCTAATGAAAGTTATGGTATTGCCCTGGGTATGATCGAGACACGTGGACTGGTGCCTGCTATTGAAGCAGCAGATGCCATGACCAAGGCGGCGGAAGTTCGTTTGATCGGTCGTGAATATGTTGGTGGTGGTTATGTTACAGTATTGGTTCGCGGTGAAACCGGTGCAGTTAATGCGGCGGTACGTGCCGGTGCAGATGCCTGCGAACGAGTGGGTGACGGCCTGGTTGCAGCACATATTATTGCGCGCCCGCATCGTGAAGTTGAGCCGGTATTGCCAACAGGTGGTGATTCCAAGAGAGATGCGGTTTCCTAAGGCAACTTCTCTGGTGAGGCAAACAGTTAGATGTTAGCGGCACGACCCGATCAGAAAGTTTTGGGTTATTTGGGCAGGGCGCTCAGCCTGGAGCTTTCAGCTGTTCAACAATATACCACCCAGGCGCAGTTAGTCGCGACCTGGGGGTTGAGGGAGGCAGCGGCCAGTCTGCGCAAGGAAGCGGAAGAAGAGCTACAGCATGCGGATCGAATTATTGAACGTATGCTGGCGATCGGTGCGGCGCCGAATGGTTCGCAACTGCGACCGGTTAAACTTGCAGCAGATTTGTCTGCATTGTTGCGGCTCAATCAACAATTAGAAGCTGACATAATACAGCTTTATCACTCAGCAGTGCTTCATTGCGCCCGAGTGAGCGATTATGATAGCCGTGTTTTTTTTGAAGCACTGCTCAAGGAAGAACAACAGCATCATACCGAACTCGAAGCGTGGTTAAACCGCTTGCGTCAAGTGCCACAACAACTTGTGCGTGGTGGTGGATAATTTGCAAAAGGCCTGATATGCTTTTAGAGAAAGGCCGGAGGATAACTCTATGACATTACAGGAATGGCAGGAACGAAAGCGTCCTGTGCGTCTGGAAAAACGTTACGAGTTTGAAAATTACGACGCGTTGCGTAATTTTCTGGATGACGCTGCAGATCTCTCTGAACAAAAAGGGTTATTTCCGGATATCGGTTTCGGGAATAAGCATGCAAATTTTACCATACACCTTGATGAAGGCAGTTCACAGCTAACTGATGCGCAACGAGAATTTGCAGCATTGCTGGATGCGCTGGAAACGGCCAAGCAGGCCTAAGAGAATCTGGTAATGCCAGTGATAGCCGTGGTCGGCAATAAAGGCGGGGTAGGAAAAACAACGCTCAGCATCAATATTGCGAGTGGGATGAATCGGCGTTTTTCCACGGTTTTGTTGGATGCTGACCTACAGCGGTCCTCCATTCAATGGCGCGAGATTTCTGAGCGTGATGATATTGTTGAAGTTATCGATGCCGTTGACGATGTGGCAGGGACGGTTAGGCAATATCGTGATCGCTTTGAATGGGTTATAATCGATTGCCCGCCATCCGTACAATCAAAGCAAACCAAAGAAGCGTTGACCTGCAGTGATATTGCGATCATACCAGTGCTACCCTCACCGTTGGATCTGTGGGCAACTGTGCATGTTGAGCAAGAGCTCGAATGGGCGCGATCGGTAAATCCAGGAATAAAGGGGCTGGTGGTGGTCAATCAGCTTGAATCCCGGACACTATTATCGCGACTGATTCGTGAGGCGCTTGCCGAAATCGCACTGCCTGTTGCGAAAACTGCAATAACCCGTCGCATGGCGTATCGTAATGCCATGCTGCAAGGGTGCAGTGTTCTGGAGGCAGGGGCGGCCGCGAAAGATGCCGCTGAAGATATAAAACAATTGGTTGAAGAGGTGGTGAACTATATATGAATAGCAAAAGCAAAACCGGCGACAATCTGGTTGCCTCAATACGAAAAAGTAAATCCGGAACCGTGGCAGATAAGACGTCGGAACGCACTGGCTCGGGTGAACCAACTGCTAAGTCAAAGGCATCCTCTGCCAAGTCAGCGTCGACAACAGACACAAACCAGGGTGGTGAAAAAATTTACCGTCACAGCCGCCGCGTGTGGCCGGATTGATTAGCGCGTATAGTGATGCTATTTTTGTCGAAGGTTGCCGATTTCGAAACTCGTGTCTTGAAATAAATGTCCCGATATGATGTTGTAACCCACAAAGGTTAAGCTGAAATCAGTTGCTGAGTGGCAGTTTAGTACAATATATAGGTCGTTATTATTATGGTACCGCCATTCAGTGAGTTCGGATATACGCCACCTTCGGCGATGCCAGAATATCTAATTCGGTATGCCACTCTGCGGCAACTGCAAATATTTGAAGCTGGTGTCCGCCTGGGGAGTTTTTCTCGCGCAGCTGAAGAGCTATTCGTTACTCAGCCGACGGTATCCATGCAGATTAAAAAGCTGTCTGATGCGTTAGGGCTTCCCCTGTTTGAGCAGGTTGGGCGCAATGTGCGACCCACCGAAATTGGACGCGAGTTATACGAGGTCTGTCGCAAAATATTCGAAAGCCTGGCCAACCTGGAAATGAAGGTCTCCGATCACAAAGGAATGAAGCGGGGGCGCCTGCGCCTTGGTGTGGTAACCACGGCTAAATATTTTGTCCCGGAAGTGTTGGGAGAATTTTGTCGCCTGTATCCCGGTATTGATGTTGCGCTGAAGGTGTCGAACCGTGATCGCATTACCGAAAGGCTCAATGCTTATGAAGACGATCTCTATATCGTTGGGCAGGCCCCGACTGAGGTCATAGAAATTGAGTCGTATCCATTTGCGCCGAACCCTTTGGTGGTATTGGCGCCACGCGATCATCACATGGTCGGTAAGACAAACATTCCTTTATCCGAAATTGCAAAAGAACCTTTGATATTACGTGAACCGGGATCGGGAATACGTGATGCGACCCTGCGTCGATTTCAAGAACATAATTTGGAACCCAATGTGCGCATGGAGCTGGGCAGTAATGAAGCAATAAAGCATGCGGTTGTTGGCGGGTTGGGTATCGCAATTCTGTCATTACATACGATGTCGCTTGAGGGACCGAACGGGCCGGTGACGTTGTTGAATGTTGAAGGCTTTCCGATTATGCGCCAGTGGCATCTGGTGTATCCCAAAGGTAAGGAGCTGTCGTTGGTTGCCGATACCTTCCTTAATTTCTCGCTCGATATTGAGCCACGTATGCGTGAAAAAATGAAAGCGCTGTGGCCGGATCTGGCCGATGCATTGTCGGCTGCACGACCAGCTGCCAAGGTTGAAGCGAAAAAAGACAATAAGTGATATTCAGGCAGCGGCTCGCAGTCGGCGGCTTTTTTCGAGCATGCGACAAGTGGAAAGATTGTTGTTGAATTTCGTCACTTCCTCCAGTGGTATCCAGAGAATTTGATGAGATTCGTCATTGCCCGGCACGGGTATGTTGTCATCGACTTCAACTAAAAACCGGATATCGTAGTGCATATGTTCTGTTCCCAGCGAACTGGCTGGAATAGTATGGATGTCCACATCAAAAATATTGCCATTAACGAGCTTGATGGTTTCAGGCGGTAATCCGGTTTCTTCCTGCGTTTCGCGTAAAGCAACGCGAAGAATGTCGGCGTCACCGTCGGCATGACCGCCGGGTTGAAACCATTGACCATGTTTGCGGTGATGAAGTAATAGCACTTTGTCGCGGGTTGGATTCGTTACCCAAGCCGAACCCGTTACGTGCCCCGGCCATTGTTGTCGGTCAAAACAATCTTCACTTTGTCGTACAAATCGACGCATCCTCGTCACATACCCAGCTTCTGTGTTGAATGAAGTGCGATAATTCTCTAGCAATGAAAGTAGCTGCGCTCGATGCATGATTGCTTACCTGTCTAGGTTACCGACGGATTTTTCACCGCTGCAATCGCTGCAGCCGCTGCTTCATCAACATCGCTTTCACGCCCCGAGATGGTCAGACGTCCAAATGCACCAACGGCACGCACATCGATAAGGGTGATGTTAGCCGCTTTCTCAGCCTGATTGGCCGCATAGATAATGTAGCCAGCGGGCTCAGTTTCAAGAATGAACATGCTTTGCCCTGGCAGGATCATCGATCCTCGCCGGTCCTGACGATTTATCAGCACGGTGTGATCGGGGGTCATGCCTCGAATGATCTCACTCCAGGCAATCCGAGGGGACTCTCGGTCCTGTGCCGTGGCGCGCATATTGGAAAGCACGGCATTACCAGCTTCGCGCACATCGCTCTGGTCGCGTTGGTGAATTACCATGGAGCCATAGGCCCGCTCCACCACCTGTTGGGCGAGATGTACGCGTGTTGCCTTCAGCGCAATATCCGTGAGTCTATGTACAGCCATGCCTGGCGATACTTCTACCCAAAGGCATGCATCACCGGGCACCGGCAGAAACCCCTGGGATACTGTTGCCATGTAGGCGGCAAGCTGTGGTTGCAGGGCATCGATATAGACGTAAGTTCTGAGGGAAATCATCTTAATCTTATTTTTTCAATAGTTTAAATGGACTAAATGTGTATTATCGCTGCAAACGCAACGGCGCATGGCGCACTTACCCGGTGCCAGTGTCATTTATAAAGGTTTTCACGACTAATTAAAAAGAGAAGTTTCTGATCCTAAATATAGAGTGCAGTCTATCTATTGGCGTATATCGGCTTTGTATGTGGTTCTGGGTTCGTGAATTTGCGTTGTTCTACGGGAGGCTGCCTGCGACCTATAACCTATAGGTGATCTAAGCGTTAAGCAATATTGAGTAGTCGTTAAAGGTTTTATTTTCGATACTCCTTATACGTCATAAAGTATGAACTATGCGTCGCTTATCTATCTGTTATTATTACACACATTGAGTGTGGATAATAGGTTCGACGCATCTTTGCCTTTTCCAGTAATGGGTAAGCCCTGAGAGGAGAACAACCGTATTATGCACCAGCTAATTCTGTTGGTTATAGCGCTTCCGTTCGTATCGGCTGTCCTGACGCAGCTACTTGCCTCACGTCTGGGTCGTCGCTCAGCCTCGGTGAGTATTGCCGGCGCGTGGCTAACGTTCCTGTTTGCAGCATTGACATTGTGGTCGGCACTGTCAGGCTCTGGTGTGCATGAATATCGTTTATTCTCTAGCTGGGGTGTGGTTCGATTTGATTCGCTGAGTGCCTTGATGTCGGCGGTGATTGCCACAATCAGCCTTATTGTGCACCTGTATTCTGTACGCTACATGGTGGAAGAGCCTGGCTATGCACGCTTCTTTGCTTTGTTGAGTGGCATGACCGGCACATTGTTATTGATGGTGGCTGCGGGCGATTTGATTACGTTGCTGATTGCCTGGCACCTGGTTGGGATTCTGCTTTATTTTCTGCTGGGATTTGACACGCGCAGTCGTTCCGCTTACCGCTATGCATTCTGGACCTGGATAACCTATCGGCTTGGTGATCTGCCACTGCTAATCGCCGCAGTATTGTTGTACCAGGCTTTTGATAGCTGGTCGTTATCCGTCATCTTCGAGCGCCTGGCGGCTGCACCTGATACACGCACGATATATGGGCTTTCGCTCGCCGAAGTGGTCGGCTCGTTGGTGGCGGTCGCTGCATTTGCGAGATCAGCCCAATTCCTGATGCATACCTGGTTGCCTTATTCCATGAGTGGACCGACGCCAGTATCGGCGCTAATGCATGCTGGAATTGTGAATGCAGGTGGCTTTCTAATTAACCGTTTTGCTCCCGTGTTTGTTGAAACCACCAGCGTGCTGCATTGGGTATTTGTCGTCGGCCTGGCGACCGCGGTGTTTGGGTCCGTGCTTATGCTGATCCAGAATGATATCAAGAAAGCATTGGGCTATTCGACCATGGGTCAAATGGGTTTCATGATTATGGAATGCGGTATCGGTGCATTCTCACTGGCCATCTATCACTTGATCGCGCACGGCTTATTCAAAGGAACGCTGTTTCTTGGCGCAGGAGGCGTTATCAGTGATGCTCGCAAGCATGAAGGCGTGCCTAAAGATCCACTATACAATTTTGTGGTGGAGAAAAATCCAGCCAAGGGACGCAAGCCCTGGTTGCTGATGGCCGCCATGACATTGCTGGTGCCGATCGCCATTTTGGTATTTGCGCATTGGCTGGTAGTGCAGGATTTTTATCAGAAGCAGGGCGCGATTGTGTTATTGTTCTTTGGCTGGGTGACGGGGGCGCAGCTGATTTTTTCCACCTATCGAATGCGCACCGATAAGCCTGGCCGCCTGATCACTCAGGTCATCATATCCTTTGCTGTGGTCGTCGTTGGCTATACCTTGGTAAGCCATGCTTTTGATCTGTTCCTGTATCCGGATGAGGCTTTTCGCGCACGTATCTATGCTGCGGCCAGTATTGATGTGATTTGGTTTGATGTACTGGTAGTGCTTGTCACGGCAGTTATTGTAGCAGGCTGGTTACGGACGTATTACAACGAACGAAATGGTCGACGTAAGGGCAAGGTATTGAACCCTGTTTGGCTTGGGTTCTACGCGCTTATCTCTCGTGAATTTTATGTCACCGATCTCTATGTGCTGTTAACACGTAAGCTGGAGTTCCTGGCGACGAGACTAAACATCTGGTTGAGGTGGGTCTGATATGCAGGAGCTAAGCTGGATCGTTGCCGCATTATTTTTACCGTTATTTCCACTGGGTATGGTTTTCAATGCCTTGTTTCAGCGGGTACGAATAGCCTGGGTACGCGTAATAATATTGCTGGTCTGGCCATTGCCCGGTATATGGATTCTGCAAAATGCATCACTCGTCATCCCGGACTGGATTGTCTACTGGGCGTTATTCAGCGCCGTTTTATATGGTTTTCGCGCTGTAGTGGTTAAAGAGATCGGCGTGTGGATTGGCTTTCTTGCAACGTCAACCTGGGCGCTAAACTGGATTGCACTGGCATCTGGTGTGGTGTTGGATGAATTAGTGTTGCATGTGCTTGCGTTCAGTCTCCCATTGTCGCTGTTGACTATCCTGGTGGCTGATCTGGAGCGTCGTTACGGATCAGCGTACACCGGTGTTGTTAGCGGTTTGGCTCAAGCGCAACCAAGGCTGTCCGGCATGTTTGTTGTCGCCATGCTGGCTGTCATCGGTAGCCCGTTGTTTCCTGCTTTCTTTTCCATGCTGGACATAATTACACACACGATCATGGCCCTGCCAGTGATCGCCTTTGGGCTGGTGATGGTGTGGTTGTTGTGGAGTTGGTCTGGTATACGTCTGTTGCAGGAACTGCTGGTTGGACCTGCACCGCAGGTGCAGCATGATGATATCAGTCGCAGTATCGCAATAACCTATGGCATGTCATTAGTAATGCTGATCATTGGTGGTTTGTATTTGTCGAGGGTATTGTTATGAGTCTTTCACTTGGCATGAAGGCAGAGATCCGGTCAATGGTTTTTGTTGCTGGCGAGCCCATTCCATTTTTCTGGCCGATGCGGACATTTATCCATCACAATCCGTTGCATGGACTGGAGCGAATGCCATTCGAAGATGCGGTCGCTGAAGGGCAACGGTTATTTCATGGTGCCGGCTTCTTGCCGCGAACGACATATCAACAGTATTACAGGCTTAAAAAAATCAACACGCAATCGCTGTCCGCAGGCATTGCAGCTTTCCTGACGCAGCACGACTCGATTGGCGGTATTGATCTGCATGCCCGGTTGCTGACGTTGCTCACTGAAACTGACATAGCGGTTACGGCGGCTTCGGGTGGCTCGGCCACGGTAACGGACATCAGGGCAGCACTGCAGAATCAACCGATACCTGCAACACAGGAAATCGAACAGGAAGACCTGATTAATCAATTGCTGGATTCGTTGTTGAAGCATTGTCCGATTTATGAATCACTGGACAGTTTGTTTGATACCGGCATTGGTGAGGAACTCGATGAGTTGGTTATAAAGAGTTGTCTCGACTTCTTTGATGAAGGTCAATCCGTGTGGGACATGCCAGGACGTGAGCAGGGGTTCTTTCAAGCCTGGCGTGAAGTGGCGCGTTGTAACGCACGTTTGTTTCTCCGTGGTCGTCATATTCATGAGACCTTGGCCGTAGCTGATGATCCGGAAGGGATCATTGTGCATGTCATGGAGTGCCTGAAAATCCCTAAAGATCGCTGGATGAAATGTTTTCGCGGGGAACTGGCTCGCTTGCATGGTTGGGCTGGTTTTATCCGTTGGCGTTCCCATGTCAGACATTATTATCAAGGCCGTCAACATCCTGGTGACCTGGTGGATTTTCTGGCCATACGTCTGACGTTGGCCCTGGCTTTAATCCGTGAACGTGGGCGGGATAGTATTCCAAATAACGCTGAAGACCTCGAACACTTTATTCGAGAAAATCCCATGGAAGCCTATTTGCGGCAGGAGCTCTATGGCAAAACCATATTGCCTGCCTGGGCGCAACGGGTTGAGACAACGTTGTTGGCGGGGGCGAAAAATCGAATCGAGAAAATTGGTCGCGCCTATATGCAGGAAAAACGATTAAGCGATGCTGACAAACAGGCTGCGACACTGCGTAAGTTTTCCGACATCAATAGAGAAGACAAGGTGCTGGAACAGCTTTCTGATGCGGAATTGATGCAGTTGCAAAGCCTGTTGCAGGCATTGGGGCAGCATGAAGGCATGATTTGGTTAGAGGCAATGGAAGCCACAGCCATGGAGCAACTGTTACAGGGCATAAACCGTTCGCTGCCCATACCTGATGGTAAGCGTCCTTTTGCGCAAGCCCTGTTTTGCATTGATGTCCGTTCAGAACGCTTGCGTCGACACCTGGAAAATGTGGGTGATTACCAGACTTTCGGAATTGCCGGATTCTTTGGCGTGCCAGTGAGTTTCATGGAGCTGGGAAAAGGTAACGAAGTTCATTTGTGTCCGGTAATACTGACACCAAAGAATCTGGTGATGGAAATGTCGGTGAACGACACCCAGAGTGACCCGGTGCTGTCTTTAATGGAAAAGGCGGTGCACGAGTTGAAGGAGTCGGTACTGACTCCCTTCGTAACGGTTGAGGCTATTGGTCTTCTGTTTGGGTTAGATATGATTGGTAAGACACTGGCGCCCAGATCGTATAATCGCTGGCGATCACGATTAGACCACCATAGCCATAAGCCAAATACACATTTATTAATCGACAAGTTAAGCCGGGATCAGGTTGACTCAATTGTGCGAGCGGTTCAGCGCGCCGTTATTTCCAAGGCCATCGAAAGTGAGTTTGAGGTTCCGCAGGAACAGATTAAGGACGACATGGTTCGTGAGTTGCGCGAGGTGGCAATGGGGCATGCCGATTCTTCGCCGTTGCTACAACAACAACTGAATCTGGATGCAGACCAGGTGCAGGCGTTTGTTGAGCGCCTGCGTCGGGTATATCGCATCAGCACCTCAGATGCGCGTTCGCAGATGATGCGCCTGGGTCGAATTGGGTTTACGCTGGATGAGCAGGTCGGATTTGTTTCACAGGCACTGCGTGCTATTGGGTTAAAAAATAATTTTTCTCGCTTTATCCTTGTCGTGGGCCATGGCAGTCAATCCGAAAACAATCCTTATGAATCCGCGCTCGATTGCGGCGCGTGCGGCGGCAATCTTGGTGTATTCAATGCCCGCATTTTTACGCATATGGCAAATAAGCCGATTGTTCGACAGCGATTACAGGAACAGGGGGTCATTATTCCTGATGATGCCTGGTTTGTACCTGCGTTGCACAACACGACGACTGACGAAGTGGTCATGTATGACCTTGATCTGTTGCCATCTTCGCATCCTGTTTATCTGGATCGCTTGTATAACGGATTGGCCGCAGCGCGTCGCCTATGCGCCCAGGAACGAATGCCTGGCCTGGACTTCATCTCCAAAACCCCCGATTCTAACGATGCAGACAAGCAGGCATTGCGAAACGCGATGGACTGGTCACAGGTAAGGCCTGAATGGGGGTTGTCGCGCAATGTATATTTTATTATCGGGCGCCGCTCCCTGACCGAAACCTTTTCGCTGGAAGGGCGTGCTTTTCTCAATTCTTATGACTATCGAATTGACCGAAAACTGCGATTGCTTGAGAATATTTTGACTGGACCACTGGTCGTCGGGCAATGGATCAATATGGAACATTACTTCTCTACGGTTGATAACGAGCACTACGGTAGCGGCAGCAAGGTTTACCATAATGTTGCCGGGCGGTTCGGGGTGATGACGGGTAACCTGAGTGACCTGCGTACAGGGCTGCCTGCACAGACGGTCTTGGCAAAAGGTCAGCCGTATCACGAACCGATGCGACTTATTACTGTGGTCGAGGCACCCTACGAGCATGTTATGTCTGCGATTGCCAAGGTTGCAGTCGTGCGTAAATTACTGAACAACGGATGGATACGGTTTTTAATCGTTGACCCGGAATCCGGTAAGACCCATGTACATTCTAAAGGGCAGTGGCATGAGCACCAAAAATCATCTAATGCCGAGCAAGTGCAATTTGAAGAGGAAACTGCATCATGAAAAATATGAAATTCAGCCCGCTGAAGAAACTCGAAATCATTGTTGAAGGGGAATACCTGCAATTTGCGGGTGATCTCCTCGATCGTCTCGGGGTTAAGGGCTATACCGTCGTTAATAATTTATCCGGGAAGGGAAGCCATGGCTTTCATGACGGGCACTTGATGTTTAATGAGGATGATGTGCTGATCATGATCATTGCGGCTGTACCGGAGCAGTTGGTGAATCCTATTCTGCAGGGGTTTGCACCTTTTTACAACGAACATTCCGGTGTTGTGTTTATATCGGACATTCAGGTGACTCGCCTGGTGAAATTCAGTGATTGATTGATGAAGCCAAAACAGTCTTTGTATGAAAATATTTAATGACATTCATTTTCGGAACGTGCATGGCGACCTGCTTGGTGGGGTAACCGCTGCAGTAATCGCATTGCCAATGGCGCTTGCTTTTGGTGTTGCCTCTGGTGCTGGAGCAGAGGCCGGTTTATACGGCGCGATTCTGGTTGGCTTGTTTGCGGCATTGTTTGGTGGGTCGCCGGCGCTGATTTCCGAGCCGACAGGGCCAATGACAGTCGTTATAACCGCGGTCATTGCCAGTCTAATTGCCACTAATCCGGAAAATGGATTAGCCATGGCGTTTACGGTGGTTATTCTTGCGGGTTGTTTTCAAATATTGTTTGGTGTGTTAAGGCTCGGGCAATATGTGACGTTAATGCCTTATACGGTTATCTCCGGTTTTATGACTGGCATCGGTATCATCCTCATAGTGTTGCAATCGGCGCCTCTGCTTGGTCACGGCACCGCATCCGGTGGCGTGTTAGGCGCGGTTCAGTTCTTGCCGGAATTGATTCGTAACATTCAACCCTATGAAGCAGCACTGGGTCTAATGACCCTGATTATTTTATTTATAACGCCCAGGCAGGTGAAGCGTTATTTGCCTCCCCAGCTAATAGTGCTCATTGTCGGGACCATCATATCGTTGACGTTAATTGCGGACATTGAGGTACGTCGAATCGGCGAAATTCCTGCAGGATTACCATCGTTTCAAATGCCCGTGTTCAGCATCGATCAATGGACAGTAATGATTCTGAATGCCGCGGTGCTGGGTATGCTGGGTTGCATTGATGCGTTATTGACGTCGGTGATTGCCGACAATTTAACGAAACAACAACACAACTCTGACAAGGAGTTAATTGGTCAGGGTGCTGGGAATATAATGTCTGGCCTGTTTGGTGGCTTACCGGGTGCCGGTGCCACGATGGGCACGGTTGTCAATATTCAGGCCGGCGGCCGCACGGCATTGTCAGGGATTACGCGCGCATTAATTTTGCTGGTTGTTGTGGTATGGGCTGCCGATTTGACCGCGAGCATCCCACTGGCGGTACTGGCCGGAATCGCCATTAAGGTTGGCATAGATATCATTGACTGGGGATTTTTGAAACGGGCGCACCGAGTATCGGGCAAGGGTGCGATAATTATGTACGGCGTCATATTGCTTACGGTATTTGTCGATCTTATTGCTGCCGTGGGTATCGGCTTGTTCGTTGCCAATGTGATAACGATTCGACGATTGTCTGACCTGCAGTCGAGTGGGTTACGGGGGGTGCGGTCTCACAAGGATGAATCCATAAACATGATTCCTGAAGAGCGAGAATTACTTCGTCAGGCGAATGAGCGCATTATGTTGTTTCACCTGAATGGCCCGATGATCTTTGGGTTGGCTAAAGCGATCGCCCGCAAAAGTATGGAGATTGAGGATTGCGATGCCATTATATTAGACTTCGGGGCGGTACCGCACCTCGGTGTGTCCTCGTCATTGGCGCTGGAAGAGATGATTAAGGAAAACGTTGAGGCAGGACGCAACATATATATCGTCGGTGCGCAAGGTCAGACCTTGAAGCGTTTGGAAGACCTGGGGATACCGGCCCTCCTGCCCGCGTCAAACATAATGAATAACCGCGTTAAGGCATTACGCTCTGCGCTTGAATATGTCGAGGTGAAAAAGCGAACACACGACGAAGTTGATACTCCGGTTTTGGTGAAATAACGGGTAACACATAATACGACTGCTGCCGGAGCGGGTGGTGCGGTTCACCTACCGGGTATGCTGGCTATCAATCAAACATCTTTGTTCCGGTGTATCCCAGTCCGCGTGATATAAGTGCGGCAAAGGATTGTTTGTATAATAACAGGCGGCAGTGCACCGGATAAATTTCGTTATTTCCTGGTGGTTTTTACATTATAAGGAGCTCAGTAATGGCGATGGTTGATATGAGAGACCTATTGCATCATGCATATGGCAATCGCTATGCCGTGGGTGCTTTTGGAATAGTGAGTTTAGACTTTCTGCAAGCCACTATTGCGGCTGCGGAAACTGAGCGCTCTCCTGTAATACTCAATGTCGTTGAACCACATTGTGGATTGTACGATCTGGACCTGCTAATGACAGCAACTATCCGCGCTGCCAAAAAGGCGAGTGTACCGGTTGCCGTACACATGGACCATTGTAGCAGTCTGGACGTGGTTCAAACGTCGATACGTTTAGGGTGTAATAGTGTTAAATTGGATGCTGCTTCAGAAAGTTTTCCTGTTAACGTAGAGCGTACCCGCAACGTCGTTAATATGGCGCATGCCTGGGGTGTTCCTGTAGAAGGTGAAATTGGCTGCGTAACGGGCATGGGGCGGGACAATGGCGAATCGAATTCTGATGTTCCTGTGTATACCCATGTTGAAGAGGCCAAAGCCTATATAGAAAAAACCAGCGTGGATTTTCTTGCCGTATCCATCGGCACCGTGCATGGAAGAGTAAAAGGCAAACCGCGTCTTGACTATACTCGCCTGGCCCGCATTCAGGAAAAATTTAGTATTCCTTGCGTAATCCATGGCGGAACCGGCCTGAGCGAACAGCAGTATCGTAAGTTAATAGATCATGGCGTTGCTAAAATTAACTATTTTACGGCACTGGCGGAAATGCATGCTAAGCAGTTAGAGGCTAATTTAAAAAACAAAAATATGTCCTACCAGCAAGTATTTTTAGATGTACGAGAGAAAATCAGTGATGAGGTGAAACATTGCATGCAGGTTTTGAACAGTGCCGGACGTGCAGCAGAAGTGTTGATGCAATGTCGCCCCTGGCGCAACGTTGAAAGTGTAATTATTTACAATCCTGATACGGAAGACCAAGATGTCATCGATGGGGTGTTAGCTAAAGGCCAACAGGATATAAGCCAGATTCCCGGCGTGCTCAACGTGGAAATAGGGCGATCAATTAATTCTAATAGCCGGTATAACTATTGCTGGTTGGTTCGTGTCGCTAATGAAGATGTATTAAAACGTTTTAAAGCTCATCCAATGTACAAGGCTTACGCTGAAAATTACGTTAAGCCAGTTGTCTCAGGCAGTGCGGCGAACGACTATAAAAAGTTAGATGCAGCAGGATAGCCGAAATTTATAATGAGGTTTTAGTTGGATGTATCCAGGTTAAAAGGCTCCAGCGATTGGTTTTAGTTTGTAACGTAGGTTAATCCCGTTATACTTCATAAAAATCAGGAGCAGCGGATACTGGCGGCTTTTAGTATTGCTTGATGAATGACTTGATGGATTAGTGAGCAGGATAGGTGTTAAATTTACAGAAGTTCACTTTACATTCGTCGCTGAAAATCCAACTCGAAGTAATCCCGCCTATTTAATATCCCACGCTGGCGCACCCAGTTTTCGCCATTAATTGTTTCCAACCGAGTCTGTGTAACGTTAGGAATATCGTGTTTTGGGCATTATTGTATGTTAGAATAATTCGTTTTGCCTATTATCTAGACAATTGCTTAGAAAAAATCACCTGAGAAAAATGCGAAATTGAATTTTCGACGTTATTTGTTATGAATACTATCATTCGTAATGTCGGCAAGGTGAGTGCCGCGGTCTGCGATCTGTGAAGAAGCAAACGAAATGATGCTTGGTACTATTTTTTTACGATGAATGCCAGGTGGTCTGGTATCGCATTGCTTGATACCGCTTGGTGAAAACCACTTGCAGCAATCCTGTGTATAAATGCCGATTTGGTTGAAGGTTGCATCCGTCATGTCGGCGAGTTGATAAGTTCAAATGAGAGGCGCAATGCTGGTAGAGAAAATCAAAAACAGAGAAAGTGGTATTGTTATCTATGGGATTACCCCACCGAAAAAAGGTACTACTGCCGATAAAATACAGGAAATTTCTTCTCGGCAAATACAGCGGCTGCAGTCGCTTAACGTCGATGGTTTGATTCTTTACGACATTCAGGACGAAAAATCCCGAACGTCGGAAGAGCGCCCGTTCCCCTTTATCGAGACACTGGATGGATTCTCCTACAGTGAAGAATTCCTGGGTGCATTGTCCATTCCTAAAATCATTTACAGGGCGGTAGGAAAGTACAATAAAGAAGAAATGTCCCAATTTTTGTTGAATGCATCGGTCGCGGATTATTTAACGGTATTCGTTGGGGCGTCGTCGAAATCTCAAGCTGTTACACTATCAATGGGCGATGCCTACCAATTGAAAGCGAAAACTAACAGTGATCTTCTGCTGGGTGGTGTAACAATTCCTGAAAGGCATCAGCGTAAAGGTGATGAGCATCTTCGGGTGTTTAACAAAATTGCACAGGGCTGCACATTTTTTGTCTCACAAGGTGTTTATGATGTTAACGCATCAAAGAATTTTTTGTCGGAATATTACTATTATGGGCAGGAGCATAATATCCCGCTTGTCCCCATACTGTTTACCCTGACACCTTGTGGTTCTCTTAAAACACTTCAGTTCATGAAATGGTTGGGTATTAGTATTCCCAAATGGTTGGAGAATGAGTTAATTCACACCAATGATATCCTCCAAAAGTCGGTGGACTTTTCCGAGCAAAGCTGGCTGGAATTAAAGCGCTTTGCCGATGATAAAGGGATTCCGATTGGGTGCAATATCGAAAGTGTTGCAATACGGAAAGTCGAAGTTGATGCATCAATTGAGTTGCTGCAGCGCGTGAGTCAATAGTATGTTGTAAATATCGCCAGTTGTTAGATAAAAAAATAACCAGTGTCATGGGCGTTTAAAAAATTCAAACATATAGACCCAAAGCGTTTGAGGTTTAGGTGTTTATAGCATACCCCTTTTTGTTTACAGCGTCGTTGCTTCTCCTTACATATACCCAAAGCATTTAGGCTTTATTGCTGTCCTATTTCTGTCCTGGCGGCGTTGTCTACAGGGATGTAGGCAAGGGGCGTGAGCAGGATGCGGAAGCTTTGAAATTCCTCGCAATAGACCGGCTATTACTCGTCATTTCGGCTTTCTTAAAGAACCTACTGTTGGTGCCAGAACAAAAATATGACGCGCACTAAATACCTAAATCCCAAACGCTTTGGGTATATTTATCGCTTATGCAGATAAAAGACTGGGTTAATTACCCGATCGTTTGATATAAAATCACCACTGCGGGCTATACCAACCCCTGCCCTTCAGCGCAATGGGAATACCGTCTGTCCAGATAATCCTGCCTGCATTTGATACGTTGTATTTTCCCGCTGGATGTCACCGGTAGCTCCTTTTGACTAACAAAGGCAATGTCGTACAAATCAACATGTTGGCTGGATGACATGGCAATGCGTATATTCGCCGCATATTGGGTATAATTTTCAGGCCGGGCATCCTTTTTTTTAACTTCCTGAACCAACACCAGGCGTTCCTCGTTGTCACACTCAATGCTGAATGCCGCTCCTCGGCAATCCAATAAATCCTGGTGACTCATTCGCGCGGTTACCTCAATATCTTCAGGGTAAAAGTTTTTGCCCCGAATAATAATCAGCTCCTTTAATCGCCCAGTGATGAACAGCTCGTTATCTCCAATGAAACCCAAATCGCCAGTACGTAAAAATGGCCCTTCACCGGTGTTATTGGTTTTTGCTGAAAACAACTCGTCATTAAGCTGTTGCCGCTGCCAATAACCATTGGCAACGTGTCGGCCACGCACCCAAATTTCACCAATATTATTATCAGTTAGCCTGTGCCTGGTTTTTGGGTCGACAATAATAACACTGCCATCAAACACCTGACCACAACCGATAATATCCATGGCATCAGCGGGGCTCTCCGAATTCAACAGCTTTCGTCGATGTAACCCCATTTTGCTGACGGTACGCCTGGCCACGCATGAATCCGTGGTTTTTCCAGATACAAATAGCGTCGCCTCAGCGAGGCCATAACACGGCTGGAATGCCTTAGCTTCAAAGCCGCATCGTTTGAAGCGTTGGGCAAATTTGTCAATGGTCGTCGGTTGAATTTTTTCAGAACCACAAAAGGCGGTTTCCCACCGAGTCAGATCCAGGCTATCCAGCTTGTCGTCTTTAATACGGTTGGCACACAACTCATAGGCAAAGTTAGGTCCGCCGCTAATGGTCGCCTTATAATCGGAGATGCATTTTAGCCACTGAAACGGGTCACGTAAAAACGCCAGCGGAGGCATTAACACACAGGGCATGCCCGCGTATAAAGGCTGCAACAAATTCCCGATTAAGCCCATATCATGATACAACGGTAACCAACCCACGACTGAGGAGCCATCAACGGGTTTGATGTGATTCGCGATCAATTTTTCGTTAAACACCAAATTGTCGTGAGTTACAACCACACCTTTGGGAACACCGGTAGTGCCCGAGGTATATTGCAAAAAGGCCACGTTATGCGGATGTATAAACTCGGGCAGCAGCGGGCCATTCACGGCTGTCGTTAGTTCACCCACTGAAACCACGTCAAGTTGCTTGTTGTTAGTGTTGCTGGCAACACCTGCAGTTACACTTTCACGCAATTCGTTAGTGGTAAAGACCAGGTTTGCATCACAGTCATCAATAATCGCGCGAAATCGGGGCCACTGATTGGCGGAATTCGGCACATTAATGGGGACCGGAATGATATTTGCGTACATCGCCCCCAAAAACGCTGACACAAATTCCAACCCGGTTGGAAACAACAGCACCACCCTGGCATACGGCGCAGCCTTTTGTCGAAGTGAATTGGCGATGTTGCTAACTGCCTGGTGCAGTTGAGCGTAAGTTATCTCTCGAATAACCCTGGCGCGTTGATCCAAAAACGTATACGCCAACACATGCGGTTGATGCTCGGCACGATATTTCAATACATCGACAATCGTGGCAAAATCAGCCTGACACGTCTTATCCAACCTCATATTTTGCATTGTATTTAACATATAATTCGCACCCAACCTATCTCACCTCGGAAAATACACCGGCCATTGCACCTGCTAATGTACTGATTCGTCGCAATGCTCTGCAACTTACATTAAGAAGTCACGTTTGACTGTTGCTGCTGATCAGATTCAGCCGCATAACCCAGCTTTGGAAAAAAGCGCCCGGTTCGCTGAATATAAGACTGGTAAGTACGGCCAATTTCTTCCGGCTCGGAAGACAGTCTTTTTTCCTCTTTACCCGCGGTATAGTTTAGGATTACAAATGTAAAGGCGGCAATTGCCATAACCACGACATTCATGGTTATTAGGATGCAGGCAATGAATGCCAGCAAAAAGGATGTGTAAAACGGGTGCCGCACATACTTGTAGCTGCCCCAGGTTACAATGTGAGCGGGCTTATCGTTCTCTGTTTTTTGATGCCAGAGGGCAACCGGAATTCGATGCGTACCCACTGTCATAAAAATCATACCAACTGACAGCGCAGATAGTGCAATACCAATCACGCCCAATGACATACTCAATATGTCCGGTAAATTAATCGCTAAGCTGGGAAACAGCCCAAAGTATTGGAAGCTGAACATTATGGGGGCTAACATATATGGTGCAGCGGTTACAAACCACATTAGTGTAAACTTCCCATCCTGACGAAAAAACAACCGAGGTAACAGGCCAATGGCAGCAAAATTGATGAGTAACAGAATATAGCTACTAAGTTCCATAAATATTCATCCTTCTATAATGAGAGTAAATAAACAGTGCCCGAAACTGGCACACGTAAATTGATTATACCGCCAGAGCCTGGCCCGCTAATCGTTGTTCTAATAAATCCAATAAGTCACCAACGGTATGCACTTGTTCCAAATCCTCCTGTTCCAGCGCTATATCCAGGGATTCCTGAAGGTTTAACATTAGCTCAATCAGTAAAAAGGAGTCGGCAACCAATTCAGTAATTTCCCTGTCCCGATGAATATGTTCTACGGGTATTTTGGTAAATGTCGACAATGTCTTTATTAGTAGATTCGTTGATTCCGGGGAACTATTCATGACCGTATTTCTCCTGCATTTTCAGTGTTGTTAAACAGGAACTGCAAGCGCTCCTGATTCTCCTGCAATAACTTACCGTAAATTTCATCATCTGCTTTTTTGTATTTTTGAAGTTTTTTGTTTATGGTATCGTCGCCGTATTTATCCGCCATACTTTTCAGCGCCTTGTTAATCCATTGAATATGCCATTTTTCATCCTCTACGATACGATCAATGGTTTTTTTAATCACTGGATTAAGGTCCGGCACCCTCAAGTGGCGTGAATACTGACCAATGACTCGCTTTTCAAATACATTGGTAATTGCCAGAATCTCCATTAAATTAACCGGTAAGCCTGCGGCTTCCAGGTACGCGTCCTGATAAGCATTCCTTAGGCTAACAGGACGGTACCCTAATTCACTTATCGCCTCGGTCCAGTACCAACTATGCATACTTTCGTCCGCGAAATGTTTCGTTAAATCTTCCTGCAGCTGTCCCGCGGGCACAAGCGCAGCGATTCGCCCGAAAAATAGTGCTCCGGTAATTTCTGAATAACGGTAAAAACTCATCATCCAGCGCTCGTTGTCAGACAATTGACTAGCCACACTCATCTCCTTCAAACTATTTTATAAACAAACTGCAAAACTCAAATAACCAGTGCCAATCTTAAAACTGATATACCTGAATTGCTTTCCACACTTTCTTTTTTTCAATACCGCCTCACCCGTTCGATGGTAAGGCTTCAGTAATTCATACGCCGTTAACCAGCCTGTTTTTTCATTTAACGGATCAGACTTTAAGAGAGCCTCCTTAACCGTCCAGATTCGCAATAGTTCACCTCCGCACAATCCTGAGTGGTGACGCATCAATGCAGTTTCTCTGGCCGATAACAGCAACTTTTCCGCACCTTCCGGCATTGTTCTGTTCAGCTCAATATCGACACCGATCCCCCTGATCTTCCTGTAAGGTGAAAATACCGCCGCTACTGCTGTTCCACTGTAACTAAGCGAGCTGCTACGGTGTGGAAACTTAATTTTATTTACCTGATACATACCATGCTTAAACGAATTTCCCGCCAGACTCCGCAGGCATTTTCGCCCTTGTTTCCGCCTTTTACCAATGTCCTCTTTATCATTGAGCGTGCCCGCATTTTGCTGGCGACGCTCATTTGAAACCACGGCATTGATCTCAAATCCAAAATAGGACTGTAAGAAACCAGTAAGCAACCTTTGGTTTGTACTTATTTGCATGCTTATCCTATGGCGTGTTCCACTGGCAATGACCGTAAGTCCTTGGCAAGGGACACAACGCTGCAATGGGCACTGAAATTTGGCGACAATCGGTGTCGCGTTTTTAGACTCACACAATGTGTGAGTGCCAGATAACTATTCTCCATTTTTACGTCAACCTTTTACGTAGCATTTAAGCGCTCAACTGACTAACCGTAGGATTACGACGCCACATTGCCCCAGCGGGTACTTACCAGGTAGCTGGCCACGTTATCCGTGAGCGTCTGTATATTCATGGGCGGATGATCCGGCCATGCGGAGGCCAGATTGTCATTTCGAATATCTTTAGTTATAAATAATTGTTTGGAGAATGGCCGGATACTGTCCAGAGCTTCGCGCACAACGGCGCCCCCCAATCCTTTCAGGCTCGATGCCAGAGATTCAAACGCCTGCATATTGGTGAACAGCGGCTTAAGTATCCGACGTTTTGTAAACCCGGGATCTTTCTGAAAACTAAGGTATACCCGGTCAATCAATTCCCCCAGGCTAATTGCTTCTCCTTTGCTATGGCAAACATTATATATTTTGTGCAACATATCAGCATCGCTGTAGCTTGTTTTATAGATGGCGTCTGCAGTGTAAGTACCCGTTGTTAAATAGACCGGCGTATCTTTATGCCCGGGAATAAGGGAAATGAGTCCGTAAAACAGCAATCGCATTGTATTGTGAAATACGTTGTATTGGGACACCTGGCCACTATCATTGTCGGCAATCATCGTGGCCGGACGGAATATCGTCCATGGAAGGTCATCATACTCAGTGTGTAACAAATGCTCCGCTTCACATTTGCTTTTTTCATAAAAATTGCAAAATTGATTGGCGGGGTCTACATACGCTTCGTTTACAACACCTTCCTTAAGACCAGAGCTATAGACCGTACTTATATACGAAAATCGTTGCAGTTTATTGCAGCGACGCGCAAACTCCATCGCCTTACGGCTGCCTTCGCGGTTAACCAGCGCGGCCAAATTCTCCTCGACATTAAACCGGGTAATAGCAGCCGTATGTATAATTTCATTTATATTTTTAGTAGGCACGCCGCTAAACGGTTGCTCTTCACGTAGATCACTATAATAAAGGCTTACTCGCCCGGCGTGTTTTTCATAGAGCGTTTCCAGGCATTGTTTTTTTGCCTGCAATTCATCACTGTCGGCAACCCGAACCCACAAGGCAATATTTTTGTCCGTACTATTTAGCAAGGTGGTTGTTAACAATTTACCAAGATAACCATCCCCACCGGTAATAAGCGTTTCATTAATCATATTGATGACTCCAGGACATCGATGGGCCAATTTGTTTTATCCGGACCATAGGTTTCAACAAAAGCCGATAGCCAGCGCTCTAATCCAAAGGCAACGCAGGCTGAGTGCGCCGGTTTTGAATCAATTGTAATATTGAAGGTTTCACCGAAGTAGTTTCGATGGTTATTGCGTGATCCGATTGCAAGGCGATCAGCGTATTGCATTTCCCACTTATTTGGCGCGAGTTTTTGCGTCAGGTATTTCGGGTTGTTGGATGGATTGAAAAATGGGTCTGTTGCAACCACCCACTCAACGGGCAAGGCCAGTTTGTTAAACAATGTGTCGAGCTTGTCGCTCATACGCGCTAAAAATTGCTCAATGTCCTGTTCCGTGCCAATACCAATAATTTCACGCATGGTGAAGCTCCATTGCCGCTCCAAAGGAACATACTGTTTCTCCCGTCGGAAACAGGTATTTTTAGTGGTAGCAATGAGTGGGCTGGACAGATCACAGTTCTGATAATCAATATAAACATGGTAACAAGCAGCCGGTGTTAGTAAATCTGTCACCGGTGACAACGTGGTTAATTCGATTTCGTTGTTGTCGTTAATAACGCCTGACTGTGAAAAACGTTCTAAATTGTCGGCCCCTTCATCAAGTGTCGCAGGGAACGTGGCATGCTGGGGAAACGAATGCAGATAATCAAGCTTCTTTAGCGCCTGGCTGTTTATAAAGCACGAATATTTGTGATCACTGGCATTCAATTGATTGGCAAATTCCAAAAACATATCATCTAATGCGTTTAGTAACCACAACAAATCCCCGCTAATCGGCACCGCACCATGCGGATATTTTGCGGTGTCCGGTGGGACTTCAACTGACTTTTTTACGGTTAACTGTTGCATCTATTAAACCCTCTATAAGCGCCATTAACTTCCAGCCAACTCAACGGCAGTGACATCGCGTGATGCGTTGTTAAAAAAATTCTGGTAGATTGAATCAATACTATTAAATACACCGGGTTTTAATTGCGTAACATCGACCGGCTTGTCCATTAAAAACTCAAGATACATGATTAAGTCCATCAGCTGAACCGACGTTATGATGCGCTTTTCCAGTATTAACGTGTGGTCTTGTACTGCTTCAAGTGCCTCAATTTTGCTTTTAGTGGTCACCCATTGCCGTAACGATTGCCTTATATCTGCTTCGGACTTCATACTTGCGGCTCCTTTATTAACGCCCCCATGTCTAATAAATACTTGTAGCATTTGCGTCCGGCTTTTTCCCGGTGGACGCGCGCACCATCCATCGCCCATGCACACTCATACAAGGCATAGGGATTTTTCATCTGCATATCTTTGTAGACGTAAGGGTTATAATATTCTTTCCACGTGGATTCTATGTAGGCAAGTATATAGGCCTGTACCTGCACCTGTTTTTCCTCGCTCCACTCTGGTTTCAGTTGATTAAATAAATTGCGGGTAATGGTTCGCCCAAAGGAAATATGCCGTACCTCATCATCATGGTGGTATTGGTTGATACCTTTCGCCAGCGGGTGCAGACGCTCATCATTACTCATCTGTAGATTGTAAAAATCCACCAGTTCCTCAAAAATAACCACTTTTACAAAAAACAGAAAATCCTCTTCTGCCTCATCCAGTTCATTCGGTATTTCATAGGCGCGGCTTGGGTACACTTTGCCGAGGTATCGGGTGCAAAATTTCCCAAATAAACTCATATGTTTGTTTTCTTCACCCACAAAATGATGCAAATAGTCAGAAACTTCTTTCGGGCGATTGTGATAAAGCCTTTTGGTCAAACCACGCATTAACGCCTTTTCTCCATGTATATTCAAACTAAAGAAATTAACCGCTTCCAGCAAGGAAAGGCGTTTTTTTCCCGCATCATCCAGTTGCTCAAATTCACTGGTTCCGTAGATGGAAATATACTCAGGCGTAAAATACCAGGCGTCCGGATCAATCTGCTCAGGCCACTCAAACATCACATACGGATTATTATAATGAGTAACCGAAAGCTCACTTAATTTTTCTGCCAAATTTACGATACGTTCCATATTAGTTCTCTTTCTCAATGAGTATGCAGGACCAATTCAACCCAAAACCCGCCATGGGCATTAAAATTAAATCGCCGCGCTTAAATTTGCCGGCATCATTACATGTTTTCAAATTGATAATATTATCACCACTGATGCAGTGACCAATGCTGGTTCGTGTTGGCATCAGTACCTGATCAAACGAAATATTCAGGAGGCTGGACATAATTTGCCACGCCTTAATATTCGTATTTTGAGGGACAATCCAGGCGACATCCCGGACATCAAGATTATTGTTGCTGAGTATTTCCTGAATCAAGCGATGAGTGTAGTTAAAGTAAAAGCCTGCCGTTTCATCATCATTCGCCTGCGCCATAGCACCATTACTAATTTGGTGGCAATCAATAATGCGAAATGCGCCTTTCGACTTTGATACAATGCATCCGGCGGCGCCATCCGAAATTAAATTGTACCCTTGTTCATATATAGCCCCGTTGGGAAAACGATCCGCCGTCAAACAAAGGATGTCCTGAAACTGTTGCTCGGTTTGCAATAGCGACTTTGCCAATCGGATTGCACCCAACAAGCTGGTACAGGCGGTTTGATTAACCCCCATCACAAATGCGTTATCCATATCAAAGTCACTTTGCAAGTGGCTGGCCGGGAAATCCATCAGTGACTTCACATCTTTAGTATCAACAAAGGATTGCCACGACCCCATGTTACCGTTGCAAGTGAGGCAAGTGGCATACAAGATGGCGTTAATATCGCTTAGACTTTTAGGTGATCGGCCCGTGGCAATTTGATCCACTGCGGTTTTTGCCAAATCATAAGCGGATTGGTTTTCAGAACAAACATGGTGTGCCTCAAATCCGGAATCAGCCAGCACATCAAGTGAAGAAAACGTCAAACCGCTGCCACAGGTTTCTTCAATGGTAAACTTCTGATCGCCAAGCCCATGACCAAAATTATCCAAATAAACGTCGGCTAATGAATTCACTTGTATTTAATCCTTTTTGTAATGTGTTACAAAGTAACGTTCAACAGAATTGATTATGAGCCTGTGTAATATACGTGGCGATTACAAATGGTATTATTACCGTTAGTAAATTATATTTATGCGGCTTTACTAATGGGCAGATAGTCCACTTGACTTTTGCGCACTTGCATTGCGGGTTTTCGGGTCAGGTTAACCCATACCTCAGCAACAACGAGATTAAAAGCAATCCCTATCCAAAATGCAGAGGCGAAGAATTCGGTGGAAGGCTGATCGGAAAGGTGCATGAACAAGGAATACCAGACCCGGATAGCATAAATACCCAGCCCCATGGCATAGACCCGAATCATCCACTCTCTGTGTGTAGGGATGTCCCGTTTGAGTATCGAACGTATGCCCATGTACACACACACTATATATATAGTGGTGTAAAAAACAGTTGGGACCTGCTCCTTAAAGCCAACATAGGGGTACACAAAAGCAAATATTAACCCGGATGGAATCAGTGCGATGCTCAATGTTATTGCGGTATAACCGATCACCTTGTGGACTTTTGGGTAATTGAGCCTGATGGCTTTAATAAACTGTAATGGCACAAGAAGCATAAACAGCAGGCCCGGCACCATATGTGCCATTCTCACCAGAGAGTATTCCCTGAAACTGAGCCAGTGCTGAAAAAAGTCCGCACCGAATAATACGATATTAATATCTCTTACAATGGGTATGTCACCGGTACCCATTACGGTATCGAGTATGTGCCCAAGCGCACCGCCAACCCCCATTAACGTTAATAGTATTATTGTTACCCAGCCAAATCGCTCAAGTAGCTTCAAATTTTCTACGCTCATACAATCGTCCTCTTCCTTACTGTGTTGATTAGCTAATTTTCACCATGGAGAGTTGCATGCTAACAAACCGGGGTTTCTTTAAAGTTACCTGGGGCAATCGCAAACGGCCTGGTTGGAATGTGACGAATCCGGCATTACTGTTGATAGGATGTGTTACTACCATTAAACTCGCGAGTTAACTTGGTTGGAAGAACCTGGATAAAAGGGCGTGGGCGGAACAACGTGGGTAAAACGGAGTTGGTGATACAAGTGTTGGTGATACAACAGTGCACAACAGCTAGACAGAGTCTGATGCACCTGGTGTTATAACAACCACCAATCCGAAAAAATCAACATTGGCTAAACCACATATTCAGTGAATAATGATTAGTTATCAGCGAGTTTTCGTTTATAATAGGCAAAATGCAGCCGAGTCGTCATTTATAACACCCCGAATACTACGGTTTTCAATGTCAGGCGCCGCATGACATTTGGCCTAGACAATCACCCTCAACAGAAAAATAAGGTAAATACGTTGTCTCCATCCGATAAATATAAGGTATACCGCAATGACACATAGAATCGCCATATTGGAAGATGATGAAACTCAAATCAAAGTGGTGGAGTCCTGGTTAGACACCGAAGGTTATGATTGCAATACCTGCAGAACCGGCCGGGAAATGCTCGAACTGCTGGATAATGAAAGCTTCGACCTGTTGCTGATCGACTGGGAGCTGCCGGATATCAACGGCCCCGAAGTGATGGCGCATATCCGCAAAAATAAAGAGAGCGATATTCCCATCATTTTTATCACTAGCCGGGATAGCGAGCGAGATATCGTATCAGCGCTGAATGCGGGCGCGGATGACTATTTAATTAAACCCATTCGCCACCGTGAATTTCTGGCGCGCGTAAAAGCAACCGCCCGCAGAATACTAAAAAATGAAGCCAGTGGCACAACAGATAACCAATCCGCTACCTATCCGCCCTACCACTTTAACCTTAAAAACCACGTTATTGCACTCAATGACACGCCCGTTGAATTATCAAACAAAGAATTTGACCTGGCCTATTTTTTGTTTTGCAATGAAGGCGTTTTATTAAGCCGTAAGCACATCCTTTCAAGCGTATGGCAACAGGAAGCAGACTTAAACACCCGGACGGTCGACACTCACATGTCAGTGATTCGAAGAAAACTGGCCTTACAGCCTCAAAACGGTTGGCGCCTGAAAAGCATTTACGGTCACGGCTATCGACTTGAGCAGGTGGATAATTAAGCAGTCTGCCGGGCTTACGCACTGGAACGAGGCTAACTGACGGCTCAGACCAGCGCACAAATATCCAGAATTCATCAATATCGCTTAATTACAATCAGAAATAGAGCATGCGCACACAACAAAACAACAAGACCACTCGCTTAGGACCACTACACCTAAAGGGGAAACGTGAACTGACTCTTTGCTTTGTGTTGCTGCTTTGCCTTTCACCCCTGCTAGCCGTTGCAGAAGATTGGATCTACACCACCCGACCAGGTGACACCCTGTGGGACATTAGCAGAAAGCACCTTAAAAGTGTTAACTACTGGTCTCTCTTGCAACAGCACAATTCCATTAATACCGCAAAAACCATGGCGCCAGGCACCCGCTTATCAATCCCTATTCCATGGCTTAAGCAAACCCCAGCACCGGCAATCATCCTTAATATTTCAGGTGATGTAAGCTATGCCTCTGCCAAAGATGGAAAAGTAACAACGTTAAGTGTCGATAAAAAAACGCTGTCAACCGGTGACAGAATCATCACTGGCCAGGATGGCAGCGCTACGATTAAATTTGCCGACGGCTCTACCTTATTGTTACAAAAACAAAGTGAGCTGATCTTGGACACCTTGAGCGCCTTTGGCTCTACCGGTATGGTGGATACCCGGATGCGATTACGGAAGGGACGCCTGGAAACCTCGGTGACCCCCAAAACGACACCAGGCTCCCGCTACGAGATTACGACTCCGGCAGCCGTTGCCGCCGTACGAGGAACGCAATTCCGCATCGGCTATCAAGCTGATGACAGCATCATGTTAAGTGAAGTGGTAAAAGGCGAAATTGGAGTTAACGCAGCAGGCATAGACCAAGCCGTACCCAAGGGGTACGGCACCATTGCAGAAGAAGGCAGCCCACCACTACCGCCCAAAGCCCTACTGGCGGCGCCTGACCTTTCTCAAATAACAAAAAAAATACTGCACTTGCCCTACGTCATTGCCTGGCCGGAAATAGAATCCGCATCGGCATACCGCGTGCAGATTTCCACCAAACAAACCATACCCACGTTAATGGCAGACCAACTCACAACCTTGCCACAATATTCACTGGACCAATTGCCAAGTGGTAAATATCAGCTGGTCATTCGCGGTATCGATGACATTAACCTTGAAGGTTTTAATGCACAGCATAATCTTGAGTTATCAACTGATTTCCCGATAGTTAAACTACAAACCCCAACAAATGTAGCACCACTCTATAATGGCAACGTTAGCTTTAAATGGCAAAAGCCAGCCAACGTAGCCCGCTATCACTTACAAGTAGCACCGGACAAAAAATTTAAGTCCACGACGATCGACAAAGTTGTTGATGGCACTGGCTTTGAATCACCCGACACATTAGCCTCGGGCCAATATGCGTGGCGTGTTGCTGGTATTGACAGGGATGGCAATGAAGGCGCATTTAGCACCCCAACTGTATTTACCATAAAGGACCTGCCCAAAGCACCGGATGTAGACGTCGATATAGATGGCTCGAACACCAAACAAGCCAATTTTAGTCTGCAATGGCCTGCGGTTAATGGTGCCAACCAATATGTCATACAAGTCGCCAAAGATGCCGACTTTAAAGACCTGATTGTCAATAAAACCACCGATAAAAATGCATACACGGCCACCAATCCAATGCCGTACGGTACCTATTATTACCGCGCCAAGTCCATCGTCGCTAAAAATATACACAGTGAGTACAGTGCCACAAAACAATTTGTGATTGAGCAGCACAACTCCCTGGTTTTCTGGTTATGGTTGTTGCTGTTACCCTTAATGCTTTAGCCAATTGACTCTATGCTGTTAGCCACTGAGTCACCATAACCCGATTGCTTAATGCGTCCTTATCAATATGATATCAATTTCGCCCAACACCTCCCGCTCGGAAGTCATAAAATTAAGCCTTGTATTAGTAACATTAACCTGGGCAATTACATTCTGGGATGTGGCATGGCGATGGGATCAGTTGATTTATGATACCCAGTCAAAGCTAATAAAAACCGCAGCACACGATGATATCGTCATTATTGCCATAGACGAAGTCAGCCTTAAAGACCTTGGTCGCTGGCCATGGTCCCGACGAACACATGCCCGGCTAATTGATATACTGACACAATATCAGACCAAGGCGATTCTCTTCGATGTTGTTTTTTCAGAACCTAACCACAACGATCCCGAAGGGGATCGACTTTTAGTAAATGCATTATCAAACAACGGCCAGGTCATTTTAGCCTTAATGTTCGAAAAAAAGCGAGAATCGGGGCAATTTGTGGAAACCCTGCCGCTACCCGAGTTAATACAAGCCAGCGCGGGCCTGGGGCATGCGCATGTTGAACTGGATCGCGATGGAATGGCCCGTAGAACCTATTTGTACGGCGGCCATGGTGAAGCGTACTGGCCCCATATTACTCTGGCTACACTCAAACTGCTTGAACCTGCCATCGGGCCAAAAGTACCCTGGCAAGATACTACTGCTGATAACGCGTCGCAGAATAAGCAATGGAAAGATATACGGGAACAAAACTTTTTAATTCCGTATATTGGCCCACCAGGCAGTTTTTCAACTATCTCCTATTCTGCCGTACTTGAAGACGGGCTGACCAACCCCCACCTGCTTAACGATAAAATTATACTTATTGGGGCAACGGCCACGGGCATGGGCGATTCACTGCCCACACCGGTATCTGGCAACCTTCAACCCATGCCCGGCGTGGAGATTCATGCCAATATCCTGCAAGCCCTGCGAAGCAACACCATCATTCACGAAATATCGCGTCATTGGCAGTACCTGCTCACGGCTTTATATGTATTAACGCCAATTCTGTTATTCCCCTATCTCACGCCGAGAGCATCACTGCTGGTGGTATTCTCAACGTCACTGCTATTACTGTTAACCAGTTTCCTGGCTTTGCGCTGGGCACATACCTGGATCCCGGTCAGTGCGCCCTTCATTGGACTGCTATTAGCCTATCCCCTTTGGACGTGGCGACGACTTGAATTCACAGTAAAGTTTTTAAATAATGAGTTAACACGATTAGCCAATGAACGAAAGGATTTCCAGGACACCAACACCGTAAACCCTGATGATGCGCTGAACTTTATACAATCCATTGTACCGTTACAAGGCCTGGTATTATATGATACAGCGACGATCGAACGCCTAAAGCAAGGTGATGTAGATGCAAATCCACCGGACATAGAACTTGATAATGCCTGGCGACGTGCAACACAGGACCATTACTGGCGCAGCATTATCATCAACAACGAAAGTTTCAACATCCTCGTGCATTGGGGGCAATGGAAAACCCCGCCAAATGAGCCTGAAACTCAGCTCATCGCAGCCTACTTGATGCGTAGCCTGGCACCTAACCCCATTGTACCAAAGTCCACTGCGGAACTTATCGAGTCCCGCATTCGGGAAATAGAAATTGCCACTGACAATCTCACTCAAATTCGCCGAATCGTTTCCAATAGCCTGGAGCAAATGGCTGATGGTGTGTTGGTAATTAACAGTTTTGGCCAAATCATTCTCACTAATCAACAGGCTGGGAAATTCATCACCGGCGATGAAAACACCACTATTTCACAACATGCCGTGCTTCCATTGCTTGACAACCTGACCATTACCACCAATGACAATTGGCCGACGATCATTAGAGCGGCACTGGTCGATCAGCAAACGCAACAACGTCAGGCCCGCTCACCCTATCAGCGAGACCTGCTGGTATCGGTAACACCGCTTATCACACTCAATAATCTTGCAAGCGGACTTATTATTAATTTCTCAGACATTACTGAATTAAAAAATGCGGAACGAAAACGCAATGAAGTTCTGGAATTTTTGTCACATGATTTACGCTCGCCATTAGTATCCATAATAGCGTTAGCCGAACACTCGAAGTCAGCCGTTGACTTTAACTTACAGGACCTAATGCGGAATATCGAAAGCCATACCAACCGCGCGATACAACTCGCAGAGGACTTTGTACATTTATCGCGAGTAGAAAGTAATGATGAAATTGAATTTAACGCCATCGAACTGGAAAGCGTTGCAAGCAATGCAGTTGATGCCGTATGGGACCAGGCCAAGGCAAAACAAATATCCATCGATCAATGCCATCATGGCAATACCTGGATACGCGGTAATGGCTCCATTCTGGAACGAGCACTAATCAACTTGCTCAACAATGCCATTAAGTACAGCTCATCACAGTCAAAAATAACGCTATCAATCGACTCCAGCAACTCAGTCGTACGTTGCTGTGTAGAAGATAACGGCATCGGTATTCCCGCCGATGTCGCAGAGTCCATTTTTGACCGATTTAGCCGCGTCAGTCGCAGTGACATTAAACAACAACCGGGAATAGGGTTAGGGCTTGCGTTTGTCAAAGCCAGCGTGGAACGTCACCACGGCAATGTAACAGTGAAAAGCACCTTAAATAAGGGCTCCTGTTTCTGCATAACATTACCGTTAGAACATTCAATCAATCACGGTGAGTAACAAAAAGCCCTCCGCGCTTCTTCGCAGGGAGGGCCTCATGCTTACTACTTAAACTATACCAAAAGCGTTTGGATATAGCGCACTACAATTGTAAACTAGAAACTATAGACGAGTGTAACGGCAGTTTCTTTATCCGTATTTTTAACACCTGGCGGAACATCCGAGGTATTTTTAATAGTATACGTGAGCTTCATGGCCATGCTACCGGCTATTTGGCTGGTCAGCCCTGTCACTGATTTGCTAATGGTGGCATCTTCACCTGCTTCCACAGTAAGGACTTCGCTAAACTTACTGGTATCACTAATAAACCAATCAAATTTTGCCGCGCCTCGCACCACAAATTCACTGTCGCTATCACCATTGTCAAGCTTGCTTTGCCGTGCACCCGGACCAACCTCAAGATCCAGCGTAAACGCCGGCTCTTCAATTACACGACGGCCATAACCAAGGGATTCACTTACACGGTAATCATAACCACTAAATCGATCCTTTTCGTAATTCACTAAACCAAAGAAATAATTTTGCTCTGATATTTTATAATCACTTTGCCCGGTCAATGTATAACGTTCTGCCGTGGTATCTGCAGAATTTGATGCCCCTAACGCCGCCGCCTCAAGTTTATGACGCCACTTATCCCTATTGGTCGTTACTTTAGCTTTTGCATTTACCGTTTCTGTCTTAGTATTGCCACTCGCGGAGACAAAACCCAGCTCAGCTTCACCTTTCCATTTATTTGATACTGCTTCAGGCCCAGCCATAGCCTGACCAATTGATAGTGACACCAGGATTGTCGATAATATTGTTCTAGTCACCTGCTTTTCTCCCTCGATTAATGTCGCAAATTATGATTATGAAAATATATGATTATTAAAAGATATAATTATGCAAATAATAGCATTACGACAGTGACAGACTAGGCAGCCTGCGCCGCTTTCACATGATCAACAACGTGAAGATCTCTTTGTGGATACGGAATTGAAATGCCGTTGTTATCAAATGTTTCCTTAATCGTCTGTAACAGATCAGAGCGCACCGCCCAATAATCGCCAGTCTTGACCCAGGGGCGAACAGCAAGATCCACGCTGCTTTCTCCAAGCTCCATAACCATAATAGTCGGTGCCGGATCTTTAAGAATAGCGGGGTCATTTGACAGAATATCTTCCAGCAATGCTCTTGCTTTACCAATATTGTCATCATAACCAATGCCGATCACCAGGTCGATACGACGAGTCTCGCGTGCCGTAATATTGGTAATCGTTCCACCATAAATATGACTATTGGGAACCGTAATTTCCTGGTTATCACCGGTTCGCATCATTGTATTGAAAACTCTTATCGCTTCAACACTTCCGGTAACACCCGCAGCAGTAATTACTTCTCCCACCTTAAAGGGTTTAAATACGATCAACATCACACCAGCTGCAAAATTTGACAAAGAATCCTTTAATGCAAGACCTACGGCAAGACCCGCAGCAGCAAACACAGCCAGTACGGATGTAGTATCAACGCCCAACTGTTCCAATGCAGCGATAATAACGACAATAGTCAACGCAGCACTTATAATACTGCCTGCAAATCTACGCAGGGAATCATCAACCTTGGATCGCACCATCAGTTTATTAACGCTTTTAACCACTAACTTAATGATCCAACGACCAATCACGTAGACGGCAATGGCCATGAGTATGTTAATTCCCCAGGGAATTACATATTCGTTTATAATTGTGGCGTTTTCACCTAAAAGATCTTCCATTTTACTTTCCTTTAATTAATAGTTAATTCGAACTGTTGTTCAGATATAGTCACTTGATACGCTAATGTTACTGACCCGGTATAACCATCCAACGTGATAAGGCAGTGCACTTCACATCAAATGATACATTGTATTTTTACCGGCAATCTACCGTTGCAACAACGATTTTTCATTCATTAACAGTTGAACCTAAATTAGTCAGTTGGATCTACTGCGGACGCCTTTTTTCTACCCATAAAGACGACTCAGGCACAAAGCATCATGACGGTTACGTTCAATCTCATTCGCTCTTCTTTGTTTTTTTATCCTTACTGATTTTTTTATCTTTTTTTGACGACTTACTTTTCTTGTCTTTCTTGTCTTTCTTGTCTTTCTTGTCTTTCTTGTCTTTCTTGTCTTTCTTGTCCTTTTTGTTTTTCTTGTCCTTCTTGTCCTTCTTATCCTTCTTGTTTTTCTTTAATTTTTTATCCGCCTTATTTTTACGCTTACTATTCCCATTTTTATCTTTATCTACTATTTCTTTTTTGCCTTTTTCATGTGTTTTATTTTTATTTGATTCATCACGTCCTGACACGCTATTTTTTCCCTTACCACCTCTTTCGCCTTTATCAGCGCTATTGTTTTTTGATTTTTCAGACTGCGCTTTATTCGACGACGTTGACTGTTTTGCCCCTGCTCTCTCCTGCGACGTTGTTAGCCCCTTTGTTGTCGACAGGTTCGATCTGTTTTTTTTCAACAACTCATCACCAATACCCGGCACATTCTTTAAATCATTTACATCTTTAAAAGGGCCATTTTTCTTACGGTAATCAATTATTGCCTTTGCCTTAACTTGCCCCACACCTTTTAAGTTATCCTGAAGCGCATCGGCGTTAGCCTTATTAATATTTACCACATCAGCTATTGCTGCAGTATTCACCACAGCGAACATTAGAATTGCAACCAGGCAAACGATATACTTATAAACACGCATATTACTTAATTGACTCAAGCTAGTATTTGCTAAGATTGTTTTCATATCTGTGCTGCCTCCGATGGATTTCTTGTTAATATTCTAATTAACTTATCGAACAAAAACGATAGCCAGCCGCCATTGTTAACATTGTTTTACATTCGACCGCCTTAAACATAACATTATAACTCATTGTATTTTATTGCAATTATTACCCCGCCAAAAACACATAACCGTGTTATCAAAATCAATAAGTCTGCGTATAGCTACCCACGTTTACCGTAAACTCATCTAATTGTTTATCCCATCGATTCCATCAAACGTCATCGATAAACTAATGTCAGCATTACATTTCACTGTTAAATACCTTCGGTGTAGAGAAGCAGGTACGACGTAAAACCCAAGAACATTCAATTTTTTTAGCATATGCACCCCCCCCTCACCAGGCCTCATAATCGGTATTATTCTAGATTTTTTGATGTTTGAGCATCATTCCAATTGATATCGTTTTTACAAAAAATCGCAATAATAACTCGATAGTGATTGACATGAGTGGCAGCACAGCTGCACGGAAAAACGACTGGCCTCACATCGTGATTAACACACTCGCTAACTTAGGGGGCTGGAATGGCGGTGTTATCTCGAATAACACGCCATAATCGGGAAGGTAAATTGATGTTACTACTGATAACCCTAGATTCTGCCGTTGAACACAGATTTAGCGTCGTGCCTCATCCGCCATGGCAAGGCGCTTATGTCCATCATGATTCATTGGGCTCACTCGCTCAATTTGATTTTAAGCTCACCCTCTTCCACCCGGATATAATCAATACCGTCGGAAAATGATTTCCAGAACCCTGCACTCCCGCCATACTGCTGCACAAGATCCACATTCTTCAACCCCCCAAGCCAGGCGTTCGGGATTGGCACGCCCCATACGCTGACACCTTTTAACACGATGGCAGGTTTGCTGTCAGCATAGGCAATTTCTAATCCCGCCGATACTTTTAGGGTTTTTCCGCCCATTACCGGAAAGTCTTCATCAACGGGTATTATCAGCTTTGCACTGGCCAGATTGCCGGACAGGTCAATCGCCATCTTCTCTGCCAAATCGGTGTTTTTTGCCAACATGGCGTTTAACTCTTTTTCCGTCAAACTTATCTCGCGGCTCGCGCCCACCTCGTTATAGGGCTCAGGTTCAAGCCTTGATGGTTTTCCTGATCGCCCGGAACGATCATCCAGGGCGCTCATATCAGGCTGCTTGGATTTATTTGGTGAGTTGGTCGGGTCTATTCGTTGGAGTTTCGCATTCAGAACCTGCTGTTCCTGAGTATCCAATGTAACAGGACTGAATTTTGTGGCAAACAGATCAGAAATCACCAGCCACACTGTAATGGCCGCTGTCAGCACAATGGCAAATAGTACGATTAGAAAAACCTGGAAACCACTAAAGCGGCGTT
>Ga0316204_10001090_pt1 | contig 80367 bp, 82 predicted proteins | sample 6monrhotite_MG_2_FD_205661 | JGI IMG/M metagenome (GOLD analysis project Ga0316204, IMG submission 205661) | Microbial mat bacterial communities from mineral coupon in-situ incubated in ocean water Damariscotta River, Maine, United States -... | ecosystem: Environmental > Aquatic > Marine >... | reverse complement strand
TGAACGCTCAGAAGCGTTGAATGAGGTCAATGAGTCATGGCTTGCTGGCAAGCTCAATCAAGCCTTTGAAGGGCTTCTGGATGCCTTTGACGAGAGTGCTGGCGGTGAAAAAGAGATCACCCCATCATCAGAAGTTGCTTCGCCACTGAGCTGGGCGATACGTGCTCTGGCGATAATTTTACCAATCGATGAAGATGAAAAAGATCATGTGGATAATAGCGATAGTCAGTAAAGCAGTGAAAACAATCATCATTGCCTGGTTAGTTTATGATTTTGAATAGGCGAATCTTAAACCTTATGATTCAAGCTAATATGTCATAATGTTTTGGCGTCGGTAAGAGTAATTTAATCACTATCAGGAGCATACGGTATTACACTGTTTAAGTAGGAGTAAATGATGCATGAGGCAGAGCATCAGTTAAAAATTGATATGGAACGCCTAGCTATACTCCTTTTGGTATATCTGGTGGGTTTTGAGTTATTTTTAGTTATTATCGATATTTTGATTACTTACGAGAGATGGATTGATTACAGGCCGATACGGATGCTTTGTAATATTGCTCGTGAAGATGGTATTGCATCATGGTTTATGACAGCTCAGACTCTTATGTCTGCGTTGGTTTTGTGGTTTCTTTATTGGTTGAGTCGAAGGCTTGATGGCATAAGTGCTTTTCATCAAAGGGGTTGGTTGGTGTTGGCTTTATTTTTCAGCTTCATGGCAATTGATGATGGCGCAATGATTCATGAGCGTTTGGGTGCTACTTTTGAATTGGTAATGCGTAAGAGCCATCAGATTGGTGACGTAAGCCTGCTAGGTCAGATGTTTGCAGTTTTTCCGAGTTATGGGTGGCAGTTTATTGTGTTGCCATTTTTTATCTTAATGGGTTTTTTCACACTCTATTTTTTATGGGATGTGTTGGGGAGAGGGCGCCCTCTAATTTTAGTGTTTATTGCATTGTCATGTTTCGCATTTGCAGTAGGTCTTGATTTTATTGAAGGTATGAGAAGAGACCATCCATATAATATGTATACTTGGATAAAAGATACGTATGTACTTGGTAACTATGAAGTTGACCATTTTGCAAAGTCACTAGAAGAATTTTTAGAAATGTTGGGAATAAGTCTTTTCTTTTCAATTTTTGTTGCACATGTTAACCAAGTGGCAAAGAGTCCTGTTATTTGTTTTGGGCGTTTAAGTCACTCAGAGAAAATTTAAGGGGCTGACACCTAATAAAATTCTTTAATAAGCAGTATTTTCAGGTCAAATTTGATTGTTTTATATAATGAGTGTCTTGTTGTTATGGAGTCTTGTTTTTGGCTTCAATCCAGCGGGACATGAATTCTGTGCTGCGATGGCTGTGATGTCGCAACATGGAGCCTGTAAAGTTATGCAGGCGATGTGAATCAAGGTTTTCCAACACTGCATAAATACGTTGCATCAATGCATCACCATTTTGCTGTTTGTTAAAGAGATATCGGATGATATCAAAGCCGCGGCTTTGAGCTTGATACCAAGCTTGCTGATCCTGATAAAGTTGGATAGCCGCTTCTGCGAAGGCTTCTGGGGCATTTTCAATGCTGCCAGCCCAAGGCAATCCACCTGTCATGGCTTCTGCACCGATATCGGTGGTGACGTTGGGTGTGCCTGCAAGCATGGCATCGGCAAGTTTGCCTTTAATCCCGGCTCCGAATCGTAGTGGTGCTAGACAGACTCTGGCCTGTTTCATGACTTCCATGGCATCAGGCGCCCAGCCAAGCACGTTAAAACCGTCTTTGGGTGTGTGTAGTGCAGTGGCTTTGGGCGGTGGGTAGGAGCCATAAACGTGGAGTTCGGCTTCAGGTAGAGCTTTACGAATCAGCGGCCAGATAACCTGCTTGAGCCATAATACGGCATCCCAGTTGGGTGCATGGCGAAAGTTTCCAATCGTGATGAAGTGGTTTCGTGCTTCAAAAGCAGGTAGTGGATCTACGATCTGTGTTTCATCAAACATAAATGGACAGAGATGAAGTAAATCTTTGGGGACTGAAAATGTTTCATCTAACAGTTTTAACTCATAATCAGAAATAAGGATGGTGAGATCAGATCTGTAAATGGCGGCGATTTCACGTTTGGCCACATCGCTATAAAGGTCACCAAGTTCAACTGTACGGTTTTTCTTGCTGGCCTGATGTCTGGCATCACGCAGGCAATGAAGATCAATAGATTCAATGAGTCGCAGTGCTGAAGGGCATTGTGTTTCAACACGCCAACCGAACTGTTCCTCCATCATGAAACGATCAAAAAGCACGATGTCCGGTGTCATCTCTGCGACAAAATGATCAAAAGAACTGTCATTGACAGCAATATTTTCTTTTTTAACGCCCAGAGTATCAAGATCGGCCATATGTTCAGAAAGTGCGGCAGGACTGGCAAAGGTGATGTTCCACTGCTGTGCAAGAAAGAGATGAATCAACTCCATCATACGCACACCTGCACCGGAAGAGCGCGGTTCTGGCCAAACATAACCAATGATCAGAAGCTTGAGTTTCACGCGGCAACTGTATCGTGACTACTATGCTTTCACTATAGTTGCCGCGTTTGATTTGAAGGTTTTTGTGTGTATCGTGATTTTTTGTATGGGTTATTGATGGATGTTTAGTGTTATGTGAGAGGAAGAAGGATGTCGGAATTACTGTTTAAACTCAGAAGTGTGCCTGATGATGAGGCTGAAGAGGTTCGGCAACTGCTAAGCGATCATCACATTGATTTTTATGAAACCAACGCAGGTAGCTGGGGGATTTCACTACCGGGTATATGGTTGCATGATGATCATCGATTGAAAGAAGCGGCATCACTGATTGAAACCTATCAGCAGCAGCGGGCAATGGCAGCCCGAATAGCATACGAACAATTGAAAAAAGAAGGCAGACATCAAACGGTAATCGATAAGATATTGGAGCATCCTGTCCGCTTTTTGATGCTCTTGATGGCAGTGTCATTTGTTTTATATGTTTCACTCAGTCCATTTCTTGGATTTGGGAAGTGAAAGGGCTTTAAAATCTCAGAGCCTCAGAGCAGGCACAGAATAGTTCCAAGCCTGATTTAAGGGCGGTGGTGGTAGGAATAACTTGTGTCTTTTAGTGCCTGAATACTTGCTGGCTCAGGGCGAATTGCTGATAGGCATTTGGGGGATGACAATTGAGCTGTTGCTACCGGTCAGACTTGTCAGAAAATCTAAAAGCTCGCGCTCTTCCTGTTCAGTTAAATTTAGAACCTTCAACTCATTGCCTGGTTCATGGCGATCACCACCATGGCTATAAAACTCGATCACAGCCATCAATGTTTTTTTGGTTCCTGTATGCATATAAGGCGGGGTACGGGAAATTTGTCTCAGTGAACTGGTTCGGAAACGGCCTTTGTCTACTTTCTTTTGGCTTACATCAAGGTGACCTGGATCAAGTGTATTTAGCCCGATATTATGAAATTTTGAATCACTGAAATTGGGTGCGCTATGACATTTGGAACATTCCGCTTTACCGATGAAGAGTAAAAAACCCTGTCTGGCTGATTGAGATAGCGCGGATGCATCTCCTGCAACCCAGCGATCAAATGGAGAATCCTGCACAACAATGGTGCGCAGGAAGTTTGAGATTGCTTTGGCAATATTTGTTGATGAAGCTGAAGAAGAGCCAAAGATATGTAGAAACTTCTGTTGATAGGCTTGCGGAAGAGCAGAAGTCTTATAACCACTGGTAAACGAGAGTTCTTTTAAATGGACTTCAATCGCATCTTCAAGTGTTTTGCTGCGCCCATCCCAGAAAAATGCCTTCTGAAAAGCAACATTAATCAAGCTGGGAGCCTGACGATCCATGCCCTGAGTATTTTTTATTTTATTGGGATGTGGATCACTCCAGCCTGTGCCTGGAAAATGACATGCGGCACAAGAGAAGGTTCGGTCACCAATAAGACGTGGATCAAAAAACAGCTGTTTGCCAAGTTCTTCAACAGCTTTTTGATTTGGGTTTGATTCAGGGTAAGGAACTTCAGTCAATCTCCAGGTGTTAATTTCTTGTTCAGAGATGGGATAGGGTGTTTCAGTTGCAAAAAGGAGTGTGGTAAAAAATGGGACGAAGCATAGTGCCGCAAACAGCAGTTTGACTCGTTTTATGATTAAGCTCACGTCATTCTCCATTTGGTGATCTCTCCACCTTCCAAGTAGCCTCAACAGCATTTTATCATTGGACTTATACATATCAACTGAAGGTGGTGTTTTCAGCGTTATTCAGGATAGGGCAGGGGATCAGTTTTGGATAGTTTGGCAAAACCTTCCTGACGAAAAAGGCATGAGTCACAATGACCACATGGCATACCATCAGGGCGCGGATCATAACAGGAGCGGGTAAGACCATAGTCGAGGCCAAGTTTCAATCCGAGTGTGATAATCTCTGATTTATCCAGTTTGAGAAGTGGCGCAACAATTTCAAGCGGTGCACCCTCAGAGCCTGTCTTGGTTCCCAGAGTTGCAGTTTTGGCAAACGAATCGAGAAATGCCGGTCTGCAGTCAGGATAACCGGAATAATCCACAATATTGGCACCAATGATGATTTTACTGGCACCGACCGTTTCAGCCAACCCGGCAGCCAATGAAAGAAAAATCATGTTGCGGGCAGGGACATAGGTGATAGGAATCGTGGCATCGTGATGTTGATCTTTTGGTACATCAATATCTTCGGTGAGAGCTGAACCACCAATGGCAGCAAGATCGACAGAGATGACACGATGATTTTGAACGCCGAGTGAACAGGCTACATTTGCAGATGCTTCAAGTTCGATTCGATGCCTTTGGCCATAATCGAATGCCACAGTATAACATTGCCAGCCTTTCTCTTTACTGGCCCAGGCTAAAGCTGTGGCAGAGTCCAGGCCGCCTGAAAGCAAAACAACCGCTTTGTTTGAAGAGGTTTGATTATACACCGGTCTTTTCCGCTCCCCATATATATTTATGTTGCTGAATTTGTAATTTCACGGGTAGCTGATCTGTAAGAATCCATTGCACAAGTGTGGCAGGTTCAAGGCGCTTCCATGCGGGTGAAAAAAGAATTGGAATGTTTAACGCTGTAATCCCTTTGCTATGGATAACATCTTTGGCCCATTCGTAATCATTTTGACTGTTGATGACAAACTTTACTTCATCGTTTCTTTTAAGATGGTCGATATTTTGCCAGCGATTTCGCGCTACTTCGCCACTATCAGGTGTTTTGATATCCATGATGATGGATATGCCATCAGGTACGTTTGAAATGTCATGGGCACCTGCGGTTTCAAGTTGAACCGATGCACCTGTATTCATAAGGCTATCTAATAAATAAATGCAATTTCGCTGGGCCAGAGGTTCGCCCCCAGTCACAAGCACCAGTGAGTGAGCGTAGCTGGCAACCTGCTTGAGAATGTCGGAGATTGTCATCGGAGCCCCGGAATCGACAGGTATTGCCTGAGGTGTATCACAATAGTGGCATGCCAGCGGGCAACCTGCCAGACGGATAAATGTGCAGGACGTGCCAGCCAATGTGCTTTCACCCTGTACACTCTCATAAATTTCATGAATACGAAGTGTTCTGGCAGAAGCTATTTTTTTTGCCCCGCTTCAAGTTTTTTTAATTGAGTACGTGCCTGTTCAGCAGCATTGGATTCAGGGTGTTGCTTGATCAGGCGCTGAAGCACTGCCTTTGCATCACCTTTACGCTTGGATTCCTGATAAGCAGCAGCCAGTTTGATGAGGGCTGCCGGATGTTTGGCGCTGTCAGGATAATTGCTGGCAACTTTTTTGAAAGCTTCAATAGCTTCCTTCATTTTATGCTGGGCAAAATAACTTTCTCCAAGCCAAAAATAGGCCTGGTCAGCATATTCGCCTTGTGGATAATCTTTCAATAATACCTTGAAACCAATGGAAGCCTCTTCATATCGTCCGCTTTTCAGAGCGAGATAGGCTGCTGTATAACTGTTTTTTTCAATGCTTTTGTCGTTGGGTTGAATCATTGCAGTGCCTTTTGTGGCGGCTGAACGAATGCTGGACTCAATTTTCTGTAATTTTTTTACAAGTTTCTGATTTTTTCTGGAGGACTTTGAAGGTGTTTTTTTACGTAAAAGGTTTTTACGTAGTGCCTTCAAACTTGCAGTAAGCGCGCTGTTCTTTGCTTCCTGTTGTTTGATTTTTTTTCCGAGCTCAAAAAGTTTGGCTTCCATGGTTTTTAATTTTGTTTCCATGGCCGCATGGTTTTCATGTGTTTCTTGAACGGAGGCCATGATCACAGCTTTATCCTGTTCCCATGTGCCAATGTTTTTTTTAGTGCAGCCCGAAAAAGCCAACAGGACGAAAAGAACGGCCACCGGAAAAACCGATGGCCGCTTCATATCAATCAAAGCTGTTTGATTAACGGTTAACAATGTCCGCATGACGATTCTGTGCCCAGCATGCTTCACCGCTACCGGTGCAGTCAGGGCGTTCTTCACCAAAAGAAACTGTATCAATACGACTGCTTCTGACACCTTGGCCTACCAGATAAGCTTTAACACTGTCTGCACGGCGTTGCCCCAGAGCCAGGTTATATTCGCGGCTACCACGCTGATCGCAGTTCCCTTCAACGGTCACACTCTTGCTTGAATGATCCATGAGCCATGCTGCATGTGCATTCAGTGCTGCTTTGGAAGCACCATCAAGACTTGCACTGTCATAGGCGAAATAGACAGAGTCTGAAGTTGGTTTGTTCACCATTGTTTTAACTGGTGCCGTTGATGCTTTTGGTGCAGGTGCAGAAGTTTCAGTTACAACTTCTTTTTTTGCACAGCCAACAAACAGTAAACTTGCTGTTGCCAGCCCGATCAAGGCCAGTTTTGAATAATGTTTGAGATTCATTGGAATCCTCCCGATAAATGTTCTGTATTCAGTAACTTTCACAATTGAACACCAAACTTCTCATGCTGTCTAGCGCGGATGTTTTTCTTATCGTTAGTGTGACCATGCAGCATCGGATGCATCAATATTTGCGGGTGTGATGGCGACCGCATTTCCGCCCCAGGCTGGAATTCGGTAGATGCGGCGGGCGCCACCATTTTCTGCCGAATAGAGTAACATTTGCCCATTGGGAGACCAACCTGGTGATTCAACACGTTGTCCGGTTACCAAATAACGCAATCCGCTGCCATCAATATGCACGGTCGCAAGCGCGTATTTCCAGTTTTTCTGGGTGATGAAAGCGATACGATCACCATGTGGCGCCCAGACTGGAGAGGTATTATAATTGCCTTTCAAGCTAATGCGTTCGGCTTTGCCACCGGAAAGACGCTTGCGATAAATCTGGGGAGTTCCGTTTCGATTACTGGTAAAAGCAATCCATGCACCGTCCGGTGACCATGTTGGTGTCGTATCAATACCGGAATGGTGTGTGAATTGGCGCCATACATTTTTTTTGATGTCGTAAATATGTATTTCGGTGTTACCGGTATAAGAGAGTGCGGCTGCGATAAAACGTCCATCTGGCGAATACTCAGGTGTACTGTTTAATCCTTTGAAATTCCCAAATGCGCTGCGTTTACCCGTTGCAAGGTCAAAAGTTTCCAGTCTGGGGCGATTACCTACATACGTATTCAACGCAACATGTCGACCATCAGGAGCCCAGTCAGGCGAGAGCAGCAGTGTGAAATTTTTGCCAACAGGTTGCCGATTGCTGCCATCCTGATCCATATAGATCAGATCGGCATGATCACCTCTCTTTTTTACGTAAAGAATTTGAGAGTTAAAATGGCCTTGTACACCAATAATTGTATGGTAAATAAAATCTGAAACCTGGTGCGCAAGGGTACGAAATTCATTGGTTTCACCATGAAAGGCCCTGCTTGCAAGATGTTTACCACGAAAAGGGTCGTGCACCTGAACTTCAGCCTGCCAGCCATTTTCTGTTTGGGTTAGCAGGCATGCGGTGACCATGTCGGCTCCGATAATTCGCCAGTCTGCATATTCAATTTTTTGTAATGTTGTGTTTGCATCGGCAATAAAGCTTAAAGGATCGAGTGTGGAAAAGGACTGGCTGCTGATCAAATCATTTTTTACGATACGATAAAGCTTTGTTTCTTCGCTTTGTGATTCTGCATAACTATCAACGACCAAGGCCAGGTGGAGTGGGCGGTATTCAGATTGGTAAACATCAAACTCCACTGCAAAAATTGAAGTTGAACAGGCCATAGAAAGCAAAAGTAGCATAAAGCGCATAGTCAGGTCGTCCTTTGTGGTATTGTTTTATTGAATTATTTACGGTCTATTTTAGTGGTCTAAAGCGTAGGTGATTGGTGCGAAATGCCTCAAACTGCTGTTTGGGTAATTGAAACGGTGATGCTGCATAAATGGCACTGATCAGGGTTTGATCCAGCGATGCGTTTCCTGAAGATTCTGTGATACGGGCGCTAAGCACTGATCCATCTCGTCTGAGCGTCATTTCCACCAATGGGTCAGGCGTAGAACTGTCAACACCTGCGGGAACCTTCCAATGACTTTGAACCGCTTGCTGCATCATCGCGATATAACGATCGACTTCCTGCTGTGAAAGCTGTTTGCCTATGGCATCAACCATATCATTTTGCAGCGCTTTTTTGGGTGTGACGACATCACTTTGAGACTGCATGGGTGCAAAAGGATCAAAATCATCTTCAATCGCTTTGTTCGTTTTTTCCGGTTTTGTTTCAAGTTTTAAAACAGGTTGAGCTTTTTCTTTGAACGGTTTGTTTTTTTGCCGAACCGCAGGTTTTGGCTTTTGAAGTTTTGCGAGTTCTTTGGCAGAAATCATTTGAACTTCGATACGTTTTAATGGTTCTGGATCAGGCACAGACTGCCACCAGCTTAAGATAACAATCAGTAGAATTATAATCAGGTGGATGATACCTGCAAATATAAAATCTGCGGCATTGAGACTGTTTTGGCCTGCTGGTTTAACGGCCAGGTTCAGTGACAAGTCCAACCTTCTTAATGCCAGCCTGTTCCAGCGCACCCATGACCTGTGCAATGTGTTCGTAAGCTGTTTTGGCATCGCCACGAATAAACACAGGGAGGTTTGGTTTGTTTTTTCTCATGGCTGAAATGCGTGGCGCAAGTTTTTTGAGTTTAATCTGGTGTTTTTGTATATAAATATTGCCATTTTTATGAATGGAGATGACCAGTGGCTCAATATTTTGCTGCATGGCAGGAGAATCGGCATCCGGCAGATCAACGTTGACGCCCTGTGTGAGTAGCGGTGCAGTGACCATAAAAATAATCAGCAATACCAGCATGACATCAACAAGGGGTGTGACATTGATTTCACCCATGGGTTCTGTCTCTTTATCCCATTTACTTTGACCGGCCCACATGGTTTAGCTCCGGATGTGGCGGGACATGATGTTTAGAAATTCAGATGAGAACTGTTCCATGCCCGATGCGATGCGTTTCAAATCAGCCGTGAATTTATTGTAGGCTACAACGGCAGGAATGGCGGCAACAAGTCCAAATGCGGTTGCAACCAATGCTTCAGCAATGCCCGGAGCAACGGCTGTCAGTGAGGTGCTTTGTGATATCCCGATGTTTTGAAAAGCGCCCATGATTCCCCATACCGTGCCAAAAAGGCCAATAAAGGGTGAGGTTGAACCCACTGTGGCCAGAAAAGCCAAATGACGCGATAATCCTTCAAGTTCACGGGAGAATGCAGCATCAAGTGAGCGGCGAATACCATCGAGCCCTCCACCTGCAACAATTTTCCCTTCATGTTTATCATCTGAATCTCTGCGGTGGCGCATATATTCCCGATAACCTGCCTGAAATATATTAGGCAGAGGGCTGTTTTTATATTGCTGCGGAATACCAGCCAATAGGGTGTCCATGTCCGAGCCACCCCAAAAAGATGCGGAGAATGTATCTGCATCCTGTTTGGTTTTTCGGTAGACGCGCCATTTATTGAAGATGATCCCCCAAGACATCACTGAGAGGAACATTAACAATATCAGCACGCCTTTTACAACGATGCCAGCTCCAAAAATCAGGCTCCATACAGTCATTTGTTCAGCCATTTCATGCTCCTCGTTTAGGGGGTATTACTTTGATGTATTTTCAGGGCGGGAAGCAGTGATGCAGGAATACGTCTGGCATGACCACTTCTATCGATACAGGCAAGCTTAATCTCTGCTTCGGCCAATAATGTGTCGCGGGTCTCATTTTTTCGGTGCATACGCCAAACCTGCTGTTTAAAACTCAGACGTGCGCCGCGTGCAAATGTCAGCGTGCTATCAATTTCCAGAATATCATTGAACAAAGCAGATGATAGGTAACGAATATTGGCTTCGGTGACGGCAAACATGACACCTTCGCTGGATTCTACATCATCCAGTTCAATATTAACGGCACGTAGATACTCGGTGCGGCCACGCTCCATAAATTTTAGATAATTGGCATAATAAACCACGCCACCGTGATCAGTATCTTCATAATAGACGCGGCATTGAAAACGATGACTGAGCTGACTCATGATAAATACTCATAACAAATACTTATGATAGATGCCATACGATGGATGCTTATGACTGATTTATTATGATCGATGTTCACATCAAAGAACCTTGTCTGATGGTATCTGGCAGATCGCGCCCGAGATGTGAATAGGCAAGGGCTGTTGCAACACGGCCACGCGGCGTACGTGCAATCAAACCTTCCTGCATCATATAAGGTTCGAGGACATCTTCAATGGTATCGCGTTCTTCTGAAATCGCTGCTGCCAATGTATCAAGACCTGTTGGGCCACCTGAAAATTTATCAATCAGGCTTAACAGAAGCTTTCTATCCAGTTGATCTAGGCCTAAATGATCGACCTCCAACCTGCCCAGTGCATGATCTGCAACTTTTTGATCGATCAGACCATCATGCTCGACTTCGGCAAAATCACGAACCCTGCGCAACAGACGATTGGCAATGCGTGGCGTGCCTCGTGATCGTTTGGCTACCTCAGATGCACCATCTTCCGTGGTGTTAATCTCAAGCAATTTGGCTGAACGATGAACAATACTGGCCAGTTCATCATCACTATAAAACTCAAGACGTTCAATAACACCAAAACGATCTCTTAACGGGTTAGTGAGCAAGCCTGCACGGGTAGTGGCCCCAATCAGGGTAAAGCGAGGAATGTCCATCTTGATTGAGCGAGCGGCCGGACCCTGACCAATCATAATATCAAGTTGAAAATCTTCCATTGCAGGGTAAAGAATCTCTTCGACCTGCGGTGAGAGGCGATGGATTTCATCAATAAAGAGCACATCACCTTCTTCAAGATTGGTCAACATACCTGCGAGGTCTCCTGGACGTTCAATGACAGGGCCGGATGTTGAACGAATATTGCTTCCCAACTCTGTGGCAATGATATGGGCCAGGGTGGTTTTACCGAGTCCGGGAGGGCCAAACAGAAGCACATGATCCAGTGCTTCAGAACGACGTTTGGCTGCTTCAATATAAACGGCGATGTTATCCCTGATTTTTTGCTGACCAACATATTCTGATAGCCGTTTTGGACGCAAGGCGACGTCCCAGTCCTCAGTGCGTTGATCGGCACCAAGGATACGATCTTCGTTGATTTCGTGATCCATTATGAACCGTTACTCATCATGAAACGGCCTTTAATGCGGAGCGAAAAGCACTATCAAAACCAATACTTACATCAATATCTTTAAGTACTTTATCAACTTGCAAAGGTTTGTAACCAAGGTTTAGCAGGGCGGAGCGAATATCATTGACTTCATTCGGAAGTGCAGCACTTTCGTTATCTTCAACCGTTAATTTTCCTTTCAGTTCAAGAATCAGGCGCTGGGCTGTTTTTTTGCCAATGCCAGGTGTGCGGGCAATAGCATCATCATCTGCATTTTCAATCGCCTGCAAAAGTTCAGCCGCTGGCATACCGGACATGAGATTCAGTGCGATCCGGGCACCAATGCCTGAGACCGTATTAAGTTTGCGGAATAATTCACGTTCATGGGGGGTGAGAAAGCCAAACAGGGTAAATTGATCTTCTCTCACATGGCTATGAATGTAAAGATCCGCTTTTTCCCCCTGTTTGAGGGTGCAGAGTGCCTGCATGCTGACTGTAACATCATAACCCACACCATGGGTTTCAAGAAGGATCGACCCAGTTGGGTCAAGGTCTCGTACGGTACCCGTTAACCAGCCAATCATTGTTTTACGCTTTGTTTGTTGCTGTGCTGTCCAATCATGGGCGCATGATGCGCGTGGCAGATGCATACAGCAAGCGCATCTGCTGCATCTTCCGGAAGCGGCATGGGTGGCTTTAGAATCAGCTTAATCATGTGCTGAACCTGTTGTTTGTCCGCTTTGCCATGGCCTGTGGTGGCCAGTTTTATCTTGGTTGGAGCGTAGGGTGTAACCTGTAGACCTGAATCACCGCATGCAGCAATCAATGCACCTCTTGCCTGGCCTAATTTCAGTGCTGATGAAACATTTTTGGATACAAACACATCTTCCATCGCTGCACACTGTGGTTGATATTGGGCAATCATTTTTTTCAACTGTGAAAAGAGAATGTTTAACCTTTCGGTGAACTCTCCGGTGCCGCATCGGATGACAGAATGGTGAATATGGGTGAGGCGGTTGCCTTGAATATCAATGATGCCTACGCCAGTTTTTTGTGAGCCGGGATCTACGCCAAGAATACGCATCGGTTTTATTTAACCTTCGATTTGTGAAATGTCTTCATCAGAGATGTCATAGTTGGCATAGACATTTTGAACATCATCAAGCTCTTCGAGCCTTTCAATGAGGCCGAGGAGTTTTTCAGCAGCTTCACCTTCGATTGTAATGGTGTTTTCCGGTATCCAAGCAATTTCGGCAACCTGAGACTTCAGAGCTGCTGATTCGAAAGCATCCTGAACCGAAGTAAAAGCAGCAGGCTCAGTGGTCACTTCAATGCAGCCTGCATCTGGATTGTCCTGAATATCTTCCGCACCGGCTTCCATGGCAATTTCTATGATATCATCTTCGCTGGTCTCTTCAGCATCAAAAATAAACTGGCCTTTCTGGTGGAACATCCAGGCAACACAGCCGGATTCTCCCATGCTGCCGCCGCCCTTGGTAAAGGCTGAACGAACATCGGAGACGGTACGATTGCGGTTATCTGTCATGCAATCAATCAAAATAGCTACACCGCCTTGTCCATATCCTTCATAACGAACTTCATCAATATTGACACCATCATCGCCACCAGCACCACGGGCAATGGCACGTTCGATATTGTCCTTGGGCATATTTACACCCTTGGCTGCTGTGATTGCTGATCTTAGTCTTGGATTTGCATCAGGATCTTCGCCACCTGCGCGTGCTGCAACTGTGATTTCACGAATATAACGAGTGAAAATCTTGCCTCTTTTTGCATCCACCGCTGCTTTTTTGTGTTTAATACTGGACCATTTATTATGCCCTGACATAGCTGAAACCCTCGCTGTTTTTCCGAGTCAAACGGATGGCATAGCCTATCACGGCATCATAAAAAAAGGCAGGGGGATGACCCTGCCTTTTACATTTGACTTAAGCAGGTTTAATCTAGATGTTCGTTGATGAATTCGATGAGTTTACTTTTGTTCGCAGCGCCAACCTTGGTGCCTTGCACATTGCCATCGTTAAACAGCATCAGTGTAGGGATGCCACGCACGCCATAACGCCCTGGTGTATTTGGATTATCATCAATGTTGATTTTGGCTACGGTGATTTTATCGCCCATTTCATTGATGATTTCATCAAGAATAGGTGCGATTTGTTTACAAGGGCCACACCATGGTGCCCAGAAATCAACGAGTACGGCATTGGATGCTTTTAATACATCGGTTTCAAAACTGTCGTCGCTTACATGGATAATCTTATCAGATGACATTGTATTCCTCATGACTGTTTATATGATTGGCCGCTAAGTTAAACGGGGGTGAGATGAGCGTCAACTATAATGCTTCTGATCTGGAAGGGATCATAGCACAGCGTATTGCTGATGCGGGCGGATGGATTCCATTTGATCAGTTCATGGGCGCGGCCCTTTATGAGCCGAAATCAGGTTATTATGAATCAGCAGCAGTTTTTGGCAAAGATGGGGATTTTATTACAGGCGCGGGCTTAGGCCCATGGCTGGCGCTAGGTTATGCTGATCTGATTGAGTGGGGTTGGAATCAGTTGGGTTCGCCTGCTGACTGGACACTGGTGGAGCAGGGTGGTGGTTCGGGTGCGCTACTTGTTGATATAGTGACGTTATTACAGAAAAAAGAGATGGCTGATCCTAAAATCATTACGATTGAAACCAGTTTGCAGATGCGAGAGAGGCAACAGGCTCATTATGTAGATCATCATCTGGATGTGTTATCGGTGCAGAGTGTGGCTGATGTCGGTGAATTGGAAAACTGTCTGATGTTTTGTAATGAACTACCGGATGCCTTTCCTGTGAAGTCATTTGTCTGGAGAGACAAAACATTGATAGAGCGTGGTGTGGCTCACAGTCAGGGCCATTTTATCTGGCAGGATGGTTTGCCGATTCGCGATGAGTCGATAGAGGTTGATGATCATTTGAAAAATGCATGGCCCGATGGATATATCAGTGAGTGGAACCCAAACCTTGCAACATGGCAGGCAGATGTGGCCAACATAATGAAGCGGGGTTTCTTGTTTTGTGTGGATTATGGTTATTCTCAACAGGAGTATTATCGTCCACAGCGACTTGAAGGCACGCTGTTAGGGCATCGTAGCCATCAGGTGGTAGAAAATGTCCTGGATAGACCGGGCAGCTGTGACATCACTGCCCACATTGATTTTACAACACTGCGCCGAATTGGGGAAAGGCTTGGCTTGAGATCTGAGTGTTTTATGACTCAGGGAGCATGGTTGGCCCAGAGTCCTTCCGTTCAAAAGCATATCGAATCGTTGGCGGCCAGTGGGAATGTAGAGAGTGTGCAGCAGCTGGCTCACGCCAAACGGATGTTATTACCCTTTGGAATGGGAGAAACGTTTAAATTATTGGTAGAAGGTTTCAATGTTGAGCATACTGTGCCAAATTATTTGAATCAATTTAATCGGTCAAAAGATTTGTTGCAAACAAAGGGAGTTGCTTGACATGTGCAGGGATGCGTCAACAATCAACGATTATGCGTTGTCAAACATGTGGTCTGGAAAATCCAGATGATCGGGAATTTTGTTCTCACTGCGGCGTTGCAGTGATTGATAAAAAACATACCCCTCACCTTGGTCAATATCGTCTTGATGCCAAATTGGGCGAAGGTGGCATGGGTGTTGTTTATCAGGCAACCGATGAAAAGCTGCATCGGGAAATCGCTGTTAAAGTCTTGCATCCGCATCTGTTACAGAATGACAATCTGAAAGAACGTTTTCGTCGAGAAGCACGTATGCATGCCAAGCTGATGCATCCAAATGTGGTGACACTTTTATCACTCTATGAAGATGGCGAACACATGGCGCTTGTCATGGAGATGGTGCATGGCAAAAACCTGAAAGAATATCTCAAGGTTAATCCTGCTCTTTCACTGGTTGATTTTGTGAAGATATGTGACTCGATTTTGGCTGGACTTGAAGCCGCGCATCACCTTGGCATGGTGCATCGGGATTTGAAACCTGCCAATGTTCTTTTATCAACCGATGGTTCTGTGAAGTTAATGGATTTTGGTTTAGCCAAACCCAAACGCGGTGATGATGATTTAACACAAAGTGGTGCGACCGTTGGTTCTTTTCGCTACATGGCACCGGAACAAATTCTTAATCAACCCATTGATGCACGCACCGATCTTTATGCTTTTGGTATTCTTCTTTATCAAATGTGCACTGGAAAACTTCCTTTTGATGCTACTGCTGGTGGCGGTGGTGAGTTTGAAATCATGGAAAAACAGGTGCGTGAAGAACCTGTGGCTCCTCATGAACTTGTACCATCACTTCCACTCGCTCTTTCCGATCTGATTCTTCGCCTGCTGGCAAAAAATCCGGCAGACCGTCCAATGGATTGCAAAGAGGTCCGTGATGATCTGCATGCTCTGTTAAGACAGGAATCCAATGGCTCAACATCTGCGTCTATTCGCATGCCAACAAGGCAGGTCAATGGTGATTCCAATGTAACGATTGCAAAAGGCCTGCTGATGGCTCTGGCGAAAAAAGTTTTTGGGGCTTTTCATACAGCTTCTGATTCGATAAAGCCGGGCGTATCCAGCGTACAAAAACAGGTTAAAAAAACCGCACAGTCACTGCCGATATCCAAACGATGGCAGGCGCCCTTAACATGGAGTATCTTGGCCTTGTTTGTTGTTGGTATTGGCTGGCTTCTTGTGAGTGTGCTTGATTTAGCTGAACGGCCACCATCAACACTCTCTGTAACAGATTTAAATTCAAATGTTCCAGCCGTGGAAAAAGTACCACAGAAGATGGCTAAACCTTTGAAGCCTGTGGCGAACAAACCTAAACCACCTGAGCCGATTGTTAAGGCTTTAGAGCAGCCTGTTAAAACAATTACAAAACCTGTCGCAACAGCACCAGTAAAAACGGCGTCCACAACCGTGACTAAAAAAACTGTGAAGAAAATTGTCAAAAGAAAACCTGCCGTTGCAAAAAAAGCAAGCCGCTCGGTGACTTACTCTGTAGCGCATAAAGTTGTTCGCAATGATAACAGCCACGTTGATGTGAAAAAATCACATGAATTTAAGGGTGGTAGTCGGGTATGGTTTACTTCATTAGAGAATTATCGATGGAAAGATAGATTTAGATCCTTTAAAAAAGGGCAGACTAGAGTTTACTTGGAAAAATCGGTCAGCCTTTCCAGAATTGTTTTGAAAAAGGCCAGTGTAGGCAGACGAAGTTTTAAAGATGGTGGTTATGTCACGCTTTCAGTCCAAAACAGTAAGGGAAAGTGGACGCAACTGTTTGAAAGAAAAGAAGATGATGTTGATATTGCTGTCACGATCAGAGGGCCAAAAAAGGCACTCAAAGATGTGAAGAGTGTTCGGTTACGTTTCAAAACACCGGAGCCGATCACGATTGGTCCGATTGATCTTATTCGTTGAGTGAACGGCAGGAACTGACAGGCCAGGTTGAAAAGCTGCTGCCAGGTGGTGAGGCACTGGTGCGGTCGGAAGGGTCTGTTTTTTTGGTTGCCAATGCTGTTCCAGGTGACACGGTTGTTATTCAGCCCATGGATAAAAGGCGCGGTAGCCAAAGAGCCTCGCTTCAAAAAACACTCATAACATCGCCTATCAGGATCAAAGCAGCATGTTCTGTTGCAGATATGTGTGGTGGTTGTTCACTGCAATACCTGGAACCTGCTCAGCATGCGGAAGTTAAATCGGAGTGGGTGCTGGATATCTTTCGTGATTTCCTTGATTCATCAAGCACTTGGCTCCCTGCAATTGAACAGAGGCAGTCTTACAGGCGTAGAGTTCGCTGGTTTATTGATGAAGATGACGTTGGAGTCTTTCTTGGGTTTAAGGGCAGGGCTTCACATAAAGTCATTCGACAGTCAGATTGTATGGTTGTTTCAGGTTTACTTAATCAGCTTCGGGAAACGATTGAGTCTGCGATGGAACAAGACTGTTTTCATCAAGCAAAGTCAGTGCAGGCGCTTGAGTTGAATGATGGTATTCATGTGGTCGTTGAATATGAAAAACCTCCCGTATCCTTATCTGTTCCCTGTTCAACTTTGAATAGCTTGCCTGTTCAGTGGTGGTTTAAGACTTCCTCCGGGACTTTTCCCATGAACCGGCCGGTTGCAACTCTTCATGATCGAATTGCTTTAGATGATAGTGAAATTGATATCCGGATAGGACCGGATGATTTTGTTCAGGGTCAGGCAGAGGGAAACAGTCAGATGATTTGTCAGGTTCTCGAGTGGGGAAAACAGGCAAAAATAGTGGTTGATTTTTTTTCAGGCGTTGGAAACCTTTCCTTACCCCTTGCCAAAGCGCTGGATGCCAGAGTGAACGGGGCTGAACTTAATCAGGCAAGTGTTCAGGCGGCAAATGCAAATGCCAAACGACTTGGATTGAATGCTAAATACCAACAGGTGAATTTATTTGAAACGTTTGATGCAGAACCTTTTGCAGGTGCTGATTTACTTATTCTTGATCCGCCGAGACGTGGCGCAAAAAAAATCTGTCAGATGATGGGAACGTTGTTGCCAAAAAAAATTGTGATGATCAATTGTGATCCAGCTTCAGGAGGGCGTGATGCAGCAACACTTTATTCGTTGGGTTACAAACTCCACACATTGAGGGCACTTGATCTGTTTCCTTATGCAGGCCATGTCGAAGCCATGAGTTTGTGGATTCGATGAAGCGTCTGTTTTCAATATTCCTGATGGTATTTTTTTTACTGCTCGGGAGTTGCAGTCATCCAGCAAATGAAAACGATATGATACGTGTTGGATTACCTCAACTGCCGATGAGTCTTGATTCACGTTATGCTACAGATGCGGCTTCACATCGCGTGCAGGAATTTTTGCATCGTGGTTTGATACGTCTTGATGAAAAATTTCTTCCTCAACCTGATCTGGCGGAATCCTGGCAGCATCCCGACCCGTTAACATGGGAATTCACTTTGAAACATCATGTTCGTTTCCATGATGGTTCAATCGTTCAGGCAACTGATGTTGCAGCAACCCTGGAAGCGATACTGGATGAGACGCTGGCAAGTCCGTTACGTACGGGTTTGGCTGCAATCCGTCGCATTGAAGTGTTAGCCAACGACAAACTGCGGATTACGTTAAATAAACCGGATGCATCGCTGCTCACAAGATTGAAAATCGGAATCATTCCAAAATTCATTGCCAAGATGGGCCATAGGCCTCGAAACACGATTGGTTGTGGGCCATATCGATTGCTTTTATGGCAGGGAAACCAGCTTGATATTGAGTTGCTAAACAAATCGGTGAGCGTACCTGGTGGCGTAAATCGGATTCGATTTGTGGGTGTGAAAGATCCCGTGACCCGCGTTTTAAAACTTGTCCGTGGCGAACTTGATTTCACACAAGGGGACTTGCCTCCTCATCTGTTGCCATACCTTCAAAAACAGACAGGCATCAATATTCAATACAGGCCATCGACCACCTTTTCTTATATTGGTTTGAATTTGCAAGACGAATATTTGAAAGATGTACGTGTACGCCGGGCTTTAGCATTGGGTTTGGATCGAAAACGGTTGAAAAAAGCACTGTTTTCGGATCTTCCCGAACTTGCTGAAACCGTTCTAACTTCATCTCATTGGGCTGCCGCATCGCTACATGAAACACCCTTTGACTCTATGAAAGCGGAAAAACTTTTGGATGCGGCCGGATTTCCAAGGGACACGCAGGGTAGGCGGTTTCACCTGACGTATCGAACAAGTACCAATCCGATACGCCTTCGGCTGGTGACTGCGATTGCGGATGCCTGGCAAAAACTGGGTGTGGATGTTTCGATTGAGTCACTGGAGTGGGGTGGTTTTTATGCGCGTATTAAACGCGGGGATTTTCAGACTTTTTCATTGGACTGGGTAGGAATCACCGATCCGGATATTTATCGCTGGATTTTGCATTCAGAGATGTGGCCACCTGTCGGTTCAAATCGTGGAAGATACAGTAACAAACAAGTGGATGATTGGCTGGATCTTGCTGCAGGCCTTGAGGATAGGGAAGCAAGAGCGCTACTTTATACAAAGGTACAAGCGCAGACACAGGTGGATCAGGTTTATATTCCACTCTGGTATCAACCAGTCATTGCGATTTCGGGGCCAAAAATCAGAGGTTTTCAACCTTCACCTGATGGAAGTCTACTGTCGCTGCGTTTTGTCTCGAAAATCTGATGTGTAAGCAACGCGATAATTTCTAACAACTGTGATTCTAATCACGACTGTTCGGAAAAGTTTTGATGAAACTACTGGACTGCGAGTTTGAAATTTCTCAGAACTTTTTTGCCCTCACCGAGACTCCCCGCAGCTATGATCAGTTTTTGATCAATGTGTACTTGCAGAGCAATTGCATTTCCACATGTTAACAGCAGGGATGGTGATATGTGATGAAGTGTGGTGCTTTGGCCATCTCTGAGCAGGACCTCGCGTAAAAGAACGGGAGTTTCTCCAGATGTTGCTTCAAGTGACAGTTGTAACCAGACGTCATCACCGACCGCAGTCAGTTGATATGTATGCTCAATTGTGGCGTCAGGAAGCTCTTTTTCTATTTCTAATTCAAGCTCCGTTGATTCAGTCATTGTGGGAAGATCAGAATCTTTTACTGTTTCATCCTGCGTAATTGTTACCGGACTGGGCAGGAGTGTGTCTTCAATCAGCGTTGATGATGAAACATTCTGCTGCTCGTCGCTTACATGATCTGCTCCATTATCATAGAGATTGAAGAGTATAAACAGCACCACAAACACAAGAACAGCGACAATGCCCCATGTTTTATTGGGTGCAATGGGTGGATCTGGAAAAGTTAACGGTTTGGTTAGCTTATATTGGCCGGTTTTCAGCTTTTCGAGACTTTCGCTGATATCGAGATCAAGAAAGCTTGCGTATTGTTTTAGAAAGGCAACGGCATAAACTTCGCCTGGCATATCACTCCAATCACCGGATTCAAGCGATTTCAAATAAATAGTCCTTAATTTTAACGATAACGCAATTTCTTCAACGGTTAATTTTTGAGCTTCCCGAGCATTTTTTAGGCAATGTGCCAGCTTACACAAAAGCTCATCCTGAGAACTGATCTCCTCTATGTGACCGGAATGGTCAGAGCACATTTCTGTTTGATCATTCATCTGCGGTTTAATTTTGCCAACTCATCTGCAGCCCATGCCCGATCCAGACTTGAAACAGATTCAGTTATAAATATTTTTAACTGAGCAAGCGCGGTAGCGTGATCCTTCTGAAGCGCCAGGACTTCAAGTAGACCTGCAATGATAGTGCGATTTTTTTTATCTTCTCTAAACATTGTTTCGTAAAGCGCTCGAGCATAATTTAATCGATCAGAGGCAACATATGCCTGTGCTTCTTTGAGGCGTGAGAGTAATTGTTTCGGATTAAATGCAGTTGCTTTTCGATAGGTCTCGATCGCATCATCAAACTTTTTTAACCCAAGCAAAGCATCACCAAGATTGATATAAGCAATGAACTGATTTCGATAACGAGGATCTTCAAGTGCTTTTTCCAGTTGAATTTTTGCATCAGCAAAACGCTTCATCTCAAGGAGAAGACTGCCATAATTATTGTATGTGGCTGATTTTGCACCGGCTCGAATGGCCCGTTTATAATATAATTCAGATTTTTTAAGGTTACCACGCAGCCGCCATGCATAAGCAAGTGCATCAAGAACATCGGGCTGTTTTGGATCGATTTTTTCGGAACGCATGAGTTCTTCAAATGCTTTGGGAAGTTGATTTTTATGCAGGGCATCCAAACCAATCTGATAATGAATTTTAGCGCGTTTGATCTGCTTTTCTTCATGAGCAGTTTTCACATTGCTTTGGCAGCCCGTGAGCAATAAAATACTGATCATCAATGTACTCAGGCTGATTGAGCGCAAACGAGTTGAGTTTGGCTTAATCGAATATCGATCAATAAAATTGTTATTCAAAGAAATTTCTCCACAAGTGCATGAATAGGGCGTAATGCTTCATCATCCTGAGCTTTTAAATCTGCAAATATCCCATGATCCAAAGCTGACTGACATTCACAGTGACTTAAATCACGTTCTCGATTCAGATCATTTGCAACACCATTTACAAAAAACGCATGGAGCATCCGTTGTGCCTTTTCAACGTTCGATTGCATCACCTCAATCACTGAACTGACAGAGACATTTTCCTCTTCACCATGCCAGCAATCATAATCGGTGCTCATGGCTACCGTGGCGTAACAAATTTCAGCTTCTCGTGCCAACTTGGCCTCGGGCATGTTGGTCATGCCAATCACATCCATGCCCCAACTTCGATAAAGTTCTGATTCAGCACGTGTTGAAAACTGAGGCCCTTGCATGACCAGATAGGTACCTGATTGATGTGTAACAATGTTTGATGCTTCGCAGGCAGTAATAAGCTTTTGATGAAGATGAGAACAGACAGGGTCTGCCATTGAAACATGCGCAACAACAGGCCCATCAAAAAAGGTGGAATCACGATCTTTACTGTGATCCACAAATTGATCAACTATGATAAAGTCGCCGGGCGCAATGGCTTCACGCAGTGAACCGACTGCTGAAATAGAGATTATTTTCTCTACACCTGCAAGTTTCATGGCATATATATTGGCACGATAATTGATTTTGTGAGGAGGGATGCGATGAGCATTTCCATGCCGAGGAAGAAAGACAACTTCCTGATTATGAATTCGGGCAAGCACAAGGTCGTTAGAAGGTGCGCCAAAAGGAGTGTCGATCTGAAGGTGGTCAATGATCTCAATGCCATCGATGGCGTAAAGTCCGCTGCCGCCGATGATGCCGACACGTTTCGGCATGGCTTCTTTCGACATAAACGACCCTCCAAATTTATCTAAGCAGCAATGCCTTCTGCTTTTAGTTGTCCACAGGCGGCCATGATATCCTGGCCTCTCGAACGCCTTACCGTGGCACGAATCCCTTTAGAAATCAACTGTTTTGCGAATTTGTTCATGTGTTCCTTTGATGAACCTTCGTAAGGGTTTCCCGGATAAGCATTAAAGCTGATCAAGTTTACCCGCTCACGCCTTCGGTTTACAAATCTATTGAGTGATTCGATATCTTCAGAGCGATCATTCACACCTTCAAGCATGACATATTCCAATGTGATATGTCGTTGTGCGCTTAGAGGATAGGCATCCAGACATTGACGAAGCTGTTTTAATGGGTATTTCTGGTTGATCGGGACCAGTACGTCACGAAGCGCATCGCTGGCAGCATGAAGTGAAATAGCCAGATTGACCGCACTTGTTTCACCCAATCGATTGATTTGTGGTACAAGTCCGGATGTGGAAACGGTAATTCTCCGTTGCGAAAGTTTTAATCCATCAGCATCAAGCAGCATATTCAGGCTTTCATGCAGACCATTTTCATTGGCCATGGGTTCACCCATGCCCATGTAGACGATGTGGGTGACATGTGAGTGCAATATTTCACCGTTGGATTCATGCACAGGTTCTTTTAATAAATCATATTTAACAGCTAAAACCTGAGCTATAATTTCACCCGAAGTCAGATTACCATCAAAACCTTGTGTGCCTGTGTAACAAAATGGACAGTCTAAAACACAGCCAATTTGAGATGAGACACACACTGTGCCCCGTTTTTCTTCAGGAATAAAAACGGTTTCCACCATTTTTCCCTGCTGTTTACCGGATGTGAGTTTGAAAAGGTATTTACGCGTTCCATCTTTTGAATGCTGACGTTGTACGAGTTGTAAAGGTTCGAAAACGATTGTGGTTGCAAGTTTTTCACGCAGCGAAATTGGAATGTTTTTCATGTCATCAGGATTAAGTATGCCTTTATTACGCCAATCGATGATTTGTCTGGCTCGATAGCCCGGTTCTTTTAACGATTTCATCTCTGTTTCCAACTCAGCCACTGTGAGACTGGAAAGTTGAGGCTTTACTTGCGGTGATTCGTTCTGCATGGCGGGCATTGTACAGGTCATCAGACATTAATGTAGTCTTGCCGCATGTTATTTGTTTCACCCACACTTGCCTCAGATAGACCTGTTCCGGTTTCACGCACTGATTTTGAGCGAATGTTTGAATTTTCGAACACGATATACAGATTAAAACATCAGGAAGTTTATGCTCGGTTACTTGAGAATAAACTTCCTGAAACAGCAAAGCCACGCCCTGATACACCCGGTATTTTGATGGGATTTGATTTTCATCTGACAGATGATGGTCCTAAGTTGATTGAAATTAATAACAATGCTGGTGGTTTATATATTGGTCCGCATACCAATGCTGATGGTGAAAGTCAGCCATGGCTTCCACAGCCTGATATGGGTGAGTTACCTGGAGATATTGAAACACGGTTATTGGAGATGTTTCCAAAAGTGTGGAAAAACATCGCTATTGTTGATGAAGGTATCGAAAATCAGTTTATGTTTCCTGAAATGCAGGCTTATGCTGAATTACTTGAACGTGATGACAGGAACGTATTTTTACTTAGCCCTGAAGCTTTGCAGTGGCGTGATCAGCCAAATGAAAGGGGGCTTTATTTTAATCAGCACCGACTTGATGGTATATACAATCGCCATACTGACTTTTATCTTGATTCGGTAGCTATGCAGGATATCAAAAAAGCCTACATGGCAGGTTTTATCCAGTTGAATCCACACCCACGCAGCTATGCACTGCTGGGGGACAAAGCTCGAATGGCTGACTGGTGGCATGAAGGGCTGCTGGAATCATGTCTGAGTGCTTCCGAAATTCATTTGATTCGCCAAATCGTTCCTGAGATTCATCTCATGAATGAATGTAATGATGAAAAAGCATGGCAAGAGCGAAAAAACTGGGTATTTAAACCTTCTGCACGGCATGGAGGAAAAGGCGTATTGCTGGGTAAGGCGATGTCTCGAAAGCGTTTTGATGCCTTGGACAGGACAGACACAGTCATGCAAAAGTTTGTGCCTGCCAGTGTGGTGATGCTTCATGATCAAGCTTTTAAATTTGACGTCAGACTATTTACGCAGGGAGAAAAATTAATTGCTGTAGCAGGCCGCGTCTGGCAGGGACAAGTCACTAATTTTCGAACAGAAGGCAGTGGCTGGGTTCCGCTTGAAATTAAAGGCTAACAGGTTGAAACACATATCTGTTTCAGTTGTGGTGCCGATCCTGAACGAAAAAACGCAACTTCCTGAGTTATTGCAAATGCTTGCACTGTTGGATGCGGACGAAGTGATTCTTGTAGATGGTGAATCGACTGATGGGACAGGTAGATTACTGGATGAATCCGGTTTTTTTTATTATAAAAGCAGACCGGGTAGGGCGATACAAATGAATAAAGGTGCTGAAATGTGCCAATCGGACGTAATCCTTTTTCTTCATGCTGATACAAAAATCACTGCTGCTTTGCTTAATCGTGTGCGGAATGTGATGCGTGATCCAGGTATTGTTGGAGGACGCTTTGACCTATCTCTTTCAGGCTTACACCCAATATTCAGGCTCATTGAATTCATGATAAACCTGCGCTCTCGAATGAGCAAAATTAGCACAGGCGATCAGGCAATGTTTGTAAGGCGAGGCGTATTTAAAAAGCTCGGTGGGTTTCCAGATCAGCCGCTGATGGAGGACATTGAGTTTAGCAAATGTTTAAAGCATATAGGTCGCATCGCCTGTTTACGTGACAAGGTCACGACTTCCAGTCGCCGCTGGGAAAAACATGGCATGATAAAAACCGTGATGTTGATGTGGCAACTACGTTTTTTATATTGGCTAGGGGTGACTCCGAAACGATTGGTAGAGCTTTATTATCATGCAAGGTAAAGTGAATGATGGCCCGCATGTCATCATTATGTGTAAAGCGCCAGTTCCCGGTTTTGTAAAAACACGATTATGTTCAGATTATTCAGCCAACGAAGCGGCTGAAATTCATCAGGCTATGGCCACAACTGTTATTGAGCGTGCTAATAAAATATTTTCACACGTATCGATCGCTTCCGATGATATTGAACATCCATTTTTCAAAACGTTTACATTGAATATGATCTCTCAGAGCGAGGGAGATTTAGGTATCCGCATGACACATTTGTTACTTCAGGCATTTGCCGATGGAGCAGGCTCGATCCTTTTTTTAGGAACGGACTCGCCACATATGCCTGAATCACGTTTGTATCAGGTGATTGAACTATTGCCAGAGTGTGATGTTGTGGTTGGGCCTGTGGAAGATGGCGGTTATGATCTGATTGCTATGAATCAGCCATATGCTGAGCTGTTTCAAGGTATTCAATGGAGCTCTGAGCATGTTTTAAAAGAGACTATGAAAAGAGCAAAAATATCAGGCATTAAAATAAAACAACTGGCTATGAGTTATGATCTGGATACACCCGAGAGCCTTAAACGTGTTGCACCTATTTGGCATCCACCAGTTTCTCTGCCGGAAAAAGATTCGGGAAATTAATTTTTAAATGATCGAGATCCTGTTTCAGCTGTGCGTAAGCTGCGACATTGGTAAGCGGCAGGTGTAACGGTTTATACAAAAAGGACTCTGTTTCAGAGATGTGTGTACGTCGGTTTGAAGCCCACACCTCATGTTTATTTGTCTCTTGATCGATAATCCCGAGAACCAGATGGGACATATGCACAAGCATAATGACTGCCTGTACATCTGAAGGCCAACAGTCAGGTGTATGCCAGGCTGGATGATGATGGTAGTAAATGAAGTGGTGGATGCTTCTTGGAAGACGCCAGTGGAGCGCTAACATCATACCTGCATCAATATGTGTATAACCAAAAATATCCCATTCGGCTTTGAGTGCGGGGGTACCGGATTTAATGGCCTCACGCAGTTCATTTAATTTCTCTTCCTCTTCAAGATGAAGAATCACCAGCTTTCCAATGTCATGAAGCATGCCGAAGAGACTGGCAGAACGACCATCCAGAATATTGTTATATTCAGCCAGAGTTCGGGAGATGAGAGAAATGGCCTGACCGTGATACCAGATATATTGTACCTCAGGGTCTGATTTATTTTTATTGCCAAAATCAGGAACTGCCATCTGAAGAATGATGTCGTGCGCGGTATCCATGCCCAATCGTGTAAGCGCCAGAGCCACATCAGTCACAGGTTTACTTCCCGGCATAAGATAAGCAGCAGAGTTACATGTTTTTAATACATGCGCTGTTAATACCGCATCCTGTTCAATCTCTTTGGCTAAATCAGATGGTGATGCATCCGGTGCATTCAGAACAGTTTGAACGCGCTCCCATGTTTCAGGAAGAGGAGGAATATCACTGATGGCTGCTCTTAATCGTTTTAACTTTTTAGAATCAATTGGAGGCGGAGAACGAAGATCAATGGGTGCCTCTGTAGCGGCTTCAGGAGACTCTTTGAATGCCCATAAAAGCGTATGAGGGACAACCTCTTCCAGAATACTTTTTTCTGATGTGATTGTGACATCATTGCCTTCTGTAGACTCGTTGTGTTTATGTTTTTTGCCAATGAGGTATTCATGCAACTCTGAAAAGCTCGAAACCTTCTGGGAATCTGTGGCGGGCTTAAGTGATAGTGCAGTGCCTTCTCCCAAGGCGTTGATCATATCCAAAGCTACCTGACAGTTTTCAGGACGTTCTTCAGGATTTTTTTCCAGCAACGCCATAATGACAGAGGAGAGCGCTTCAGGAATGTCTTTATTGATTGATTCAGGGGAGGGGGCTTGTTGGCGAACCTGCTTCTCCATGATTTCAAATTCTCCCCCGCCACTTGAGGTGAAGGGTAGTTTACCTGTTGCCATACGATAGAGAATTACACCAAAGGCATAAAGATCAGTGCGGGCATCAAGCGAGTTCCCAAGGATTTGTTCAGGTGCCATATAATAATAGCTGCCAACAGTGATGCCACTATTGGTGATATCATCTTTAACCTCCCGTTTTTTTGCCAAGCCAAAATCCATTAATTTAATGGTGCTATCATTATCAATAAAAACGTTGGAAAGCTTCATGTCACGATGCGTGACTTCATGTTGATGGGCGGCCTGCAATCCAGCGAGTGCACCTTGGGAAATTGTGATGATCTCCCCTAAATCAAGCACGCCTCTATATCTTGCGTATTCTTTTAGTGTGCAGCCTTCTACCAGCTCCATGATCAAAGCGAGTGAATGATTATAATCGTAGGCGTCGAGAACTTTGACAATGTTGGCATGTGTTAATTGACCATGTGTACGTGCTTCACGACGAAAACGTTCCATTTGGTTGTGATCATCAAGCAGATGTTGGTGGAGTACCTTGAGTGCCACATCGCGTTCCAGATCCTCATCAAAAGCGTGAAATACCATGCCCATACCACCCTGGCCAATGGGGGCAATCAGGCGATAATGCCCTAATTTTGCAGGCGTATTATCCTTGGTGAGAATATCGCCACAGGAGGCACAAAAGGCTTGTGTATCGGCATACCATGTGCCGCAACTTGGACATTGCATAACGCTTGATTGTTAACGATAGAATATTGAAGTCAAGATGGGATTAAATCTGTATTCTCAAGCCAGCCATGCGATGCATCGATGATGGAATCAGCGTAGGGAAGATAAGGCTTAATATCAAGAACGGGCGTTCCATCTAACATGTCGTGGCTGGCAATCTCAAGTGTCCGGCCTTGCACACCTAAAAGCTTCACAGCAGAGAGCCCGATGCTGTTAGGTCGGTGTGGTGCACGTGTTGCCAGTACACCTCGTTTTGTTTTGGGTCCTCTGGGTGGCATTACTGTCGGGTTCCAACCCTGATTGAGGTGCATCCAGTAGATCACCCAGATGTGTGAGAATTGATCAAGGTCTTTCAGGGCCTGATTAAAATTGAACCCTTCAAACAATTCAATGCTTGCCGTGATTTGCTCCTCTGATTTTTCAGCAAGGGCTGGCTGACGGGGGGCGGCATAACGTTCTTTAAAAGTGCTATGTACTAAGCCAATAGGCTTCAGTATCAGCTCTTGGGCAATCTGTTCAGAAGAGGCAGGAAAAGAATCAGTATAATTTTTTGGAGGCTTTTTACCTCGCGGCCTTTCATTCACTGACTGTACTTGGAAACGCCACACATATTTCACCATCTTTCAGTTCAACGGTGACATCACCGCCTTTTTGCAAATCACCAAAAAGAATGGCATCAGCTAAAGGTTTTTTGAGCTTGTCCTGAATAAGCCGGGTCATGGGCCTTGCACCCATAAATTTATCATGACCATGTGATGCAAACCATGCTTTTGCATCGTCACTTACATTTAGCTCAACCTTCTTCTCCAGAAGTTGTATTTCCAGTTCAATCAGGAACTTATCAACGACATGCAGAATGGTATCTTCATCAAGTGAAGCAAAGCCAATGGTTGCATCCAGACGGTTTCTAAATTCAGGTGTGAATAAGCGTTTAATGGCTTCTTCATCTGCGCTGGAATGGGCTTTAGAAGCAAATCCAATTGCATTTTGTTGTAATTCAAATGCGCCAGCATTACTGGTCATGATCAGGATGATATGGCGGAAGTCCGCCGAACGCCCATTGTTATCGGTCAGCTTGCCATGATCCATCACCTGAAGAAGAATGTTGAATAAATCCTGATGTGCCTTTTCAATCTCATCAAGCAAGAGCACAGCATGAGGATTCTTGTTTACAGCTTCGGTTAACAAACCACCCTGCTCAAAACCAACATAACCAGGAGGGGCACCAATGAGCCTAGAGACTGCATGTGCCTCCATGTATTCAGACATGTCAAAACGAATCATTTCAATGCCCATGATACGCGCAAGTTGTTTAGCAACCTCTGTTTTTCCCACACCGGTTGGGCCGGTAAAGAGGAAGTTACCAATGGGTTTCTCAGGTTGGGTTAAACCAGCTCGGGATAACTTGATGCTTGCTGCCAATTGCTCAATGGCATTGTCCTGACCAAACACAGTCAGTTTCAGGTTACGTTCAAGGCTTTTAAGCCCGCGTTTGTCCGAGGCGGAAACCTGACGGGCAGGAATCCTTGCCATCAAAGCGATGGTGGATTCAATGTCATGAACACCCAGTTGTTTTTTGCGTTTTGACTCAGGTAAAAGATGGATGGCAGCACCGGCTTCATCCAATACATCAATAGCAGAGTCCGGGAGTTTTCGATCAGTCACATAGCGGGAAGCAAGCTTAGCAGCAGTTTCAATAGCCTTTTTACTGTAACGAATCTCATGATGCGCTTCGAAACGCGACTTCAGCCCTGTGAGAATTTCAATCGTATGTTCAATGGATGGTTCTTCGATATCAATTTTCTGGAAACGGCGGGAAAGCGCACTCTCTTTTTCAAAAATCTGCCGATATTCCTGATACGTTGTTGCACCAATGCAACGTAGTTCTCCATTGGCGAGTGCAGGTTTAAGCAGGTTTGATGCATCCATAGCACTGCCATTGGCTGCGCCTGCGCCGATAATTGAATGAATTTCATCAATGAACAGAATGGCATGCGGTTCTTTTTCGAGTGCAGCCAAGATCAATTTCAAACGCTCTTCAAAGTCACCCCGATATTTTGTTCCAGCTAACAAAGCACCCATATCCAGTGAATAAATAGTACTTCCCTTAAGTAGTTCGGGAACATCATCATCAATCACCCTAAGCGCTAAACCTTCTGCAATTGCAGTTTTACCTACACCGGCATCACCGACAAGAAGGGGATTGTTTTTCCGCCTGCGGCACAAAATGTGCAGGCAACGTGAGAGCTCTTTAGTCCTTCCAATCAAAGGATCAATTTTTCCTTCTTTGGCTCTTTCAATCAAATTAACACAATAACGTTTGAGTGGAGAGGCTGAGTTATCAGGTTTATCGACACCAATACTTGGCCTTGAATCCTGTGGGCTTTTGTCAATATCTGCCATGCTATGGGAGATATAAGTCACAATATCCAGACGCGTGATTCCCATCCTGTTCAGGTAATAGACAGCGTGTGAATCCTTCTCGGAAAAAATAGCGACAAGTGCATGAATACCGGAAACTTCATGTTTTCCTGCCGACTGTACATGCAGTACTGCACGCTGGATGACACGTTGCATGCCAACGCTGGCAGCAGTCTCACCTGCTCCTTCAGGCAAAACAGATACATGCTCCTGAATGAATTCATTCAATTGGTTTCGAAGGTGGTCTACATCGACGTTTAAACCTTCAAAGATTTTCCGTGATTCATCATTATCAAGCAGACCCAGCAACAGATGCTCAACCGTTACAAATTCACTGCGACGCATATGAGCATCACGAAAAATGTCGTTCAACGATTGTTCAAGGTCTTCACTCAATATTCCCATAATTACACCTATAATTTATCTATCGCGCATAAAACATGACTCTGAAGTTTATCATGTAAATTTATCATGCAAATTTGATGCCACGCATCAGTCGTCTTGGTCGGCCTCGAGCTTACATTTAAGTGGATGACCATGCGCTGTACAGTACCCTTCGACCTGAAGCACTTTGCTTTCAGCGATGTCTTTGGGATAGTACGCACAGACAGCCTGTCCATCCTGATGAATGCGTAACATGATCTGTGTTGCCTGCTCTTCAGTTTTTCTAAAATGCGATATAAGAAGCTCTACAACAAAATCCATCGGGGTATAATCATCGTTAAGCATAATGACCATATACATCGGCGGCTTTTTTAGCTGTGGTTTTTCTGTTTGAATTTGCGGTGTTTCAATAGTGGACGTATCCATATGCGAATTTTAGTCTTTTTGATGACAGAGCGCGAGTTTTTTTAAGATGTTTTCAGAATGTTTTTTTAGGAGAAATGAATGTCAGAACTTCGATGTATTCTTTGGGATGTTGACGGCACGCTGGCCGATACTGAAAGAGATGGCCACAGGCTTGCATTCAACATGGCTTTCAATGAGGCAGGGCATGCCCGGGAGTGGGATGTGCCAACTTATGGAAAGCTACTGGAAGTTACAGGTGGTAAAGAGCGTATCAAATTTGATATTGAACGGGGTGATATGCATGCGATGCCTTTTGATGAGATTGCCCAGCTGCATGCGCGTAAAACAGCCCATTATCAAAGTCTGATTGCTGAAGGGAAGATTCCGCTGCGACCCGGTGTTCGCAGGCTTTTAGAAGAGGCATATGAGGCTGGTATCACACTCGGTGTTGCAACCACGACTACGCCCGCAGCTCTGGATGCTCTGATTGAACACTCTTTAGGCAAAGAATGGTTTGATCGTTTTGCTGTGCTGGCAGCGGGTGACATTGTGCCTGCCAAAAAGCCTGCGCCTGATATCTATAATTATGCGATGGCACAACTGGGTGTTTCTCCTGAAGAGACTCTGGCACTGGAAGACTCGGGAAATGGTTGGAAGGCAGCGCATGCCGCACATTTAAAATGTGTGATTACCGTAAATGATTATACCAGAATACATGATTTTGACGGCGCAGATCTGGTGGTGTCAGATTTGGGTGAGCCGGATGTTGAGGCTGTGAAATTGCTTTCTGACCCCTATGCGCTGAAACTCCATCATGTGCAGTTAAAACACCTTCAGGCTATCATGAACATGGACCTGAATTCTAAGTTGAGCGCAACATAAAATGACTCAACTCTCCTTTTTTGACTCGCACTGTCATTTGGATTTCCCGCACTTTGAAGATGATCGAAGTGAAGTGTTTGAGCGAATGCGGGAAGAGGGCATTGATCGCTGTGTTTCAGTTGCTGTTGACTTTGATCACTTGTCCAGACTGCAAAAGCTTGCAGAGAATCATGATGATGTCTGGTTTTCAGCCGGTGTTCATCCAAATCATGAAGTCAATGAAGAGCCGACAGTCGATCAATTATGCAAACTCTCAAATCATGTGAAATGTGTCGCTATCGGTGAAACGGGCATGGATTTTTTTCGGCATCATGTTGAGCCAGAAATTCAGGATGCACGTTTTCGCACACATATCCGTGCAGCAAGACATGTCAATAAACCTGTCATCGTTCATAATCGTGATGCCGATGATGTATCTATGTGCATCTTAAAAGAAGAAAAGATAAGCGAATGTGGCGGCATCATGCATTGCTTTTCATCTGGCTGGGAGACAGCAAAAAAAGCTTTGGATTTGGGTATGTATATCTCTTTTTCCGGCAATGTCACCTTTAAACGCAATGATGAACTTCGTGAAGTGGCCCGTCAGGTTCCTATGGATCGACTACTGATTGAAACAGACTCGCCATACCTTGCCCCTGTGCCACATCGCGGCAAACGCAATGAACCTGCTTTTGTAAAACAGGTTGCAGAATGCATTGCTAAAGTGAAAGGCATATCACTTGAATCAATCGCCAGTGAGTCTACGAAGAATGCCCTGCAAGTTTTCAAACTGAAATAAAAAGGGTTATGTGTTTCTGTTTTGAAGCCATTCGATCAATGCGGAAGAATCCAGTGGCCTGCTGATGTAATAACCTTGCTGGTAATCACAGCCGAGTTCCTTTAAAGAATCCATAATTTCTTGCGTCTCCACACCTTCAGCCACTGCTTTCATCGAAAGATTGTGCGCCAGATCAATAATTGCCTTCACAATCACTGAGTTATGTTTGTTATCAATCATATCCATCACAAATGATCGATCAATTTTAACTTCAATGGCAGGCAACAGACTCAAATATGCCAATGATGAATAACCGGTTCCAAAATCGTCAATGGATGTCTGGATTTCCATATCTGAGATTTTTTTGAGCACATTCATGGCTCGCTCATGATCGGTCATAATTGTCGTTTCAGTGATCTCCAGTTTTAAATATGAAGCATCAACACCTGTTTCTTTTAAAATAGTCGCAATCGTCTCCGGGAGGCTGGTATCAAGCAGATCAAGTGCAGATAAATTAATGGCGACAGCAAGCTCAATACCCTGCTCTTTCCAATGAGCGACCTGATGTAACGCACGGCTCATAACCCATTGTAACAGCTCTTTGGTCATGTTGTTTTTTTCAATAATGGGGATGAATTTATCAGGTGGAATCATGCCATGATCAGGATGCATCCAGCGAACCAAAACCTCCACTTCACGCACAACACCATCCGCTTCAAGTTTAGGCTGGTAATGTAGGAAAAATTCATTTTTATCCATCGCATTCACGAGTTCTGCAATCTGATGCAGATCGCTGAACTGTTGCACATCAATATTCGGGGAGTAGACGATGAATGGAACTTCCGTTTTGCGGCTCACAAAAGAAGCAATATAAGCATGCCTGAGTAATGTCTCAGGGTTGCTTCCATCTTGAGGGTAGGTTGCTATACCCATGCTTGTTTTTAAGATAAGCGTTAAATTATCAACAGAAAATGGCTGCGCCAATATCTTAAAAACTTTGTCTCGAATGACTTGAATATGATTGGATTCTTTTTGATAAGGGATGATTGCGGCAAATTCACTACCGCTAATACGACTCAGGCTAATCGAGTCAGGCAGCTTTTTTCTCAATTGATCACCCGTATGTTTAATCAATTCATCACCTTGATTATAACCTAGAATATCATTCACTTCCTGAATCGTGTTAATTGAAAGAACCATCACTGTGAAATTAGTTCTATCCTGTCTTGATCTATTAATGATAGCCCTTAACAATTGTTTGAAATGGTCACGATTAGGAAGCCCTGTCAGTTGATCGACCTGACTTTCCATTTCTACCTGTTTTCTAAGTTCTCTTGTTTTGTCCCATAACTCATGGGTATGATCGATAATCATCGTGTCTGCTTCCTGAGCCACTATCTTGCTTACATATTGGCCCCAGACGGCAAAAGAAAATGGCATAAGGTTTAAAAACCATAACGCAACATTGCTTTTTTGTGCTTCAATTAAACCAGCCATCGTAAGCACATGATTTTCTGCATAACACACAGCAATATTTGCGAGCACAACTGCGATGATGGCGATGAGCGTACCATTGATAGCAGGTTTGGATACCTTCGATTTTAACAAACGAATATTGAGAGGTATGGTATGTTCAAATACGGACATATTGAGTATATCGCCTTTCAATCGGAAGAGTTGAGCCTTTCGAAGTTATAAATACAATGGCGGTATGAAAAATATTTTTGGCATGGTTCCAGACTCTTTTCCTGAAGAGTTAATAGAGATCATTTCCGATAATAAAAACATCAGAATTGAACGGATCATTTCACATGGCCATGCCACTGAAAAAGGGGGCTGGTATGATCAATCGGAACATGAATTTGTACTATTGATACAAGGTGAAGCCGAACTTGAATTCATAGACAAAACGATCCATCTAAAATCCGGTGATTATTTAACGATTGAAGCAGGGCAGAAGCACAGAGTGAAATGGACAACGCCTGAGCAGCCTATCATTTGGTTGGCGGTGTTTTACCCACCCTGATCACAGCCTTCAATCGTCACTTACCCATGCCACTACCCATCGTACGAATGGTCATTACGTCTGGAAATTAAGGAGATCACATATATAATATTGTCATTCCTGCGCTTTTTCGATGTCCCTCTCAACACCATGTTGAGAAACGTGCTGAGATGACCACGATTGCGTGCGTGTCTGGCGTGTCAGCATCATTCCCAGCATTGTAACGTCTACCGCTTTGTTGGATAGAATGATAACGCCGGTCTTGGCCTTCGTGTCTATCGATAGGTAAGAAGCGTAACCCCCAACCATTCCGTTATGCCAAACCACCGATCGGTTGCCGAAAAACTTATCGATGAATGTCGGTAGCATCCAGCCGATTCCGGTGTTATTGCCGGATTGTGGTTCATGCATTTTCTTGAGCGTTTGAGACAACGCGGAACCATCCTCGATGTTTGTCCGAACAAATTTCAGCATATCTTCTGCATCAGAATTGAAAGCCCCGGCGCCAGCCAGAGCACTAAATGTCCATATCGGATTTGGTTCGCCACTTTCGGTATAGCCCTGAACCAGACGTTCCTGCATGACTGGTGTCAGTGTTATTGCGGTGTTTTTCATCTCAAGCGGTGCCAGAAGCTTCTCCACAACCAGAGATTCGAAATCCTTTTTAGTCACCATTTCCAAGACGTGACCAAGCAAACCCATGCCAAAATTCGAATAATCGAATCGGCCCGGCTTGCGTTTCTTTTCCGAGGTTTTTAAATATTCGAAGATGTCTTTCGACTCTACAAGGCTATATGGGTTCAGTAACAGGTCTTCTTTTCCTGCGAGTTGGGTTGCTTTTTGCAATAGAATTTCTGGGACTCTTGGAAAGCCAGAGGTATGCGTAACCAGTTGTTTCAAGGTGACCTGCTGCGCAGCAGGCGATAGGGCAATCGATTCTCCAATGAGTTGCCCAAGCGTTGCATCCATATTGAGGGTGCCTTCATCGCAAAGAATCTGGAGCAATGACGCCGTAAAAAGCTTACTGATCGATCCAATTTGAAATACCATTGAGGCAACTGGGATCGTAGCATCCTCGTTGTTTACTGCTCCGTAACCCTTAATGAATGATTCTCCATCCTTGTAAATACCAATCACAACATGATGCGAAAGTTCACCACTGGTGGCTTTTTTCACTTCCGAATCAAGGGCGGCTTCAAGGTCTTGATTGTCTGGCGTGTTGTTCAGCCGGTGCTTCAAATACAGAACCGCCGACACCGCAACGACTACGATGACTGCAAGCGTGATAACGAATATCTTCATAGTGCAATTAATCTCCGTTTTTATAGCCTATCACTAGAACAAACATCAGGCATGCTGCCGCTGTGACAGCCGGGAATAACACTGTTGTTAATATCACCACCGCTCATAGTGGATTAGTTGTCAGGCACCAAAACGGTAAAGACATCATTGCCAATATTGGAGTCCTGAAAGGATCCCGCTTGAACGCCTTTTTATGTTTTATTTTGCAAGGTTCAGCTTGACTTCGACTTTGCCACCTGACACATCAAAGCCTCCCGATGGTTCAACATTTAGAAGTTTGTGGGAATTAACCCATGTTTTTCCATCGAGGCTGGCCCAATACTTATATAGATATAAATTTTCTTTGAAGCTCACCATTATCTTTGATACTGCTGATTTATTGAACACGTCGCCCTTGATTGAGAATTCGACTGGGAACTCTGTATTGGCAGGAATAAACACGATGTGATCTTCAGAAGGGTTGTTTGCGCTACCGATTGTAACCACTGGCTTTTCATCAACCAATGAAGATGATGGTGTATTCATCGAAGCGCAGCCAAACAATAAACTTAACAGCAAACTTAAAGTGATTATCTTAGTCAAACGCATAACTTCTCCTTTTTCAAACATAACGACTAAGTTAACTAGTGAATGAACAAAAGGCTATCGTCTTTTGTTCGGCCCGCTTAAGCGTATTGTTATGTGTTTTCATTTGAACGATTAATGGACTCAGAGTCTAAAGGATTCCGTTGGAACGATTGGTTATGCGTTTGTGATTCAATACATAATTCAACCGCATCTACTTTCAAATATCTGCTTTATCTTTCCATAGACAGCAATTAAGTATTATGTCACCGGAACTTTGGAACTTTCTACTCAGTTGTTAAATTTTGTTAATATTCGTTGCTGCAATTGCTAATACAAGTAAGGCAATGGAAACTTGCAGCAAAGTGTAAAATATTTGTCGATTATACATTTTTGATGCATTCTTATAGCCATAAAGAGGATCTTTTGCTGATTCTACGATAGATTTTTCTACTTCTTTCTTTTGGTACCAAGGTGTTGCTTTTTTAATTACACCTACGATTTTTAGAAAATCAACTTCAGTACCTTTTGAAACATTTTGCTCCACTATTGGCTCAATAGCTTCTGTCACAGAAACATGAATGTTTATTCGGGTGGCAAGATATTTTTGAATAAATCCGAACATTATTGAAATAATTAACAGCATGATCATCAAACCGATGATATTTGAACTTATAAATATTGATATAGCACTAATGTTTGCTATGAGAAGGGCAGATGTAGCAGCAACGCCACCTAAAAACCAAGAGGATGTTTTATCGACTATGGCACTAGTTTTAAGAACAGACATAAACATGCTTTTTGTTATTTTAAGCTCAATCTCGTTCATATTTTCCTTCAACATCTAACTAACACAATATAAGTCACTTATTTTTCGCATATGATGCTCCTATAGATGGACTTATTTTCTACTATCATTACGTATTAAAAAAGGCAAAACAAGGAAACCTTGAGTAAGTAAATGATTCAACGTCATTCAAGTTGAAAACAGCTTCAATATCAATCGACATGTAGCACTACTGTTTCCGCAGTTCTCTGAAAAACATCTTCAGAAGGTTTCCGTAATTTCGGGGACATAATGAACTAGCCCTATTTTCAAATCTCTGCTTTATCCTTCCATAGACAGCAATTAAGTATTATGTCACCGGAATTGATCATCGTTCAAAGCGTTAATGTTTTGCTCCAACTCTAATAGGCGTTTCTTTACAGGCAATCCACCTCCATAACCAACCAGTTCTCCATCGCTTCCAATTATACGGTGGCAAGGAATCATTAAAGCCATAGAATTTGCTCCATTTGCGCTGGCAACTGCTCGGACAGCTTTTTCATTGTTGATATCCTTTGCCAGTTGCAGGTATGTTGATGTGGCACCATAAGGGACTGTCATCAGAGCATCCCAAACACTCTTTTGGAAGTCGGTTCCTACCATTAACAAGGGGATATCAAATTTTTTCCTATTTCCATTAAGATACTCATCAAGTTGCTTTCTTGTCTTTTCTAAAATTTCATCATCTTGCTCTACAAAATCAGCCTTGAGCCCATTTTTAATCCTGTTGTCAACGGTTGTTCTCATTTTTCTATATCTAAAATCCAGAAGGCAGAGTTTCTTATCAAAAGAACCAAGTGCCAGTTCTCCTATTTTTGTTTTGTAATATTGGATATTGATTTGATTCATCTTATACGTTTCCCTTTTTTCTCATAACTAACATGATATGAACCGCTGATTTTCCGCATGTTATACTCCTATAGGTGGACATGTTTTCCATCACCTTGCGTATTAAAGGCAAAACAAGGAAACCTTAGCTATGCAAATGGTTCAACGTCATTAAAATTGAAGGCAGCTTAAATATCAATCGGCACGTTGAACTACTGTTTCCGTCGTTTTTTGAAAAATTCCTTCAGAAGATTTCCGCATTCGTCAGCAAGGACGCCAGACTCAATTTTGGGCTGATGATTGAGTCGTTTATCCGAAAGAACCTGAGAGAGTGATTCCACGGCTCCTGTTTTAGGGTCAATTGCGCCATAAACTACACGGCCAATGCGTGCGTGAATCATGGCTCCGGCACACATCGTACATGGTTCCAATGTTACATAGAGCGTTGAGCCAACCAGTCGATAGTTGCTAATAGATTTACATGCATCACGAATCACACGCATTTCAGCATGGGCAGAGGCATCATGGGTTGAGATGGGTGCGTTGTGTGATGCAAACAATTGTCCATCTTCGGTAAGTAATATTGCGCCAACAGGAACCTCACCTTTTTCTGCAGCAATTTCAGCCTGTTGCAGTGCTAATCTCATGTAATCAATGTCGATTTTTTGTGCTACATTTTCTTGCATGGATGGGTCAACGTTTAGCAGTTTTTGGGTCAAAAATATCTCGCAGGCCTTCACCCAGTAGGTTGTAACCCAGCACAGTAATAAGAATCGCTAAACCCGGGTAGAGTGAAAGCCACCATGCGATCTGAATATTGTCCTTACCCTCAGTCAACATGTTGCCCCAACTAGGATCGGGCGGCTGTACACCGAGTCCCAAAAACGAAAGCCCTGACTCAATGAGCACAGCTCCGGCTACACCTAAAACGCCTGAAACAAGGATCGGCCCAATAGCATTGGGAAGCAGATAACGCCAGATTAATTGAAACGAGGAGATGCCAAGGCTATAGGCTGCAAGTACAAATTCACGCTCTCGTAAACTTAGAAACTCAGCACGTACCAAGCGTGTAACACCCATCCATGATGTTAACCCAATCACAATCATAATATTCCAAATCGATGGCTCAAGAAAAGCAATCACGGCAAGGATTAGAAAAAAGGTCGGGAAACAAAGCACCATGTCAGTTAAACGCATAATAACAGCGTCGATTCTGCCACCGTAATGACCCGCTATAGAACCAAGAATAATGCCAACAAGCAATGCAATGCCAACGGCAACAAAACCAACTGCCAACGAAACTCTGGCCCCAAAGAGCATACGTGAAAAAACATCACGTCCTAAGGTATCAGTGCCGCACCAGTGCTGCCATGATGGTGGAAACAGAATATCACGAACATTGATCGCTGCGGGGTCATAAGGGGCGATAAGGGGTGCAAAGAGAGCAAGCAATACAATGATTGAAACAACAATGGCGCCAAACGTTAATAGAGGGCTTTTTGTTAATACTGCTTTTATCGATCCCGCTCCCATCATTTGCCACCGTGCCGGATGCGTGGATCGGCCCAAGCATATGAAAGATCGGCAAGCATGTTCCCAAACAGTGTTAGAATCGCACCGATCACTGTAATCCCCATGACCAGTGGGTAATCTCTGGAAAGCACCGCTTCATAAAAGAGAAGGCCCATGCCTGGAAGTGAAAAAAGCTGCTCCACAATCACGGAGCCACCAATCAGGCCGGGAATAGAGAGTCCCAAAAGTGTAATAATGGGTAGTAGCGCATTTTTTAGTGCCAGACGATACATAATTGAGTGCTCTGCAATACCCATAGAACGTGCTGTAGTAACATAATCGGCTCGAATCACATCAAGCATACCACTGCGCATAAACCTGCTCATGCCGGCAAGCCCACCAATGGCAGAGACAAATACCGGTAAAATCAGGTGTTTCATCAAATCAAGTTGTTGCTCTATGAAGCCCATCTGTTGCCATCCGTAATCATGCATGCCTGAAACAGGAAGGAGATTGGCATTCACACCCAACCAAATCATCAAAAGCAGGCCTAACCAGAAAGAGGGGATCGCAAAACCGATAAATACAAAAAGGGTCATGCCACGATCAAACCATGAATTTTGACGAACCGCTGAGGCCACACCAATCGGAATGGCAATGACAAGAATGAGAAGCATGGCCAAAATACTGATCCAGAGTGTGACAGGAAGCCGTTCAGTGATTTTATCGAGAACCGGTCGGGCATCGGCTGAAAATGAGTTGCCAAAATCAAGAATGGCCAATCTTTTCAGCCAGTTCCAGTATTGTTCATAAAGCGGTTTATCAAGCCCGTAATAAACCCGCAGTCGTTCGATATCGTCCGAAGAGACCTTGGGGTTAAACTCATTGCCAACAACGCTGGGTTCACCCGGGGCCAGATGCATCATCCCAAAAGAGATGATGGTGATTCCAATCAATAAAGGGATCATCCCGAGAAGGCGCTTGAGTGCATATTGCTTCATTGCAGCGTACTGTAGAGAAGAATGCCGCAGCCTGTAAGTATCTTGTTATTCCCGACACGGACGCTAAGTTCTTCCTTAATATGAACGAACAGCAGCAGGCCCATAATTTTCCCGATAAACAGGCCCATCAACATGGGCATCATCACCATGCACATCACAATCATTTGAATGCTGCACTGGTGCTCACAGCACTGTTTGCGATCGTTGAGTTGATAGGTGGAGTGATCTCCGGATCATTGGCTCTATTGGCTGATGCAGGGCACATGGTTTCAGATGTGGCTGCACTTGCCATTGCTTCTGTTGCCGCCTATATCGCAAGAAAGCCGGCCCATAAGGGCATGACCTATGGTTATGGTCGTGTGAAGATCATTGCGGCTCAAATCAATGGACTTGCACTCTGTTTTCTGGCTGGTTGGATTGTGTGGGAGGCTGTTGGCCGGATATTTTCACCGCCTGAAGTGGCTGGTGACATCATGTTTGCTGTTGCGTTGATAGGCTTGATTGTTAATTTGATTGTGTTGCGCTGGCTACATGACGGTGAAGATCTCAATACAAAAGCAGCCTATTGGCATGTGCTGGGTGATACGCTGGGTTCAGTTGCAGCGCTGGCTGGTGGCGTGATCATCCTGATAACGGGATGGATGTTGATTGATCCACTGTTGTCGTTTCTTGTCAGTGCGCTACTGGCCTGGGGCGGATGGAGGCTGATTCGTTTAACCACATTTGAGCTGATGGATGCCGTACCCAATGAAATCAATATGGATGAGATCAGGCAACAAGTTCGCCAGATCACAGGTATTTTTGACATTCACCATATCCATATTTGGAAGCTGCCCAGTGAGGAGCTGGCTATATCTGCCCATATCAATTGCAGTGACATTTCTGAGTGGAACAACATATTGATAGAATTAAATATGTGTATGTCCAATTTTGGTATTACACACGCAACGTTTCAGCCGGAAGAGGGAGACTGTCATTCCAGCGAGTCAGGCTGCCATTGAAGTTCTCTAAGATAGATAAAGCCCTTACATCGCTTCTCTGTATCTGAGGCGTCAGGTCGGTTAGGCTGCGTGCCTCAGTTTTGATGGAGGCCTCATGAAAGAGACGAACACGCAGAAAGCAGTGATTACAACAGCTTCGAACACAGCCGATGCAAGACAACCTTTTCCAAACTCAAAAAAGGTTTATATCGAAGGTTCTCGCCCTGATATTCGTGTTCCCATGCGTGAAATTTCACTATCGCCTACAACAACATCTGAAGGCATTGAAGAGAACCTGCCCATCCTTGTTTATGATACCTCCGGCCCTTATACCGACCCTGATATTGAACTCGATCTGCAAAAAGGCCTGCCTGATGTGCGCACAGCATGGGTTGAAGAACGTGCGGACACTGCTTTTTTGACGGGTTTATCGTCAACGTATGGCAATGAGCGTCGTGATGATGAAAAGCTGGATCATCTTCGTTTTGAACACCTGAAACAGCCTCGCAAAGCACGCATCGGCAAAAATGTTTCTCAAATGCATTATGCCCGTCAGGGTATTGTGACGCCTGAAATGGAATATGTGGCCATTCGTGAAAATCAGAAACGTGAACATTTGCGTGAAATTACCAAACAGCATCCGGGCGAATCATTTGGTGCGAGCATCCCGCGTGTTATCACACCTGAATTTGTGCGTGACGAGGTGGCCCGTGGTCGTGCGATTATACCTGCTAACATTAACCATCCTGAATTGGAGCCGATGATCATTGGCCGTAATTTTTTGGTGAAGATTAACGGAAATATCGGCAATTCTGCGTTGAGCTCTTCGATTGAAGAAGAAGTTGAAAAGATGACCTGGGCAACCCGCTGGGGTGCAGACACGATCATGGACCTCTCAACCGGTAAAAATATTCATGAAACCCGTGAATGGATCATTCGCAATTCAGCCGTTCCGATTGGCACCGTTCCAATTTATCAGGCACTCGAAAAGGTGGATGGCATTGCCGAAAACCTCACCTGGGAGATCTTCCGCGATACACTCATTGAGCAGGCAGAGCAGGGCGTGGATTATTTCACGATTCATGCAGGTGTATTGCTTCGTTATGTACCCCTAACGGCCAAACGTTTGGCAGGCATTGTATCGCGTGGTGGTGCAATCATGGCCAAATGGTGTCTTGCCCATCACGAGGAGAACTTCCTATACACCCATTTTGAAGAAATTTGCGAAATCATGAAGGCGTATGACGTCTCATTTTCACTGGGAGATGGACTTCGCCCGGGTGCCATTGCGGATGCCAATGATGAAGCCCAGTTTGGTGAACTTCGTACACTCGGTGAATTAACCAAAGTTGCCTGGAAACATGATGTACAGGTGATGATCGAAGGGCCGGGGCATGTGCCGATGCATATGATCAAAGAAAATATGGACGAACAGCTTAAACATTGTGATGAAGCGCCATTTTATACACTTGGCCCGCTTACCACCGATATTGCACCAGGTTATGATCATATCACATCGGGTATCGGTGCCGCGCAAATTGGCTGGTATGGCTGTGCTATGCTCTGTTATGTGACACCCAAAGAACATCTGGGTCTGCCAAACAAAGATGATGTAAAAGCAGGTGTGATTACCTATAAAATTTCTGCCCATGCAGCCGATCTGGCCAAAGGGCATCCCGGCTCTCAACAGCGTGATGATGCGCTCTCTAAATCACGTTTTGAATTTCGTTGGGAAGATCAGTTCAATCTAAGCCTTGATCCTGATACGGCAAGGTCATTCCATGATGAAACCATGCCAAAAGAGAGCGGTAAGGTGGCTCATTTTTGCTCGATGTGTGGCCCGAAATTCTGTTCAATGAAAATCACACAGGATGTTCGCGATTATGCCAAAGAACATGGTATGGATACTGCTGAAGCCATCGAAACCGGCATGGCTGAACAGTCTGAAGAATTTGCCCGTCAGGGAAGCCAGATTTACCACAAAGCGTAATCAAAAAGTAAATTAAAAACGGCAGGTGAATAACTTGCCGCTTCGTATGCTCAGAGTCTATGCTATAAAGTATAGAGTCAATGTTCAGGAGAACTTCAGGAGAAAGCCATGCTCACTGCACTCGATATCATGAATTCCAATGCCCCATATTGTGAAATTGATACACCCATTCAGGAAATTATCGAACGGTTTGCCTCAGAAGGCATCTCAGGTCTGCTTGTTGTAGACCCGGAGGAGCGCCTTTTTGGAATTATTACCGAGTCTGACCTGATCGATCAACAGGCAAGCCTTCACCTGCCAACCGCGATGGCGATTTTTGACATGGTCATTCCGATTGGTGAAGAGCGTTTTGAACAGGAACTGGAGAGAATGCAGGCATTAACTGCAGAAGATTTGATGGCCAGAGAAGTAAAAACGATTGTTTCAAGCAGTAAAATAGATGAAATTGCGGCGATCATGAGCGAAAATAATGTTCATCATCTTCCTGTTGTGAATAATAATGTGGTGGAAGGTTTAGTCTCTAAACATGATTTGATCAAAGCTCTGGCAAAAAATCCAAATTAATTAACCCATGGAAAAAATTTGTCTGAAAAACGAAGCCGCTACGGTTGCTTACGCTTGTGAGTTGGCTAAGAATATAAAGGCAGGTCAGGTGATCGCGCTTTCCGGTGAATTAGGAGCCGGGAAAAGTGTTTTTGCCCGAGCTCTGATGCGAGCGCTCGGCGTAACCGATGAAGCACTGCCCAGTCCAACCTTCGCTCTGATTCAAACCTATGATGGCACGAGCTGCAAAGTGGCACACATGGACTGGTATCGTCTTGAAAGTGCCGACGAAATCGAGATGCTTGGTGTACGTGAATACTTTCAAGCACCCTGGATTTCCATCATTGAATGGCCTGAACGTAACCTTTCACTGCTCCCTTCCGAATCTATTATCATCGAAATTAAAACCGATCCAGATGATTTTCAACTGCGCTTTCTTGAACAAAGGTGATATAGCTCACTGTAAACCGATTCATATCATGTTATTAATACTATTAAAGAGAACATATTCTTTGACGATATAATAGTACGTGAGAGCAAACACCATTGCTCCTTCCAGATGGGGGAGGGAAAAGGTGGTAAATAATATGCGCGGTTTTACATTGGTTGAAATGATGATGACGATTGCCATAGGAGCAATCTTATTGGCCATTTCAGCGGGGGCTTATTCAAGCATTCGCAATGACTCTCTGGTTACTTCCGCAAGCGAAAAAACGACTACAGCACTTTATCAGGCACGACTTAGGGCATTATCACAACGAAATAGTCAAAGTGTTACCATAGATTATTCCAACGAAGGCATGACGGATAGCTTTGGAAACAGTCATCTTTACAATTCTGTTAATCTACAAAACCTGCCTTCAGGTACATGCACACCCGGCGTTAGCACTTCGGAAGCCATTACATTCAAATCCAGAGGTGCTGCAACAGCTGCTATTATTAAAGTCTCATCATCTGTCTCTTCCAAAACAAACTATATTGTTGTAAACGGTATCACTGGAGGCGTACACCTTTATAAAAGCTGTACAGGCTTAGGGATTCTTTCGTGATAAGGTGTGAAAAAGGGTTTACTCTCATTGAATCTTTGGTCGCACTTCTGGTGATTTCCATAAGCATGCTGGCTTTAGCTTCGCTGTTAATTGGGAACATGAAAAGCACCACACAAAGTGAACGAAAAATTGATTATTCAGGGTTAGCACAATCCGCGATGAATAATATGGTTGCGCTTGTGAAAGCCAATGGCACGGGTTATACACAAGCTAATGCGCAGACAGCACTGACCGCACAAATGGCAAATGTTACTGATTTATATAGTGCTGCTGTAACATTAAACCCTACACCGACGGTACAGGGAACTACTGCCATAAACGTACAGTTCAGTTGGATGATAAGAGGTGATACCAAAACACTCACACTACGATCTGCGGTCGTGACAGAGTGATATCTATTAATAATAAAAACGCTCACTCTGAATCAGGATTTACGCTGATTGAAATGATGGTTGTGATGGTCATCGCACTGGTTGTTTTAGGTGGCTTGCTGTTAAATTTCACACAACAATATAGTGAATACAACTACCAAAGCAAACGCATCAATACGGTACAAAACCTTGAGTTTTCAATGCGTTTCATGGCTGAAGATCTTCGCGCAGGACTCATTAGTCTTAGCGCCACACCCACTGGAAACCCAACTGAAAACAATGCATTTGTGGGCGCAAATGCAACAACAGCGTTTACCTTCTGGGTTTGGGATGAAGATAACGGGGTCACAAACAACCGGGCACAACGAAAATACCTGCTATCTGGAACCGCTTTACGTTATGACAATGAAGCATCAGCAACGGATGATACTGGCAGTGCAAGCCGTGATATTCTGACGGATATTACTTTTTTTAAGATATTCCTTGATGGGACAACCACAAGAGAAGTGTCTGCGGGTGTTCCATTTACCGGGATTCCAGATGCATTGGGCACATTGGTGGTGAATGATCCTTCCGGAACTCAACAAACAGTTAATGGCTACACAATCCTCATTGAGATGGCGGTGGATAGTGGGTACAAGCAAGGCTCCTTTTTAGATGTAAAGGGTGTTGATGTACGTACAACAGCAGATAAACGAAAAAGGGTTTGGCGTTATACCCAGGTCTATCCAATGTCGGTGGTAAACTAATATGAATGGCAAAGCGATAAATTTAGAAAAAAAATTAGAAAACAGTCGTGAAAGTGGTTTTATTCTCATCACAACAATCATGATTGTGGCTATTTTAACCATTGTGGGCACAACAGCATGGTTCAAAACCAATATTCAAATGAAAGTATCCGTAACCGTTTTAGAGTCGGAACAGGCCTTTGCAGCAGGCAATGCAGGATTGGAAACAACCTATGCCTATTGGTCGTACGATCCTTATGGTCAGAGTGAATACACGGATGTTCAAAATGATATTATAAATGATACAACGGTTTCAGGCATTTATATTGATTTGCTTGACCCATATTCCATGGAAGATCTGCTGGACATTGCCACATCGACCTATTCAAAAACCGATGTGGATGACCTGATCGCCACAACAACAGATATTCGTGTTTACAATGTTACCAGTTCGGGAATGACTGCGGTGGCAAACGCCGCTTGGGGAACATTTGATCCACAAGTGGCTGTGTGGGCAACCAGTTTCAGCTCACAAAATGAGCCCAATTATCCTTACGGTGTGAACAATGCCAATGTTAATACAGGCAGTTGTGCAGACTGTAACCTTGTGGTTTATGCACTGGGCCGTTCCGGTAATGCCAACCATCTTCTGCGGCAGACCTTCTCCTCAGTCAGTTTTAATATTACCGGTGTTTCAGCCATCACCAATGCACCGGCTTACGACTCATTCTCAGAGATGTATAATGCCATCTGCCCATACTCAACACCCATAAGCGATACAGCGAACACACCTGGCGCGAAAGGGGCAACCAATGGATTGGTTGTTGTTGATATTACACAATCGACCAATGGCAACGCTTTAAAATCCAATGCCAGTGTTGGACGTGCAGGAAAAGCATTTCGGGATGGTGCCAACTCCAATCCGGCGCTGACGATTGACAGTAATCCGGAGATTATTTTTGACCCGACGGTAGAGAGCAGTACCGCCTCGCCGCAGGTCGACCATAACCAGCAATCACCCACTTCATCAAACTCTCCGTTTATTGAAGAGAACCAAACGCTCAACTGGTTCACATCGGCCAATAACCATCTCTTCAATCTCGACATCTATCGTGAAGCAGCCAACACCATCCGTACGGGCACCAAGGGCTGGACAACGGCAACGGAGAAGGGGATAGACTGGACGCTGGCAACAGACCGCGACGGCCCCTATAACCTTGCAACGGGTAACAGCGGTATACCACGCTCCGGTACATTGACCGTGCGTGAATTCATGTACAATGTTCAACGAGCCATTCCGATGTATGGCCTTGTCCGTGTTCTTGTCCCGACATTGATCGATTCCAGCGGTGATTTTGGTGCGGGTCTCGCATGCGACACCGGTACCGATACATTTACCATCTACTCACAGAATCCGCAGGTCAGCCGTTATGGGGTTCTCTCTGCAGCGAACGTTTTGGCCCAGACGGGCGATGGCGGTTCTGAAGCCGTAGACATCAAAGATATGGATATATCAGCCTCGCCAGCCAGCACCACCAATGTTAAGGCTAAAGTGATTGTCTATGGCATGCTTTTTGTCGACTATTATCACGATTTCGATGACGATGGCCTCTATGATGTGGCTGGTGACAAGCTCTTCACTCCGGTTGAGTCGGTTGATATCTATATGAAAATTCATATCCCCCTGATCATTAACCCTGCACTGGATGGCACCGACTCAGGTCTTGCCGATGATTCTGCAACAGCAGGTAAGGATTACAGCCATGTTAGTGCCGCCAAAGGTAAGTGGTATGGTATGGATCTCGATAACTCCCCTGATGGTGAGATGGACCTGATGAGCATGCCCTATACCGATTCATCCGACCCTTCTATCTTTGAAGTCGCGGTCAGTAGTCGGGGTTTTGGTTCGGCGGGTTCAAGCACCTATTTCACATCCAAGGCATCCGGGCGAAATGTGGCGACCGGTTTTGTCAACATGCTCTACGGTACAAACAGGGGGCATGCGGGCGGCGCGACGCTGGCCAAACGACTGGCCTACTACCTGAACACCAAAAAGGCAGCCTCCACCGCGCAAATCGCCGATTTTCCATCCAATTCGCTGGCCAGTTTTCAGGCATTTTATATTGGCAACAACGGTACAGGTACAACACCGGATGCGGCAGATGTCTATCATCTGATCTCACCCAGTGGTTATGTACATGGCTGGCGAAGGGCTTTTCAGGTCACAACCATGCCGGCAAGTATCTGGAATGATAATTTAATCGCGACCACCTCATCTTATTATGCCGAGCGTAGTCAGTATATGCACGTCAGCAGTGATGCCGATGGCGTCATGATCGATAGCGATTTTGCCGATCTGCCAGCTGAAATCTATTCAGGAGGGCTGCTGGATATGCACGGCAATGTGAATATATCGGGCGTGGTCTACACACCGATGCAGATTGAGCTGGAAGCCAAAGATAATGGCAATTACAAAGGCACGGCCGATGAAGGACCGGCCCGGCAATATGTGAATGGTTCTCTGATCGGAGGTTTTGGCGTTTATGTACAGAACAAGAAAAACGGCAGCGTGGACGGTACCGATGACGGGTTAACCGTGATTGTCTATGACCCGACAGCGGTTGATAAATTAAGCACCAATGCGCCCGAATCGGTGCTGGCCCGGCGCTACTGGCAGGCACTGCCATGATCATGCGTTATACAATACCACTAATCTTCTTTATGGCGTTCACATCACCGTTGCCTGTATCAGGCGACCATATTCATCATTGGCGTGATAGTAGTGGTGTGCTTCATTTCACCGATAACCCTTGTCATGTGCCTGCCCAGCATCGGCAGGGCAGCTCTATGGAGATTGAACATTTTGATTCTGATGATCAGGTGGCAAAGATTGAAAATGACGATGATGAAGAGTTTCATGGTCTGGAGCTATGGAGTTATGTCTGCGCATCGTGTCATCACACAGGGTTTGATTTCAAAGGCGACAAAGTAGGACTGGGCAGAATTCTTGTTGACCGTACAACACGGTTTCCAAAAACAGTTGAACAGATTGTATCAAAATTGAAACACGCTACATCAGGGCGTTTAAGCGACATGCCAAAAATTGACGTCAGTGATGAAGGTCTCATAGGCCTTGCTGAATATTTACTGGATAAGGATACAGAGGAGTAACATACCTTACTTATAACGATTTCTGCTTTGCCTATTCGAATTTAGAGGCCAGACTTCTCTGGTGACTCGAGACCCGGTATCTAAAAAATCAATACGTGAATTAGCCTGTGAGCAGGGTTTCGACCTCTGCTTTTTTACAAAACCTGCTTTTTCATCACAACATGAAATTCAACTTGATAGCTGGGTCGCAGCTGGTATGCACGGTGAAATGGGTTATATGGCTGAAGAAACGCGTGTGGAACGTCGTAAACAGCCAGAAAGTATGTTGGAAGGCATCAAAACGGTTATTGCCCTTGCTATGAAGCACGTTCCACCACCTTATTCGCTTGAAAAGGCCGAAGAGGCCAAAAATTCTGGTGTCATTGCAGCCTATGCACATGGTGATGATTATCATGATGTCATGAAAAAACGGTTGAAGGCGTTCGCGCGAGACCTAGATAAACTTTTAGGTGTACATGATCAACGTGTCTATGTGGATACTGCACCTGTATTAGAACATGCACTGGCTGAATCTTCCGGCTTAGGATGGCAGGGAAAACACACCCTGAGCATCCATCGTGAACATGGTTCCTATCTTATGCTGGGCGAACTTTTCACGACAGCAGAAATTGAGCCTGATGAACCTGCGAGTTTCCATTGTGGCAGTTGCACGGCCTGCATTGATATCTGCCCGACACAAGCCATTGTGGCACCATTTGTGGTTGATGCACGACTTTGCATTTCTTATCTAACCATTGAATATAGAGGCTTTATTCCTGAAAAACTTCGGCTACTGATGGGGAATCGAATTTATGGTTGTGATGATTGTCAGATCATCTGCCCATGGAACCAAAAAGCGGAAGTAATTGAGTTGGATCATCTTAAACCAAGGCATGAAAACATCCTGCCGGAGCTATCCGCTTTATTTGAATTGGATGAGGAAGGCTTTCGGGAGCGTTTCCGAAAATCGCCAATGAAGCGGCCGGGCAGGGCAGGGTTACTTAGAAATGTAGCCATTGCTATGGGTAATTCGCAAAACATTGAGTTTATTCCACAGCTTTTGATTGCGTTGCATGATAACGAACCTTTGATTCGCGGGCATAGTGCGTGGGCTTTGGCTCAGTTATTTCCGTATTCAATGGATGGAGAAATTGTAAGTCAATTAACGTATCATTCGCATCAGGAAAAAAATGATGAGGTATTAGATGAACTGCATCTTGCCCTCAAAAACATTGGAGTTTTGAACAAATGAGTACACCCAAAGCATTTATATTTGATCTGGATGGAACCCTTGTAGACGCACTTCCCGATATTCAGGCCAATGCCAACCGGGCATTGAAACAGTGTGGTTATGATTTCCAAATGACACTGGCAGAGACACAGCCACATGTGGGCGGTGGCGCACAGAAACTTGCTTCCAACGTATTAGGCAAACCCATGGATCACCCGGATACCATGGCTATGTACCACGCTTTTGCTGATATTTATGAGAAGCACCCCGCTGATTTTGGCAAACCTTTTCCGGGTGTCATGGATACACTCAATGTATTGAGGGACAAGGGTGTTCCAATGTCTGTTGTGACTGCGAAGCCTGCCAAAGCCCGTGTGAAAGTATTGGATCAGATGGGTTTGACCCCATACCTGACACTCGCGCTCTCACCTGAAGATGGTTTTGCCAAAAAACCTGCGCCGGATATGTTAATCGAGTGCTGTCGAGCCATGGGTGTTGACCCTGCTGATACCGTTATGGTTGGCGATACACGTTTTGATGTGGAAGCAGGTTTTAATGCACATTGCCACACCGTCGCATTTGCTGAACATGGATATCAGGATGTGCCGGAAGAGTACGCAGCACGTGTCGTAAGCCTGTCGGACTTCAGGGATCTGTTGAAACTTCTCGATGACTGATAAAACAATCAAACGTATCACTGGCATCTACGGCATTTTGCCTGCCGATCTTGCAACCGATGATCTGCTTAAACGTGCTGAAGCTGCGTTGAAAGGTGGAGCAAAAACCTTGCAGTTTCGCGATAAAAAGCAGGGATATAAACAGGCTTTAAAGCGGGGAAAGGCCCTGCGTGACTTAACAGTCCAATATGATGCAAAGCTTATGATCAACGATTCGATTCAGCTTGCCCATGATACGGGTGCTGATGGTGTTCATTTGGGGAAGGGGGATATCGAGAGCCTGACCCAACTTCGCCAACATGCAGGAGAAGGGCTCATTCTTGGTGTCACGTGCCGTGCAGACGCAGTCTTTGGCAAAGAAGCACGTGAGAGTGGGGCGGATTACCTCTCTTTTGGTGCTGTTTTCCCAACCCACAGCAAACCGGAAGTGCCTGTGATTGGCTTGCCACGCTTGCAAAAGGCCAAACAGCTCTTTCCTGCTGCCAATGTTGTAGCCATTGGTGGCATTACATTGGCAACCATCCCGGCGATTAAAAAAACAGGTGTGGATGCAGTGGCTGTGATCTCCGGTCTCTTTGCAGCCGAAGATATTGAATTAACAGCACGGCAAATGGTTGGGGCGTGGGAGTTGCGTTGAAACCCGTCTGTCTGACCGTTGGTGGTTCAGATTCATGTTCAGGCGCAGGTATTCAGGCAGACCTGAGAGTTTTTGAACACCTGGGAGTGAAAGGCTGTTCTGCTATCACCGCACTTACGGCACAGAATCCTGATCAAATTATAAGTATCCACCCGTCACCCATCGGACATTTTCTCTCAGAATTGGAGAGTATTCATCAATATTATGAAATTACCTGTATAAAAACAGGCATGTTGCTTGATGATAAACACATTCAGAAACTTTCCGACTTCCTGCACCACATACACTACAGTGCAGGACTGGTTATTGATTCTGTTTTTGTCTCCACATCAGGAAAGAGTCTGCTTGAGAAAAATGCAATTTCCATTTTATTAGAAACCCTAACGCCATTTGCAAGTTTAATTACCCCCAATCATGATGAAGCTCAGGTGATACTCGGAAAACCGATTGAAGACCCGCTCGAAGCTGCCAGTGAAATGATGTTGAAACTCAAAACGCCTGTATTATTAAAAGGTGGTGATCGTGATGGCGAAACCATTCAGGATCTGTTTTGTGATACCTCCGGTGATGTCATGGTGTTTAAACATGCACGAAAAAATCTGCATAAGGACAGTGCGCATGGCACTGGCTGTCGTTTAGCGTCTGCAATTTCAGCCTATATCGCTTTAGGGGAACCACTTGAGCAAGCTGTTCACAATGCTGAAGCGTGGTTGCAAACAGCTTTATAAATTAAATAATAACTTCCATAACGAGCCCGTAAACGTTACCTTGTCACATATTGGAGGTTTCTTATGGCAAGGCAGCGCTATGTTATTTCAGACAGTGACCGGTGGTTTGTGATCCGTTGGTTAGAAAAAAAACTTAAAAACCCCACCTGGTTGGATGAGCACCGAACGTATAAGGCGGGCAGGGCATTTGAGTTGATTCAGGATAGTCATGTGCAGCATCCGACCGATAGCTTGAACCGCTGGTGTGAAACATGGTTGATGGCTGCTGAGTGGACACAGTTGAAAAATGCTGTCCGAGCAAGCCGTCGAAGAGCGAAAAAGCCTGAAATCAAAACCGTTACCTTGTCACATAATGCATGGTCTTTGCTAAATTATGTTGCAAACAAAGAAAACTGCACACTTTCAGAGGTCATTGAGCATCATTTGAGTCATGCTCAAACAATGGTGTTAGTGCGCCGTAGCATTGTCGGGTAAACCTGCTGCAACCTCCTGAATTTTACCAAAATGGGCCTCATATTTTGCAATGTTTTCAAGCATCGCCTGGGCAACCCGTTTTGCATGTGAAGGGGAGACGATGACACGGGCATTTACGGTTCCGACAGGGGGAGTTGCCAGAATAAAGTCCAGTACAAACTCCTCCTGAGTGTGGGCGATGACCATATTATTGGCGTAGGATCCTTTTTGCACCTCAGGGGCCATCTGAATTTGTAATTCCTGTGGATTCTGTTCGCTCATGATTTCTCCATTTTTCTGCTTTCTAATTCCTTTTTCACTTCACAATAGAGGCCTTCCAATGCATGCAGATCAAGCCTGGAAAGATCCTGCTGTCGCTCTTTTGCCAACAATTCAATACCTCTAAAACGTTCTGCAAATTTTCGATTGGTATGCATCAGACATAGTTCAGGATCAAGGTCCACCTTACGTGCAAGGTTTACCAATGTGAAAAGAATATCGCCAAACTCATCTTCCAGACGGTGTTTGTTTGATTTTTCCTCTGAATGTTTAGTAAATTCATCGGTAAATTCGTTAAGTTCTTCATGTAATTTTTCAATCACATCCCCGGTGTGTTGCCAGTCGAAACCAACACGGGCTGCACGCTTCTGCTGTTTTAAGGCATAAGCAAGGGCAGGTAGTGGCGGAATGCCATCCATCAAGCTTGTTCGCTCCGTGTGTTCGGCATCTTTGAGTTGTTCCCATTGTTCAAGCACATCGGCTGGCTGTGCATCACCAAACACATGGGGATGCCGGTAGATCATCTTTTGGATCAGCGCTTCGAAAACATCAGCAAGGTTAAATTCGCCATGCTCATCGGCAATGATGGCATAAAAAGCAATCTGAATAAGAAGATCGCCAAGTTCGCCTTTGAGCGAAGACCAGTCATTGTGCTGTACAGCCTGGTCGATCGCCTCGAGCACCTCATGTGTTTCCTCAAGGGTATACGTGCGAAGGGAGGAGAGCGTTTGTTCATTATCCCAAGGACACTCTTTACGTAACACTTTCATAAGTTCTTCTAACTTATCAAAAGGGTTATCTTTATTTAATATTCTATCTGGCATTGTCTCTCTTTATAACTTTACATAATATCCATTATGCGACGTTTTATTGTTGGAAGCAGAATTCGGTTAAGTCTCTTTTAAACACGTGTAAATACAAACTTACATGCATCCATACACATCGGAAACGAAAACATTCGAATCCTCTAACTTCCCCACACCCTAAGACTTTAGTTTTTCAATTTCATCACGATGTTTGGCCGCATCCTCAAAACGCAGGTCGGCGGCAGCTTCAGTCATCAGACGCTCCATCTCAGCAATGCGCCGTTCTTTTTCGACCGGCGTGGTGTAGCTGTTTTCAGGCTCAGCCACTTCAGGAATATGTCCGTAATCCATTTCATAGACAGAACCCAGAATATCCCGGATCTCTTTTTTCACTGTCTGTGGCGTAATGCCGTGTGCCTCATTATAAGCAATCTGCTTAGCGCGGCGGCGTGCAGTTTCATCCATCGCCACCTGCATTGAACGGGTGATCTTGTCCGCATAAAGAATCACACGCCCTTCTGCATTGCGTGCAGCCCGGCCGATGGTTTGAATCAGTGAACGGACTGAGCGCAAAAAACCTTCCTTATCAGCATCAAAAATCGTTACCAATGAAACTTCCGGCAAATCCAGCCCTTCCCGTAACAAATTAATACCAATCAGGATATCAAATTCACCCAATCGTAAATCTCGCAGAATCTCCATGCGTTCGATGGTATCAATATCAGAATGCAGATAACGTGCTTTCAGACCCACATCACCCATATATTCACTCAAATCTTCTGCCATGCGCTTGGTCAGGCATGTTGCCAATACCCGGTAACCTTTAGCAATCACCTCAGTGGCGACGGTTACAAAGTCTTCCACCTGTGTCGTGGCCGGTCGAATTTCAATTTCCGGGTCAAGCAAGCCTGTTGGCCGAATCACCTGCTCGGCAAAGACCCCGCCTGTCTTTTCCATCTCATAATTGCCCGGTGTCGCCGAGACATAAACAGATTGAGGCGTAACGCCTTCAAACTCATGGAACTGCAGAGGTCTGTTATCCAGCGCGGACGGGAGACGAAAGCCATAATCAACCAAAGTCTGTTTCCGGGATCGGTCACCCTTAAACATACCCCCGATTTGTGGTACGGTGACATGTGATTCATCCAGCATCACCAGTGCATTGTTGGGCAGATAATCAAGCAATGTAGGGGGTGCTTCACCCGGCAATCGTTCGGTCAGATGTCGGGAATAGTTCTCAACACCTGTGCAGTAACCCACTTCCTGAATCATTTCCAGATCAAACATGGTGCGTTGCTCAAGCCGCTGCGCCTCGACCAGCTTGTTTGCGTCATGTAGCTCAGCAAGCCTCTCAGCCAGCTCTGTTTTGATGTTTGCCATCGCCCGCACCAGCAAGCTACGCGGTGTTACAAAGTGGCTTTTTGGGAAAACAGTATATTTATGCAGTGATTCGATGCGTTTGCCTGTTAATGGATTAAAACTCGATATGGCATCAACTTCATCGCCAAAAAGTTCAATGCGAATGGCAAAATCCTCGGCATGGGCTGGAAACAGCTCAATGACATCGCCACGCACTCGAAATGTGCCACGATGAAAATCAATATCGTTACGTTCATACTGCAATTCAACCAGCTTGTTCACGGCGGTTCGCTGATCAACTTCGCGCCCTACTTCGAAATATTGAAGCATGTTGGCATACGCTTCCGGGCTTCCCAGGCCATAAATACAGGAGACCGATGCAATGATAATCACATCCTCACGCTCCAGCAGCGCACGCGTGGCTGAGTGGCGCATGCGATCAATATGTTCGTTAATGGATGAATCTTTATCGATAAAGGTATCCGAGGCAGGCACGTAGGCTTCAGGCTGATAATAATCATAATAAGAGACAAAATATTCCACGGCATTATCGGGAAAAAACTGTTTGAACTCACCGTATAATTGAGCGGCAAGTGTTTTATTGGGTGCCATGATGAGTGTTGGTTTCTGGGTGCGCTCAATCACACAGGCCATGGTGTACGTTTTACCTGAACCTGTTACACCCAGAAGCGTCTGATGCTGCTCCCCTGCTTCCACGCCTCTCACAAGCTCCTTGATTGCCTGTGGCTGATCGCCTCTGGGTTCAAAATCTCCGGCCAATTTAAATTGCATCGCCGCAGCATAATCAGACGGGGCTGATTTGGCTTCATTCATTTTATGTTTTTACACAATTCACATACCTTCAGGTCGCCTTAGGGATGCGCTGGTTTTTTTCAGGGTATGCATTAGATACCATTCAGAAGCACTTCGCACACATTTTTCTATTGGTTATGTTTTTTTGTATGTAAACAGGGTGGATAACTTTCAGATATGGATTCGAGACCTTGCTTATAAAAAACAACAGACCCCGGTTTAACGGAGTCTGTTGTCTTTTTTCAACCATGTTTTCTTGATCAGGCATGAAACCTTTGCCTGTCAAATCAGTGCTTTTCTACCCTCTTGAGGTTAAAACACTCAGGCTGCAGTTCGGATGCCAGTCAGGAAATCATCACATTGATTTTTGACCATGTTCACCTTCTCATCCATCACATCCAGTGATGAAAGAAGACCCGATGATGATTCTCCAACCTGACCGGATGCGTTGGATACATCATGGATCGCAACTTTAACAACATCCATACCACTGCTCGCCTCTTGTGCTCCTCGCGATATCTCGGCAACAGCCGCTGATTGCTGTTCCATCGCCGCAGCCACCATTTCGGTATGTTCATTGATGCTTCCAATGGTCTTTGAAATACTCTCCAGTGCAGTCACAACAGCAGTGCTCTCTTGCTGCATATCACCAATCTGCTTTTCAATATCGCCTGTGGCATTGGCTGTCTGCTGAGCCAGCTCCTTCACCTCACTGGCAACCACTGCAAAGCCTGCGCCTGCATCACCGGCTCGTGCAGCCTCAATGGATGCATTCAAAGCCAATAGATTGGTCTGTTCGGCGATTTTATGAATAGTATTGACTACCGTTCCCACATCTTCGGATACTTGACTCAAACGGGTGACCAGTTCATTGGCATGCCCCGCTTCGGTTTCAGCCTGCTGTGCAATCTTCAGCGCATCCACCATGCGTTGGGTCACCTCTTTGATGGTGACACTGATCTCTTCGGTTGCAGCTGCTGTTGCCTCAACATGGCTAATGCCCTGATCTGTGCCTGCGGAAGCATTTGTGGACTGATTCGACAACTGATCCGACATGCTTGAAAGCATGGTGGCATTTTTATGTACCGATTTCATCTCATCAATGGCCGCCTGCACAAGCCCTGCCACCGATCCTTCAAATGATTCTGCCAGAGCCAGTTGATTCTCATGTTTTTCTTCACGAGATCTTACTTCCTGCGCTGCCTGTTGTTTTTCCAGCAGGAGCTTGGTTTCTTCGGCATCTTTAAGTGCGATACGCATTTGATCCAGCCCCTTCATCACATGCCCAAGCTCATCATTGCTATTGGCAACACAGGCAACATCCAGGTTTCCCTGGCCAATTTCGCTTAACACTGTCAGTACATCTTTTGCATCACGTGATACAAAAAAGCGCAGAGCCCAACCGATAACCAGACTGAACAGGATTGCCAATACAGAGATCCATAACATCAGCGTTTCGGACTCATGTTCATGTTTTTCAGCACTGAGCAATCTATCTTCAGTGAATTTCTCAACTTCGTGTAACACATTCACCAGCGAAGTATTCACGGATGTTTCTGTTGTCTCGACCTCTTCAATCAATAGTTCAAGCTGATGCGGACTGACGCCATTGTGCGTTGCAGCAAAAACTTCTTCAGCAATGGAAGTAAAGTGTTCATGATCGCTTTTAATTTGTTTAAAGATCGTTAACAGATGTGCCAATTCATCCTGTTCTGCTGCGCCGATATGCTCTGCCAGCAGACCTTCTTCGATCATGCCTTCGACCTCGAGAATCTCTTTATCAACCTGATGCCCAAGCTCCACAAATTTTTCATTCTCAGCGGCTGCCTTGTCGCTATCCTTGCCGACACCTGCCAGACGTAAGGCCCGTTCAAGGCTGATCGCCTGTTCAAGTTGATGGGTTTCAATTTTAGTAATGGTTGCAACAATTGGCATGTCACGTTCTGCAACACTTTCAATTTCATAACCGATCTGTTTCATTTTTCCTTGAATCACCCAGTTACCTACTGCGGTTGTACCAACAATAATAACCAATGCCGCCAATATCTTTGTGCCAATCTGCCAGTCTTTTATGTTCATCGAGAACCTCCAGTGGTAGGTCGAAATTGTGCTGACACGATAGACATAAAGATTTTTACAAAATGTTTTGTAAGGTGTGTCACCAATAATTTCAATGTATATAGACTATCGGTATGAAATCCCGTAACTTTAAAAAAGAATTCACTTTATCATAAAGTATTGTGTTAGAAGGGAAATATCTAACATCTCAAACGAACCACATTCACATGTAAAGATGGCATCATGATGAAGGTTTTTATATCTGTTTTCCCTTTGGATAAAGTTGGATAAAAGGCCCATGAGCTTATCCTTTTGCTTACATGACAATACAGACACGCTTTCATCTGTTTTATGATCGGTTCTCTCCAAAATCACAAATTTAGTGAGAACAATCATAATCAACCCATTTGATGGGGTTTGACGCATCGCTATGGCATGGTACCCTCAAGCTGCAATATCAAACAATCTCAGGAGGGATCTATGAAACAAAAAATTATTTGGGTCGCATTGGCTTTGCTGCTGCCCGGCATGGCCTGGGCGGCTGATAAACCCACTACAGAAACAGTCAAAAGTGTATTGAACTACTACCATACAGGTCAGGAAGTGATTTTGCTGGAAAGTAAACTTTGCACTGAGATTATTAAAGATGGAGAAAATAAAAACGAATGCAGTGGCGAATTATCGACTCAACAGGTCTCGAAAGGTCAAAAAGTTTTCCTCTGGATGAACTATTTTATACCCGGCGATACGATAGAAAAAGCGACTGTATTGATGCAATTCAGCCGGAAAGGGAAAGTTTTTAACAGCAGAGAGCTGTCCATGCCGCAATCCATTCGTTATCGCACCTGGCGCCTGTTGTCTACCCGTAAGACAGGTGACTGGTCAGTCAACATCGAGCAGGAGCAGGAAAACGGCTATTTGAGCCTTGGAACGGTGAATTATTCGGTTGTAGAGGCCGCAGCGACCATGGAATAACATCCGAATTTTGATTTCTTCTGCTTAGGTCATCTTTTTTACCGTTATCTCAAGCTTATGAAAAAATCGCAATGATAAACCAGACTGTAGTTTCCCGGTGTATCGTAAACACGACGACATCGGGAAACTTCGGATATCAAAGCTCTTCGTATAACCTTTTTAATATTCCGCTCAAACAGCGTTCCACGCACACTTGTTTCACTCAACTCTCACCGTAAAAGAGCGTTGGATTCACTTGCCAGCAGATTGACCAGTTTTGATCTGTTTTTTCAAGACATATCACACCTGCATGTCTGAAATGAACAATCTCCTGCGCAGGATCTGCACATAAGAGAAGCCCCGCCAAACGCTGTAAATGAGGCAAGTGACCAATCAACATCACATCAGAATGCATTGAAGCAAGATGGGCCGACCAGATGGATGGATCTGCATTGGGATCAAGATCAAGTGCCCTTTCAATCGCCAAACCGCCCCACCCTTCAGCAAACATCGCGGCAGTCTGCTCTGCGCGTAATTTCCCACTATGCACAATGCGGACAGGCTTTGGCTTTTCAAATAGACTTAAAAAACCGGCCACACGTGTGATATCCTCTCTGCCCTGATCCGAGAGTGGACGTTCAGAATCTTCATGTTTCTCTTTTGCCAAACCGTGCTGTGCCAAATAAAGACGCATCAATACCTCCGAATTTTCTTAACAGATGAAGGGGTGACCTTAACACCGGATTAAGCCAGAATCAGCGCCTAACTCACAACGTGTATCCTAAATCTCTGTGAAATACATGGATTCAGAGATTCTCATTGGTCCAAGGAGTATGCATGGTCCGCATCAAGACACCTGAAGAGATCGAAGCAATGAAACCCGCTTGCCAGTTGGCAGCCAATACGCTGATCATGATTGAAGAACATATTCGCCCCGGCATTTCAACCGATGATATCAATGACATTGTTCATGATTATACGGTGAAACATGGTGCTGTTCCTGCGCCATTAAACTATCGCGGATTTCCAAAATCAGTCTGCACATCCGTTAATCATGTGGTCTGTCACGGCATTCCAGGAGAGAAAAAACTAAAAAATGGGGATATTATTAATGTTGATGTCACCTCAATTTTAAACGGCTGGCATGGCGATACGAGTAAAACATTTTTTGTGGGTGAGCCCAAACCAAGAGCAAAAAAAGTGACTGAGATTGCTAAAAAAGCACTTGAAATTGGTATCAGTGTTACCAAGCCCGGCGCAACATTGGGTGATATCGGGCATGCCATTCAAAGCTTTGTTGAAGGTGAAAAGTGCTCAGTTGTGCGGGAATATTGCGGGCATGGGATCGGTCAGGTTTTTCATGAAGATCCGCAGGTATTGCATTATGGCAAACCCGGTGAAGGCATGGTGTTAAAGGCTGGCATGGTGTTTACCATCGAACCCATGGTCAACATAGGCAAGGCAGGTATCAAACTTTTAAATGATGGCTGGACGGTTGTGACCCGGGATAAATCCCTCTCCGCACAATTTGAACATACACTGGCATTGCATGAATATGGTGTTGAAATCCTCACCACACCATCACTCTGAATTAACTTTTACAAAAACACCGAAATCATCTAAAACATTATGAAATTTGACCAATATTATATTTCTATTGAGATTAAAAAAAATCTGGAAAAACTGGGTTTCAAACGCCCGACAGATATTCAGTTCAAGGCCATTCCATCCATTATAAATGGTGAAGATGTGCTGGCTATTGCCCAGACAGGCACCGGAAAGACAGCGGCTTTTGCCATCCCCGTGATTGATAAAATCCACCGGCTTAAAAGCAGCAAACGTTCGTATGGCATCAAATGTATTGTGATGGCCCCAACACGTGAACTGGCCTTACAAATTGGTGAGGTTTTCAAAACGTTATCAAAACATACCAAGGTCAAAACATTTTCGCTGCATGGTGGCATAGAGCAGGATGCACAGATCAAAAAGATTCAGGATGGTGTCGACATTCTGATTGTCACACCCGGCCGCATGTTTGATCTGATCAATCAGGAGGTTATCCGCCTGAATGCTGTGCATACGCTCGTTCTTGATGAAGCCGATCACATGCTTGATCTTGGTTTTATCGAAGATATCAAATACATCAAAAAAATGCTGCCGCAACGGCACCAGACACTCTTCTTTTCAGCGACCATCAGCGATGAAATTCGAAAACTTGCTTATTCTCAGGTTAAAAGTGAGGCGATTCGCATTCAGGTCTCTCCAAAAGACAAGGTTTCAAAAAACATCAACCATTCGGTCATCTTTGTTGAAATGGACGATAAACGCGTCTTTCTTGAACGTTTCATCCAAGAAAACCCGGACAGCAAGATCATTGTCTTTGTTCGCACCCGGGTTCGTGCCGAGCGTGTGGTCAAGGCGATGGCACGTGTTGGCATTACCGCATCGCCGATTCATGGAGAAAAAGATCAATCTCAACGCGCTGAAATCATGCAGAGCTTCAGGAAAGGTGAATGCCGTATATTGATCGCAACGGACGTCAGTGCACGTGGCATTGATATCCCTGATATCGATTTTGTGATCAATTATGATTTGCCGGAAAAGACAGAAAACTATGTGCACCGGGTTGGAAGAACAGGTCGCGGTATCAACAAAGGCACTGCGATCTCATTTTGCAGCTCGAATGAACGTGAACTTCTTGAAGAAATTCAGCAGTTTCTCGATAAATCGATCACAGTCCTGAAGTTAGGAAAAAAGGGTTATGCAGAGATCATTTCAGCACCTGATGAACCTGACAACCTGCGTGCACTGGTTGAAGAACATGATCAATGGTTAAATAAAAAGCCCAAAAAGAAGAAATCAGCAAAACATAAAAAATAGCGTTGTTCTTTCACACCTGTTCATAGTCCGTCCATACTTAAAATTTTGTAAGGCTGGACTGGTGATTTGCGGTTTTTCAGAATCATTTCCCCTATCGGCTGCATTTGAATCTGATCTTTACATGCCTCATAGGTCTCTTTTCCTACAATAATCTCCTGCCCTGAAGCGATTTGCTCAAAACGTGCCGCGACATTCACTGTATCGCCAATCGCAGTATAGTCTTTCCTGTTTTCAGAACCAACATTACCAATCACCACTTTGCCTGTATTGATGCCGATACCAATCGCTATTTGGGATCTGTTTTGAGCGGCTTGCAGATTCATCTGCCTGATTGTATCGATCATCTCCATGCCGGTACGGATCGCTCTGATCGGTGCCCTTTCTCCATAAGGATTATCACGAAAAACAGCCATCAGTTCATCGCCAACAAATTTATCCAGTGTACCACCATATTTAAAAACGACTGGAACCATGGCTTCAAAATAATCATTGAGCATGGCGATGGTCTCTTTCGGTTCCAGATTTTCAGACAAGGTTGTAAAGTTGCGAATGTCTGCAAAAAGGACTGTTGCCGTACATTCAACATTTTCGAAGCTGCGTTCTGAACGAATCAGTTCATCCACAACGTCCTCACCAACATAACGACTCAGATTTGCCCGCAAGATTGCTTCATCTCTGTATTTTTTTTCGTAAAGGCCAAGATCATTAATATAGGAAAGCATTCTTGCTGTATTCTCTTTTGAGTGTTGCCGATGCCGCTTCAACTCATCTACCATTTGATTAAAATCCCGTGCCAGCATATAAACTTCTTCAACATCTGAGTCTTTGAACTCCAACTTATCCTCACTGCCAATTTGAACGTTCATGGCAATCATTTTTGCCACATACCTTAACCTTGAAGAAAAAGCCCTGACCATGAACGTACCCATCAGCACAAGCGATAAGGTTAACCCAAAAATTGCAACAATGGTCTGGTTCATATTCGTGTTGTTTTGAATCATCAGATAGATTCCAATCAAATAAGGAATCAAACAAATTAAACCAAATACAATCCACCACACACGTTGAAAACTCAGTCGTTTTGTCTTGTTTTTTTGTGTTGCGAATGATTCTGGAATACGTGTTTGCATCTATTTGGAACTTCCAAAAAGGTGTTCAAAAGCCAGCAAGTCTGTCAGACATAAACCCACAGAGGCTTTTGCAACCCCATCACCATCACGTTCCAGTTCACCCACCCAAACAACCTGTCCACTTCCATTCATACTTGAATTCAGTGCATCTACGGAAGGTAAAGATATTTTCAACTCAATCTTCTGACCAATATTATAAGAGTCCGGATGTTCAGTGATCAGGCTGGCACCACCACCTGAGATATTGTTTAACTGGCTCTTTTCCGAAAACTCATTGCCATCGAAACCTACCCAGGTAACTTCAACATTGAGTGATACGGCATATCGTTCAAACTCTCGCTGTCCTTCATTTTCAGACGACATATTGACTCCATGCATTCACCATAGTTCATCGATAAAACAAATGCTTTCTTAGGTATGCAAATATATGAACGATTAGCAAGAATCTCGCCAGATAAAATATTCGGAAAGACTAAGAAATTCGAACCATCGCTGAATTTCAAAAAGCCGAATAGTGATATGTATATGCTGCGTCAATGCTCTGTTTTATGTGTGCGCGTAATTTACAACGGTTCGAGAGTGTGCAATGCTATAAATCAGATGCAATATCACGGCAGCGATAAATTCGATAATCCACTTCAAGAATGGCTTAACCAGGCATTTTTTAATCTTCAAACTCCCGTGGGAAGAAAAACCAATATGCTGATCATGTTTCTGATTACGATCAGTGTATTCATATCCATGGCTGGCACGCTCACCAGCATTTCCAGTGATATGAAAAATGCCATTTATCTGTTTGACAGGATTAGCACAACATGTTTTGCGATTGAATATTTTCTTCGTATTTATTCGGCTCACAGCCGTCGTGGATATATGTTCAGCATTTACGGCATCATCGATCTGTTAACCTGGTTACCATTGCTTCTGTTTGGTCAGGTCACCATGGCGATTCGCCTGCTTCGTGTTCTCAGGCTCTTAAAACTGATCCGTTACCTCAGAGCAATGCGTCTCTTTTTCGCTTCTATGGCAGATATTGTAGACATCGTTTTCGTGGTACTTGCAACGATTTGTATCATGGTACTGCTGTCTGGAAATCTGATCCATCATATTGAGCCGGAAACGTTCCCCAATGCATTTATTGGCTGCTGGTGGAGTCTGGTAACAATGACAACAGTCGGTTATGGTGATCTTGTCCCTGTCACGATTTCCGGAAAGGTTGTGGCAAGCGTGACAATGCTGGCCGGCATCACCATGTTTGCAGTGTTGACGGGTACGGTCTCCATCAAACTCTCCGAACATCTTAAAAAGAAAAGCACATGCAGTTATTGTAAAAAGGATACACCCACAGGTGCCAGGTTTTGCCATTTGTGTGGCACGGAACAGCCCCCTGGGAAAAAAACATGATTAGACGGTTTAAAACTTATCAAGATCGAATAAGTTTCATAAACGCATCTCTGGATATCTCCCGGGCTCCCAAAGATTCAAGGTGACCTGTGTGAAACTGGCAGTCGATCAGCTTCCACCCCTGCTTGTTTGCCCGCTCAACCAGTTTGGCCAATGCCATCTTTGAAGCATCGGTTTTTCTGCTAAACATTGATTCGGCAAAAAAGATGTGATTTTGGAGCACTCCGTACAAACCACCAATGAGTTTATCCGCTTCCCATACCTCCACCGAGTGAGCGTAACCTTGTTGGTGAAGGTTTCTGTATGCATCAATCATCTCAGGCAAAATCCACGTACCTGATTCCCCCTTCCTCGGAATTTCAGCGCAGGTTTGAATGACGGTTTCGAATGCCTCATTCCATGAAAAATGGTATTTCTGCTGCTTTAACCTGCGGCCAAGGCGTTTGTTACAATAAAATTCTCGAGGCAACAGAATCATTCTGGGGTCCGGCGACCACCAGAGTACCGGATCACCTGCACTGAACCACGGGAAAATACCCTGACGATAGGCTGTCAGCAGTGTTTCAGCTTCCAGGTTCCCACCCATCGCCAGTAAACCTTCATCTGTGGCCTTTGAAGGATCAGGAAACACAATGCTCACAGGTTTGTTTTTTCAACATTGTTTTGTTTAAGACGCATTCTTTCAGCCAGACGGCTTGCTGCCTGAATCAACAATATTTCAGCCTGTTGCATGGCCGCTTCACGAGACATGAAATCCGGTGCGGCAGCCATCATCAGCTCAAAACAGGAGCTAAGCTCAGCACGCACATTTTTTTCAATACAACCGGATAGCAGGGCGATCTTAATGTCACTTTGTTTTGCCAGCAGTGCAACTCTGCAAGGTAACTTTCCTTTCATTGTCTGTGTATCCGAACACCCTTCCCCAGTAACAATCCAGTCAGCATCAATGAGTTGATCCTCCAAACCCGAAGCATGCATCACATAATCCGCGCCGGAGATGGCCTCACCACCGAGCAACATCAAAGCATAAGCCAAACCACCTGCCGCACCGCTTCCATTTTTCAAACCCGGATCAGAGTCAAATGCATCGCCACATATACTTGCAAAGCTGGCGATTGCATCGTCAACCCGGCCTAACTCCGATGTTTCAAGTCCTTTTTGAGGCCCATAGAGCCTCGTGGCGCCCTCTTTTCCATACAAAGGTGACATCACATCAGCAAGGATTGTAAAACTGCATTGAGAGAGGCGGGTGTCCATATTTGAGATGTCGATTTGATGGAGCTTTAAAAGCCCTGTTAAGGTGGGTTCAACTTCCAGACCATCATGATTCACTGCCTCCAACCCAAGCTTCATCAACATGCCTAGTCCGGCATCATTGGTCGCAGAACCACCCAGTGCGATCAAAAAATGTCGTTTTCCATCTTCGATTGCGCGTAGAATTGTTTCACCCATCGCCGAACTTCCACGTTGCCAAATCTGTTTCAAGCGCATTTCAGACAGATGCATGCCAATGAGTTCCGCCGACTCAATCAGCATCTGATCATCCTCAAGGGTATGATTGAGAATGGTCTTTGTGCCCTCCCCACCATCAGCCAAAGGGCAAAGAATGACTTCTGTATCAGGAAGAATGTTCAGGATTCCTTTTGCAATCGCTTTGGATGCCTGTTCAGCCGTCAAGGAGCCTTTAAATGCGTTCGGCGCGATAACAATTCTGGATATTCCTGCTGCTGTCATATCCTAACTCGGTAAGGGAGTTTCAGGATAAGGAACAAGGCTTGTATCAATCCTGTTCCTCAAAAAACCAGCGAACCTCGGCCAGATCATCCCGAATCGGCGCAGGAGGCAGATTTTTCACTACCTCTCTGCCATAAAACTTCTGATAAATCCGTGAATCAAGAATCGCCATCACACCACGATCTTTGTTGTTTCTGATCAATCGCCCGACACCCTGCCGGAGTACCGCAATTGCTTCGGGCAATTGAATATCTTTAAATCCGTTGCCCCCCTCCTCTTCACATGCTTTCACACGTGCCTGAAGCAGAGGATCATTCGGCGGTGCAAATGGCATTTTATCAATAATCACCAGTGAAAGGCTCTCACCAGGTACATCAACACCCTCCCAAAAGCTTCGAGTGCCACATAAGATTGAGCTTGTATCCTCTCGAAATTGTTCAAGAATTGCATCCCGGCTTCCGCTCTTTCCCTGAATCAAGATACGATAAGGCACACGTTCAGCCAGCTCGGATGAAATTCGGTTTAACATCGAATATGAGGTGAACAATACAAATGCCCTGCCTCGGGATGCGCGCACCAGCGTTTCGATTTCATCCAGCAGATGTTCCTGACCACGCTCACTGCGTGTATCAATCAGGTGCCTTGGCAGATAGGTCATCGCCTGAGTTTTATAATCAAAGGGTGATGGGTGAAATGATTCCTCAGCCGTTTCAAGTCCCAGGCGATTGCGCGCATAATCAAATGAGCCGGATACCCTCAATGTCGCAGAGAGAAGTACAAAACTGGCCTCCCTATCCCAAAGATGTTCATTAAAAACCGGCCCTGTCTCAACAGGTGCAACCACATGTCGTTTGTGTTCGCCCTCACCTTCCACCCAGGCAACAAAACCTTCCGAAGGTTTTTCTATTGCTCCCATCTCCTGTGTGATCAATTCAGCACGCTCAGCTAATTTGGCAAGTTCTTCACTTCGTTCCACACGACTATCAGCCATATCCACCAAAGGGGTCCATGCAGCTTGCAATACCTTCATATCACTATTTGGCCATGCATCAAGCGTCACACGTCCAGCTTCGATAATCTCTTTTTTCAGCACAGTTTCATCAGCCAGCTCATCCAATGCTGCCTGCATATCGTTGAGCCACTGGATCAGCTTCATGCGGGTTAGCTGAATGCCAAAGTGCTGACACGCCAAATCTGCCAAACTATGTGCTTCATCAAGCACATAGGCATCAAATACGGGTAAAATTTCTCCAAAGTCGCCAGATTTCAATGCAGCATCAGCCAGCAGCAATGCATGATTAGAAATAACAATGTCTGCTTCCTGTGCTTTCTGACGTGCTTTCATTAACGGGCATTGATTAAACTCTGCACATTTACTGCCTGTACACTGATCGGCTGTCGCAGTGACCATCACCCCAATACCTTTTTCAAACACATCAAATGGAAGTGCTGACAAATCACCATCAGGACTTTCTTTGGCCCATGCCTGAACCTTCAGCAATGATTTTTTAGCCCACATTTCGATTTGATGATTTGTGGTAAAGCTTTTCAACCGATGTGGACACAGATAGTTACTGCGCCCTTTGAGTAGCGCAATACGCCTGCGAACCCCCATCGCAGCCTGCACAGCCGGAATATCACGATGCATGAGTTGATCCTGCAACGCTTTGGTATGTGTCGATATGAGAACTTTTTCAGAAGATCTTAGCGCCGGGATCAGATAAGCAAGTGTTTTACCCGTGCCCGTCTCCGCCTCAGCAAGCAAAACCTTGCCTTGAGAAAAATTATCTGCGATCTCTTCAGCCAGTTTGACTTGTTCATCACGATAAACATAACCTGCAAGGCCTGTTGCAAGCAGGCTTTCCGGCTGAAAATCACTGACAACCTGTTCAGAAAACGATGGCGACATAAAATCTTATCAGTGATTAATCAGTGATCGGGTGTAAACAATGATAGCCATGCTCAGGATCATCAGACTGATCCAGACCATCAAAACCTGCACAGTCATCCTGTACATGTGAACAGCGCAGACGAAATGCACAACCTGTATTTGCAATGCCTTCACTTACTTCAGCAACTTCCTCTTTCCCTGTTCGCTCATGTGGATAATCGATAGGCCGCGCGGCAAGTAACATCTTTGTATAAGGATGTTTTGGTGATTCAAATACGTCAGTGACAGTTCCTTGCTCCACCACGCGCCCAGCAAACATCACAAGCACCCTGTCGGCAATATGCTGCACCACAGAGAGATCATGAGAGATAAACAGATACGAGAGGTTTTGCTGCGTTTGAATCTCTTTTAGCAAGTTTAGAATCTGTGCTTGAACCGATACATCCAACGCAGATACAGGTTCATCCAGCACCAGTATTTTAGGCTCCACAATCAAAGCACGTGCAATACCAATGCGTTGCCGCTGTCCGCCCGAAAACTGGTGCGGGTAGCGATCAAGTGCTTCTTCATCCATGCCACACTGTTGCAGTGTCTGCGCAACCCTGGCACGACGCTCAGCCTTACTTAATTTTGGCTGATGGACACGCAAACCCTCACCCACGGTCTCAACAATTTTCATACGGGGATTCAAACTGGCAAACGGATCCTGAAATACCATCTGGATATGTTTTCGTAACATGCGCAAGCGTTTTCCACGAACATGACTGATATCCTTCCCCAACAGATGAATGCTTCCTTCATCCGCTGCAATCAAACGCATCACCATGCGTGCAGTGGTGGATTTACCGCTGCCTGATTCACCCACAATTGCCAGCGTTTCGCCTTCTGTCAGGTCGATTGATACGTTATCAACTGCCTTAAGTGCAGATCCACCACCCCAAAGGCCGCCACGGCGAAAGTTTTTGCTCAGAGATTCGGCTTTAAGTACCGTCATACTGCGATCTCAGAGACTGACGTCTCAGGTGACGCCACATCAACATGTACACACCGTGCCTGATGCCCTTTCTCTGCCCATGCATCTAATGACACACTTTCCTGACACATCATATCTGCAAGCGGACAGCGTTCGGCAAAATGGCAACCTGTTGGCCAGTTTCCCGGTGAAGGAACCTGACCTGTAATCACTGGCAACGCCGCACCCGGTTCATTCACCTCTGGCCTGCATCCCATCAATGCACGGGTGTAAGGATGGGTTGGCCGATCAAATATCTGTTCAACGGTTCCCGATTCAACCACTTGGCCGGCATACATCACGGCCACATCATCCGCGAGCTCAGCCACCAAACCAAAATCATGTGTCACAAGTAACATACTTAGGTTCTTCTGTTGTTGTAAACTTCGAAGTAACTGGATAATTCGTTTTTGCACGGACACATCCAGCGCGGTGGTTGGTTCATCTGCAATGATATATTCAGGATTAGCCGCCATCGCCATCGCAATCAATACACGCTGACGCATGCCGCCTGAAAGCGTATCAGGATATTGATCCAGCAAACTTTCGGCATCTTGCATGCCAACATCCTGAAGCAATTGAATGACACGCTTTTGCACATCATCTTTGTTCATTTTCAGATGTAAGTTGATCACTTCGGTAATCTGGCTACCAATCGAGAAAACAGGGTTCAGAGCTGTCATAGGCTCCTGAAACACCATGGATACCCGCCCTCCACGAACTTTTCGAAGCTCATTTTCAGGCATGGAAAAGAGACTTTGATCATCAAGCAGGATATCCCCATCGCTACGAAGTACGCCCTGATACTCACCAAGTCTTAACATCGCCTGAGCCGTAATGGATTTTCCACAGCCTGATTCGCCTACGAGGCCCAGTACACGCCCCGGTTCAAGTGTTAAAGAGATGCGATCAACAGCTGTAACCTGTTTGCCTTTAATCGGAACTGTTAATGATAAGTCCTGCACATGTAGCATGGCGGGAGTGTGACGCATGCAGAGTCCGCTTTCCAGCGCTTATCAGTATTTCCTTCGTGCTAAATTTGAGCAGGGGTCATTCAAGAACTTTACGGATCAGTGATTTAGCGACAAGAATTTCATGTAATTGTTCATCGCTGGGCAGTATGTCAGCAAGCTTTGTCAGTGTTTCACGCATCGCAACATCACCATCAATGGTGCTATTTGCTGTTTGCCGAAGTACTGATGATACGATGTCCGAAACTTTTCTGATATTTCTTTCGAATTGAATTTTTTCAAGCGTTTCACGCAGTAATGCATGCTCTTCGATCACTCGGCGAATCGCCTCAGTATATTCTTTATCTGCATCATTTTCACATCGTGTTTCAAGAAATAAAACTGATTCTGCCAAACGTCTTGCAATCATGGTTTCTCCTAAAGCGGATCATTATCCAAACTCATTGGAGTATACGTGGCAGATTTACTGTTTCAGGAATCCACATCACACATATCAATCTATTTATTGAACAGTGCATGTAATTTTTCAGTACACAAAACTGAGCGTGCATGGTTTTGTTGGCAGCTCATCTATAGCCTGCACGGATACGTTGGCTTTTTCAGAGCATCCCTAAATAAATGCGCACTCAAAAAAACGATAACTCACGCAAGGATCAATTCATTTTCATCTGTATGTTCGAAAATTTTACCGTAGATATCCACAATGGTCGTTTGTGAATAAGATAGTTTTTTATTTTCGACTGTTATTTTTTGATAAAACTCAGTGGTTCGTGCTTTTTCCTGCATGAAAGGTGACTGGATTATTTTCCAATCATGATCATCAACATGGGCTTTGACTTCTATAACCACACTGTTCTCTATACCTGTTTGGCTACGATAGCCCCCACCCGCAAGCACACAAACCCCACGAGGTATCACCAGAGAATGCATCACAACGTCCTCTCTTGGATCCCACATCCAGTAGCCCGTTTGATCATGAAATACTTCATCATTTGATTTGCGTTGAACGATTTGACGATAATGCAAAATCGATAAAACCTGCGACTCCGCATTGGTCACATCACCAACAGCTGTGTAAGTGATCGTTTCATAATAAGGATTACTCTCTATGCCATCCGGGTCTGGAGCCACATCAACGCCTTGTGCACCCTTCCAAACACCAATCAATCCTTTTAATGGGCCATAATCCACCGCTTCTTTCACGCTCATATTTTATCCCCTCAATCTATTTAATATTATAAGATTTAAACGATTGTTTTTTTACTCTGTAATATAAAAATAAGTATAGCTCAAATATTTTAAATCGGTGAATCAACGCTGTCATAGTGAAGTCATACATTTGCAATAGAAAAATGTTGGCAATATATGATAACCCACGATTTAAAACCTCACGAATACCACACTAAAACCCGGGCTTAATCCGCATCAAAATATTGCGATAAATATATTGATGCGGACTATGTATATCACAAATAGACATATAATAATTATTATCATGTTGGGAATCGGAATTTCCATCGCTGATGGCCTAGGGGCCTCATCACTCTTTTTAATTCACGCAGAATCGCAACATGACATGCAAGCTAAAAACCGTCTGCTTAGTTGGAAAAACTTAATTCAAGATAACATGGGAGAGAGTGAGTGGCATAAAATCAATGCTGTAAATAACTTTTTTAATCAAATACGTTTTGTATCTGATGAAAAACACTGGAATAGAAAAGATTATTGGGCAACACCTGTTGAATTTTTAACAACCTATGGTGGTGATTGTGAAGATTTTTCTATCGCTAAATATTTCACGTTACTTAAGCTAGGAATTCCTGATGAAAGACTGCGTATTACCTATGTCAAAGCGATTCAGTTGAATCAAGCGCATATGGTGCTCGCTTATTACGAAAAAGATCAAAGCGAAGCATTTATTCTCGACAATCTGAATAAAAAAATACATTCCTCATCATCACGTAACGATCTTTTACCCGTGTATAGCTTTAATCGTGAGGATCTGTGGTTTGCAAAAAAAGAAGGCCACGACCAACCTATTCAAGGTGGTTCAAAACAAATTAATTTATGGCGTGATCTGATATTGCGTATGAATATTAAGAAATACCCTACATGATCTCACTAGCTAACCTCAATTAAAGAATCAGAATCAAGGGGTAGCCTAGCCTTCGCCCGGTTTCATTGGACATGAACCCTGTCTATTCCTCCTCGGTATTTCCGGGAAGGCAGAAACCTAAGTCTTTACAATATTTTAGTGGATACTGACCAAGCTACAAAGATACCCATTTGCATCCCTTTTGCCTGACTTTAAGCAATCGTCAAATAAGCTGGAACTCATGGTTGATAAACAATCTGATCAAGAAGACAAACATCTGTAAAATGAATGACTTTCTATTAAATAGAACACTGTTAAGATGCGCGGCCATTTTACAGGTCGTTATGACCCTGAGGTAACACATGTCCCGCAAAATTCGCAACATCGCTATCATCGCTCACGTTGACCATGGCAAAACCACACTGGTTGATGAAATGCTAAAGCAGTCCAACACGCTGGAAGCACGCGAAGAGATAGATGATCGCGCCATGGATTCCAATGATATTGAACGCGAACGCGGTATTACTATTCTCGCCAAGAATACAGCGATTCAGTATGGCGACACCCTGATCAACATCGTTGATACACCTGGCCATGCTGACTTTGGTGGTGAAGTAGAGCGAATCCTGAACATGGTTGATGGCGTGGTTTTACTGGTTGATGCCCGTGAAGGCCCAATGCCACAGACCAAGTTTGTAACCTCCAAGGCACTTGGTTTGGGACTGAAACCGATTGTTGTTGTCAATAAGATTGACCGTGAAGGTTCTGACCCGGATTCAGTTGTAGATAAAACGTTTGACCTTTTTGCATCGCTCGGTGCAACGGATGAGCAGCTTGATTTTCCGGTTGTCTACGCATCAGCTAAAAATGGCTATGCCATGCTCGATCTTAGCGAAGAATCAGACAATCTAACCTGTCTTTTTGATACTGTTCTTCAACATGTGGAAGAACCAGGTGGTGATCCGTCCACACCGCTTCAAATGCTGGCCACGACACTTGATTGGGATGACTATATTGGTCGTATTGTCATTGGCCGTATAGCCAATGGAACCATGAAAACAGGCCAGGATGTCACTGTTGTTCATGCCGATGCATCACAATCCAAATTCAAAATAGCCAAAATCCTTGGTTTTAAAGGCCTGCATCGTATCGAAGTTGAATCTGCACAGGCCGGTGACATTGTTGCCGTAGCGGGTATCGAAACAATTCATATTGGCGAAACCATTGCAGACCGTGAAAATCCGATTGCATTGCCGGTTATCAAAGTTGATGAACCCACACTTTCGATGGAGTTGCACGTTAATAACTCCCCTCTGGCTGGTACTGAGGGTAAATTCATCACCACCCGTCAGATTCGTGATCGTCTGTTCAAAGAAATTCGTACGAACGTAGCTATGCGGGTTGAAGAGACTGATTCGGCAGACATCTACAAAATCTCTGGCCGTGGTGAGCTGCATATTGGTATTCTGCTGGAAAACATGCGCCGTGAAGGTTTTGAAATGGCAGTGTCTCGCCCAAGCGTCATCATTCGTGAAATTGATGGGACTAAACAGGAACCCTACGAAAACGTCACTGTCGATGTAGATTCGGAGTATCAAGGCGCTGTGATTGAGAAGCTGGGCAAACGTGGTGCAGAGATGACACATATGCAGGCAAACTCTGATGGAAACACTCGCATTGAATTTATGTGCCCTACCCGTGGATTGATTGGTTACACCTCTGAATTCATGACTGATACCCGTGGTACAGGTGTGATGCACCATGTTTTCCATGCGTATGGGCCTTTTGTAGGTGCGCTTCCTGGGCGTACCAATGGTGTACTTATTTCGATGGCCGCAGGTGAATCGGTTGCTTTTGCTCTCTGGAAAATTCAGGAACGTGGTAAAATGTTTATCACTTCGGGTGTGAAAATTTACGAAGGTATGATCATCGGCATGAATAGCCGCGATGATGATATGGTCGTTAACGGAACGCGCGAAAAGAAGCTAACCAACGTACGTGCTTCAGGTAAAGATGATTCAATTGATCTGGTGCCACCGCTGAATTTATCGCTCGAACGTGCCATCGAATTCATTGAGGATGATGAACTCGTTGAAATCACACCAAAATCGATTCGTTTACGTAAACGTATTTTACAGGAAAATGAACGAAAACGTTCTGCGACTGCAAAACGCAACAAATAAAAAAAGGGCGCTTAAAGCGCCCTTTTTTTATGACCTTGAAAATCACTTATGGCTGAAGCGTTACTTTGTTCATCACCGTGCCATTTTTCAGCTGATCAACCACATCCATGCCTTCAACGACCTGGCCAAACACAGTGTACTGGCGATCCAGATGAGGCTGTGGTCCGAAACAGATATAGAACTGTGAACCGGCTGAATCAGGATCTGATGTGCGCGCCATCGCAACCGTGCCACGCACATGTTTCGTTTCATTAAACTCAGCCTTGATTGAATAACCGGGGCCGCTGGTTCCTGTGCCACTCGGATCACCACCCTGCGCCATGAAACCCGGAATCACACGATGAAAAATAATGCCATCGTAATAACCATTGTTTGTCAGCACCTTGAAATTTGCCACCGTATTGGGTGCCACATCCGGCAGTAACTGAATCTTGATTGATCCCAAATCTGTCTCAATCACAACATGAGAACCTTCAGGCAAATCTTTATCACTGGCCAACGGTGCTTTTTTAGGTGCTTTACTCATCATCTTCTCCACTTTGTTTTTTGATAGTTTAGAATTTGGAACCGAATTATCATAGCCTGCACCACTGCTTGCTGGCATCACAAAAAAGGCCGAAATAAGGATTGGAAACATCACTTTTTGCCATTTCATAATAGTTTCTCCTGCGCTGAGGGTAAGATTCGGGATGGATGCAAAACCATACGTTTCATACCAGGTTTCAAATCTGCTGTGCCAAGCAGGCAATGATCCGTGAAAACTTTAACAGAGCCTTGCAAATCATCACTTACTTGTATCCGTTGCCCCTGAAGAAAACGTTTACCTTCAGTGACTTCCAGATTCACATCAGAAAGATCACGTAGCCATATTGAAAGTGGTAAAATAATATTTTCTTTCTTTTCAATGGCTTCATCCATATCAATCATCATCGATGATGGCCATCCACCTGTAGAAAGCCTGCGCAAAGCAGTTACACAGCCTCCCATACCAAGCTTCTTTCCGATGTCCCGCGCCAGCGAACGCACATAGGTGCCTTTGGAGCATTTAACTTTCAAAGAAACCAGAGGAAATTTAAAGTCCAGCAATTCAAGCGTATGCACAGTGACCAAACGAGCAACCATCTCAACATCTTTACCTTTGCGCGCCAACTCATGAGCGCGTTTACCATCCATTCGAATGGCCGAATAGACAGGTGGAATCTGTTTCTGTTCTCCGATAAAGCTCTGTACCACGTTGAGTAATTTCTTTTCAGTGATCGTACCATCAAAGCGCTCTGTCACTTCACCTTCACGATCCAGAGAATCGGTTTGGTAACTCAGATCAAAGGTGAATTGATACTCTTTTTCCGCATTCAGGCCCATTTCTGCAAAACGTGTCGCTTCTCCCAACAAAATAGGAAGCATACCTGTTGCCAGAGGGTCAAGCGTACCGGTATGCCCTGCTTTGATTTTTTTTGAGCCTGAAGGTGTGAAAAGGCGAATCACCTCGTTCACTGCGCGACGAGATGTCCAGCCCAATGGTTTATCCAGAAACAAAACACCTGAAATCATTAATTTTTAAGGTAGGAAGATACCAAAGGACGAACCTTTTCAGTCACTTCAGCAAGTGTGCCGGCAAGTGTGCAACCTGCTGCATAGCGATGTCCTCCGCCATGTAATTCGCTTGCAAGTTTTCCAACATCAATGCCGTTCACGCCACGAAAACTGACTTTCCAGTAACCTTCATATTCAGGCCTGATAAAAACAGTGATTTTCACACCGGTAATGGCACGACCATAATCGATAAAACCTTCTGTATCTTCGGTATCGGCAGCGGTCGAAACATACATGTCTTCTGTTACATGCAACCATGCAGAACCGTTTTTATCATTTAGCTGGAGTGTATCAAGTGACATTTTTAATAGTTTAAGCCGTTCATGACTATTGCTACCGTAAACCGCCTTTGATGCCACTGCGGGTTCTGCACCTGCTTCAACTAGGGCTGCTGCCAAATGAAATACATCAGCTGTAACGGTTGAAAGCCTGAAGCTTGCCGTATCGGTCAAAAGTGCTACATAGATCGCGGCTGCCATGGCAGGCGTAAGTGCGATGCCAAGCGATAATAAAAGATCAAAAACCATTGCACCTGTCGCGCAATAAGTTGCATTGACGACATTCACCTGTCCAAAACCGTTGTTACTGGCATGGTGATCGATATTGATCAGTGTTTTTCCTTCAAAAAAAGAATCCGGCATACCGAGCCGGGATTTTGCACCACAGTCCAATGAAACAATGGTATCCACAGCACCTAAATGAACAAAAACTTCGCCCATGCCTGCTTTCTCAGCGCCATCAAGATAACGACAGATACGCGGAACCGGGTGCAGGTTATGAATCCATACCTTCTTACCTATAGCTTTGAGTGCGTGGAACAGGGCAATTTGTGAACCAATACCATCGGAATCCGGGTTTTTATGCGTGACAAGAACGATGCCCTTTGCATCACCCAATGCCTTAGCAACCAGACTCCAGTCAGTTGTTGCAATCATGGCTTTCAAGTGCGCTGTATCCTGCTTAGCAGATCCATGACGGTACCACTTTTATCAAATGCATCATCCCAAAGAAACCGCAACGTTGGAAAACGCCGCTTAGGCAACGCCTTCCGCAACTCATGTTCCAAATGAGGGCGTATTTTATTTAATCGTTCTACAACCATTGCAGGGTTGCTCTCATCCATGCGATGAACAAAAACAGACATGCCTTGCCTTGCCTTGGAAGGTTCTAAACGTGTGATGCTGATTCCAAGCAACGTTGGGTCATCAATTTCCCGTTGCATAAGCGTCGTCAGAAGGCGATGAATGTCTGTTTGCAGACGGTTTTTTCCTGTGGGTCGATTCGCCATGATTGTTACAGTGTAGCAGCAACTTCCTCAATAATATAAAACTCGAAGCTATCTCCTACCTTCACATCATTGAATTTTTCAATGCCAATACCACATTCATAACCACTCTTAACTTCTTTCACGTCATCCTTGAAACGTCTCAGAGAGGCAAGGGTGCCATCATAGATTAGCACACTTTCACGCAATACACGCACATTTGAGTTACGAAGTGCATAACCATCCGTCATGTAGCAACCTGCAACCGCACCAATCTTCGGCACCTGGAAAACATCACGAACTTCCGCACTGCCTGTGACCTTCTCAACCTTATCCGGCGAAAGTTTGCCTGCCATCGCTGCCTTGATGTCATCAATGGCATCATAAATCACTTTGTAAAAACGAACATCAACACCTTCAGTTTCTGCAAGTTTTTTGCCTTTTGTTTCCGGACGGACATTGAATCCAATCACAATCGCATTCGCAGCCGATGCCAACATGATATCAGACTCTGTGATACCGCCGATTCCTTTAAGAATCACTTTCACTTCAACGTCTTCAGTTCCAGCTTTGACCAGAGACTCAGCCATGGCCTCAACAGAACCCGTCACATCACCCTTGATAAGAACAGGTACTTCTGCCATGCCGCTCTGCACTGCTGCAAAGAGATCATCGAAACTTGCCTTCGTTTGTGTATCAACGCCCTGCTGACGCGCTTTCTCCTTACGATAAGAGATAATATCACGTGCCTGACGTTCATTTTCAACCACGACGATTTCCTGACCTGCTTCAGGAACTTCTTCCAATCCAAGCAGTTCAAATGGAATCGATGGGCCTGCCGTTTTATGCTGCACTGCATTTTCATCTACAAGGGCACGAATGCGCCCCATAACCGTACCAACTACCGCAATATCACCCTTCTTAAAGGTACCATTTTTCACCAAAACGGTTGCAGCCGGGCCTCTGCCTTTATCCAAACGTGATTCAATAACCACGCCTTGACCACGCCGTTCCGGATTGGCTTTCAACTCAAGAATTTCTGTCTGCAATGCGAGCATTTCAAGCAGGTCATCCAGGCCTTGTCCCGTATGAGCCGAGACAGGCACAAAGATCGTATCGCCACCCCACTCTTCTGAAACAACTTCATGTTCGGAAAGCTGACGCATGACTTTTTCTACGTCTGCGCCTTCTTTATCCATTTTGTTGACAGCCACAATGATCGGAACCCCTGCTGCACGTGCATGGTTCAATGCTTCAACTGTTTGTGGCATCACACCATCATCGGCTGCAACAACCAGAACAGCCACATCTGTCAATCTTGCACCACGCGCACGTAAACCTGTGAATGCCTCATGGCCAGGTGTATCAACAAATACAACACGTTCACCACTTTCTACCTTCACCATATAAGCACCAATATGCTGAGTGATGCCTCCGGCTTCACCATCTGCCACACTGGCTTTGCGTAAAGCATCAAGAATCGAAGTTTTACCATGGTCTACATGGCCCATCACCACCACCACAGGCGGACGTGGTTTCAAGTTATCTTCTTCCTCTTCAATACTTTCAACAAGCACATCTTCAACTGCAGCCTCGTTGATCACTTTCGCTTTATGGCCAAATTCTTCAACGATCAAAGCCGCTGTTTCGGCATCGACACTCTCATTGATAGTTACGGTCGACCCCATCTCAAACAATTTTTTAACAACTTCGCTACCTTTAATCGCCATACGGCTGGCAAGCTCGCCCACAAAGATTGGGTCAGTAATTTCAACTTCGCGGGTTACAAAATCTGCATCATCTTTGGTAATATGTTTGATTCGACCACGACCACCACGAGCCAGACGTGCCTGACGCTCCATCTGTTCCTCAGTCATTACTACATTACGATTGGAAGCATAATTGCGTTTGGCAGCCTTCTCTGCTGGAGATAACCGGCGTTTCTGATGCCTTCCAGCAGGTCCGCCTCCAAAAGGTCCGCGCCGTTTTACCCCTTCCGCAGGCGGTGCTACAGGCTGAGGAGAAACTGCAACAGAAGGTGAGCGCCTTGGTCCACCAGAAGCCGCCGCACCAGGTCTTGCAGCCCCAGCTGTCCTAGCTGCGCCTGATGAACGCTCTTTGCGCCTTTCAGCGCGTTCAGTACTAATTTTTGCTTCAATCTGTTTAATCGAAGAGCGCGGTGCTTTCGATGCTGCGATTTGCGCTGGCGTTAAACCACGACGAATGGTTGTACGTGGGCCTGAGTTGCTTGTGCCCCGTCCACCTTTATCTCTTGCATCTGTCGGTGCACGCCTTGCATCTGTTGGTGCACGCCTTGCATCTGTTGGTGCACGCCTTGCATCTGTTGGTGCACGCCTTGCATCTGTTGGTGCACGCCTTGCA
>Ga0316204_10001088_pt1 | contig 80459 bp, 75 predicted proteins | sample 6monrhotite_MG_2_FD_205661 | JGI IMG/M metagenome (GOLD analysis project Ga0316204, IMG submission 205661) | Microbial mat bacterial communities from mineral coupon in-situ incubated in ocean water Damariscotta River, Maine, United States -... | ecosystem: Environmental > Aquatic > Marine >... | reverse complement strand
ATATGAGCTTCAAGTCTCAACGCTACTTCCCTACTTGCACACTCAAGCGTAAAGCTTAATTCCCAGTCCGTTGCTTTTGAAGTCGAGGCACCCTCATAATATCCAGAATTATGCTCTATTAATCGTTGAGTAGGATTTACAGACTCTCCCAAATAGAATTGGTCATGGATTTCAGAATAAATTATGTAAACGTAATGTGCCATAATCAAAAAAGGACAATCATTTCTGATTGTCCTTTATGAGCCTCTTGCCGGGATCGAACCAGCGACCTACTGATTACAAGTCAGTTGCTCTACCAGCTGAGCTAAAGAGGCTTCTTGTATGCTTTTCGTTCAAAGCGAGTGCAAATATAGAGTAGTGATTCTAATTTGCAAAAGCCTGTTAAACGAATTTTAATTTTTTTTCTAAAGGCATGAAATTACATGCTTCTGACCATCCTCAACTGCTTTTTCAACTGCACCAACTCCTCTTCCGCAGCAACAATTTTCTGATCGTATTCTTCTCTCAGTTTGTCAGCTCCCTTAGAGTTGGCAAAGAAAGCCAGGTTGTTGGTCATTTGTGCAATGCTGTCCTCTGTCTCCTTCACTTTTCTGCGAAGGTCAGACTCCTTCTTGTTCAGCCTTCTGTCAGAGTTAGGTCCTTTCGTCAGACTATTCAGCTCTGCTTTCATCACCAGTGCTTCACGCTCTTCATCTTGGACTTTCAATGATTGAACAAAAGCTTCTAGCGCCTTAGCAAATTTAGTTTCTACTGATTTGATAGCACTCCTCGGTACAAAGCCAATGGCATTCCAGCGGGTCATGATGTCATCCAACTCGTTGGCCTCACCATCTCCTCTGGCAGCTCTCTCCACTACTTCTTTAATCAACTCCTCCTTGAACTTCTGATTCTCAACAAACTGCTCTTCAGCCTTATTCTGACTGGCACGTCTGTTATTAAAGAAGGCGTCACAAGCTTCTTTGAATTTGGCATAAACAGAGTTTCTATGCTTCTCTGGTACAGGCCCAATTTCTTTCCACTGTCTTTGCAGACCTTTCAGCGCTTCAGAGGTTTTATCCCATTCAGTACTATTAGCAAATTCTTCAGCCTTGGCCACCAACTCTTCTTTCTTTTGGAGGTTTTCATGCCTCATGCCTTCCAGCTTTTTGAAAAAAGCATTCTTTCTACTGAAAAAGCCTTTAAATGCACCCCAAAAGGCTTTGTTTACATCCTTTGCATACTCCCTTGGCAAACCACCCAGTGTGTCCCATTTCTTTTGAATGGCCAAAATTTCTTTGGTCTTGGCATTCCACTCATTGATTCTGTCGGAATTAAAGTCGAGATAAGGTCTTAATTCATCGGCAAGCGCTTTCTTCTTCTCCAGATTCTGCTGAAGCTCCCCTTTGAGGTCTTCCAGGTAAGACTTACGCTTTTTATAGATGGCGTCTGAGGCGGCTTTAAAACGCTGCCAAAGGGTCTCCTGCACATCGCGAGGCACAGCACCTATTTTCTTGTATTCTTCGTGAAACTCGTTGAGCTGGATAATCGCGTCTTTGATGTTCCCAAGTTTATCCAGGGCCTCTGCCTTTTCGCAAAGCTCGGTTTTCTTAACCAGGTTCTTTTTACGATCAAGCTCCTTTAGCTCAAAAAGGATATTACGATTGTTATAGAACCTATCGAGCAGGGCATTGAAATTTGCCCATAAAGTACGGTTATGCTGTGCCGGAACGGAGCCAACGGCTTTCCATTCTTCCTGGATCGCCTTTATCGGAGATAGATTGGTAGTGGCATTCTCGCCATCAATCAAATCCCTGAGCTTGTCTAGCAGCTCCAGTTTCTTATTATAATTCTCCTCTTTCTTAGCTTCACGCTCCTTGTAGTAGCTGGATCTGCGGTCGCGGATGAGCCTTACAGAAGCATCAAAACGATTGAAGACATCATCATGCCGGTATTCAAAATCGTCTTGTGCACCTCCATCAGCCAGGAACTTCTCCATGGCCTCTTGACGCCTTGCTCGTGCCATGGCCTTGAACAGGGGCAGCACTTTGCTCAGTACGTTATCTGAACGCTTGAAATTATCTTGTTTGGACAGTTCGTCTACCACCTCGGCCAGTTCTTCACGGCTGTGGTTTGAATAATCTATTTCCTCTTCAGGCTCCTCCTCAACTACTGCCGACTCGCTTGATTCAGCAGCTTCAGTAAAAGTAGATTCAGACACTGGTCCGGCAGCTTCTACGGGTGCCTCAGATGCAGGCTCTCCTTCGGCTGAGGCATCGGTACCATCGGTAGGCTCATCAGTACCTGTTTCTGCTGGTGATTGAACTGCAGTCTCAGATGAGTGAGTAGCTACTGGGGCCTGTTCAGCTTCTGGCTGTAATACTTCGGCCTGTGGCTCTGATGATTCACCAACCGGGAGTTCTTCTGCCAAGTCTATACCTGGTGCTACCTCCACTATGTGCTTTTCAGAAATGTCTTCTTGTGGAGCTTCTCCCACTATTTCTGTTTCAACCGCTTGTGGTTCATCCTGAACCTCTTTAGGAGCAGGGGCATCATTTGATGCCTCGACATTGGCGTCAGAAGAAACCTCATTAGCCTGTGTTTCTAAAGCAGCCGATTCCTCGGCTTCTGCAGCTATTTCTGGAGAAGCGGTTGGTGCTTCCACTTCTGGTTCAGCAGGAGCTTGCTCCTTCACAGCTACCACTTCGGCAGATACTTCATCCTTGCCTTCCTCTGTTTCAGCAGTTGGTGCTTCAGGGGCCTCAGCTGTTTCTTCCTGGCTGTCGGCAGGCTCCGCCACGGGAGCTGCATCGGTACTTTCAGGGGCTGGTGTTTCCTCTGCTGCTGCTACGTCATCACTAACAGGATCAGGTGTTGCTGCTTCAGACGATACATCATCTGTAGCAGACACAGTGGCTTCATCCTCGGATGATTCGCTGGTTGTTGGCTGAGGTGTTTCCTCCTTTGGTGCTTCTGCTTGTGGTGCAGAATTGTTTTCCGGGGTATCCTTATTGGCCTCCTCTTCCCCTGGCGTCAGTATCTTATCTTCACTCATGGCACTAGTGCTATCGGCTTTTAACCGCTCCGTTACTCAATCAAATTTAGCAATTCTATCAATTCAACCGAGGGTCAATCGGGTAATTTGAGAATACTTTATATTTTCCTCCCATTCCTTCAAGAACAGATTTCCATAGGGCGTCTTCTTCCAGGTCGAATACTTGCTGGGCAGTAGCGCCCGGCCGTACAAACCACGACTGCTTGTCAAGTTCTTCCCTCAGTTGACCTTCCGACCAACCTGAATAACCCAGAAAAAACTTAACATCTTCCTCCTCAGCTTCACCTGTCCAAAGCATGGATTTGATCTGTTCAAAATCTCCGCTCCAGAAAAGCCCCTCACCAATCTCCACTGAACCCTCTACGGGCTGCTTCAATCGGTGTAGAAAATGAAGCGTGTTCTGCTCCACAGGACCGCCCACATTTAAGGTTCCGTTGAAAGGAATTTGTTCTTCCAGCACATCTTCCAAAAGCAAGTCTGTGCCCTTGTTCAAAACCAAACCAAAAGTACCTTCTGGGCTGTTTTCACAAAGCAACACCACGCTTCTTTCAAAGTTAGGGTCTGGCAGAAAAGGCTCTGAAATCAGGAAGTCTCCCCCTTTCGGATCAGGAATGTTTTTATCGTACTCGAACATAATTGACCTTCTGATTGAAAAATATAGAGACAAATCCAGAATGCCTAATAAAACACAGTGAATGGGCAACCAATTTATCGACCAATGAGTTAAACGAGCGACATTGGTCAAATGATGTATTAACTTGGTCCCAGACTGAACAAAAGAGGAACATGAGTAACATAGCTGACCTGAGAAGAGAATACAGCCAGGCTGCACTGGATATTGACTCTGCTTTGAGCGACCCCTTGAAGCAATTTCAACAGTGGTTTAAGGAGGCACAGGAAGCGGAAGTACTTGAACCTAACGCCATGGTACTGAGTACGGTTGATGCCAGTCATCGGCCTTTTCAGAGAACAGTGCTCATGAAAGCCCTGGACGATAAAGGCATAGTGTTTTACACTAATTACAAAAGTAGAAAGGCGGATCAGATTGAAGAAAATAATCAAGTAAGCGTCCTCTTTCCCTGGTATGCGCTGGAGCGACAGGTGCTGGTTACCGGCAAAGCAGAAAAAATAAGCACCAAAGAGTCGATGGCCTATTTTGCTTCAAGGCCTTTTGGCAGTCGGCTGGGTGCCTGGGTATCGCAACAAAGTCAGGTGATTAGCTCACGCAGTATCTTAGAGATGAAGTTGGCAGAAATGAAACAGAAATTCAAAGATGGAAAGGTCCCTCTCCCCGACTTCTGGGGTGGTTACCGCATATTACCCGAAAGCTTTGAGTTTTGGCAAGGCCGAAAGAATCGTCTTCACGATCGGTTGCTCTATACTTCTGACGAGGAGGCCAATTGGAAGATTGAGCGAATGGCTCCCTAACGGAGGTCGAAAATATCGTCTACTCCCGGAACACGTTCCACATTAAATCCCTCCCCATATTTACCTCCCACTAAATGACCGTACTCTATGGCCCTGGCTTCGATCATTCTCAAAAACATTGGGCTGGAAATATAGGTACTGTCTTCTTCACTTAATGGATCGAAAAACTGTGATTTAAAAGCTTTCACAGATTCAACGCGTTGCTCCCATACATCAGAAACGTCTACTATGAAATCAGGCACCCTGGGAATACTTTGAATGTAGTGGTAAACCACCCTTGGCCTCCATTTTTGCTGCTTCTCACCATCCAACTCAGTCTCAATCATCTTCAGACCTGCTTTAAAACATGCATCCTTGGCTAGCTGAGAGCCTCGGCCATGGTCAGGATGACGGTCATCAAATGCATTGGCCAGTACAATATCAGGCTGATACTTACGGATCATTTTGATCATTTCCAGCTGATGTGCCTCATCATTCTCGAAAAAGCCATCTCTGAAGCGAAGATTTTCTCTGGCGGACAGGCCCATGATCTTGGCTGAAGCAGCAGCCTCCTGGTCTCTGATCTCTGGTGTGCCGCGCGTACCCAGTTCTCCACGAGTCAGGTCTACGATCCCCGCCTTTTTACCAGCTTTCACAGCTTTAATCAAAGTGCCTGAACTTGACAGTTCTACATCATCGGGGTGGGCAGCAAAGGCCAGTATGTCGAGCTTCATAGGGTTGGGGTAAATATTTACATCTCTCAAAAACCTTCTAAAACGTCATCACGAACGAAGTGATTGATCTCCCTGTTTGGGTCTACCGCTACGAGGAGATTGCTTCCTTTCACTCGCAATGACGATTGGTTTTGATGATGTTCGAAGTTTTTATCCAGCTACGGCTTCCATTTCTTTGGCCGCCAGGAATCTTTCAGCATCCAGAGCGCCCATACAACCTGTACCGGCTGCAGTCACTGCTTGTCTGTACACCTTATCGGCTGCATCGCCAGTAGCAAACACGCCTTCTACATTGGTATGAGAAGTACCTGGTTTCACTTTCAGGTATCCGGTCTCATCCATGTCCAACCAGCCTTTGAAGATATCGGTATTGGGCTGGTGGCCAATGGCTACGAAGAAGCCTTTCACTTCAATTTCAGTCTTTTCGCCCGTTTTGTTGTTCACAACACGTGCACCAGTTACTCCGGTATCGTCACCTAAAATTTCTTCGGTTTCGGAGTTCCAAAGTACCTCAATGTTTGGTGTATTGAGCACACGCTGCTGCATGATCTTAGAAGCACGCATTTCGTCTCTACGCACGATCATGTATACTTTAGGTGCGAGGTTGGCCAGGTAGGTAGCTTCTTCCGCTGCCGTATCTCCTGCTCCAACCACGGCTACCGTTTGACCTTTGTAGAAAAAGCCATCACATACAGCACAGGCTGACACGCCTTTGTTGGCAAATGTTTCTTCCGACTTAAGGCCCAGGTATTTGGCACTGGCACCTGTAGAGATGATCACTGCATCGGCAGTTACTTCATGATTGTCGTCAATCGTTACTTTATGCGGATAGCTTGAGAAATCCACAGCAGTAGCCAGACCGTATCTCAGGTCAGTACCAAAGCGTTCGGCTTGTTTCTGGAAATCCACCATCATCTGTGGGCCGTTGATGCCATCAGCATAACCTGGGTAGTTTTCAACATCATTGGTAGTGGTCAACTGACCGCCAGGCTGGCCACCTGTATAAAGCACAGGTTTCAATCCTGCTCTGGCTGCATATATAGCAGCTGTATATCCTGCCGGGCCCGAACCTATGATCAATACCTTTACATCTTCCTTTGTCATATCTACTATATCTTAATCCTTAAACCCCAACCTGGCAATAGAGATTTCTATCGGCAGGCCAAGTTTTCAAAGCTACGGGATTAACAGCTTTTGGGCAAAGTTAAGTTCCCATTTAAAGCATATCCTTTCAGATGTCTTTTACCCCAGCGGTTCTATCTAGAATTGAGCTTTGACGAGTAGACGAAAAAGGTGGTGTAAAGACGCAGTTTTTTAATACTCACAAGCGCCTTAGTTAAGGATAATTTGCCCAATCCATTTGTCGGATCACTTGGAACGATAACAGCAACTTTATTTATCAGCAACCGAAGAGCCACTCCTATTATTAAATAACCCAGTCCACTTGCTTAAATTACTTTTTGAATTGTGTTAGGGTACCTGAAGATGCCATAAATCATTCAATACAATAATATATCACTAGGCAATACTATAAAAACATGTGTGCATTATACTTTCATTTACATCCTTCGATTGCTATATTATAGTACTATTCGGCTAAAATATTGATCAAACCAACCACTTGATCAACAGCGCTATCACGTTTTTTCAAATAAGAAATACCAGGCATTCATGTCAATGGAATTGAATGCATTTTTAAAAAGCCTGAATAAGACCAAACACTATTCATCATATATAAACTATTATGAAACAACCGAAAATGAAGCTGCTGTTGGCAGTCACTCTAATGATCTCTTTTATCCTGAGTTGCCAGTCGACACAGCAAAACAACTCCTATGGCGAAGCTTATAACGCGGGCAGAATGCTACCCTCACAAAAGCATTATCTCCAGGCCTATTTATCCTATGCGGTAGACGCAGAAATAGACAACATTGGTCCTTTTTCAAACCCATCTGAAGCAATCAGGTTCTTTAATGTCCAGGCTTACGGTAAAATACATGGTGCCGTACATAGCTCATCTGTCACCCCTTATTTTGGGACTTACCAACTGGCATGGTTTCCCTCAGTAGCAGTTGACTATATCGGCCGGCACAACGTTGTAGAAAAGGCCTATGTGGTAAAGAACCTGATCTATTGCCTTAAGGCTGTTGGCCCTAATAACACAGCCCAGTATTTAGTAGGTATTGCCGGCACTGATGAGCTCTCTCCAGATGATTGGATGAATGAGGATTTCACCGTCCAGCCTCTTCAAGATTGGCTGAATGGCAAAGGAAAAGTTAGTAAAGGCTCAAAGGAAGGCTTCGACATCATTAACAGCCTAACCAGTCAAACTATGACGGGTGAAACCAACATCTCGCTGGTCGATTATATTGCAAAGGACTCCAGAAAACACAATAGTTCAATAGTGTCTGTAGCAGGCCATAGCCTTGGTGGGGCACTCACACAGGTTTATGCCTCTAATCTGAAAAATGTCTTGCCCAAACTAACCGTAGAGGCCTGGGTATATGCAGGTCCAAGTGCGGGTGATGAGAAATTTGCGAGTCAATTGACTAGCGATATCGGGGCCAATAACTATCATGCTTTCAATAACAAATTTGACATGATACCACATGCATGGGAAATACCAGCTTTGGAAGAGCTCTGTACCTTATATGATCCATTTACCGTGTGCGGATTACCCCTGGCCAATAATGTTTACTTTAAAACCATTGTGTCCTATTTGATCGATCAATCTACAGGGGCATATATGAAATCGCCTGGCACACCGATTATATTTAATAAAGAGGGTAAGAATTTAGATTCTGGTGATTGGGATTGTGCCAAATTGGATGCCGCAATTGTCTTACTATTATCAACTAGTCCAGATATTGATGCTGACCTGATTGAGGTTTACAATCACTGTAACTATAATACCCAATCTTCTGTCAAATCACTGATGGTGATTTTGACTGAAATGGCCTATCAGCATACTTCCCTTTATTTCGAACAGTTTATTCAAAACCCATATGCCCACAATGCTGGGTTTTTAGGCGCAATTAACACAGCTGTACCATCAGCCAACTCAGGCTTGGAATTTGTTTTACAGGCGTCAGATGTGCTAAGTGATTTTCTCGGTCGAATAGCCGATGATAAAGATTTCCCTTGTCACTGCAATTGAGCAGCAATAAAAAAGGCCCCGATTACTCGGGGCCTTCACATTTATCTTCAATAAAATTTTCTTAACCAAGGTATGGTTTCAAAGCTTTACTTCTTGATGTGTGACGCAGTCTTCTGATCGCCTTTTCTTTGATCTGTCTTACACGCTCACGAGTCAGGTTAAATTTCTCACCTATCTCTTCCAGCGTCATGGAGTGCTCTCCATTCAAACCAAAATAAAGTGTAATTACGTCAGCTTCCCTCTGAGTAAGGGTAGACAGTGCGCGTTGCACCTCTCTCCTCAATGAATCATTCATCAAACCGGTATCCGGTTTTTCCTCAGAGTCGTTTTCTAATACATCGAGCAGGCTGTTTTCCTCCCCTTGTACAAAGGGAGCATCCATTGATACGTGCCTACCGGAGATCTTCATAGTGTCTACTACCTCATTGGTAGTGACTTCAAGCACTTCTGCTAATTCATCCGGTGATGGTTCACGCTCAAACTTTTGTTCGAGTTCAGAAAACGTTTTAGAGATTTTGTTCAAAGAACCTACCCTGTTCAGTGGAAGACGTACAATCCTTGACTGCTCGGCCAAAGCCTGCAGAATAGACTGGCGGATCCACCATACTGCGTAGGAGATGAACTTAAATCCCCTGGTTTCATCAAATCGTTGTGCAGCTTTAATTAACCCTAAGTTTCCCTCATTAATCAAGTCACCTAAAGACAATCCCTGATTTTGGTATTGCTTGGCTACAGAAACCACAAATCGAAGGTTGGCCTTGGTTAGCTTTTCAAGGGCTAACTGGTCTCCCTCACGAATTCTCTTGGCCAAATCCACTTCTTCATCGGGGGTCAATAGATCCACCTTACCGATTTCCTGAAGGTACTTGTCCAGAGATTGTGACTCTCTGTTGGTGATTTGCTTACTGATCTTAAGCTGTCTCATTCAATTATATTGGGTTAAACTCTTGTTCGCATTATTTGGAACATCTGGAAATGTAGTAAAAGTTCCTACTATTCCAAATGTTCTCCCACTTGCTTTCTTAGCCTTTTCTCTCTGGCTTAGGCAATAATACCTTTCTAGAGAGCCTGAATTTACCGGTCTTCTGATCGATGCCGATCAACTTCACTGATATTTCTTCGCCTACTTCCATCACACCGTCCATCTTCTCTAAACGTTCCCATTTGATTTCAGATATGTGGAGCAAGCCATCTTTACCAGGCATAAACTCAATAAAAGCGCCAAATGGCATGATCGATTTCACTTTACCTTCGTACACTTCTCCTACTTCAGGAGTTGCCACAATGGCTTTAATACGTCTCAAAGCGCCCATCATAGACTCTTTGTCGGCAGCGAAAATGGTCACAACACCATTTCTATCTTCTTCTTCGATGATTACAGTAGCACCAGTTTCCTTCTGGATTTCCTGAACCACTTTACCACCTGGTCCTATTACCGCACCGATCTGGTCTTTCTCAATGATGACCTTCTCGCTACGTGGCACATGTGGTTTGTAATCTTCTCTAGGCTCAGAGATGGCTTTCTTCATCTCACCCAGAATATGCAATCTACCTTCTTTGGCCTGGTTCAAAGCTTGTTCCAGCACTTCGTAAGAAAGGCCGTCTACTTTGATGTCCATTTGGCAAGCAGTGATACCTTTTTCAGTACCAGTAACTTTAAAGTCCATGTCACCCAAGTGATCTTCATCACCCAGGATGTCAGAAAGGATGGCAAATTTACCAGACTCAGCATCGGAAATCATTCCCATGGCGATACCTGAAACCGGGGCTTTGATATTAATACCAGTATCCATCAGTGCCATTGTACCAGCACAAACAGTAGCCATTGAAGACGAACCGTTTGACTCCAGTATATCTGAAACAAGTCTGATTGTATATGGATTGTTTTCAGGATCTGGTAAAACTTTTTTCAAAGCTCGCATTGCGAGGTTACCATGACCTACTTCTCTTCTACCCGGACCTCTGTTAGGTCTGGTTTCTCCTGTAGAAAAACCTGGGAAGTTATAGTGGAGGAAAAACTTATTGTATCCTGACTCAGTGGCACCGTCTATCATTTGCTCATCCAGCTTCGTACCTAAAGTACAAGAGGTGAGTGACTGCGTTTCTCCACGGGTAAACACTGAAGAACCGTGCGCAGATGGCAGGTAATCAGTTTCACACCAGATAGGTCTGATTTCGTTGAAATCGCGTCCATCAAGTCTTTTAGAGCTGTCAAGTACCATGTTTCTGGCAGCGCTCTTGTGAATTTTCTTGAAGTACTGCTTGATAAGGAAGCCATCGTACTCGTGATCTTCAGGAAGTGCTTCCATCCATTCATCTCTGATCGCTCTTACATCAGTGCTTCTAACTGATTTGTCAGCAGTACGTTTAGATACTGCGGCATACAGTTTATCATATAGATCAGCCTTCATTGTTTCGAACAAGGCTTCATCTTTCTTCTCGTGATCGTAAGTACGCTTTTCTGTCTTACCAGCTTCTTCAGTCATTTCAATCTGAACAGCGCACTGAAGTTTAATGGCATCATGAGCTACTTTCATAGCCTCAAGCATGTCTGCTTCAGACACTTCGTTCATTTCACCTTCAACCATCATGATGTTGTCCTTGTCGGCAGCAACGATGATTTCCAATTCAGACTCTTGAGTTACTGCTTTGGATGGGTTCACTTTGAACTCACCTTCGTGCTTCACTACTCTCACTTCTGAGATAGGTCCAGCGAAAGGAATATCAGATACAGACAGCGCAGCAGAGGCAGCCAGGGCAGCCAATGAGTCTGGCATCACGTTCTCATCATGTGAGATCATAGAGATCATCACTTGAGTATCTCCATGAAAATCTGAAGGGAATAATGGTCTTAGTGCTCTGTCTACCAAACGGCAGATCAACACTTCGTGGTCAGACAGTCTACCTTCTCTTTTAAGGAAGCCGCCTGGGATTTTACCAGCACTGGCAAATTTCTCTTGGTAGTCTACTGAGAGGGGGAGGAAATCCACATCTTCTCTCGCATCCTGAGAGGCAACGACTGTTGCCAATAGCATGGTGTTACCTTGTCGAACTACAACCGAGCCGTCTGCTTGTTTAGCGAGTTTACCGGTTTCGATTGTGATCGTGTTGCCATCTTTCATGTCGATGGTCTTTGTAATTACATTCATCTTTTACTTTTTTCTTAAACAGCGAATGCTAAAAAGCGGAAATTAAACTTCGGGTTTGAGTGCCCTCAGCATAAATTCTGATCGTTCTTTTCAGCACATAAATTTCTAAAATATGGCGGGTTGGAACCAACAATAAGCTGCAACCCAAAAACGGGAAAAAGAGAAGGGAATCCGTTTTGAACTCCCTTCTTATTAATTATTTACGTAATCCTAGTTCAGCGATGATCGCTCTGTATCTTTCGATGTCTCTCTTGTAGAGGTAATCGAGCAGGCTTCTTCTTTTACCTACCAGTTTCAAAAGACCTAATCTAGATGAGTGATCTTTCTTGTTTGTTTTCAAATGAGTTGTGAGGTGGCCAATACGGTAGGTGAAAAGTGCAATCTGAGATTCAGGTGATCCTGTATCTGTTTTTGACTTCAACCGACCATGATTCGCAAACAGCTCTTCTTTCTTGTCGCTACTTAAATACATGCTTAGTTAAATTAATATACGTTAAAAACAGCCGCAAAGGTAGCGCTTAAGTTAGCAAGAACCAAATCAGGTAGTTTTTAATTCTTTGCGCTTTTGAAAGAGCCTGCGCAGCTTTTCCCACCACACCAGATAGAAGTCAGGCTCAAACAATCGGGCATCGTTTCGGGCTTGCCTTAAGAAGAACAATCCGAAGGGAAATAGAATGGCATTAGAGAGCCAAACAGCCAATGCGGGGTCTACAATACCTTCTTTGCCCCATTTTTCTCCGGTGGTATTCAAAATGTAGTAAATCAAGAAAAAGACTACAGATACAATCACCGGTAAACCGAGCCCACCTTTTTTAATAATGGCCCCTATGGGCGCACCAATAAGGAACATGATCAAGCAGGCCAATGAACGAGACATTTGCTGATTCTTTGTTACCAGGAATTTGCGTTGATCCCTTTCCATCGTATTAATGCTGTTAATGCGATTATTTAGCAAGTTTCGCATTGTACGGGAGTTGTTTATCCCCTGGCTAATGGCTGTAACCAGTTTGGTCTGGTTAAAATTCGGAGTAGACTCATCAAAGGCTCTTTCGTATTGCTTTAGGTTATATTCTTTGCTATACACCTTCGGTTTTCTTAGCGACTGCACCCTGACCGGTTTGGTTTTTGGCGCACTCTTAACTCTCTTTAAGCTCGCGGTACTTTGTGCAGCGGCTATTTCCGCCAGTGACCCTCCCCTGCTTTCAGGGTCTTCTTTTAAAAGGCTTTCTGGCTGCCCACCGTTATTGGCTACTACCAAATCAACTGTATCGGCAAGGTCTTCTTCATTGAGCGTATCTATTTCTACTACCGGCATGCGGCTGCGCAGTAGTGAATCATAAAACTCCCTTTGAGCAATTAAGCTGGGAGGGATCACATCGTCTCGCACAAAATGGTAGCGAAAGGTATTGCTAGCATCGGTAAACATGCGCTCTTTGCCCCTGTAGATGTCGCGGTGCATAGAATCTATTCCCACTACCAGGTCATTCCTGGTTTGTACCAGCCTGGAGCGTCTAAAAAGCTTTTTATCAGTCGTTGTCATCTCAAAAGACGACAAGTCAAATACAATTTTACTTTCAGTAAACTGATCTCTTCTGAATTGACCACCATCCTTCCTATCCTCATAGGTCTCCTGGTAGGACTCTTCGTATCTCACCCCTGCATAAAGCTCCAGGGCAAGGTAGCGCTGATTCATAAAGGAGTACATACGCCCGGAGTCGGCCAGAAGCACCGTTCGGTTGCCTGCAGTTTTAGAGGCTACATGATCATAGATGATGATGTCTTTCAGTCGTTCATCGTCTACCTTATTGTTCACCTTAATACTATAGCCAGGTATACCATCATAAAACACGCCTTGTTTAATATCTAGCGCGGGCTTCTTGGTACGCATATCCCATAACAGGCTATAGGTTTTCAAGTTGACCTTGGGCACCAGCTGGGTATTGGAATAATAAGTGAAGACAGTAAGTCCCAGAACAAATACAAAAATGGGTAGTAGTGATCTGACTAAGGATATACCAGAGCTTTTGACAGCGGTTAGCTCAGAGTGTTCACCAAGGTTGCCAAAGGTCATGATGGAGCTTAAAAGCACCGCCAGTGGAAAGGCATCGGGTGTACTGGAGATGGAGAAATAGGTAATCAGCTCTCCGAAAACGGCCAAACTAAGGCCCTTGCCCATAATTTGGTCAAAGTACTTGAGCAGGGTAACCAATAGCAAGATGAAATCTACCACAACCAGTGTGAGTAGAAAAGGGCCTATAAAGGAACCAAATACCAGCTTGTCTATCTTCTTCATTGCCTGCTACGAATGGGCGGAAAGGAACAAAGATCATGCCTCCAACCCTGGCACAAAGAAAGTAAGATTACAAAAAAGGTTAAAATTAGCCGCCTATTATTTCTTTCAGGCTCAGGACTATATTTTCCCAAAGGTCATGTTGCTCATCGAGATCGTCCAGATCGGAGTAATCTGTGATTTGAATAAAAACGGATTGGGTGAGCTCGTTTACATTGAGTTTCAACTCAATATAAGCCGGATCGTCTTCGTCTTCTTCGGTTTCCGGCAAGAACTCAAAACGAACATGATGGTTGGCGCGCTGTGAAGCCTTCTTGGCCTTATGTTCTTCACCATCCCATTCAAAGCTGTAGACCTTGTCTTCGTTGATGTTTACATCATCGGCAAACCACTGCGCCAGTCCACTGGCGGTACTTAAATATGGGAAAAGCATTTTCTGTGAGGCCCGTACCTCATACTCTCCTACAAACTTTGTCTTTCCCATAGCTTAAAAAATTGTTAGTGCAATAATCTAGCATTTATTTATGAGATGGACAAACGGTTGCATAGGGCTGTTCGGCTAATAATTTAACTAGCCAAATTTGAAACAGTGAGGCCAATAAATTCGAAACTGGTAAGCAGCTGCAGCTTACCAATTCACACAAATTATCCTGGGACACTTCTCGTTTTATCAAGATAAGGTACTCATCTGCTTGTGGACTCTGCCTGTTACAATAAATTCAACGAAGCTGTATACTGTCAGCAACTATCATGTTGGCATACTCAGGTTTGAGCTGGAGCTGCCTGGTGGCTTTCCTTAGCGCTGTAATTTCCGGAGCAAAAACCTTGAATACTGTACGGATTCTACTTTTCTCGCTACCAGTGCGATTTTGAACATCCACCGCAAACTCTTTCATTGAAGTATACAAATAGCGCCACCTATTTAGATAATGATCTGGTAATTGGAATTCTTGTTGACGGAGGTCAATTTCCTTCAGGTACTTATCTATGTGCTTCGGGATTTCCTGCTTGTTCAATAGAATATCTTTGTCCACACTCCCTGGCACTAGTTTTATAAGTTTTGAAGTCGACAGATATGCCCTGCCCGCTTCATTAAACAAATCTTGATAGACCACTTCCAGTGCCGATCTCTTAACTATCGCAAACTCTTTAACCAGCAATACCTTTTTTTCATTCAATTGCTGGTTTACCATTTTATTCTTCCGCTCCGTTGCCTTTATACTATCAGACAATGCCTGGTTTTCATTGACTAGTCTATTCTCTCTCTCTTCTTCAATCTTTATGGCCTTAAGAAGTGCCTTAATTTTAATACTGAGTTCGTCTTTTCCTGCATCAATTGATTTTCGCTGTATATCTAGAGAGTCTTTAGCCTGCTTTAACCAATTCCTTCTTGAATCCAGTTTGGCCTGGTCTGCATTATTTTTCAATTGCTCCTCTTTAAGTCGATCCCTATTAGAGTTCAATCTGCCCTCCTGCATTTTTAACGAGTCTTTTTGCCGCTCAAACACCTTGGTCTCTTGCTGAAAGGCAGACCGTTCAATCTGTTGCTCAAGCCTATCATTTTTAATCTGTAGTCTGGCATAATCGAAATTCAAAAGACCGGTAACGGCCAATACCAGAATTGGGGCCATTACCGACAAGGGTTTGGTCCAGCGACTCACCTTCTGAGTCCTCAATTCTTCTTTAAGCCTCTCAAATTCAAGCTGTTCCGTTTGCTGCTTTAAGCTATTCTGTGAATCCTTCATTGCTTAGATTTTGTAATCAATTATTCTGAATAGAAATGTCGAAGCATTGAATTTATAATACCATGAGGAGGTGTCAGTCTAAAAAAATCAGGCTACCGACTCACAAAAGTCTGACCCCCACAATGATTAAGGAGAATTGAAGGAAAGCCTGTTATGAGAAAAGACCTTCAGAAGGTTGCTTGATTCTTGATCATCAGAAGTGTTGTAGAGAGCAATTGAAGTAGTGATGATCCGGGTCAATAATTCACAGCAGGTACTATTTCAAAACAAAACCCCGGCCTCTTTCGAAACCAGGGTTCTTGTAGCGAAGACGGGAGTTGAACCCGTGACCTCAGGGTTATGAATCCTGCGCTCTAACCAACTGAGCTACCTCGCCATTTTGGTTAATTAAGAAGGCTCTCTTCTTTCAAAAAGTAGCCAATTATGTTTTTTAAGCAATCTACCTGTAGCTCAGTTCTGAGCACTACCTTCGGCAGGCAGGTACCTCGCCAGGACAGAGAAACTTTAAGCCTCTCTTTTTTCGGAGGGCAAAGATATTAATTCATCGAAATAAAACACAAGTCTTTGCCAAAATGTATTCGGAAAAATGGCATAAAAAAACCCTGACCACTTTCGAAGTCAGGGCTACCATATCTTGTAGTGAGTGTTTATTTAACTTTTTCTACAACCGCTTTGAATGCTTCAGGGTGGTTCATGGCCAAATCGGCCAAAACTTTCCTGTTCAATTCGATTCCAGACTGTCCCAGTTTGCCCATGAATTGAGAGTAAGACATACCGTGTAGTCTTGCTCCCGCATTAATTCGCTGGATCCAGAGTTTTCTAAACTCTCTCTTTTTTGCTTTTCTGTCCCTGTAAGCAAACTGCAGGCCTTTTTCAACCTGGTTCTTTGCTACGGTCCAAACGTTCTTTTTGCGACCCCAATAGCCTTTGGCCATTTTTAGGATCTTCTTTCTTTTAGCTCTAGATGCTACTGTATTTACTGATCTTGGCATAATGTTAATTTTTTTGATTTGTGGCGGACAGACTAAACTGACTCTTAGTGGCCAAAAACCGGGTGAATAAATTTAACCTTCTGATCGAATCTCGATCAGATGTTGAGCATTGCTTTTACGTTCTTTTCATCAGACTTGTGTACCAAGCCCATTTGAGTCAGATTACGTTTCTGCTTCGTCTCTTTTTTGGTCAGGATGTGGCTTTTGAAAGCATGCTTTCTTTTAATTTTGCCGGATCCTGTCAATTTGAAACGTTTTTTCGCTCCAGATTTAGTTTTTACTTTAGGCATTTTATATAAAGTTTAACAAAATATGGTCTTTACTTCTTATTTACCTTTGAGGCCAGGAAGAGAAACATTCTCTTACCTTCCAACTTAGGCAACTGTTCTACTTTAGCATACTCTTCCAGTGCCTGTGCAAACTTAAGCAGTAGAATTTCTCCACGCTCTTTGTACACAATCGCCCTTCCTCTAAACTGCACATAGGCTTTCACCTTTGCACCATCTTCGAGGAATTTCTTGGCATGCTTCAGCTTAAACTCAAAATCATGGTCGTCTGTGTTAGGACCAAACCTGATTTCCTTTATAACTGTCTTTGAAGCTTTGGCTTTTATTTCCTTCTGCTTCTTCTTTTGATCGTACTTGAACTTCGAGTAATCGATCACCTTACAAACAGGTGGGTCCGCTTTTGGAGAAATCTCCACGAGATCCAGCCCCTGGTCCTGAGCAATTTTTTGTGCTTCAGAAATAGAATAAACACCTACTTCTACGTTTTCACCGACCACGCGAACCTGGCGGGCCATGATTTTACCATTGACTTTATAAGGTTCCTCTACCCTTCCTCTGGGTGGGTACCTTCTTCTCATTTTAGCGATTGTAACCTCCTTGTTTTATTAAAAATGTGTGCAAATATCGGGATATTTTTTCAATAATCCACTTATGGCTTGTTGCTGAAAGAAAAATTAAGATTTAGCTCCCAGCGACTTTGCCTTTTCGTCATTAAAATAGCGAATAAAATCATCAATTGAGAATGTTCCGGCATCTCCTTCTCCATGTCTTCTCACTGCCACTTCTCTACTGTCTTGCTCCTTCTCTCCTACAATGAGCATGATCGGGATTTTCTTCACCTCCGCATCGCGGATTTTCCTACCAATTTTCTCATCTCTGTTGTCTACAAAACCCGTAATATCTTCCGATTCCAGCACCTTATATATCTCCTGTGCATAGTCGGCATATTTTTCAGAAATGGGTAGAACGGCTACCTGATCTGGTGTAAGCCACAGTGGGAAATCTCCAGCACAGTGCTCGATCAACACAGCCACAAAACGCTCCAATGAGCCGAATGGGGCTCTGTGAATCATTACAGGTCTGTGCTTTTGGTTATCAGATCCGGTGTATTCCAGCTCAAATCTATCAGGTAATTGGTAATCGACCTGAATAGTTCCCAGCTGCCATTTTCTTCCCAAAGCATCCTTCACCATAAAGTCTAGCTTTGGGCCATAGAAGGCTGCTTCACCCAGCTCAGTAACGGTGTTCAGTTCCTTTTCAGCTGATGCCTCAATAATGGCTGCTTCTGCTCTGTCCCAGGCCTCGTCTCCACCAATGTACTTGGCTTTGTTCTCAGGGTCTCTTAGCGAAATTTGGGCTGTAAAGTTATCGAAGCCCAGTGACTCAAATACATAGAGCACCAGGTCTATCACTTTCTTAAATTCATCCTTCACCTGATCCTGGCTACAGAAGATGTGCGCATCGTCTTGCGTAAAACCACGCACCCTTGTGAGGCCATGTAGCTCACCACTTTGCTCGTAGCGATACACAGTGCCAAACTCAGCAAGCCTTACTGGCAACTCTTTATAAGATCTTGGCTTAGACTTGAATATCTCACAGTGGTGAGGGCAGTTCATCGGCTTCAGCAAAAACTCCTCTCCTTCGTGGGGAGTGGTAATGGGCTGAAATGAATCTTCACCGTATTTCTCATAGTGACCAGAGGTCACGTAAAGGTCTTTGTGTCCAATATGTGGAGTAACTACCGGGTCGTAACCAGCACGTACCTGGGCCTTGCGCATAAAAGTCTCCAAACGTTCGCGCAGCTTGGCACCTTTTGGCAACCATAGTGGTAAACCAGCACCTACTTTTTGAGAGAAAGTAAAGAGTTCTAGCTCTTTGCCCAGCTTTCTATGGTCGCGCTTCTTGGCTTCCTCCAGCATGTGCATGTGCTCTGTGAGCTCTTTCTGCTTGGGGAAGGTAATTCCGTAAATACGCGTGAGTTGCTTGTTGTTCTCATCTCCTCGCCAGTAGGCACCTGCTACGCTCAGCAGCTTCACAGCCTTAATAAAGCCAGTATTGGGGATGTGTGGTCCACGGCAGAGGTCGGTAAAACCTCCTTGCTGATAGAAGGTGATGGTACCATCTTCCAGACCGTCAATCAGGTCGAGCTTATACTCATCGCCTTTATCTTCGAAGTAGGCAATGGCATCGGCTTTAGAGACTTCAGAGCGGTCGTAAGTGTTCTTTTGACGCGCAAGTTCAATCATTTTTTGCTCTACCTTTTCCAGGTGAAGACTGTCAAACTCCTGATCTCCAAAATCCACATCGTAGTAGTAGCCATGCTCAATAGAGGGGCCAATACCAAATTTGATACCTGGGTACAGCGCCTGCAGGGCTTCTGCCATCAAGTGGGCAGAAGAGTGCCAGAAAGTAGCCTTTCCGTCTTCATCTCTCCAGGTAAGTAGCTTGACAGAAGCATCTGCGGTGATGGCACGTGTTGCGTCCCATACTTCACCGTTGACCTCTGCGGCCAAAACGTTTCTTGCCAAACCTTCACTAATGCTCAAAGCCACGTCCATGGCTGAGCTACCTTTTGGAAACTCTTTTACCGTTCCATCGGGCAGGGTAATCTTAATGATTTCGTTACTCATAATGGTTTTGCCAGGTGTCACAAACCACCTGGTCTTGTTTGTGTTAATAGATCCCGTTTTGGATGCTTATTAAGGTAAATTCCAAAGCAGGATTACTTATGCCGCAAATATGCAATATTATTACTGAGCAAGCCCGAAATGGCTGCTTCATTTATAGAAATAATTCTGGCTTATTTTTCCTGAACCTGGCTTATAGGGAAAGGTTGAAACTGAACTTGATGCTGGACTTTCTTATACCTGGATTATCCAGATAGGTAAGTCGCTGAAAAAAGTCTACACGAAACAGCTTGAAAATGTTCTCTACACCTATGCCCACTTCGGCATATGGCTTGCCTGGATCGAGCACATTGAAGAGCGGTTGTTCTGCTCCATTGTCATCGGTAATCAATGGTCTGCCCTGCTCATCCTGACTCACCTGTATGTCTTGAGTGCTTTGACTCACATCGCCTACCAGTACATTGGCACTTCCCACCAAACGCCATTTAAGCCGCTTGAGCAGGGGTACTCTATTGAGAATGAAGCCTTCGAAAAAGTGCTGGTAATTGAGGGAGGCGTAAGACTGACTTACAAACTCAAAGAATTCCATTTGATTGTAGGCAATAGGCGTATAGATGGGTTGTTCGTTACCAATATGCGCTGTGAGCAAAGGATAAGGCAGGTCGTTGAAAATATGACCAGCTGCCAGCTGGTAAAAGGACACTCCCCAGAAACCCATTTTGAGTCTTTGAGATACACCAAAGTCTAGTTTATGATAATCGAAATCGCCTCCCAGGCCATTGAATCCTCTGGTGTAAGACAGTGCGAAAGTAGGCCACCTTAGAGTACCCAGGCTGATTCGGCTGTTGTCATTGATAAGAAAGGTTTCGTCTCTGGCATATTTGAGCCTAATGTTTACCTCTGAGGTGCTAAAGTCCGTTCCTAATGGCGAATCTACACGGCCGGGATCCAGCCTGTACCTAAAAGGAAACAATGGATTGAAATCCTGGTTTCTCAACCTTAGGTTAAAAGAGAAAGCTTTTGAGACCTGATGGGCAAAATCCACCTGAAAGCGCTCGTATTCAAAAGGTCTCACCAGGTTACCCAATTGAACCAGGGCCAAAAAGGCACTGCCATCATCGAGGTTGGTGAGCGAATTGACCTGTATGCCCAGTTGATCAATGTCTTTACGATAATTAAAGCCTAGGGTGGTCCATTTCTCCCGGTCCAGAATCACCTTGGCTCCTCCCCCGTATTTAAAACGCTTATCATCAAAACCATAGGCAGAGTATGCATTGAATTGCCACTTTCGGCTAAAGTTCTCATTGGTACGACCACCGAGCCTGAGTCTTAGACCTTCTACATCATTAAAGCCTACCAGGAATGGCCATGGGCCTAAATCTAAAGGTCCGGTCTCTACATAACCCCGTGCCACTGTTTTGAGAATGTTCACCCAGGTTTTAACAAAGGGCACATTGTTAAGGGAATCGATCATGGCCATTACACTTCGCTCTGTAGTGCTAAGTGTATCATGACGGTTTTCTTCCCAAAACTGCTCATCGCTCAGGCGAGCATCTTCTTTCAATTCAATGGTACGCGCGTAGAACTTGGTTTCCTTGGGTTCGGTTACCTGAAGGTTTTTGTTAGAGGTGTAGAACTTGGCCAGGAAACCTGCAGAGGCCTTGGTCAATTCCGATGCATCAATGAGTATTCGTGATTTTACGGGCAACCAGGCACCTGCGGTGGTGCGATCCAGCTCTTGCTGAATCCTGATTTTCTCGATAAAATTCAGGTTAGCACCAGGCTGCATGGCCGCGTCTATCCTCTTTACACCAAAGTCTTCCTTGGCAATCCACATGGTACCAACAAAGGCCAGTTCCTGGTCGTTTTTAGGTTGAAAGTCCAGAATGTAGCAATACTCTTCATCAATATAAGCGCTGTCGCGAAGCTCATAATTGTAGATGACGCGCCAGCCATTGCCTATAGGAGAAGCGAACTCTTTATCCACAATGTTCATGCGGTTTTGGTAGAAGTTGTACTCTTGAAATGAAGAACCAATGATCTGCGAGATCAAAGAGCCATCTTCAATACCTACTCCCGTAATTTTGGTGCGTTCGATAAATTCTTTCTGAAGCCTTGGATTGGAGCGGAAATAGAACTTGGAAATAGATTCAGAAATAAAGAGCGGCAGAATGGGTTTCCCGTCCTCTCCGGCTATCTGGTCTATACTATCCAGCACAGCAGTGATTTTCTGCATGTACTTCTTCTGCCTGAATTTCTCGGTGATGTTGTCTACATCAATCTCAATCTTGTTGTAGCTCTCATATTCATAGGCCTCTAGTCTTCGCTTGTCATTTTTAGCCTTGTTGTCTATCACACTGCGCATGATGGCGAAAGCGGGGTTTTCCTGCTTGCCTGCTGTGACCACAAAGGTACCCAGTGAATTGGCCTCTGGTATCAGCTGGAAATTGATGGTCTGAGTAATACCTTTCTGGTAGACCTTTTTCTTTCTTGCGTAGCCGATGTAGGAAACAATGATGGTATCTGACTCTGCTTCTCCCTGGAACTCAAAGTAGCCATCAAAATCGGTTGGAGAACCAATAGAGGTGCCTTGTAGCACTACATTGGCAAAGGGAATGGGGTCGCCTGTTTCAGCATCGGTTACCTTACCCCTGATTGTTGTCTCTTGACTGTATGCCTGCAGCACGGTGAAGATGCCTGCAAGTACCCATATTGTTCGTTTCAAATGACCGGTTTTTCTTTTCAAACAGTTGTTTAACGCAAAGACAGCACAAAAAGTGAAAGGGTTACTCATTTTTTATTTCAAATTTCGGCTGCCCGACTGTTTTGAGTTCAGATAGTTCTTAATGTGAATGTCAGAACGCTTGACAATGCGCTGGTACCACTCGAGTTTTAATGTATTCTTTTCCTTTTCAGTCAATCCCCATGCCACATCCGATTGCTTCAGTTTTGACACCAGTTGGTTCAAGATCACTGCAGCGCTTACTGAGATATTAAATGACTCGGTAAAGCCATACATGGGTATGTGCACCAGTTCATCAACCTCTTCTTTGGCATAATCACTCATACCTCTCAGTTCGGTGCCAAACACCAAGGCAGTTTTCTCGCTCAGGTCTAACTCATTTATAGATGCAGTTTCGGCATTGGGGGTTGTCCCTACCAGCCGATAACCTTTCTTTTTTAAGTCATTAAAACACCGAGCGGTACTCTCTTCAGAGCGAACATACTTTTCTAAAGTCACCCATTTTGACGCACCCCTGACAATATTCGGATTTACCTCATAGTCGTGCAGCCGCTGTGTTATGTACAAATCCTGTATTCCAAAACAGTCACATGTACGAATGACCGCACTTATGTTGTGGGCGTCATACAGGTCTTCTAACACTACAGTCAGGTGTCTGGTTCGCTGATCTAATACATCGCTGATCAACTGCGACTTATGCTCAGTCACGTATTCTTCCAATAAGCTGATCAACTCTTCTTCCAAGGCCTGGGTATTGTATAAGTGCGCAAAGGTAAAAAAAGAAAAGTCATCCGCTTTGAATATCTATGTCAAATCAGGACAAACGATTCAGTGCAAAATCTTTCCTCTACAAAAAGAAAAAGCCACTGATCGAGAGACCAGTGGCTTTAGGAAGATGAACAAACAAAATTATTAATTTCTTTAGCCGCTTCAACCTTAAATCAGCTGGCTTACCCTATAAACACCCCTGTGCAGGTACACCCCTATTGAGTGAGAATAAAAAATTGAGTTGGATAGGAAGGTGACATAAAAAAGAAGCCACCTCTATGCGAGGTGGCTTCTTTCAAATTCAAAGGAATGTGTCCCCTGGAGGGCCAGTTTCCTTGATGTTTTAAAACAGTTCTATCGTATCTCCTACCCCAAAACCGTCTTCATCATCGTCTTTTTTGTCGTTGGTGGAGTCTGGTTTGGGTTGCTGAGGTTCAGCAGGTGCCGCAGGCTTTGGCTTTTCAGCTGCCTCGGGTGCTACCTTTGGTGCCGGGGCGGGAGCCTCGGGTTGAGCAACCGGCTTGCGCACGTCAATCGGTTTGACTGATGAGCGTACCGGAGGCTTACGAGGTGTATCCGGAGCCTTTGGTTCAGCAGCCTGCTCTATTGGCGTTGGTGCCGGACCTTCAGGTTCCTGTTTCGCTGGTGTAGCTGCCTGATCAGGGTTGAGTAGCACCACCTTTTTCACGTTATGAGTCAGCTTGTTACCTGTAGCCTTCCAGCCTTTCACGTCTATGAGCATATCCATGTCATAGGTGGCGGTTTGTCTTTCCCTCGATCCCTTTTCTGTGTAGTGCACCTCTATTTGTGGTTGCGGCACGGTGGTAGTCAGCAGTAGCTTAGAGCCCTTTTCTTCACTGATGAACATAAAACGCTTGTCCATTGTAGAAGTCTCTATCTGGAAGCGCTTGACATAGTGCGTTTTACTGCTACCGTCATAGTGCACTGCCGAGATCACACCATCAGGATCGTGCTTGGTGATGAGCAGAATCTTTTCTGGTTCATAGCGATTGGTGAGTTCAAATGAGGTCAGTTGATACTCACCAGTTTTATAAATAACCAATATTTTATCCTCACTCTGGAAGTTGCCTAACAAGTCTCCTCGGTCATCCCGGTTGAGCCTGCCCACAGAGTCGTCATACCAGATGTCCAGTCCGCCCAAGGTAGATTTACCTTCCATCTTGAGCTGTACTTTCCTTACCGGATATCGGGTTACAATATTTCCGCCAGCTCCCCTGCCCTTTATTTCAAGGTCGGCAAAGCTGAAATCGAATACTTTGACTCGTGCTTTGGCGCCTGAGGTGAGGTAGATGGTCACCAACTCTGCTTCGCCATTGGGGTTGGCGGTAAAGTAAAGCACTTTAGAGCCCCTTTCCCCCTTGGTAAGGTCGTATTCACGATCGCGGGTGATGCCCAAAACCTGAAAACGCTTGACCATAGACCTGCCCGACTTGCCATCAAGGTACATCAGGTTGTAGACCATGCGTTCGTCATTCTTCTTCCATACACCTGCGAATAGAATGTCCTTGCCCACGAAAATCTTATCAGAGATTCTAACGACTTGCATTTTGCCGTCTTTCCTAAACACGATGATGTCGTCAATGTCTGAACATTCACAAACGAACTCATCTTTCTTCATGCCATAGCCTATGAAGCCTTCCTGTCGGTTGACGTAGAGTTTGGCATTGTTAGCAGCCACAATAGCCGCTTTGATGTTTTCGAAAGACTTGATCTCTGTTTTACGCTCTCGGCCTTTGCCGTACTTTTCAAGCAGTCGCTCAAAGTAAGACACTGCGTATGCTACCAGGTTGGACAGGTGGTATTCTACCTGCTCCAATTCGTCCTGCAGTTTTCTCATGGCATCATCGGCCTTGAATGTGTCAAACTTAGAGATACGCTTGATCTTGATCTCGGTGAGTCTGACAATGTCTTCTTCAGTAATTTCTCTGTAGAAATCGGGCTTGAAAGGGTCCAAACCTTTGTCTATTGTCTGAATTACGGCTTCCCAGGTTTCGCATTCTTCAATGTCTCGATAGATGCGGTTTTCGATGAAGATTTTTTCCAGTGACGAGAAGAGCAGTTTTTCTAACAGTTCCCCTTTTCTGATCTCCAGTTCGCGCTTAAGCAAGTCAAGCGTTTGCTCCGTATTTACCCGCAGTATCTCGTTTACTGTGATGAAATGCGGCTTATCTTCAATAATGACGCAGGCATTGGGAGAAATACTGACCTCACAATCGGTAAAGGCATACAGTGCATCAATGGTGATATTGGGTGACTGACCTGAGGCAAGCTCAACCAGTATCTCCACCACTTCAGCCGTATTATCAACTACTTTTTTGATCTTGATTTTACCCTTGTCATTGGCCTTGATAATGGAGTCGATCAAACTACTGGTGGTGGTACCATAGGGAATTTGTCTGATGGCCACGTGCTTTTTGTCCACCTCTTCAATCATTGCCCTTACCTTGATCTTCCCTCCTCTAAGACCTTCATTGTATTCAGAAAAATCAGCCTGGCCTCCTGTAAGAAAGTCAGGGTAGATTTTCGGCTTTTTGCCTTGTAATATCTTTATGGACGCATGGATCAGCTCAATGAAGTTGTGAGGCATGATCTTGGTTGAAAGGCCAACGGCAATGCCTTCTACGCCTTGTGCCAGCAACAGCGGGAACTTTACCGGCAAGGTAACCGGCTCTTTCTTTCTACCATCGTATGACAGCTGCCAGTCGGTGGTTTGGGGGTTGAAGACTACCTCCAGGCCAAACTTAGAAAGTCGGGCCTCAATGTATCGTGCGGCAGCGGCAGAGTCGCCCGTGCGAACGTCTCCCCAGTTTCCCTGAGTTTCTATCAGCAGGTCTTTCTGTCCCAGATTTACGATGGCATCGCCAATAGAAGCATCACCATGGGGATGGTATTGCATGGTCTGCCCTATCACGTTGGCCACTTTGTTGAAACGGCCATCGTCCATTTCTTTCATGGAGTGCAGAATTCTTCGCTGCACGGGCTTGAAACCATCTTCAATGGCGGGTACAGCTCTTTCAAGGATTACATATGAAGCGTATTCCAGAAACCAGTTTTCGTACATACCCGATACCGGGATCACATCCTGAATGGTACCGTCCAGTTCTTCGTTTTTTTCTTCTTCGTTGTTCAGTTCTTCACTCATCGATATTCCTTCAGTGGCTTCTCTCTCTGTTAACCGCAAAGTGCGCGAAGAGGCGCAAAGGGCTTTAAAGCTTATTAGCCACTCTCTTTATTCCATTTTTTAATAATACCTCATTAAAGTTCAGCAGCAAACCAAGTTTACATTCTGTAAGTTTTAGGTAAGTAAGAATTTGAGCCATATGAACATCATTCAGGCTTTGAACAGCTTTAATTTCAATAATCAGCTTATTCTCTACCATCAGATCAACCCTGTAACCACAATCGAGTCTGACTCTCTCATATACCAGCGGAAGAGGTTTTTCTTTTTCTACATCAAACCCCTCTTTGGTCAATTCATAAAACAGGCAGGCTTGATAGGCTGATTCAAGCAACCCTGGCCCCAATGCTTTGTGCACCTTTATCGCTAATCCAATAACAACTTCAGACAATTCATTCTCTCGCATTACTCAGCGTATCTTTGCGTCCTCTGCGGTTAACTCACACTATCTCTACTAAATCTTTTTCCACTCTTAGTCGGTCTATGATAAAACCCTGGCGATCTGGTGTATTCTTGCCCATATAAAAAGTCAGCAGTCGTTTGATGCTGGTATCTTTTCTCAAAATGATGGGTTCCAAGCGCATATCAGGGCCAATGAAGTTTTTGAATTCATCTGGTGAGATTTCTCCCAGCCCTTTGAATCGGGTAATCTCTGGCTTACTTCCTAGCTTCGTCATGGCAGCCTGCTTTTCTTCTTCACTGTAGCAGTAGATGGTTTCTTTCTTATTCCTCACGCGGAACAGAGGTGTTTCCAAAATATAGACATGCCCCCTTCTTACCAGGTCGGGGAAAAACTGCAGGAAGTAGGTGAGTAACAGCAGGCGAATGTGCATGCCATCCACATCAGCATCAGTAGCGATCACGATTTTGTCGTAGCGCAACCCTTCCAGGCCATCTTCAATGTTCAAGGCATGCTGCAGCAGGTTGAACTCTTCATTTTCATACACCACCTTTTTGGTATATCCAAAGCAATTGAGCGGCTTGCCCCTGAGACTAAATACTGCCTGGGTTTGCACATTCCTCGATTTGGTAATAGAACCACTGGCTGAATCTCCCTCGGTGATAAACAGCGTGGTGGCATTTTTCATGTCCTCATCGCCCTTTTTATCGTCCAGGTGAATGCGACAATCACGCAGTTTTTTGTTGTGCAGGTTGGCCTTTTTGGCCCGGTCGTTGGCCAGTTTTTTAATACCGGCTATTTCTTTGCGTTCACGCTCCGACTGCATAATTCTCTTCAACAGTGCATCGGCTACATCAGAATGTTTGTGGAGATAATCGTCCAATGCCTTCTTTACAAAGTCGTTGACGAAAGTACGCATGGTAGGTCCCTCAGGTGCTACATTTTGCGAACCTAGCTTGGTCTTGGTTTGCGACTCAAAAACAGGCTCTTGCACCCGTACCGCGATGGCTCCAATAATCGAAGCTCGTACGTCAGTCGCATCAAAGTCTTTTTTATAAAACTCCCTTATTGTTTTTACCACCGCTTCACGCAAAGCGGCCTGGTGTGTACCTCCCTGAGTGGTGTACTGGCCGTTTACAAAAGAGTAATAGTCTTCGCCATACTGGTTGGTATGCGACATGGCCAACTCAATGTCTTCTCCTTTTATGTGGATGATAGGATAGCGCAGAGTGTCCGCATCTGTTTTTCTTGACAGCAGGTCTAAAAGTCCTTTTTCGGAGTGGTACTTCTCTCCGTTGAAATTGATGGTGAGGCCTGCATTGAGGAAACAATAGTTCCAAATAAGGTCATCGAGGTACTGAGGAATAAAGTGATAGTTCTTGAAGACCGTCTCATCGGGTCGGAAAACGATCTGTGTACCGTTGCGTCCACTCGATGTGGTTTCTTTCGCATCATTCTTTAGTACTCCTCGCTCAAACTCGGCCATTTTGCTGCGGCCCTCACGATACGACTGAACTTTGAAATAAGTAGAAAGGGCATTCACCGCTTTCGTACCCACCCCATTCAGTCCTACCGATTTCTGGAAAGCACCACTGTCGTACTTACCTCCAGTATTGATTTTGGAGACACAGTCGATCACCTTGCCCAGGGGAATACCCCGGCCATAATCTCGTACTTCTACCTTGAGTTCGGAAACTTTGATGTCGATGGTTCTGCCGAAGCCCATCATATGTTCATCGATACTATTATCGACTACTTCTTTCACCAGTACATAGATGCCATCATCCTGGGCCGACCCATCGCCCAATTTACCTATGTACATCCCGGGTCTTAACCTGATATGCTCTTTCCAATCGAGCGACCGAATGCTATCTTCGGTGTAGTTCGCTGTCTGATTCGCCATTCAACTAATTCCAACTAAATTCTTCATCTATCGTGCTCGTTCGCGCGATTTGTCACGGAAGTTAGCACATAAAAATCAAAGAATCACTATTGATTTTATAGTGCGATTGGCAGTTGAAAAATGCGGCTGAAAATCAGCGAGATAGCTAGGCTCTCTTCTTGCTAAGTAGCTTCACCAGGTAGAAAAACCAGATGACTAAAAGCAAAGGACCGATGTAAACAAAATAACCCAGGCTCTCAACCTGGAAATTATCGCTGAGGTTCATATAGCCGAGAAATACCAGGGTGATGGTAAGAAAGACATTCAACACTCCGGCAAAGCCTTTGGTCCAGCTGATGATGTCCAGTTTAAGAGAGCGATTGCGAATGCCCTGCCCATCTTCCGAAGACTTGATTTTTTTCAGCACGTAGATAAACCCTGCGCATGCGGCATTGACGATTATAAAGGCACCTAATGCTGAAAAGAAGAAGGTGTTTTTATTAGTTATGCCCAAGGCATTACTGTCATTGTCAAGCCTGTAGGTTATGGCATCGGCCATGTAGGCATAAGACCAGAGCAATGCTCCTAAAAAAACGAGCCAAGTAATGTTTCTGAAAAACCCTGTGAGCTTATGCATGTCTACCCTCCTATTCGATAAGGCGCGCAAGATAGTGAGCAAAAGCATCTTAAGCCAAATCAAGTATAAAAATGGTAACCTTATTTTCGTTTTAAACGAATCATTTTCGCCTTCAGGGACGTTTAATGGCCTGATCGACCAAGAATATTTCTTAACTTTCATCAAGGATTTGGTGCTTCTGTGCAACTAATTTTTGACAGAACCCATCTGTTGGTCTAAAGGCTCATAATTCATGAACATCAATCCCATTGTAATAGCCATTCCGGTCTACTTTATTCTCATTGGTGTAGAGATAGTTTACCATAGAGTGCATTCGGTGAATTCTTACCGGCTGAAGGATGCTATGACCAACATAAATTGCGGGGTCATTTCGCAAATCAGCGGGGCATTTATAATGGCCATACTCTTTGGCGCCTACACTTTTGTGGAAAAAAACTGGGCCTTGTTTGACATCTCACCTGCCTGGTGGGTTTTCCCTCTGACTTTTATCTTTTTTGACATGATGTACTACTGGGCACATCGCCTTAGTCATCAAATCAACCTTTTCTGGGCAGCGCATAGCGTGCATCATCAAAGCGAGGAATACAACTTTACGGTGGCTTTAAGACAGAGCTCTACCCAAATACTGTGGACCTTCATGTTTTATTTACCACTGGCCATGACCGGCATTCCTCCTGTAGTTTTCATTTCTATGCAGGGTATTAATCTGGTCTATCAGTTTTGGATTCATACCGAATCTATCAAGAAGATGCCCAGGTGGTTTGAAGCAGTGTTCAATACGCCCTCACATCACAGGGTACATCATGCACGCAACCCCAAATACATTGACAAAAACCATGCAGGTACTTTGATTATTTGGGACAAGCTCTTTGGCACTTTTGTGGCAGAAGAAGAAACACCAACTTACGGAGTGACTAAACCACTTGCCAGCTGGAATCCTCTTTGGGCCAATTTTGCTCATTATTTCGACATCTGGCAAGATATGAAACAAGCCCCCAGGCTGAAGGACAAACTACTGATCATGGTAAAAAAGCCAGGCTGGTTGCCCGACTCTATGGGCGGGTACCGAAGCCCCCAGGAAGTGCCCTTTCGCTATAAGAAGTTTGAGACTTCTACCAGTTTGAAATTAAACTTCTATATAGTAGTGCAGTTTCTGGTCATCATGGCCGGCACTCTCACCTTCCTCTACTACCTCAACATAATGATGAACTCGCAGAAAATCACCGCGGCACTGATCATCGTTTTCTCTGTGGCCTCATTCGGATTGCTATTCGACAATAGGCCCTGGAGTCAGTGGCTGGAGTACCTGAGGATATTGGCCGTCCCGCTGATCTTTCTTTATGCTACCGGGGGCTTAAACCCAAGCCTGGGCATGATTTTGATAGCCGGAACCTATCTTCTGGTATCGGCAGGTTGGTTTACTCATGCCAAAAGACCAGTACACTCCCTAACTCCGGGAACTGGCCACTGATCGAAAATCAGGGAAGGCTTTCAGGGTTTAGTATGCATAACGACTATATTGGTGTACCAAAACCGACATTATGAGCCTGGACCCTACTGTCATAGCCATTCCTGTCTATTTCCTTTTAATTGGAATTGAACTGATCGTGCATCGCATACAGGCTACTAAGTCTTATAGGTTGAATGATGCGGTGACTAATATCAATTGCGGGGTTACTTCACAGGTTTCCGGTGCATTCCTGAAAGTATTGACCATTGGTGCCTATACCGCGGTTTATGAAAATTTCAAGTTTTATACCGTGCCTGATAATGTATACACCTGGATTGTAGCCTTTATCGCTTATGACTTCTTTTACTATTGGGCGCACCGTACGAGCCATCAGGTCAACCTCTTTTGGGGTGGGCACAGCGTTCATCACCAGAGCGAAGAATACAACCTTTCCGTTGCCCTGCGACAGAGTTCTACCCAAACCTTGTGGACATTTTTCTTTTACATGCCCATGGCGCTGGCAGGTATTAACCCTTATGTACTCATCTCGGTTTCCGGTTTCAACTTGCTCTACCAGTTCTGGATTCACACTGAGTCCATCAACAAGTTGCCCCGTTGGTTTGAAGCAGTGATGAATACGCCATCGCATCATCGGGTGCACCACGCCCGCAACCCCAAGTACATTGATAAAAACCATGCAGGCACCTTAATAATATGGGACCGAATGTTTGGCACCTTTAAAGAAGAAGAAGAACGCCCTACTTATGGTATTACCAAGAACCTGAATAGCTGGAACCCTGTTTGGGCCAACCTGGCGCACTATGCAGACATTTGGGAAGATGTTAAACGCATTCCGCGCTGGTCTGACAAGCTGAAATTTATGGTGATGAAGCCCGGCTGGCTTCCTGAAGATATGGGCGGCTATCGCAAGCCTCATAATATTGACCCAAAAACTTATAGCAAGTATAATGTACATGCTTCTCAGGCCTTGAACGTTTATGTATTTGTTCAATATGTCGTTTTACTAGCGGGCACAGCGCTTTTCCTTTTCAACCTGGAGGGCATGTCACCAGCAGACAAAGTATTGCTGGCCAGCCTCATTACCGTCTCAGTGGTGAGTTTTGGAGGTTTGTTCGAAAGTAAGCCGTGGGGTTTTGGCCTTGAAGTGTTCCGGCTTTTGGCGGTTCCGGTAAGTCTCATCTACTATCTGAGCAACTTCCAACCTGAAAACTGGATGCTGATTGGTTCAGCCGTTTTTCTCATTCCTTCTTTGCTTTGGTTGATAAAGGTTCGCCCCTTACCTTTGCCCGCTAAGGCTGAAGCATGAAAAACTCTCTGAAAATTTTCTTTATCATCAGCAGCATTTGCCTGCTCAATGCATGTACCAAAAAGGTAGATTCTGGTGACTTTGACGTCCAGGCCTGGCTAGACGATGCACGCGGCTGCAATGGTGCCCGCTCTGAGATGTTAGACGACCTGAGGGAGCTAAAACCTAACCTGCTGGGCCACTACCAAAAACGCATTATCAAAGTACTGGGAGAGCCCGAAGAGCAAGAACTGTACAAGCGCAGTCAGGTGTACTATATCTACTTCATAGACCCCGCTGAGGGGTGTCCGGATGCGGAACAGAATCCACGAAAATTAGAGATAAGATTCACCGCTCTGGGAATTGCTAACGAGGTGAATATTAGATAATTAGAAAACTAACTTCTTAGTACAAAATCATGTACTAACGAAATTTGATTCTATAAAGTTTTCCAAAACCCATCTTTTTTGGTAGAAAATTTCTCATTTGAGATTTTTTTCCATATTTTCAAATGTCAATTCAGATGAACAAACTGATGAGACTTATTGACTAAAGTGCAATCGAGAATTCGGTTTCAAAGTCAGTAAAGCATTAAAATTAGCTTAGGTTAGTTTTAGTTTTATAGGTAGTTTAGGTGAAGGTTAGCTCCTCCTCAGGCTAACCTTCCGCTTTTATACGAACTTCAAAATCAAAGATTTCTACCTTCCCTGCTTTGTAGAGTCCCCCAAGTATCTTCTTGAAATTCTTTTTACTCATATTCAGCGCTGTTTTGATGTCTTCCGGGCTGCTTTTGTCGCCCAGGTCTAGCACTCCTCCACCCTGTTCTATTTTCTGAAGTACGACCTCGCTCATGTCCTTTGTGGCCAGGTAGCCCTGCCGCTGTAAGGCAAGGTCTATTTTACCGTCTTCACGCAGTTTTTTGATAAAGGCTTTTTTCTCGTCTCCAATTTTTATGTTCTCAAACACCTCATTGGCATAGATCAACCCTTGGAAGCCTTCGTTGAGAATTACTTTCCACCCCAGGTCGGTCTTTTGCCAAATGTGGGCCTGTACCATCTGCCCTTCTTCCAGACCTTCGTGGCCACTTTTCAGGAATTCACCCACCTTTGTGGTACCAATCATACGCTGGGTTCTGTGGTCGAGCAACACTTTCACCAGGTAAGTTCGGCCCTCCTCCATTTTGGTCAATTGCTCACGGAAAGGCACCATCAGGTCTTTTTCCAGGCCTATTTCAAGGAAAGCCCCCACTTGATTGACCTCTTTTACTTTCAAGGGCACCAATTGATCTACCTCGGCCAAGGGTCTATCCGTTACCGCTACTGGTCGGTCCATAGAGTCGGTATAAACAAAGACTTCAACTTCATTACCAATTTCGGCTCCGAAAGGGATGTATTTCTGAGGAAGCAACACCTCTTTTTCACCATCTGTCAGGTAAAGGCCGTTCTCAGTTTCTCGGGCTATTTTCAGTTTCTGTGTTTTGCCTATCTCGATCATTGCTACCCTGCTTTCTTTTTGTGTATTTTGTTGCGATTAACCCGGCAAAGGTAACCCTCCTGCCTTGGTTTTCCTTATGAATCGAAGCATTAAGTACACGATCGCACTACTCTGCCTCTGCACTGCTTTAGTGCAGGCACAACAAATCAGGCCCTACCTGGCTTCTGAAGCGTTCAATCCTGCCCCAAGGAATGACAGTAGATTGAGGCTGGTGTTTTATAATGTGGAGAACCTCTTCGACTACTTTGACGACAGCACTACCATAGATGAGGAGTTTCTACCGCGTGGTGGCAGGTATTGGGGCAAGACCCGCTACCGTGACAAGCAGAACAAAATCGCCAAAACGCTGATTGCCATGGGTGGATGGGAGCCTCCGGCCATTATTGGATTATGTGAAATAGAAAACAGATACGTGCTCGAAGGCCTCACCCGATTCACTCAGCTAGAGTCAGTGGGTTATGAAATTGTGCATAAAGACTCACCTGACCGCAGGGGCATTGATGTGGCAGTGCTCTACCGGCCAGAGAAATTTAAGCTGCTGAACTATGAGCATTATCCTCTGAAGTTTCCTTTCGACCCAGACAGTCGCACCCGTGAAATACTACATGTGGTAGGCGAACTGCCGAATAAAGACACGCTGCATTACTTTGTCAATCACTGGCCTTCTAAGTATGGCGGTGCCTTTGAGACTGAGCCCAAAAGGATCTTTGCTGCTGAGTTTTTGAGAGGAAAAGTAGATTCTCTTCTGGCCCTCAACGAAAATGCCCGAATCATACTGACCGGGGATTTTAATGATGAACCTGAGGAAGAAAGCATGACTGAGGGTTTGGCGACAACGGAAGAAATGTCTGAGCTGGATAAGAAAGATTTGTTCAACCTGATGTTTGAGCTGCGCTATGTCACTGGCACGCATAGTTTTCAAAACAAATGGTCCATCATTGATCAGTTTATAGTATCTGGCAATATGTTTGAGGAGGATGCCGCTACACAGGTGGTACCCAACTCAGTACAGATCTTTGACATGCCCTGGCTAATTATGGAAGGTGCCACCGGAGCCAAACGGCCTTTTCGCACCTACCAGGGACCCAAGTATGTAGGTGGCTACAGCGACCATTTACCCATTTTACTAGACTTGCAGCTTAGAAAATGACCAAATGCTTATCTTGGTGCTGTGAGTAAACAAAAGAAACCATTAATCCGCTGGGTGGGCGAAGCCTTACTCATCTTTCTCAGTGTACTGGGCGCTTTCTATATTGACAACTACAGAGAGGAACAAAACCGAGAGAAGCAATATATTCAACACCTCACCGACTTTAGGAGTGACCTGGTTACCAACCAGGGAAAGTTAGGCTTTGAATTGGCAAGTCCTTTCGACTCTGTTACGAATAGAGGCTATCTGACCAAACAAATCAGCCAACTTGCTGTGATTGACTCTTTACTACGCCTCAATCCATCAGACAGTGAAGCGATTTTGTTAGAGATGTTCAACAATGGAGCCATTGTTGGGCTTACTGAATGGATCTTTACCTCCCCACAGTATAAAAAGCTCAGTAGCGAATATTACTCATATCTCAGAAACGACTCATTGAGAGATATGCTTGAGATGCATTACCGTAATAATACCGGCCGGCAAGGTTTTAAAGGCGCCATCAACGATCAAATTTCCAAATATCAGATCATCCAGGACCGACTGAATTTATCTGACCCGAATGACCGTAAAAACAGGGCCATTTTGTTTAGCAATGAGAGTAAAAATAAGTTAAGCAGAATAAGAAGTACTTACGAAGCACTTAAGCTCTTCACGCAGCTTAACAAAAGTAATGACAGTCTCTTACTCATCCAGGTAGAGAAAGAGTTGGCAGACTGGGGAGAATAAATCAAGCACCCTTAAGTAATGTTATCATCTGAGCAACAGCCTGTTGATTGGTCACAGATTGCCCTGAAATGATACCAGAGCTATGATATTCGCTGGCACCTGACTCCATTATTGTATCCAGGTTTTCAGGCCTGATGCTTCCTCCCGGCATAATGATCAGTTCATCTTCCGCTTCATCAACCAGTTCTGCAAGTGTGTCTAACCCTTCTAAGGCAGTTTTGGCGCAGCCAGAAGTGAGTATGCGCTGAATGCCCATTTCACGCAGTGTGTCCAAGGCCTCAAATGCATCGGGGACTTCATCGAAAGCTTTGTGGAAAGTGACATCTATATAACCAGCAGCTTCCATGAGCCTGGTAGTGGCTTCATGATTGATCTGTTGGTTTTCATCCAGACAGCCAATGACCACACCCGGAAAATGCAGTGCAGTCACTTGCTTGATTTGAGTCTCCATGGTTGTCAGTTCCTGTTCACTATAGCAGAAGTCTCCTGCCCTGCTCCTGATCAAAACATAAACCGGTATGTCTATTTGTGCTTTGACTTGCTCCAATAATTCAAGGCTCGGGGTAAGCCCCCCTACTTCCAGGTTTTGGCAGAGTTCAATGCGATGAGCTCCACCTTTTTGGGCGGCTATGGCAGATTCTAATGAGTTAGCACAGACTTCAAGTAGCATGCGTCCAATTTAGGGAATTATGGTGCAGAGTTACACGGAGAAACACAAAGAGCGCAGAGTTTTACAGAAGTGAGCAAATTCTCATACTCACTTAGAGCGAATGCCTGAGGATAAAGAATACCATTACTTAAAAACAAGCTCTGTTCTTTTCCACTTCTCCTTCTATCTTTGTGCAATCGTTGGCAGGCATGCTAATGGAGTAGAGAAAAACTATATAACTGAAATAGAAAATGGAGCAAATTGCAGTGATTGGATCGGGTACCATGGGGAATGGTATCGCCCATGTATTCGCGCAAAGTGGATTTAACGTAACCCTGATTGACATTTCGGCCCCAGCCCTTGAAAAGGCACTGGCCACCATCAGCAAAAACCTGGGTCGTATGGTTGCTAAAGAAAAGATTGATGAGGCCACTAAAGCCAGTACCCTGGCCAATATCTCCACAACCACCAACATGCAAGAGGGAGTAGCCAATGCAGACCTGGTAGTAGAGGCCGCTACTGAAAATGTAGACCTTAAACTGAAGATTTTTGGCGATTTGGAAGAATTCTGCAAGCCAGAATGTATCCTAGCCAGCAATACCTCTTCTATCCCAATTACTAAAATTGGTGCGGCCACCAAGCGACCAGACAAAGTGATTGGCATGCACTTTATGAACCCTGTGCCGGTAATGAAGCTGGTAGAGGTAATTCGCGGATATGCTACTTCTGATGAGGTAACGCAAACTGTGATGGAAGCTTCTAAGAAGTTGGGCAAGGTACCTGTGGAAGTGAACGACTACCCGGGTTTTGTAGCCAACCGCATTCTCATGCCCATGATTAATGAGGCTATTATTTCATTACACGAAGGTGTAGCTGGTGTTGAAGAAATTGATACTGTAATGAAGCTGGGCATGGCTCACCCAATGGGGCCATTGCAACTGGCCGATTTCATAGGTCTGGATGTATGTCTTTCAATTATGAATGTGCTCTACGAAGGCTTTGGTAACCCCAAATACGCACCTTGCCCATTGCTGGTGAATATGGTCACTGCCGGATACTTAGGCGTGAAATCTGGCGAAGGCTTTTATAGCTGGGGACATGGCAACAAAGAGCTGATTGTTTCTGGACAGTTTAGTTGATCAGAGAATCAGTTGATCATGAATCTGGGAATCGGTAATAAGCGTCTCTGAGGACTAGAGAGCGGGGATTAGTTGATTGGGACTCAACTGACCATCAAGGACTATAACTAGTTTTGTGCACTTAATTTTCACCTTCATTTCCTTTTGCCTACCCAAAAGAAAAGGGTACCACAAATAAAGGCCATTCTCCACACGAAACGCTCTAGCCCACCCGGCATGTGCTTGCCAGCGCTTATGCCCCAAATGGCCCGCGCTATTCGTGGACAGCCAGCCCGCCACGATGAGTTTGAAGAATCGGTTGATCGGTTATCAGGGAACAGGAAATCAGTGATCAGAGGATCAAATCAGGAAAAATTAAATGCCACGGCCGTCTGCCGTGGCATTTGTTATTGTGAGGAATAATGGAAGTATTAATGCGATTTGTGTTGAACGAGGATTGAAGGAATATCAGGTCTGTTTGGCTAAAAACTCCCCTCCCGGGTTTAATGTCTACCCGTGGAGGGAGTTGATAACCGTGTCACCTAAACATATGATTGTACTGATCATGGACAAGGCAAGCGACTCTACAGCCCACCCAGCTTTTGTTCAATACAGCCCCAGCAACTCTCCTTCTGATTTAGCAAGGGGCAATTCCGTAAGATGTTCCCAGACCCTAAAAGGGGCTTGTCGTTTCAGAACATGCAAACGGGTTACTCTAAAATTATTAGTATAAGCCTTGGGCTTGTATAGTTCAGCGGCTCTGATGAATTGTATCGGACTCAAACCCTTGCCAATAGACATGTGTGGCTCATAGCGTGGGTTAAGAAAAGAAAGGGATACAAACTCTTCAAAGAGCTTCATTCTTAGCATATGGTATACATCACTCAACGACTCTTTATTGAGCACATCGATGTACAATTCTCTGGACTTGTGATCCAGGTCGAAACCATTCAAAAACACTTCAAAGCCCTGAATATTACTGCTCAGTTTTTTGACTGCCTCTACAATTCGCTCTTCCCTATCGTCTCTTTGAAAGAAGGAGATAAGCCTGATATGAGCACAGGAATTCTGGCCAGAGTAAGATCCGCATTCCTTATAAAAGTCCCTTTTGAATGACTTTACTTCCTCATTGATTTCTGCATAAGGTAAAGCAAGCACCAGGTACTCTGAAAGGGATGAATATGCAAACATTGACTCCATTTGAACTTTTTTACTGTTTTTGTTTTTGATCAGGAATCAAATATACCAATATTTTTAGCATTACAAACTAATTTAGTTAGCTAATTCTAAAATATTTAGCAACCAGTGATTTAGGGGTTTTGACAGGGCTATCCCTAGATGTAGCTAAGCTTCTTTCAGAGCATAGATCAGTAGATGCTGAAACGAGTACAGCATGCTGTTCGTAATGTTGCCTTCCTTTAAATGAAAGCAGGCTGGGTTAGGAAAAACTGGTGCTTACTGGCGCTTTTTGTGGCGGTGCAAAGCCAGGGCCACACTGAAACCAATCTGTGTTCGCTTAGGGTCTACATTAGTGCCTATCAGGTTACGCAGGCTCTCTCCCGCTTTGCTCAGGCCTACTTCGTAGCTAAAGGAAATCAGCACATCGTTGATGTCGAGGCCCACTCCAAAGCGGTATTGCAAAGACACAGAGTTAAACTGGTTGGTAATGTTGGTTTGCTCGTTGAGGAAGAACTGATTGCCCTTTAGCAGTACACTTACTGCCGGACCGGTTTCAATGCGCAGGTTTTTGAAGAAGTGGCCAATGACAATGGGGATGTCTAAAGACGTGAACTCAAACTCTGCCCGGGGATTGAAGCCGGAAACATTGTTATAGTCTTTGAAAATGAGGTCGTTTTGAGTGCTGGCAAAAAGCAATTCGGCTTGCACAAAAAGATCGTTTACACGGGTGCGAAAAAACCCTCCTAACTGATAACCTACTTCTGGTTCGGCCTCTGGGGTATTGACCTGATCATTGCTGAAACTAAAATTGGACTGCACCACTTTAAGCACAGGACCTACCGTGTAGTAGGTCTCAAAGTAATCTTGCTGTGCCTTCAGGTTGGGTACCCACAGAAAGGCAGCTAGCAATGTCCATAGTGCTCGGTGCATCACGCCAATTTAGTTGATCAGTTTTGAGGCAAAATGATTAGTTTCGCAACAGTCAAAAATAAGAAGATATTCACCAATATGGAATTAAAAGAAGCATTTGAGAAAGCCATTAAGCAAGTAGACAGTTTAACCAACCGACCTTCCAACAATATTTTGCTCAAGGCCTACGCACTTTATAAGCAGGCAACAGAGGGAGATAACGAAGGAGAAAGGCCTGGTGGATTTGATTTTAAGGCCATTGCAAAGCACAATGCTTGGCTGGAAGAAAAGGGAAAAACCAGTGAGGAAGCCATGACCGAATACATCGACCTTATAAATGGTCTGATAGCCGCTGAGTCTTAAAAAAGACACCCAAAATCGTTTGCACACGTATAAGTGTTATTGGTTTATTTAATCGGAAAATAATTCGCATATTTGCGACCGGTTATAGAACAGCTCAAAATATTAATACAACATGGGATTATTTGGTTTCGGTAAGAAAAAGAAAAAACCTGCTAAGTCTTGCGACCTGGAAGGTTCATTATTAGAATTTGGTGAGGGTTACTTACTCACTTCAGCACAGATTATTCAATCAAAGCGCTTCTGGGATAATAAAATGATTGAGCCTGAGACATTGGCTTACTCTAAAGCACATTTTCAGCGCAATGATGAGATGGGTACGAAAATGCGTACCATGATTTTTCAAAAGTACAGCACCAAGGAGCAACCTTGGCTGGTAGGCGATGGTCAAGTCAATCAGTTTGAGGTGAACAAAGATGAAGCAAGAGATTTTGCTCGTCAGTGGTGGGAGTCAAACTTCCAGTTCACTCCTCCAAATGCTGGCTCTGCTGAGAACGTTATGGACACTTCGCAGTATGAAGAATGGAAAGAATACGCCATTATGAAAGCTGGTGAAGATCAACTGAGAAAAATGGGTTGATAATCAACCTACTTAAAATATAGAGAGAGGCCGCATTTGCGGCCTCTTTTCGTTTATAGTTACCAGGGAAGGTGTCCTTTTGAAGGACACCTTCCCTATATTTCACAAGTCGCAACGACATGCCTTTCACATTGACCATCAACACCCGTAATTCAAATTGTTATTTGACAAAGCTTGATTAGCTTGAGTCTTTTATCAACCTGAATTATCATGCGTACCCTTTTCCCCTTCTGTCTGCTATTGGCCCTGCTGGTTTCGGCATGTGTTGGTAGTGCAGTTGACGACCAACAAACTGCCCCTAAAGTCGAGCCTGACATAGAGAGTTCTGCCATTTCCATCGATAGCCCGGTAGCGCTTGACAACCTGATTGGCCATGCAGAATCGCTGGTACTTAAGGTTAGTGGCACCGCAGATGCTGATGATGGCCAATCCGTGACTTTGATACTCTCTGACGGTAATGGCCAGGTAAGCGCAAGCGCGACTGTGAATGAAGGTAAATGGGTGACAGACAAAACGGATCTCACATCATTGAACAATGGCCCTTTGAAGATCACAGCGAGTGTAACCGACAGGACCGGGAATATTGCCAAAACTGAGTTTAGTCAAGCCAGCATGGACAAGGGCATCATGCCCCCTGCCCCTTCTCGTGAAGGAACCATCTGGATTGTAGATAAGGTGATTACCGCTGAAGACCCAAGCACGCTACAATCTTTGACGCCAGCTGGTACTGGTGAACGGACCATGTTTGACAGAAGAGAAAATGGCTGGGTAAGGCTGGAGCCAATGTTGTTTATGGCCAAATATGCCAATGGGCACGAGATTGAGGTGCAGGTAAACCCAGAATTCTCATCAGAAGATGCCCTTGTGGAAGCACAGCGCTACGCTGAAGAAATAGGCCGGCTACCGAGGGTATTGAGGCGCGATGCCAAAACGGTATGGATTCACAAGGGACGAAACCCATTTGGGGGCGGCAACAACAACTATCTCATTCATACTGGCATGTCCGATGAAGTCTATATACCACGCAGCAACCTGGAAGAGACCCTGGTACATGAGGGCTCGCACACCTCACTGGACTCACATATTAAAGATGACCCGGACTGGCTTTATGCTCAGGAAGCGGATGGCACGTTCATCTCCAACTATGCCCGTGACAACCCTAATCGAGAAGACATTGGCGAAACATTTTTACTTTACCTGGCCTATCGTTACAGGCCTGAATCACTTAGAGAAGAACAGAAAAGGTTTATAGAAGCCGCTATGTCTTACCGCATGGTATATTTCGATAAACAGCAACTGGATTTATCGCCCTTTGACAGGTAAAAGGAAGGTGTCCATTCTTACCCTAAGGAACGGTGTCCTTCGGAAGGACACCGTCTCTGGTTCTTTAAGGTCTTGAAACCAGGTTGCCCAGAAAGATGGCGTTTAGGAACAGCTTATTGGTACCGTACCACATGCCGCGAAAGTTGGGGTTATCGGCAAACATGATCACAGAACCTCTGCCAATGCCACTCACCAACAGGGAGGCTGTACCGCCAATTCCAGCCAGGTTGTCTTTGTGAATATAGCCGCCCAACAGCGGGTTCTCGGTGTATTTCACTACTGTGCTAAAGGGGTTGCTGGAAGGTGCTATAAAGTTGCTATGGTTGCGGTAGACGGGTAGCTGTCGGCTGGTGTAGCCAAAGGCAATTGGGTGCGAGATGTCTACATCCGTCATGTACATAGAACCGCCAATGGCGTTGGAGCCACGGAAGTTCCGGGCTGTGGTGTAGTCCATGCGTTCAGGCGTGTCTCGTTCGGGTCGCTCGGCCATTTTCTCACTCACCAACTTAGAACGGATAGCCCATGAAGTGGCGCTGCGCAGGGTTATGAGCGTGCCTCCTTCCCTCACCCATTGCTTTATGCGATCGATGGTTCTTACGTCAAGCGAGCTGTAGTTGCCCGACACCAGCACCAATACATTGTATTGGTCCCAGCTGATGCGGCCTGCACTGCTGCTTTGTACTTTGGTAATGGGCATGCCCACTTTGCTATCTAGCAAGTGCCAAACCTCTCCAGCTTCATAGCTGCTGGTATTGCCGCCAATGAGCATCAGGGCCTTGGGTTTGCGAATGGTTCGGAAGTTGCCACTACCCAGGTCGATGCCGGAGGTGCTAAAGCCTGAAGACACCGACTGTGCCTTAATACCCGCCAATTCGGTAGCTTCTTCCACAAAAGCATGCACCAATTCCGGGCTTACTTCTTGCCGGGCTACCGGAATCATTAAGGTGCCATAGCCATAGTTTTTCACACCTTCATTGGTTGCTATGGAAAAGGGCTTGAATGAAGTGTTCACATAAAGGCCCTTCTCCAACATGTAATTCAAAGCTTTGGGAGCATGGTATTCATTCCATTCTATAAGGTAGGCATAGCTGGTTTTCGGTACGGGCTGAAACTGAGAAGGCAGGTCGCCTCGATGCAATTCTTTGCCATTCAGGTCGTTGCGGCCCTTCCACTCATCGTGCGGCATGTTGTAGCTCAATGCTGTGGTCCAGCTGGAGGCATCGTAAAAAATACTGTCATAGAAGGTGGTTACTTTTTCAAACATAGTACGCACCATTCTGTGCTGTACCTGGCCATTGGGCACGTAAAAGGCTTTTCCCTGTTTGTAAGTTTTTCCACCCAGGCTAATCTCTTCGTCCAGTGCATAAGTCTTAATCTTGTGTCTTAGCAGCAGGTCGACAAAGGCTTTGTTTCTGCCATCGTCATGCGCATCGCCAAAGACCCAGCCTTTTATCGGATAGGCCTTGCCTTCATCCATGGCCGAACTAAAGTAGTCTTGCATGTGCTTTAGCAGCACTTCCCGCTCTCCCACGGATGCTCTGACCGTAGCCATGCTGCTGGTAAGGTGATTTTTGATGGTAAAGGCAAAGGCCACCTTGCCCATGCGAGAGTCTTGCAGGTGTCCACGTGAGCTGGCTTGCTCAAACACCAGACCCAAGGCACCATGAATATCCGGGTAGGTAGAGCCATAGCCTGGGTAGCTGTTGTCGTATTGTTCTTTGGTAAAGTAAAGCGACCCTATTTCGTCCAGGGCTTCGTGAAAGTAGCCCGCAAAAAGATTGTTGAGGCCATCATAGTTATCGCGAGGCACTACGGGATTTTCTGAACCGAAGGGCTTGGTGGGCTCAAAGAAGTAGGTGCTGTTGGTGCCCATTTCGTGAAAGTCGGTGACCACGTTGGGGTACCATTGATGGTAGAAGTCGATGCGGGCCTGGCTCTCTACATGTGCCAGGGGCAGCCAGTCGCGGTTCAGGTCGTACCAGTAGTGATTGGTGCGTCCACGAGGCCACATTTCGTTGTGTTCTGCATCCATAGGGTCAGAAACCATAGGATCGCCTTTGTAAGAGTTGGCCCAGGTGCTGTGGCGGTCACGGCCATCGGGGTTGAAAGAGGGGTCGATGAGTAATACTGCATCTTCCAGTGCCGACTGTACTTCTTGTGAAGTACCGGCCACATAGTGATAGGCGGTGAGCATGGCGGCTTCTGAGCTGGAGGGCTCGTTGCCGTGTACATTATAGCCCAAAAGCACTACGGCCTTGTGGTTGTCCCAAACTTCTGCGGTCTGAGCCGGGTTGGTGAGCCTCAGGTGGGTTTGCCGAATGTCTTCCAGGTTGGCGTGGTTCTCAGGTGAAGTCACGGTGAGTACCACCAGCTGCCTGTGTTCATAGGTCTCACCAATGGTATCGAGTCGGGCGCGGTCAGAGATTCTGGCCAGCTCACGGAAGTAGCTCAGAATGGCATCGTGGCGGGTGTGTAGGGTGCCGATCGGGTAACCCAGAAATTGCTCAGGTGAGGGAATGCTGGAGTTGAAGATGGTGCCTTCGGGGAAGAAGTAATCGTTCTGGGCGGCAGCCGGTTGGGCCAGTGCACAGAGTGTGATAAGGGTGGTGAAGAGATGCTTGAGTTTCATAGAAACGAGTTATCGGTTATTGGTTGAACAGGGATCAGGAGGCTAATCGACTGGTTTCTGATTACCGTCTTCTGGTCACAGAATGGTTAGTTAGTGGATTGGGAGGATAAATGCAATTGGTTTGATTGCGGAGGTTTTGGTTGGTTATCGTTGGCTTCAGACCGTGAAGAAACAGCAGCGCTCTATAGTGGCAAGTGACCCGTTATTAGTTGATCAGTCATCAGGAGGCTATCGACTGGATTCGGATTACTCTTGCCTGTTCACAGAATGGGCGGCTCGCCTATTGGTCAAGATTACTGCATGCATTACGCGAAAAGGTCCTTCACTAACGATCAGAATGACTTTCTGAAATGATTGAGGGCCACATTGGTCTTTGACATGCATCAAGTTTGGTTTGATATATCAGCAATGCTTCTGACTACCATGAGATTGCCTGCCTATCGGCAGACAGGCTTCGTCCTGCGTCCTCGCAAATCGAATGCTCGCTAGTTTTCTCATTCATCGTTCAACTAATTCACCTTCTTGGTTTTGCCCCTTCCCTAAAGGGTGCAACTACTTTACCTTTTTTGTTTCCGGTTGGTTCTTCACAGTGAGTTCAAAAATATCAGGTCGGGCGTAGTGGCCTATCACGTCAAAGTCCAGCTTGCTTTTGGCTACTTCATCCAGGTCGAGTTCAGCAGTGAGTATGCCTTCTTCTCCCCAAAGCGGGCCAGCCAGTACTTCTCCCAGTGGTGAAATGATTGTGCTGCCTCCCCTGCTCATTACTTCAGGTTGATTTGCCAGGTCATCCCGACCGGGTAGGTCGGTTGGGTACATGCTTTTGGTTACGTACTGGTTGCAGCCGAGCACATAGCAGCGACCTTCCAGGGCAATGTGTTTGAGCGTATGCTGCCAGTGGTCGCGATTGTCGGCTGTGGGTGCCAGGTAGACCTGAACGCCTTTTTGGTACATGGCCATGCGAGCTGCCGGCATGTAGTTTTCCCAGCAAATAAGTCCGCCCAACTTGCCAATAACTGTATCAAAAGAAGACAGTGTGTTGCCGTCATCCTCAGCCCAGATCACTCTTTCCTGAGCCGTGGGCTTGATTTTACGGTGTTTACCGAGATAACTGCCGTCCGGTCCGAAGTAAAGCATGCTGCAATACATGCTGCCAGATACGCTGTCTTTTTCGTTTACGCCTATGACCAGAAAGGCTTGAGCATCCTTTGCCATTTGGCCCAGCCGGTCAGTTGCCTCTCCTCCCACTTCTATTGCTGAATTCCAATAGCGCAACCAGGTTTCTCTACCGGCTTCAGAGCGAGAGCCAACCACCGTACCAAAGCTCAATCCACGCAGATAAGCAGAAATATAAGCTTCAGGAAACAGAATGAGTTTAGCGCTTTTTGCAGAGGCTTCCTTTACCAGTTTTTCGGTCTTGTTCAGGGTAGCCTCCAGGTCGAAAAGTACTGGGGCGGCCTGTACAACTGCAGCAGTGAATTTCATATGAGAAAGTTAGGGAGAAGAAACAATAACACCCTTCCCAAAAGTCTTTTTATCTTCTTCTCAATTTTGCCCGATATCTTCGGACCTTGCAGCCATTAAACCACCAGTTATTATGAAGCCAACAAAGTTGATTTTAATAGGCATGCTAGTCTGGGCCTGCAGCTCACCTAAAGAGGCTCCCATCAATCTCTATGAACAAAGCTGGATTCACGGTTCTGATAATTGTGCTGATAACGCAGATGCCCCTATTCAAGTAGTTCAATACAACACGAATACGTGGATTCTCAGACAGAATAAATGCATCAACTTCGAAGCTCCCTTCATGTTTCTGTTTTTTGGTGATGACAAGGCATTATTGATGGATACCGGAGCAACAGCAGATGAGGCATCTTTCCCCTTATATAAAACCGTAACTGGCCTTGTTGATCAATGGGTTGAAAAAAATGGTGATGTTGAGCTTATCGTAGCTCATACTCACAAGCATGGAGACCATTATGCAGCGGATGATCAATTCAAAGGCAAGCCTAGCACCACCGTTGTTGGACTGGAAACTGAAGAGGTGATCGACTTTTTCAACTTTGAGAACTGGCCTGAAGAAACTACTGAATTTGATTTAGGCAACCGTCTACTTAGCATTATCCCTATCCCTGGTCATCAAGCCTCATCGATTGCCATTTACGATAACAAAACCAAAATACTGCTGACCGGTGATTCATTCTATCCGGGAAGATTGTATATAAAAGACTGGGATGCCTTTAAGCAAAGTACCCAGCGTCTGGTTGACTTCACTTCTAAACATGATATCTCAGTTATACTTGGAAACCACATTGAAATGACCAGAAATGCCGGAGTAGACTACCCTATGGGAACAACCTACCAGCCCGAAGAACATGTGCTTCCCCTTAATAACGACACGCTATATGAGCTCTTGAGTGCCTTGAATAAACTAGGTAATGTACCTACAAAAGAAATTCATGATAGCTTCATAATTTACCCGATCAACTAAAACCAACTGCATCAAAAGTTATGAACGAGGTAGTAAAACTTACAATCTACTTTATCGATAAAATCAAAGGAGCAAGTATTCATATTATAGAATTCTTGCTCCTTTCATCATTTTCTTGCCTTAGCGACAATCATCTGGAATTCCTTAATTGTTAGTGATACCAAGCTTTTCCTTTACCACCTCGAGTTTTGACTTAAGGTGATCAAACTCCTTCTGATAGGCTGCCATTTGTTTTTCGTTATTATTAGTTAATGCTTCCAAATCAGACTGATTCGTAAGGTTATAAATCTCATTTGGATCGTTTTTCAGGTCGTACATCTCATATTCGGATGCCACACGATCATCACCTGAAGTGAAATTACCATCATCATAATACTCAGCCAATTTGAATCGCTTCTCACGGATGGCAACTATGTGGTTGGGGGCTACCGTGTTTCCATTAATTTTCGAGGGCTGGCCGGGATAGGGTCCACTTGACTGGCCCGATTGCCAATCGTCATAGGTGAAAATGATGTCGCTTTGTCCTTCAAATTTCTCTTCCGGGTTGGTTATTAATTGTGAGTAATCGCATCCCTTCCATTCTTCTTCTTGAGCAACACCTACCAGAGAGGCAAGGGTAGGTAAAAAGTCTACATGAGAAACCAGGTCATCCGATGTTTGAGGATCAGGAAAAAGTCTGGGATTAGAATAAATCAATGGAACCCGAATGGCTTCTTCATAAAAATTGAAGTTCTTTTGCCGCATTCCACCATGAGCAAGTCCCATTTCACCATGATCAGAGGTGCGAATAATGAGGGTTTCATTCAGCAGGTCTTCACCAAGTGCATCCAGCACTTCTTTGAGATACGCATCCGATGACTTGATTAGGTTGCCGTAAAAATTGACATAGTCAATCTTCTTTCTATCTGGTTTTAGCACCCCTAGTCCCATCCCCATATTTAGAAACCGCTTCTGTACCGTTGGCTTGGTGGAAAGGTCATCCTCCTCGTAGGTGTCGGGAAGCTCTATACTACCTTGCGTCCATTTAACACCGTATTCTGCTTTTTTGAAAGTTTCATTACCAAGGAAAAGGACATCATGTGGATTGACAAGCGAAATAACCAAACAGAAGGGTTTGCCGTCTTCTTTCGCTTCATCTGATTTTAAATAATTGATGTAGGCCAGTACACCTTCTTTGGTCTCGCCCTCATCGTCATACATAAATCGTGCATCATTTTCGTAATCCTGGTAAGGGCTCGTTTTATCCTTTCCCGGGCCTCCTCCCTCTTCCAGGCTCTGATCAGCACCCGCATCTTTTGGGTTCCAACGGGAAAAGCCATAGTCTTCCAAATCTTTCTGAGTCCAATTACCATCAGGGTCATTATCAGGCTTGCTGCAATGCCACTTACCCTTGTAAACCACATTGTAACCAGCTTCGGACATGACCGTGGCTACGTTTGCAAATCCTGTACTCAGCACTATCTGGTCCGGGTATTCATCCTCAGGCATACTTGCCTCAAGTGTAGATTTGACATTGTGCTGCGCTGGAAACTGACCTGTCATAAATGTGGAACGGGCAGGCGAACACATGCATGAATTGGTGAAATTATTAGTGAAATCCAGTCCATGTTTCTTCAATTGTGTCAAGCCAGGAAGGCTTGCTTCCCACCCTTCCGGGAAATGCTGAGTGGATCTCTCCTGATCGGTTAGGAAGATGATAACGTTCATTTTCTTTTCTATGATTGGGCTCATGTGATGTGATTTTGAACATGCCTGATCGCTTTCATTGACCGAGCATATATATTATGGCCAGTATTGGTTATGAACAAACTACAACATAACGTCAATTTTTAATTAAGGATGGCAGACTCATAATCATAAAAAGTAAGATTTATGATCCATATTCCTCAAATGAGGCAGGTATTAATCAGATTAAAAATATCTCATTAGGTCAGCAATTACAGAATTACTTTTCGAATTAAGCATCTAAACCTCACAGCAGCCTCACCATGCGTCTTTCTGATACTACCGGTTTTTGGATTGTGATTCTCAGCTAGCCCAATGGTTGAATGGTGCCCCCATGCACAAGAATCTGTAAATGTTTAATTAGTCTATAGGCTAGCCTCCAGGTCGAAAAAGCATAGGGGTGGCCTATACTACAACGGCTGTCAATTTCATGGTAGGAAGTTAGGGAGAAAAAAAAGGAAGCACCCAATATTAGAGACATAAGCTAGGTATTAAAGCAACTAAACGGCTTTTTAATAGTTCCGGAATTACTACCGTCCAGTCAAGCTGCTCGCCAAAATGAAACTATCCGGAACTTTAGAATTAGTTCTCACTTACAGTATAGTTAGGTTGGTTATTCCTGAGCTTTTAGGCAACTTCCTCATACAAACGTGTTATGGACAACTAACCCCTAATTTAAAACCTACTCGAAGAGGATGAAAAACTGGAAACTGGAAGATGTAGAAGAATCAGCAAAGGCGAACCCAAGTTCATTTTTCATCCCTCCTAAAACGGAACGAAAGAATCAAAAAATTGGAGATGAAGTCCGTCTTCATTTTTTATTAAATGATCCAACTTCAGATGAGCCAAGAGCTGAAAGGATGTGGGTCGAAATAACCAAGGAAAGAAGTTTATTCTCAAAATATAAAGGCCTCTTAACAAATCAACCTGTACATATTGAGGGCTTAAATTTGGGAGACGAAATCGAGTTTGAAGCTAAGCACATAGCTCGAACCGTGATTAAGAAAGATAGTCCTTTATGGATAGATTCTGCTGAACAAAAAGCGCTTGTATCCGAAATGTGTTTTCAAGATGGTGAATTTGTTAGATTCCTGTACCGAGAAGATTCAGATCGAGAAGAGGACAGTGGTTGGAGAATGTTCTGTGGAACAGAAAGTGACGAATATGCAGGTGATTCAAATAATATTCGGATAGTAAATGTAGCCTACTTACTTGACCTAGACCCAACTCTTTTAACTCCGCTTAAAGGACAAGTAGGAGCTGTATTTGAACGTGATACACTAAAATCCGACTGGCAAGAAGTAAAAGACTGGACCCCAAGTGAAGAGTAAAAAAAGTCCATAACATATGCTATGAATGAATGGGGTTTTATCGGTCATGAAATTTTCGTGGGGATTAGAAAGTCCGCCACAAGTTTTAAATTTAAATCAAGGTGTGGCTATGTGGAGACGGAAGGTTAGTGCTTTCTAATCCCCACTCATCATAGCTAGACGTTATGGCTCACCCTAGACCGTACTGCTTTTTAATATGATGAAATTATACTACTGGTTAGCAGACAAATTATTTTACGTTGGAACTTCAACATCAAAACGTAAACTCGATATCAATGATGAACACGAGTTAAATCTTGCTGAACCTGTTCTTATATTTAATTCTAAATCAAAAAACCTGGGAAGGGCAACTCTGATAATTCTAGCTTTTACTGCAATGGGAATTGGAGCAAACTACTTTGAATGGTCTTTTACGGCAGCAGGGTATCGAATCAATGAATGGTGGATTGGATCACTTATCGGTATTGTGATAGCTATCAGTCCAATGTATAAAGGGATTTTGAATAAACCCGTTATTTCCATGGATCAAACAAGAGTTAAGTCAGAACGTTTTGGAACTTTAAACTGGGCTGAAATTGAAATAATTGAAATCGAAAATGTCATAGATGATCTTGATGAGTACCCTTTTCTTTTAATTCGAATAGGGAATAAGCGCTATAGAACAAGCCTAGATCACCTTTCAATGAGTCAACAAAAAATTGAAAAAATAGTGGCTAAATTATGGCTACATGCTAGAAAAAAGAGCCATAACAAAACCTATGAATGAATGGGGTTTCATCGGTCAGGATCTTATCGTGTGGATTGGAAAGTCCACCACAAGTTTTAAATCGAAATCAAGGCATGGCTATGTGGAGACGGAAGGTTAGTGCTTTCTAATCCCCAATCATCATAGCCAAAACGTAGTATTCTTAAAATCATTGAAGCTTTGGCGTTGTTGATTTCACTTGTCATTATTATTTTAATATTCGTTTTAATAATTTTCTATCATGCAAAAAGTAATTTTCATTCACAGTGCAGCTATTGATGATTTTGTATCAACAGCTGTATTGTCTCAAATGTCAAATATCGAAATTCAGTGTGTCCTTGTTATCAATGCTGATTGTATAGCACAACCTGCTATGGATGTGACCAGTAGAGTCAATCAATTTTTAGGCGTAACTGCTCCTATCGGTCTGAGTACTGCTCGGGGGTTTAATGCTTTTCCCTGGGGTTATCGCTCAGACTGTATCCGAATGGGCAATATTGATGCTTTATCAAATTATGAAAGCAATTGGAATGTGAATATGCCTAGTGCAGAGACACTCCTTTTAAATGCTCTAACAAATACAACCGAGAAAGTCACGGTACTTTGTACTGGTCCCATAACCACCCTGACCTCTGTATTAGAAGATAACCCAGATCTTATCGAAAAAGTAGGAGATGTAATATGGATGGCAGGCGCGGTGAACGTTGATGGTAATCTCGATGGTGGCGATCCAGTGACAACACCAATGAAAATACCGACCGTAATTGCCAATAAATATGCAGAGTGGAATGTTTTCTTTGACCCATTCGCTTCGGCTACATTATTTCAAATGTTCAGTAATGTGAAATTATTCCCTCTTGACATTACTAATAAAGCAAAAATCACTAAAGACTTTAAAGCGAGGTTGGCTAGCCAAGCCAAAACATGGCCCAACTCTGAATTTGCTCTACAAGCATACGCATTAGTATCAGATGAGCCGTTCTATGAAATGTGGAATACTTGTGCTACTGTATGGCTGGGACAACAATCAGGCATTTTCGATAATCCTCAACAATCACAACTTTCTGTAGATACTTGGGGAAATGATATTCAAGGAAGAATTACAAGTGCTAACAATCCGCCAGACACAAATGAGCAGGATGTTTACGTTGATTTCTCGGACATCAATAATTTCTATGATTACGTATTGCAATTACTTTGCAGCCCAATTATAGTTGACTGATATATAATCATACCCTATTCGCAATGCTCCCCTGCCACTGGCTGCTACAGAAACGTGCCCTTTCTAACCCAAAGAATGGGCTAACTACGCTGGCAACAATAAGTGATGCTGGTTTTACTAAAAGGTAATTCTTCTATTAAGGGCCATCCGGGCATTGCTATATTCCCAAGTCGATCTTATAGGTAGTTTTCCTTGTATAACTCTTTAGTTTAAAGCAATCAGCTGTCTACAAGGGCGTTATTTTTATTATGAAAACGAGCTTGATTCTCTTGTTGGCCATTCTATTGGCATGTGAAAGCACCAAAACAGAATACGCTGAATTCATTGATTTTGACAACTTCAATGACCATAACTACTTATACATTGAAGTCAATATTCATGACGAAAATGACTGCGGTGAGTGGGGCGGACATGAAGAGAGAATATCATTACGCAAAGACCTCGGAGAGATGAAGTTGTCTTACCACAGAATGGACAATATGTGTGAGTATACCTTCCCCAACTGGAGAGAAAAGTCACCTGTTGGTCCGACCAGTTTCACCTTGATTTTGAACGAGGCAGACATCGATACGATAAAACATTATGTAAAGGGTGTGTATGAATATGAACCGCGGAAAGACGTATCGTCCAATGCGGCTGATTATTATGAAGTTAAATACAAAAATGGCCGAATCACCAAGTCATTTGACTCTTATGATATTAGCAATGATTTCGAAGGCTATTTCAACCTAAAGGCATATCTATTGAAAAGAGTCGAATCCGATAAATAGTGGCCACCTTACCACCTAGCGCGCACTTGTAGTGCATGCTCCTTCTCAAGACAGAATCCCTCTACCCAAAGGCTTCTTAGCTCTAATCCTTCATTGAGAAGGTTTTGGCACAGTCTTGGTACTCCAAACATTGAACAAACAAACTCAAGTACCTATGAAAGCATCATTTACAATTCTTCTGATCTTTTTTGCGGGAGTTGCCTTTGGCAACGAATTCAAAAGTGGCGATGTCCACCTGGTTGAAAATGTACCGGTTTACCTATTCTCAAGCCCTGTAGAAAGCTATACTGAAACAGGTAGCATCAATACCTCTTTTACCGGGGCATTGATACTTTCTGATGAATGGGAAGAACTGGCAGTAGATGAAAAGGTTAATCTGATTGTAAGAAGGGCCAAAAGAAGGCTGAGAAGAGGTACGGTAGCCGATTTCGATGCCATTATGATCAACCGCGATGGCTGGGTAGGTACCATGATTAAATTCGATGAGGAGAAGTCGACCAGATCGAGGGTGGAAATGGTAGACAATGTACCCATCTATGTTTTCAACACTCCGAACAGAAGCTACAAGGAAGTAGGCATGTTGAATAATGTATTCGAAACTACTTTTAGTTCAAGGTCAGTAAACAGCTTTGTGAGACGGGCGAAGAGAAAGCTGAGGAAAGGAAAGATCGAAGAATTTGATGCCATTGTGATCAGCAATGACGGGGTGAGGGCCTTCCCTATCAAGTTCGACAATTAAAGACATTCATGGCCTGAATAGGTCTATTCAACATCAACACCTCAATGTGAATCCATACGGCATTTACATTGGGGTGTTCTGTTTTCAGCAGCCTTCAATTTGCAGTAAGTGCCGTTTTTCCTGAAATTGATATCCGATAAAACTTAAAGCCATGCCCAACTACATTGACGGATTCGTTTTCCCCATTGCAAAGCAGCACCTGGAGGCTTATCAAGCCATTGCTGAACAAGTAGCTGATATTTGGAAAGAACATGGCGCCCTCTCCTATCAGGAATATCTAGGTGACGACCTGAGCCTTAAAGGCACACGATCTTTCACAACGGCAGTTGAGGCCAAAGAAGATGAGGCAGTCATATTTGGCTGGGTAGTATTTCCTTCAAAAGAGGTGCGTGACCTCGCCAATGCCAAGGTGCCGGAAGATCCCAGAATGGCCGATATAGTGGGGCCACTGGTTGATCCTGCCAGAGTGATTTTTGATGCCGAAAGGATGGTTTATGGCGGTTTTAAGCCATTGGTTTAGTTCCCGCATCAAACTTGCAAGTTAGTTCCTATGACCTTGAATTAGGCACAAGTTCGAGCTCCCCTGAAGCAGGGAATTATGTTTTACTTTTCTTTTGTCTCTCCAAAAGAAAAGGTGACCAACATCAAAACCATTGAAGTGGTAAACTGCACAAAACAGTCTCATTTGGCCAATGGTCACGCTGATGTTGGATCCCCACCGCACCTTTTCTACAAAAATTTGAAACCATAAGAGAAGTTTGATTCATGAGTTCCTTTCAAGTATCTAACTATCTCTGCTTAACCTCCTTTAGGTCAGAATTGGGTAACTTTCTTTGTATTTAAAAAGCCATGTCTTCTTTACACCACCAGGGCGTCAGCTCTCTTCCTGGGTATAATGGCTTCTCATTCTGCTTATGCAGGTGATTTAGATGGCATAGAGACGTTGATTGGAATAGCAATTGCCTTGTTTGGCTTGACCATGCTTTGCTGGATTGTAGCATTGGTAAATACAATTCGGTTTATAAAAAATAAGCCCTATGCTGAGAAGTATTTAGGGCTAGTGCAAACCGTACTTGTCCTGGTCAGTATTTTTGTAATGATGCTTTACCAAGGAAAAATGGAGGTTCAGATATTCGGGTCTCTTTTCTTTCTTGCACCTGTCATTATCCATATTGTTGGTGTTTATAAAAGGCCAAAATAAGTACAGTGCCCATTCTGAACACAAAAACTACATCACAGCCATATTGCTTAACTTCAGCCTTTTACTGTTCATTGATTTGAGCATTCGTCTGTTACTTATAGAATTATAACCGTCATGACCTCCAGCTTTCCCAAAAACCTTTTCCAGCTGTGGACTCCCGCCCTACTGTTTTTGATCACCTTCAATGCATTACAGGCACAAACCCCTGAGCAAGCCTATTTCGATTGGACAGAGATGCCCTTTAGTAAGGAAGAGCTGGCCCAGCGAAAGGTCAACCTGATCAACCAGCTTAAGTCGCAGAATCAAACAGGACTGGTGCTGATTCCCGCCAGAGACGGCTTCTCCTATGGCGAAACTTTCAGGCAGTTGGATGACTTTTACTACTTCACTGGGCTAGAACTGCCCAATGCCTTACTCACTATAGAGGTGGCTACGGGCAACACAGTAGTATTTTCTCCGGACTCAGACATGCGTTTTCACAGCAGTTCAAGGCCCAACGATTTCCCTGGCAGGCCCCTGCTCAATGATTCAAAGATCGCGGAAGCCTCCGGGCTTGACTTAAGTGACATGGCTGAATTCTCAGACTATATGGACGGAAAAACTAATGTTACCATACTCGTCAACAATGGCCGCCCGGGAGCATTGCGTTTTGCTTCTTCCGATTATATCGCCACACACTCTCCCACACAGGTATTGATAAAAGCCCTGAAATCGAAACATAGTATTTCGAAATTTGAAAACAGTTATGCTGCCATCGCTGAGGTACGCATGGTGAAATCGCCAGCTGAAATTGAGATCATGAAAAAGGCGGCCACCATTACCCTGGAAAGCATCAAAGAAGCAGCCAAGAGCATAAAGCCTGGTGTAGACGAGCGCTACCTGGAAGGCGTATTAGAAGGGCACTACAAAAAGCTGGGGGCCAATCGATTGGCCTTTGGTTCGATCATTAAGTCCGGCCCTAACTCGCTTTGGCCCTGGCGCATATTGGCCACGCACTACGACAGGCGCAACCGCGTAATGGAAGCAGGCGACCTGGTGATCTTTGATGTGGGTGCTGAATACAAACAGTATGTGAGCGACATAGGGCGCACTTTCCCTGTTTCGGGCAAATTCAGCCCAAGGCAGAGAGAGATATTGACCATGGAGGTATCCATAGCCGACCAAATCATAGAATATCTCAAACCAGGCATCACTTTTCAGGACATTCGTAATCTAACCGATGGAATCATTCCAGCTGATGCCAAAAAGTACATGCAGGTGGGTTTGTTCTTCGGGCATCATTTGGGCCTTTCTACGGGCGATCCCAACCAGCGCGATGCCGCCTTGAAACCCGGCATGATCTTCACTGTTGAGCCCTGGTATTACAACCACGATGAACAGATTTCTGTCTTTACAGAAGACGTGATATTAATTACAGAAACGGGTTGTGAAGTATTGAGCAAAGATCTACCCAGAACACCCGAGGCGCTGGAGGCCTTGATGAAGCGTTGACCGGATAATTGTAATGCACACTTCAGCTCCTTTTGAGTAATTCAAACATTAAGGAAGTTTGTAAATGCTCACTTTGATCGAGCCACTGTTGTTGCTGTATTTATTGTCATGATCATTGGCAAAAAGGAATAATTGACGGTCGCTTGCAGGCAATTCAGCTGCTGCACTTTCATCATTCCATTCTTTCCAGTCACCTATTTTGAAATCGAAAGGTTTATCTTCATTCAGTCCTCCTAAGCTGCCACAGAGCATCATTAATGGTTCCTTTTGTAGCCTTCTCCTTTTGGCACGCAGTCCCCATGCAGGGCCATGGCCAGTAGGCCCACTTGCAATCATCCAATCTTTCCAGCAGCCAGATGCGGTGAATAAGTATTTTATACCCTCTTCAATCACCACCTTCGTTAGTACTTCTTTTTCACTTGGGTCAACCATAACCTCTTGCAGTAGTTCAGCATCACCAGGAATTGTGTGTGGCGGGTTGGGTCGGTAAAGACCAGCCACTAACCAGCCTATTCCGAATAAGGTAAGGCCATATACTTCGACCCAGAAAATGTATGCGCCCCAATCGATGAAGAACTCACCAATGACACCCATTATCATCATGCCTGAGACCATGGCCAATCCAAGCCATTTGTATATTCTCGAGCGTCCTTTATTGTCTTTATACCAGGCCCTTCTGGAAAAGAACATGATAAGCATAAACAGAGACACAAAAAGTAAAACGGCAGCCGTATAATGAACTATCGTGGTATAGTCTCGGGTGAGCCATTCAATCCAGGCTGGTACAGGGCCACAGATTTTCTGTTCGCAACTTGTGGGCACTAAGGCAACAAGCAATGCGAAAAATCCGGCCAATTTGCTGAACCAATATTCAGCATCTTTTCGGCAGGAGCCCGTGCCATTGTATGCCCCCAGGAAAAAGGCCACTGCGATTAATCCACCCACAAAAAGGTCTCCAGAGTGAGTCCAGTAAGAACCGCTTATCGAAGTGATGTCTTCATTGGCAAGCAACAAAACCAGCCAAGGCAAGAGCATGGCGATAAGACCTGTGCCACTCCTTAGAAACTTATAATTAACTACCCGATCCGGTTGATTTTGATTAGACATAGAAATAATACCTTTTGCTCTTCATATAAAAATAAAAGAATATTAGCTCAAAACAACTTAACCACAATATAATCAAAGGCTTAGATCGGTTTTTATGTCATTGGCCCTCAAGTTTTTTTGGTACTTAGCAGTATTCTGACAACCGGATATATAAACCCTCACTTACCTTCAAAAAAAAGGCACTTCTGCATTAGAAGTGCCTTTTCCCAAATAATTCAGTGTGCTGATCTGGCTTAGAACCTGCTAAAGTGATTTCTTTAAGTCGATCAACTTTTCAATTTCTTCCTCAAGCAAACCTTTCAAAGGGTTAAAGGGACTACCATTGAAAAACCTGGGGTCAGTACCTGGGCCTTCCGGGCTGCCATGGTCGGCTTGAATAGAGTCACGCCATCTTTCCGCATGCCCTGTCCAGTCGTCAATGTTCACTGTTTCTGGCTCTGTAAACCATACATTCCAGCTGAGTGTGTTGCCATCTTTGAGCATATCGCCTGAAGCAAGGTTGAACAGGTTCAGGACCGTCTGATTAAAGTGGTCAACCTTTTCATCTCCGGTGGGGATAACTCCACCAATCAGCACGCCCAGATTGGCCACATTCCAGGAGATATTCTCATGCTTGGCAAAGTCTGGAATATCATAGGCTGTGGTAGAGCCACTGGTTAAGGGGAATAGTACTTCCGAAGGTTGTGCAGGATTTGAAGTAGCTACCTGAATGGCGTGTGCCTTGTCGAAAGGAAATTTCATGCCTTTCTTTTCAAAATCGTCCCAGAGGCCTTTTAATAGTGGGTTTTCAGTGGAAGACGGAGCAAACCAAATCTGACCTATTACTGACATATCGGCCTGCAGGGTTTTGGCGGGCTCATCTACCCAACCCCTCACACCTGTAACGGTTACCTCCACATTCATGCTGCCCAGACCCGGAATGGCTGCACCTTGCTGCGGACATATGATGGCAAAAATTCTACCTTCTGCATCGTAACCCAGCCTTGAAATGTCGGGAGCAAACATCTGATAGCATCGGCCTTGTGGTGACTCCCAACTGAACTCGGGCCACACTACCTTCTGTTGTCGCTGGAGTTTCAAAATGTTGTCCAGGTTGCCTGTAACGGGTATTTTACTAATGTCAGGGTGCTTTTCTTTAAAGCCTCCCACCCACGGTATGGGTGTGGGTACAATGAGCGAACGCAACAAATCATTGGACAAGTCTACCTCCAGGTTTACCCCTGTGGTAATGGTACCTGCATTTTTGATGGGATTGTCCTTAGTAGTTAACAATTCGTAGCCAGCGTCTTTAACTATGAAGTAAAGGTCAGGTTTGCGGTCGAACAGACTTTGAAATTCTGACGCATCAAATTGTACGCTAAAGGCACCGTCAGCTGCGGTAACGCCTATTCCCAGAAATTCATCTTTCGAGAGCAGGTCTTTGTCATAAACCAGCACGTGTAAATCTTCCACGGCCTGGCCGGTGAGCTTATTTTTGATGCTTCCGCTAACTGTGTATTGGGTTTCTGAACTCATATTTTTTAGTGTTTTGAATCAACGAATAGCAGATCGAGTTCCGGTATGGAAAGGTTCTCTTATCGACTGCTTCGTTAACAAAAATAAAAATATCTCTATCTGATTTATGCTTTTTCTTTTAAAAGAACTCATTGTTTGAACGTAGGAATTAACATTCCGCTTAGTTAAGCTTAGGTTAGAATAATGGCCATAAGGCATGATAAGGGTTTGTGATATCAAAATTGTCTTTAACCACTCGCAGGTCACAGACCAAACGATAATTAAAACCAGTAGGCAGTAACCAAATGAAAAAGTTATTTCTTGATGATATCAGAACCATCGACATGGTATATGACCCATCGCGAGAAGCTGAGTTCGACATTGTAAGAACTTATGATGACTTTGTGGATTACATCAAGCAAAATGGTCTCCCGGAATTCATCAGTTTCGACAACGACCTGGGTTTAGATAAGTCGGGCCAACATGTGGCACCAGATGGTTATGCCGCTGCCAAATGGCTCGTATATGAATCAGGCCTCGATCTCAGGCCCTTGAAATTTCATGTTCATTCAGCGAACCCTGTTGCCGCCAGGCAGATTGAAGGGCTTCTGAATAACTATATAAAGCATTTGCAAGAAAATGAACCTTGAATTTAAAAGCCTGAGCGAAGTTGATAAAACCGACATCATAAACCTGATGAACAATGAGCTGGTGAGGCGGCAAATGCCTTTGCTTAAAGGCGAATTTACAGAAGCGTCCTGTGACCGCTTTATTGCCTCAAAAGAGCGGCTTTGGGCCGAACATGGCTATGGTCCCTGGGCCTTTATCATTGAAGGCACCTTTGCCGGCTGGGGCGGTCTGCAGCCTGAAGAGGGAGAAGTAGACCTGGCCCTGGTGCTACATCCCGACTTTTGGGGTACCGGCAAGGCCTTGTACAAAGAGATCATCCGCAGGGCCTTTGAAGAAATGAACATGGAATCGGTTACCGTGCTCTTTCCTCCTTCCCGAATCCGCATTCAGGGTTTCTTAAGGCTTAGTTTTAAGGAAGACAAGGTGATCAACATGGGTAAAGAGACCTTTATCAGGTACAGACTGCAAAAGCCTGCTTGAAATAGAGTTTTAGACTTTCGTTTCCCAAGTGTACAAGGCGCTTAGAAGGGCACTTCCCTTTACCCCTTCCGTTGCGTGAAGTCCTCCCCTTTAACAGTGTCAAAGCCAATTATGGTTAAACAAAATTTCCAATGTGAGTAATTGTCTGACATTTCGTGCCTTCTGTTTATTTTTTAACTGACAAAGTTTAACAAAAGAGCAGTAGTTGAGTATATGACATTTATAATGTTATAAATCATCCAATTCAACATCATTAATTTTTATATTAATAAGACCTTATAACCATTAGTATAAATAAACCTTCAACTAGAATTGATATGAAAAAACTATTTGCACTTAGTTTGTTGTTCGCCTTCCTGTTTGCCTGTGAAGAGTCCGGCCTGGAGACCTCCCCTGATGTAGGAATAGAGGTAGAGGCTGGTAAATCAACAGTACCTACCAGTTGCCCTCCTATGAGCGGAAGTACAAGCTGGTCTAAGACCGGCACTTACAACTGTCACCAGTATGTCAAAGGTGCTTTGGTATCTGAAGAAGTAAACCTGTATGACGGTAAACCCGATGCCGTAGATTTCAGCAATGATCACACCAATGCCAGCATACAGTCCGATAATAACTTTATCAGGGTCTGTAACTCTTGGGATGCCGAAGCCACCGCAGTGCTTCCGGCTAGCAAAGACCATTCTTCTTTGATATTAGGCAATGGCTCTCATGCCTATTCAACACCTGGTGGGTCTGACATCTGGACCAGTGGTTCGGCACTGAACTACAGCACTGCCTGCGATTACGAGTATTTTTCTTCCGTTGAGGATGTGTACATTTCGGGGCCAGTTGTTTCTGGCAACAACTATACCTTTACTTTGGAGAATGTAGGCAGCCACTCTTACATTCTTACAGATGCCAACCGCTGGAGTTACTATGCCAGTGCTTTTAATGTCATTACCAAAACCAATACTACCCTTACACTATCTCCAAAGAGTGGCTGGGGTGGTACTCATAGCATCAGTGCCAAACTCAACACCTCTGGTACCGATAACCCAACAGGCAATTGTGCCACGGGAGTCAATGGCTATCAGACTGCCAGTACCTACACCCCCATAAAGTACAGCAGCTTAACCATACAAAGTAGTTGCGATGGCAAGTTGGATGGGAATACGCTTTACACCTGGAACTCAGTATCAAAATACGTGATGCACAATGTGGTGATGGATGAAAGTGGTTGGAGCTGGACCAAAACCTCTGGCAGCTGTAGCTGGAGCACCTCAGGGTCTGGTAAGTACATGGATTTCTCTATATCTAACGGCAGTGTTACTTTTCAAGCCACAAAATCAGGCTGCCCTACCAAGACCGTTACCTTCACGTCTTACTAATTAAGACTTGACTTGTTGACAATATTGAGCCTTAGGTACTGCAACGGTGCCTAAGGCTTTTTTGTAGCCATTGCAGACAGCATCAAGTCATGACAATTGCTTATTTTTAGCTCAATGTCGTTTATCATATAAGTCTTCGTTCATTCAACTCCTACCTAAATGATTCACAAAAAAGTTCAATACCTGATCCTTGTAATTGGCGTGGTGCTTCTTGTATTCAACACCTATAGGGCCATAGTGGAAGAAAACCCTATTTCCCCCTACCTGGGTATTGTTTCCAATATCATACTCATTGTGGCCATGACAGCGAGTATTCGCTGGCGAAACAAAGAGGAGAAGGAAGAACAATTAAAGTATTCGCAGTAGATAATGATCAAAAAGGTCGATGCTGATGCGGTTATACAACCAAAGGCAGCTCAGAAATAATTCTAACCTAATTGTAAATTCAAATACTGACATAGCTCCGTAAAACCAAGTTCATGAACTTCAACCTCACCCACTCAATCGACTTACTCAGTCGCACACCAGATACGCTGGCACAACTGCTCAAAGGTCTGCCTGAACCCTGGTTAAGAAACAACGAAGGTGAAGACACCTGGAGCGCCTATGATATACTGGGCCACCTGATTCATGGTGAAAAGACAGACTGGATACCTCGATCCCTCATTATACTATCCGACAGGGCCGATAAGACTTTCGAGCCTTATGACCGCTTTGCCCAGCAGCATGAAGACCAAAATCGCTCCATTGAAGTGCTCCTGGATGAATTCTCAGCGCTTAGAGCGCAAAACCTTGCCACGCTGAAAAGTCTGAACATCACCAAAGAAAAATTGCAGCAAAAGGGCATTCATCCAGCGCTTGGAGAAGCCACTTTACAGGAGTTGCTGTCTACCTGGACGGTACACGATCTGGGCCATATCGCACAAATCAGCAGAGTGATGGCCAAACAGTATGCATCAGAAGTAGGGCCCTGGAAAGCCTATTTGGGCATACTAAAAGCCTAGCGGCTCAACACCAGGGCTGTATTGGGTAAAAGGAGCAGTTGAACCATCAGCAAGTTGCCATTGCAGGTGCATGGGTGCCGTCTTAGAGTAAGCTGTCAGCTTTCCTTCACTGTCAAAACTCGCAGCACCTATATCGGTAAGGGTGTAAACTTCCCACTTCAACCCTCCATTGGCCAAGTCATAATATTGCACTGCCCCCCAATTATTGCCAAGCAAAAGATGGCTGTCATCCGGGGCAAAGGCCATTTGGTAATTTTCACCAGCTATTTCGGTAATCAGATTACCAGTATTCATATCAATGACTTTGGTGCCACTAGTTACTCTTGGGTTTGAGTATGCAAACAGGGCCTTCTGGTTGGCAAAAACCATAGATGGCGCAGCATAGCTTATTGGATTAGCAAACGATTTGACTTGTACTCCGGTTTGAGCATTATACAACCAAAACTCACCTCCTTGCGGAATCATTAGTATGCGCAAAAGGTCTTGACTGATATGAGCCTTGGGCCTGTTACCAGCTACTACTGACAATTGTCTCATCAATTTGCCTCCATTTTCCAGGTCATAAGTAAATACTCCACCCGATTGAGAAACGATCATCAAGGTTTTGCCATCGCTGCTAAATCGGTGAGCCACTACCTGATTTTCTGCATCGTTGGCATTGAGCAAAGGCTTTCCCTCTACATCAAAAACTTTTACAGAATAGTCTTTGAGCAAAATCAGAATGCTGGTCTCATCAGGAGAAAAAGCCACAGACGACACTTTGAGTTTCCAACTTTGTAGTTGCTCCTTACTTTGAAGAGACCAAAGCGTTACCTGCTCACCCTGAAAGCCAGTAGCCAGCAAAAGATTACCGGATTTAGCAAAAACCCCATCATGGGCGTTGGTGAGCTTTGGCAGCAGGTTCTTTTCTACCGAACCATCACTCAGGCTATATCGGTTTACAAAACTATGGCTAGCACCTATAAACAGTACGGTATCATTGTCAGGTAGAACAATGGCCCTATTGGGGTCTGCATCCAGGTTTCTGATGTCAGTTTTTACCGCACCGGTAATACCATCACATACTATCTCCAGTTCCTTGAAGGGATCTCGCGAATTGAAAACAACATGCTTAAGATCGGGTGAAATAAGGACACCGGGTCTGTTGTAGTAGTTAGGCGACCACTTCGTCAATGCCCCTCCTTTGGCCAAATTATAATGAAAAACGCCCCCCATACCTGTACCAGCTATCAGCTGCTTGCCATCTGCCGAATAAGCAATGTCGTTTTTACCATAAAAGCCATCAGTACCCAACTGCATTTTTAGGGAACCATCGCTACTATTGTATACTGGCAAAGAACCTACAGCGCCACACATGCAAAACGTCATACCATCAGGGTTAAAGCGAAAATGATTGGCCTGGTCCGTGGTAGACCATTGCTTTATCACCTTACCAGTAGCCAGTTCGCAGAGTACATTTCCAACCCCTGATCCCGCAACCATGAGCTGTCCATCCGGAGAAACCGCAGTTTTATCAGGTCTGGCCTTGGGAGGAAGACTATAGATCCATTTCAATGCTACCTCGGTAACATTGGCCATCATTACGGCCCCAATTTTTGTAATCACATACAATTGGAGCTTCCCGTGATTTACTAAAAAATGCAAGCCGGTAACGCCAACAGGCGAGGCTTGTGAAATGGTGTGGTGCTCGTCTTGCTCATGGTCATAGAGGCTGATGTTGTTGATCTCATCAGACATGGCCAACCAGCGACCATCGGCCGAGCTGGCAGATACCAGTGCATCACCCGTATTATGATCGGCCCTTGGCATGACCACCTTAGAAGTCCAGTCTCTGGTATTGATTAACATTACCCCTACTTTATTCTCAGTAAGCATAATCCACTCATCTCCCGGTAAAAAAGAAACACTGATTGGCTCATTAACTTGCCCTTCGGGGAATTGATGAATGACCGCTGTTGTCTGCACATCATACACAATCAGCCCTTTACCGTAGCGAAACAAGCAAGCCACCAGTCTTTCGTCTGATGAAAAAGTAATGGCCGTCACTTCGCTCCAAAACTGTTTTTGCAGTAATCTCACCTTGCCAGTACCTCCTTCTCTAAGTAGCACATATCCGGCCCTATCGCCACTACAGGTCCATTTACCAGATTGGCTTATGGCTACAGCGGTCACATTAAAGGAATGTGCTAAAGGAACAATTGTCTTAGCCTCTTCTGGTGGGTTTTTATCGCTAACGGTAGGATAATTCAACAAAACCGGAGCAGGTGTATTTTGCTTTGAAAACCAAAAATATCGCTGAGCCATTGGAGCAGCATACTCAATATTAACTGTCGGAATAACTACCTGTCCCTCGTTATCAAAAAGCCTGGTAATGCTGATTCGCCAGTTCCTGTATTGATTCTGCGCAGCAGACAAATTGTTAGTCACTATGATGTCATAGGCATCACTCATTGACATATACCCACGCTCGTCCATTTTTGCTATGAGCTGCGGGATAAGTGCCAGGTCTTTATCATTCGGGTTTTTCTGCATGGCAGCTTTGGCCAGCAAATTCAATTCTTTCGGGCTATAAGGTTCCATACTATGAGTTTATTCACTTTCCTTAAGAATTCCGTGGCTTAATAATAATTTTTTCAGCTCTTTACTCAATCGATGCACCTCTTGACTAAAACACAATCACCATTAATTGTACTCATCCATTGCATTTTTGACCTGAGCCACGGCTACTTTTTAGATTCTGACATAATTCTTAGGCAAAAACCCCCGCACCATATTGATTTTTAATAACTTACAACAGGGATTTCACCAGTCCCAACCAAATAGATAACCTAAAAATCAAAACACAATGGTAAAAGTAATTGTCCTTTACGGGCACCCCGAAGACACAATAGCCTTTGAAAAGTATTATACCGAGACCCACTTGCCTATAGCCGCAACAATTCCTCATGTGCAAAAGGTAGAGCTCACCAAGTGCATTGGCACACCAGAAGGTTCGCCACCATCACAATACAGAATTGCAGAAGTATACTTCGACAACCTTGACGATCTACAGGCAGGTATGGGCTCAGGAGAAGGCCAGGCTACTGTAGCCGACATCGCAAACTTTGCCACTGGCGGAGTAGATGTGATGATTGGAGAGGTCTAACCAGCTACTGCTGATAAAAAATTCACTCCTCGTTTTTCAGCGAGGAGTTTTTTTGTGCTTATTCAAATCATGAACATCAAGAAACTCACCCCTACTGATATTCAGCTTTTCGAGGAACAGGTCCTGCTCTTTGGAAAGGTATTTGAAATGAATGATTTTCAAATACTCTCCACTCCTCACCTTCAAGGGCTGTTACAACAAGATAACTTCATGGCCTTTGTGGCCCTTAGAGAGGGTCGGGTCATTGGCGGACTTACCGCCTACGTACTACACCAATACTATGCAGAAAAGCCACTCGCCTACCTCTACGACCTGGCGGTTAATACCGAAGACCAGGGAAAAGGTATTGGCAGCGAATTGGTGAAAGCCTTATGCAACTACTGCCAAAAGCAGGGCTTTGAAGAGGTGTTTGTACAGGCAGATAGAGATGAACCTCAAAACCTGGATTTCTATCGCAAAGCCCAGCCTACCGGTGAAGAGGACGTGATTCACTTTACTTATGGCTTATAGCCTGGAAAATAATTGCAGATACCTGCTAAATTAGATGCGTCATGAGCAACAAGGGTAAGGACAGAAGTAAGAAGTGGCTGATTACCAGACTGAAAACTTCAGGCAGTAAAAAGCGCCATGTAGCAAGCGTTGACTATGCAGATGGACGCAATGCTAAAGGCCGAAAAGACTGGGAGAACCTGCCCAGTAAGGAAGGCATGGGTAAGAGTTTCAAGTTTTTCAACAGCAAAGTAAACTATGGTTTGCTGGTCCGCTTTCTCAGGGGCAAAGTGGGTGGCCACTGGCCTGACATTCATGACGAGATCATGGAGCGCATTCCTTCCAATCTTTCTGAATTCAAAGACTGTATAGACTGGTTTGTGGCTCATGATGTAATCCTTACTGAAGATGGCCTTTGGGACAAGCAGAGTCAGAAATTTGTGACCGTTCCTCGCGAAGAAATGGAGTTTGACATGTTCAAATACAATCACAAAGAGTTCTATGTAGACCCCGATACGCAGACACTTTGCAAAACCGAAATTTCCTTCAATCAACACCAAACCAAAGACCTGGACCCTGATTGCCTTCGTGAATTCCGGGAGGAGGAACAGAAAGAAAAACTCGATACCAAGCGGCAGAAGAAGGCTGAAAAGATGGACGAAGAAGCGTTTAGAGCCGTGCTAAAAAAATCGAAAGATTAAAACCCACTGACATGAAGATGTACATTCTCATCAAAGATGAAGTACCAGATGAGCTGGCTCCGGTCATCGCAGCCCATGCCTCACTGGCTGCATACCGACAGTTTGAGAAAGACGTGGATATGCAAACCTGGGTCAATGGAATTTTTAAAAAGGTAGTTTGCCGGGTAAATGAAAAGGAGTTTGAAAGGGCCCGTGAGGCAGACAAACAACTGACGCTCAAAGAATCGGTATTAGACAACCAGGAAGTAGCCTTGGCCTTCTGCCCCAGAAAGGTCTACCCTAAAGCCTTTCGTTTTTTTAGGATGTGGCGCCCAAAGAACAGCGAATAAACCTCAATAAATCCGATAATTTCTGAGCAAATATCCTCTACGGTTAATAAATTGGTATCTCAGAACAAAATCGGAACCTAATGATTGACCTGACCCCACTACCCGATACCAATAGCGATCGCATCAAGTTACCCTTTACCTTTGATGTAGAGAAAATGAGAGCGGAGGTCACTTCCCTTCAGCTTCAGGAGTACATATACTATAATGTAATTATGCTGCGTGCCCCTGCTTTTGAAGTAGACGAATCCATACCGCAGCCTCCGCCAGCAGACGACTATGCTGATGGCACTTGGACCGACTGGCTGGACTCTCCTCAAATGGACCAATCGCCCTATCTCAAGAGCATTGTAGACATGTTTCGGGAGCACACCACAGTGAACCTGGTGCGCATTCTCAGGCTGGCCCCAGGTGCTGTAGTAAAAGAGCATACAGATCCGACTTTGGGCATTCAGATACCTAAATCTATGATCAGGCTTACCATTCCTATCTGGTCGGGTGATGATGTGGAGTTCTACCTCAACGATGAAGAAGTAGAAATGGAGGAAGGCGAATGCTGGTACATGAGACTTTCAGACCCGCATAGGGTGATCAACGAAGGTGAAAATGACCGTGTGAACCTTACCATCGACATGATCCCGAACCAATGGGTGAAAGATTTGGTTTTTGGCCATGATGACTAATTCAGATTTCGTGAAACGTCTGATTCTTTTTTTGGCATTATCTGGCATGTCTTTGGCAGTTTCTGCACAACAGCGTTCAGAAATCGTCAGTTGCCTGTTTGACGCATACCAACCACAAATCGACTTCTATGAGGTACTACACCAGCTTGAAAGAGAGTTGATGGATGAGGGCGTGATACAGGACACTTTGGGCCTCGACTACCAAATGCTAGTTGAGCGCTTCAACGAAGACAGCGACAGTTTTCATTTGGAAAAAGTCAAGGTATATCGATACCTAAGCCCTGAACCTTTCAAAGGCTGCATCTTCAATGCCAAAACACAAGCGAGCCTGGATCAAACCTTTAGGTACATGTTCCTTATGGCTATCTACCTTGATTTGGCCGTGCAGGGCAGCCGATTAGCCCTTATGATAGATGATGAGCAAACTATTTGGGTAAATGGCAAGCAGGTGGCTTTAGAGAAGCTAGAATTAAAGCTGTCTGAACAGCGCAAAATACTCATAGAAAAAGGAGTGCCTGAGGCAGAAATTTCATTGGACATGAAAGTATCTAAAAACACCAGAATGGGGCTGATAGTAGACATACAAACTCTTTTGAGAAAAATCAATATCAGAAGGGTTAATTACTACAGTTACGAGTAAGTACTGCTACCCAAACTCCTCAATAAAACTGCTGGTAAAATTGGCCATGTGCTCTTTACTTCGGTCCTCCTGGCGTATTTCCCCCCTTGTCGGTGTTCTTCACCAACAAGTAACAGGGCGTGTACGAATAACTCTTTATTTTTATCCTGTGATAGAGGAAAATTATCTTCAATTCTTTACTGCTTCAATAGTCAAATGGAAGCCAGTACTACAGCGAGAAGCTTATAAGCAAATCGTAATTGAGAGCCTAAGATTTCTTGTTTTAAACAAACGCGTCAAGGTTTACGCCTTCGTAATTATGCCTAACCATATTCACTTGATTTGGCAAATAATGCCCGAACATCACTTGAAAAACGTTCAACGTGATTTTCTAAAATTCACAGGGCAGCAAATTCTTAAAGACCTTCGTACTCACCATACATTCGAATATAAAGGTTTAGAAGTGAATCTTAAAGATAGAAAACATCAGGTCTGGCAAAGGAATCCATTGACTGTCGATTTATATAACAAAGAAATGATCGAACAGAAGTTGGATTACATCCACCATAACCCAGTCCAGGGTAAATGGAGCCTCGTTGAAGATTATTGCGATTACCCTTTTTCATCTGCTTCCTTTTATGAAGAGAATGATTCTCAGTTCGACTTTTTAACGCATTACATGGCATATTTCGGCCATTAACATTTGTTGGTGAAGAACACCAACAAAGGCAGGGTCCCCTTGTTGGTGTTCTTCACCAACAAGAAAGCTATGGCTTAGTAGTCGAACTCAGCGTCACCCAAACTCCTCAATAAAGCTGCTGGTAAAATTGGCCATGTGCTCTTTGCTGCGGTCTTCCTGGCGCACCACCAGGTAGTGTTTGCGCTTCAATCCATTCTTGCCAATCGGTTTCATCACCAGCTCATCCGAGAGCTTAAAAGGAGTCAAAGCCCAGCGTGGCACACAGTAAATACCCATATTGGCCTCAATCATTTTCAGCGTCAGCTCGGTATAGGGTATGGCCTCCACCTTTCTGGGTACCACCTTATTAGGTTTTAAAAAATGCTCGTACACCGACACCGACTCCAGCGGATAGGAATGAATGAACAGGCAAGACTCCGCAAAATGACCGGCATCCAGATAGTCCAGTTCGTTAAGTGGGTTTTCCTCATGCATGAGCACACACAATTCATCTTCAAAAACCAGAGTACTGTGCAGTTGATCTGATTCAGGTTGAATGGTGACCAGTGCTGAATCCAGCTCTCCGGCCAGCAGCTGTGAAATGGTCTGGTGAGTGGCTCCCAGGCTCAGGTGTAGTTCAATTTCAGGGAAAAGCACTCCCATTTTCTGCACAAATGCAGGCAGACTATGGAAAAATGACTGGCATTCAGCACTCATTTTTATGCGCCCCTTCGCCCCCTCCTTCAACTCTTTGATCTGGAGAAACCCCTTGTCCAAAGTCTGAAAAAGCTGAATGGCCATTTCATGCAACTTCTCCCCTTCCCGGGTCAGTGTCCAATGATTGCGCTTGCGGTAAAACACCTTAAAGCCCAGGCGTTCTTCCAGCTCTTTCAACTGGTGGCTCAGGGCCGACTGCGTGAGAAAAAGCTTCTCTGAAGAGTTGGCCATATTGCCCTCTTCCGCAATAGTTTTGATCAGTCTGAAATACTTGAATTCCACACTGCAATTTAGGATTCTTTAAAGCAATTGTACTTGAAAAGATTTCAATTAAGCCTCTCATTTCCTTCAAACGATTCTCTTTGATTGGGAAAGCCTTTCTGAACTCCATCCCTTTCCTTACATTTAGCCCAGTGTCTAATTAAACTTTAAAAATCATGTTTAGAAGAGTATTATCGTTCATTGCCGTAGTAGGCGTAGCATTTTTATGGGCTTGTGACAACGGAAGTGATGGAGAGCCCAACAATTCATTAGTAGGTACCTGGGCAGTGACAGCCTTCAGCGCAGAGGTGGGGAGTTCGACCACATTTGATAACGAAACCATAGAAGTATCAGCTACCATCTCTGGTTCAAACCTTGACTACACAATTACATTTACCGATTCTGATTTCTCAACTTCTGGCGGTTATACAACCAATACCACCGCTAATATTGATGGTCAGCAATTTGAGGCACAAAGTATAACCTTAACCAATGTCACGGGTTCTGGGGCTTACACTGCCACTGCGAGTGAAATTACTGTTGGGAGCTCTTTTTTCTCTTTAGAGGTGAATGGAGTGCCTTTTGAAACAGGTGGAGCGCCTCAGACAGTCTCTTATACCATCAATGGTAATCAACTTGTGTTCTCACAGAATGAGGCCATTTCTTTTACAGAACAAGGCATTACCAGCACAGTGACTATTGTTCAATCCTCTACCTGGACCAGACAATAAGTCTACTGCCCAAACTTAACTGGTTTAAAACGCCTGCTGCCCCAATAAATCATGACTCCTCCAGTGAGGAACATCAACGTACCATACACTGCAGGAGTCACGGCATATGCTGAATTACCTAACAGCACAACAGCTACAGAAATGCCCAGCGTTCCGTTTTGGATGCCCGATTCGATGGAAATGGAAATGGCCGACTTTTCATTGAGCTTGAACAGCTTGGCCGAAAAGTAGCCCACGCCCATGGTGATGACGTTGAGCAGTATAGATACCAAACCTGCATCTCTGAGCATACTGAGCAGGTTGTCGCGCTCTTTTACGCAAATGCCAATGATGACCAGTGCCAGCACCATGCCCGAGGCAATGCGTACAGGCTTGGCCATTTTCATGGCAAAATCCGGCTTCTTATTCCTAATGAACATGCCCACCAGAATGGGAATGATGATGATGATGGTCACTTGCATGATGGTTTCCACCACATCCAGCCTGATCATTTGGCTTTGATCCAGAAACTCTTCTAAAGCAAAGTTGACAATGAAAGGTATAGTAATGATGGTAATAAAGCTACTGAGCGCAGTAAGCGTTACCGACAGGGCTGTATTGCCCCTGGCCAGGTGAGATATCAGGTTGGAAGTAGGCCCTCCGGGACAAGCCGCCAAGATCATGATGCCCACAGCCACTTCAGGACTTGCTCCTGAATAAACGGCAATGCCATATCCAATTAAAGGCAGTAGAATGATTTGATTGAATAGGCCAACAACGACCGCCTTAGGGTAAAGAAACACTCGTTTGAAGTCTTCCAAGACAAGTGAAAGCCCCATGCCGAGCATAATTATGATCAGGCAGACACCTAGAATAGCGGTTGATAATTGGTCCATCGTTGTTCGTTTAAAAAATCAAATTATGGAATTATTTCGAATCCCTTTGCAGACTCACTTTGTCCAGTAGTCTACCACCACTGCCTCTTCAATTATGCCATCTAAAAGCTTCACAAAAGCCTGATGATCAGGGTGTGGTAAATAGGTAGCCCTGTCTTCTTCACTGTTGAACGTGATGAGGTAGCAGTGCGTCAAACCTCTATCGAGTCCCTCAGGACTGTTGTTGATGCCCCATTCAAAATCGCGCACTTCATCGATTTTCGAAGGCAATTCGGCAAAAGCCTTTTCAGCCTTGTCAATTCTGGCTTGATCGGCACCTTCCTTGAATTTGAACAGCACTACATGGCGCAGCACCTTGTCAGGCAGGATTTCGGTATTTGAGCGATAAGATGAGAAGGCAATGACCGCCATGAGCAAGGTAAGCGTCAAAGCAACTTTGAAGAGTAGAGGAATGCGTTTCATGTCGGATAATAGATAAAAGTTTGCTCAATTCCCGACCCTTGCATCAAAATCCCATTGGTTTTTATTTCATAGTCCACTTTCAGGCAAACAAAGCATCCGGTTCCCTTCTTCATTGAATTCTTTTCAATCTTGCCATCGTCAAGCTTCAAATTCATTCTAAGCTCATGCACAGGAACTCAACGTAGATTTGGTCAAACATGAAAAACATGAACAGCACAGATAACACTTTAAATCCGCTCAATTGTTGCGCTCTGGTACAGAAGGAAAGACAAACGGAAAGTAAATCGGACCAAGGTTGGTTTACCAGATTTTTAAACAAGCTGGTCATTCCCGGTGCTGATGCTGCATCACGTATTAAATAAATGCTATGAAAAGAATTGGACTAATAGGCGGCATGACTTGGCAGTCGTCACATGAATATTACAAGCTACTCAACCAAAAGGTGCAATCAGTTTTGGGTGGCTCACATTCCTGCGACTGTGTAATGGTCTCCGTAGATTTTGCTAAAATAGAGAAACTCACTTTTCAGGGTGACTGGGCAGGAATTGGTGAGATGATGGCCAAATGCACCAAAGAATTGGAAGCGGCTGGTGCCGAATTGATCATTTTATGCACCAATACCATTCACCTGGTAAGCAAAGCCATAGAAGCCGCTACTACCCTGCCCTTTCTGCACATAGCCGATGCTACGGGCGAAGCCATCAAAGCTCAGGGACTTAAAAAAGTAGCTTTACTAGGCACACAATTCACCATGGAAAAAGACTTCTACACCGCTGTCTTGAAAGAGCGACATCAGGTTGAGGCCATCATTCCTAATTTGGAAGACCGGAAGGCCTTGCAATACATGATCTACCAGGAAATGGTCAAAGGTGAGTTTACTGAAGAAGCGAAAGCTACCTGTGAACGCATCATCCGTGAAATGGAGGCAGAAGGTGCTGAAGGCGTGATACTCGGTTGTACCGAATTACCCATTCTACTCGAAGACACTGAGCTGTCTATTCCGGCATTTAATACTACTCAAATCCATGCCTTCAGCGCAGTAAAGTTGGCATTATAGTCAATACCAACCCTACTACTTAAGGCTAGTTAGCTTTGGACAACATAAGTTGCCAGGGTCTGTACTACTATTTTCCCATTCTGAACCAACAAGGTGTCGGAGCCCATTTTCACTTCGGCACCTTGGTTTTTCGAATGCCAAACAATGTAAGCCACCTCTCCTGTGACAGCAACTCTATCCATGTTGAATTCATAGGTACCTGGTTTAAACAGGCCACCAAAAAAGTGAGTAAAAACGCCTGCGATGGCCTCAAGTCCTTTTACTGTGGAATCTGGAAGCTCCAATACTGAGTCTTCAGTAAAATCTTCCATTACCATCTCTACATTGCCTTGCGAGAAGGCAGTCAGGTGATGATTTAGTACTTCTTCTGTGGTCATAATTGTTTCTTAGATTTCAATCAATCTATTGAATGAAAATCACATATCCTTTCTAATTCTAATAAACGGTCTAATAACAGATTTTCTATCAAATTCCTGAAAAGCAAGATTAGACCAGAGGTTTCACCTCCCTTTTGTAAAAATCACCTTTTGCGATAGCGCAAATCCATCTACATTTCTCTTCTTAAAATTTTTTGACATGAGGAAAGCGACACTACCCCTGCTGCTGATCATTTTGATCTCAGCCATCACCTTTAAACTTAGCGCACAAAACGAGCCAGCCAAGGCCGATAGCACCAAAGCAGAGGAGAAAAAAAAGAACAAAAACCTACCCCTTGAACCAGGCCGTACCTTTGAGTTCGACCTGACAGAAGGCTCCTGGATTGCCCTGGATGTGAGTCCTGATGGGCAGCAGTTGGTCTTCGATTTTCTGGGCGATCTGTATACCATGCCCATGACTGGTGGTGAAGCCACCCATCTGACCAGCGGCATGCAATTCGATAGTCAGCCTCGCTTTAGCCCTGATGGCAAAAAGGTGATCTACATTTCAGATGAGTCTGGTGGAGAAAACGTTTGGACCGTTGAGCTGGAGTCCAAAGAGAAAAAGCAGATAACCAAAGGCAACAGCAACTCTTATCAGTCGCCAGAATGGTCGCCCGATGGCAAATACATGATTGCCAGCAAGCAAAGCGGCAGAAACCTACACAAGTTGTGGCTATACCATGTAGAAGGCGGTTCGGGTACTGCCCTTGTAAAAGAACCCACCGGTTTGCGTATGATCGAAGGAGCCTTTGGCGCTACTGATCGATACATCTGGTTTTCCAGAAAAAGCAATGGCCGTCTTTGGGACTACAATGCCGCCCTGCCTCAATACCAAATGGCCAAATACGACCGCCAAACGGGCCAAATCATTGCCGAAGGCTCACGCTATGGGTCTACCTTTCGCCCTACCCCATCCAGCGATGGAAAATGGCTGACCTATGCCACCCGACATGATGCTGAGACTGGCCTGATGTTGCGCAACCTGAAAACTGGTGATGAAAGCTGGTTGGCCTATCCCATTCAGCATGACGACCAGGAATCACGCTCTACCCGCGACCTGTTGCCGGGCTTCTCATGGACCCCTGACAATGAGCACATTCTGATCTCATATGGCGGTAAATTCTGGAAGATCAATGTGTCTACAAAAACAGCCATAGAAATACCATTCCGTGTAAAATCTCAGATAGAATTGGGGCCTGAACTTGATTTCGACTACCCCATCTCCGATTCCAAAGAATTTGATATAACCCAGATCAGAGACCTGGCCCCATCTCCCGATGGCAAGCAAATGGCCTTTACAGCCCTTAATGAAGTTTACCTAATGGACCTGCCCAATGGCACGCCTAAAAAGCTGCTAGACATGGACGAAACCCAGGCCCAACCTGTTTGGTCGCCCAATGGTGAATGGCTGGCCTTTGTTACCTGGCAAGCTGATGGTGGCAAGGTGTACAAGGTGCGTCCCAACGGCCGCAACCTCACGCAGCTCAATCAGGAAGGCGGAGTATTCCAAAGCCCTGTATGGTCCAACGATGGTCAGAAAATTGTGCTCATTAAAGGCCAGGCTGAAGACTTTCGTAATGCATTGCAACGCACGGCCTTTAAGGGCACCAGCGACCTCATTTGGCTTTCGGCCGATGGTTCTGCCAACAACCTGATTACTGCCACCAATGGACGTGGTAATCCACATTTTGTCAAAAACTCTGATCGCATTTACCTCTCAAGTTTCCGGGGCCTGTCCTCTATTCGCTGGGATGGTACCGATGAAAAAATGCACCTGGAAGTACGAGGCAAGTCTGCACCTGGTTCCTCTAACGCTCCCAGGGCCAGTTGGATTAGAATGGCCCCTCAAGGAGACCAGGCCATGGCAGCCGTGGTAAATGACCTCTATGTGGTCACTGTGCCGCAGGTGAGCGACAAGGCTGCCGTAATTTCAGTGGCCAACCCAAAGAATGCTGCCTTCCCAGCCCGTAAGCTCACCACCATTGGCGGTCAATTTCCCGCATGGAGCATGGATGCTGAGCAGGCTTACTGGGGCATTGGCAATGCCATGGTCACCTACGACTTTACGGCTGCAGATCAATTTGAAGCCGACCAAAAAGCAGCCAAAGAAGCTGATGAAGGGGAAGAGAAAAAAGAAGACAAAGAGGAGAAGAAGACCTACGAACCTACAGAGAGGCAGATACTCGTAAAAGCCGAACGTGACACGCCTAAGGGCAGTATCCTGCTGAAAAACGCACGCATCATTACCATGAATGGCGACCAGATTCTTGAAAAGGGCGACATCCTGATCGAGGACAATCGCATTAAGGAAGTGGGCACCAACCTAAGTGCTGGCAGAAGGGTGACCGTGAAAGACATGACTGGCAAAACCATTGTACCTGGCTTTGTAGACACGCACTCACATTTTCGTCATCCTGTAAACCTACATCGAGGGCAATTCTGGCCTTACCTTACCAACCTTGCCTTTGGCGTAATCACTACTCGTGACCCACAGACTGCTACCACTGATGTGCTCACTTATGCAGATCTGGTAACTGCTGGCAAGCTGATAGGCCCACGCATCTACTCTACCGGGCCAGGTATTTTCTCAAGTGAAAACGTAAGTAGCCTGAAGCACGCCCGTGATGTAATGAAACGCTACAGCCAATACTACGATACCAAGACCATCAAAATGTATGGTGCGGGAAATCGCCAGCAAAGACAGTGGATCATTCAGGCGGCTTATGAGCAAAAAATCATGCCGACTACCGAGGGTGGACTGAACTTCAAAGCCAACCTCACCCAGGTCATTGATGGCTATCCCGGTCATGAGCACTCGTTCCCGGTTTTCCCTCTTTACAAAGATGTAATCGATATGGTAGCCTTTTCAAAAACCGCCTACACGCCTACCCTGCTGGTGGCCTATGGCGGTCCCTGGGCTGAAAACTATTTCTATGCCACAGAAAACCCACATGGTGATGCCAAGCTGAACCGCTTTATGCCCCATCACAACCTGGACTCTAGATCGAGAAGGCGCAATGCTGGCTGGTTTATGGAAGATGAGCATGTATTTGAAGAGCTTTCTGCCTTTGCCAAAGACCTGATGGAGGCCGGTGGCCGTGCCGGAGTAGGCAGCCATGGACAGTTACAGGGCCTCGGCTATCACTGGGAGCTTTGGGCACTACAATCGGGTGGAATGAGCGAGCACAATGCGCTAAAGGCCGCCACCATCATTGGGGCGCATGCCATTGGACTGGATAAGGACCTGGGCAGCATTGAAGCCGGTAAACTAGCCGATTTGGTGATTCTGAACAGCAACCCGCTCGACAATATCAAAAACTCAAAAGACATCAGCCATGTGATGATGAACGGTAGACTTTTTGACGCCAATACCTTGGATGAGGTTCACCCAAAGCAAAAGACCATGCCCTCTTTTTGGTGGCAGGATTTCGCCCCTACAGGCGTACCTGGTGTGAAAAAATAAGGCGTTTTACCAATGCATTTAAATCAAAGAAGGGGCCCAAAAGCCCCTTTCTCTTTAACTCGGTTAATTACCAACTAAAGGGATTAAGTCGACTGAGGGTTTCCTACAAAACCGATGTTGCCCTCACCAGTGTATTGCATATCTCCTGTCAAGGTCTTCCCTTGATCATCTGAGCTTACCTTAAGCATAACCACTTTTTGATCTACTCTGGCGCCAATCACCATTTGGCCACCATCATGACCTGAGGTACCACCCCAAGAGTTTTCAACAGCATAGGTATTCAAGGCCAAAGGATTGAGCGTACCTTTAAAGCCAATATGACCTTCAGTATTGTAGGTCATAGTGCCATCAAGCGTATTACCGTCATCATTACTGCTTAGGTCAAAGGCAACGGGGGCTTTAGTAGCTCGGGTTCCCAGCACCATTACACCACCAGCATTACCCGTTGAACCTCCCCACGAATTTTCTACCCAATAGGCATTACCAGGGGTCAATGTGGCCTTCAAGCCTATTTCACCTTCACCGGTGTAGGTCATTTGTCCGTTAAGGTTACCATCCGCATCGGCCGTGGCCTTTAATGATATTACCCTTTGGTCTCCTCTTGAACCAATCAGCCATTTGCCTCCATCGTGACCTGAGGTACCACCCCAAGAATTTTCGACAGCATAATTGTTCTCATCTACACCGCTGATGGTAGAAGCTTTGAAGCCAATAGGCCCTTCTGTTTCATAAGTGATGGTGCCTGTGAGTGTTTTGCCATTGTCTTCTGAGCTGATGTCAATGGCCACAAGTTTCTTAGATAAGCGGTTTCCTAGTACAAATACACCGCGATCGTTCCAGGGAGCTGTGTTTCCGCCCCATTGATTTTGAATTGAATAAATTGCCATAATTAAAAAGTTTTAGTGTTTTGAATAATTAATATTACAGCATACATTCAATTAATTCCACTAATAGTACCTTATTCCAGTGTATCCACTTTGATAATCAGGTAAAAACCCTCTGTTATAAAGAGGTGAATTTCACTGTATTGTATTGGTTTTCAATAGATTAGTTAATCAGCCATGGGATCCATGGAGCGAACGGCTGCTCTCAGTTGAGCGGTGCTTAGTTTACCAAGCTGCGGTTGGGTAGGTGATTGCGGGTCAAAGCCTGCTATCTCGTCTTGATGTGCTTCCATCCAGTTCACCAGTCCTTTTATTACCCTCAGGTTGGCGATGCCATGTGGAGTAGTGCCTCCCCTATTGGCACCAAGCATGGTTTGGATGGAGAGAAACGGCCGTTCCGAAAAGTAGACTTCAGACAGCTTTGCCGTGAACTCTAAGTCAGCCGACACAGCGCTATAGCCTCGCTGCTGATCGATGGCATGCCTGCCTTCATGCGCATAAATGGCCGAGCCCTCCATGATGTTTTCTATCCGGCTGATAAAGGCAAACCTCAAATGCTCGTTTTGCAGACCTTCACCTTTTAGTGAGTCCAGCAGGCTTCCCAATTCACGGTCCATCAAGTGCCATTTCAGGCCTTGCAAAAAAGCGTAGGGATCATTGCGAGCCAAAGCTTCGTCCTGACGGGTCCACTCTTCAATATTCTCCTTAATCACCGCCTGCTCTTGCGGATCTGTGGCTTTCTGCCAGAGCATTACCGGAGCAGTAGTCATGGTGGTACGGACTTGTAAAAAGGAGCCATTGCCGGGAGCCCAGCCCCCAACCTCATTGTCTCCGTCACCAAACCAGCTGGTATAGCCATTGGAAACCATGTGGTCAAGCAAATAGTACCGGAACTCAGCTTCCTTACCATATTGACGAATGATGCGGTTGTCGTCCAGCACCACTTGACCTAAATGCACACCGTAATAACTACCGGACGAATAGCGCGCCAGGTAGCCTTTGAAGCGTTTTTTGAGCTCAGACCTGAATCTTTGAGTGGCAAAACCCGGCTGCTCTCCCTCCCATTCAAGCTGGCGCCACAACTTCCTGCCCAGGTCGTTGATGTCATTGTTGAAGCCAGAATAATCAGTGCGTCCACCGATCAGTTCACGGTAATAAGGTGCTGCCAGCTTGATAATGCCCAACTGGTAATCGCGATAAGCCATGATCTCGTTGATCCGCTGATCAGCATGGCGAGAAGAGCCCAGGTGCCAGACTTTCATAAGGGCTGCCAGGTTATAAAAACCCGATTCCGCCAGGCCTTTCACCATAGCAATGGCAACGCTCTCTACGACATCTTCTCCCTTGTATGCCTTCATCGTGGCCTCAAATGCCTTGACATCGAGCAGCAGACTTGGATGCACTTCAGCTTTGTCTGTATAGCGATAATAGGCCATCCAGGCATCGAAAGCATCGGCACCCTTGCCCAGCAGTAGTGCATAGGCCAGGTTGAGTTCCGCCACCTGCACATCACCCAGTTTGGTAGTCATCCAGGTTTGTAGCTGGTCGTAAGTGGCTTGCAAGGCTCTTATATCTGCCTGATCAGGAACTCCATTGGCCAGTATGGATTGTTCGGCCTTTGCCAGTAGCTGACCGCCATGGGCCATTACAGCCTCATACTTTTCTGTTTCTGAAGTAGCTGCTGCTTTGGCCTTGGTAGCCCAATCAACTGCTTCTTCATGTTTGTCTTCACTACTCAGCACTCTTGCCTTAAGAATATAGGCCTTGGATTTTCCCTCGTCCAGTTGCGTAACCTGGTCCAGCAGTTGAAGCGCCTTGTCCGTTTGTTCGTAAAACCGCCAGTCCATCTTGGCCAGGGACCTGCCGGCTTCTGCCCTGTCCCTCTCCTGAGCATCTGCATCTGCCCACACTTTTTCAAAAAGCGCATAAGACTCCCGATGATTGGCGCGCCAATAAGCTTGGCGGGCCTGGTTCATCACATTATCGGAAGAGGCACTGCCGGTTTGCCCATTGCCATCACAGGCGCTCAGCAGCATAAGGATGCATACTATGTAAATGCTTTGCTTCATGGTGTCGTTTATAGATTGACCTTTTCTCAAACATAGGGTTACAAGCATATCAGCAAGCCGATTGACAGTATGGAAATTGTTTAATTTTCCTGAAGGTTTGACCAGTAGTTTCCACAGGATCGGTTCTTAACGATTTTTGGCGCAGTCCTCCTTGGTTTCTCTGTCTTCTAAATCGAAATTAGCTTCTATGAAGTTTTCGTGGTTCATAGCCCTATTATGCACAACCTTCGGCATCATGGCACAGGATGGTTATCAATACCATGTACCTAAGGATTTGAATGATGGTTGGCCAGTGAAAAGTATTTATGAATCTGACCTGAAGGCTGGGCCTGTAATATCATCTATGGGTACTTATGTTGTCAGAGGCAAGTACAATCCGGACAGCTATTTGATAGCGAAAAATGGTGAGTTAGTCTTAGAAGAGTACGACACCTACAGTGATTCCAACACCAAACATGACCTGCGATCTGTGACCAAAAGCATTATTGCGCTACTCACTGGCGTTGCCATTGAGCAGGGGCTTTTTCAACTGGATGATCTGGTACAAAATCACTTGATCGAATTGCGAGACGCTAAGAACGTTGACCTGCGAAAGACAAAGATCACCATCAGGCATTTACTCACAATGAGCTCTGGCCTCGACTGCAACGACTGGGACAAAAAGTCGAAGGGGCAAGAAGATCGCATTTACAAAAAGAAAAGCTGGATTCAAGCCCTGGCCGACCTGCCCATGGTCAATGAACCGGGTGAAGCCTCCTTTTATTGCACCGGTGGGGTAATAATGCTGGCCAGCATTCTCGAACGTTCATCAGGGCTTAGTCTGCAAGAATATGCACAAAAACACCTCTTCAGCCCCCTTGACATCAAGGAGGTGGATTGGGGCCATACCAACAAAAAACAAGTCATCAGTGCTGGCAAAAGGCTTTACATGCGTTCGAGGGACATGGCTCGTCTAGGCATGCTCTTGTTGCATGATGGCCAGTGGAAAGGACAGCAGGTTGTCCCCAAAAGTTGGATTACCCAATTGCACCAAACCAAGACCGCAATCAACAACATGGACTACAGCTACTGGTGGTGGCAAATCTCCTTCCCCAACAATGGCAAATCCGTAAAGGCCACTGTGGCCACTGGCAATGGAGGTCAATATATAATGTGTTTCCCTGA